>Ga0209236_1000275_pt1 | contig 28452 bp, 36 predicted proteins | sample GraSoi013_1_40cm_FD_185819 | JGI IMG/M metagenome (GOLD analysis project Ga0209236, IMG submission 185819) | Grasslands soil microbial communities from the Angelo Coastal Reserve, California, USA - Sample 09_27_2013_1_40cm (SPAdes) (version 2) | ecosystem: Environmental > Terrestrial > Soil >... | reverse complement strand
GATTGCGGCAGCGGCTTCCGCCACCATGTAGGTCCGCGTAGGCGAGTATCCATGCCGCTCCAGATGGCGCGCGACCGCATCTACGAGCTCCGTGTCGTCATCGAGGATCAGAAGCCGTCGCGCCGGGCGCATCCTGCTTCGGCTGTACCGCGGCCGTCGCCTCATTGCAAAAACGCGCGTCAAAGGATTGACGGCGGGAGCGTCAACGGCGGAGCTCTTGACGGTCCGGTGGCGCGCAAGTGGCCGGGAAATGGGCCCGCCGCGCTGGCCGGCCCCTTGCTCTAGCCGTAGGGCATGAAGACTCAATTCGCCGCCGCCGCCCTCGCCCTGCTCTGCTCGTTCGCTGCCGCTGCCGGCGGCCTCCAGAGGAGCTTCCAGGTCGGTGCCGTCGTCGTCGCGTCCGCCAACGTCTCGTCGACGCTGACCAGGGGCGGCTCCGGTGCGGGAATCAGCGTGCGCACCGCGGGCTATCGCGCGCCGGCCGCGGCGCTGCTCGTGAACGATACGGTCAGGGTGATTTCGGACCCCGCGAGCGCCACGCTGGCAGCGCCGGCAAGCGGCGACAGCATGGTGACGGTCCTGTACTGACGATGTTTTCTCGTATCGAACGGCTTCCTCGACGCGGGTCCCGATTTCGCGTCACTCAGTAGACAGACGTACCGCGAGCGTGTGGCGGCAGGAATCGCTCGGCGCCTAGTGGGTCCCATGCAATTCTCCGTGCGCTATGCGGAGTCCCTCCGTGCGCCGCCCGAACTGCTCGCGCGCGCGCACGAGGTGCTGCTCGACATCGCCGAGTCGCTGGCGGACGTCCCCGCCACAAGCGGCTTGTGGAGCGCGATGCGGGCCGGCAATGCCGAGTTGAATCTCGGCGGCTGGCATTTCGAGTACCACGTCGATCACGCTCGGCACCGGATCGTCGTGGTCGGTGGCAAAAAGCTTGCAGGAGCGCGCACGGGCTGATGCGCATGACCATCCGACTCGCTGCCCTCGCATCGCTGGTCTCTTTCGCCGCCGCGGCCGGCAGTCATCGAGCAACGTTCCAGGTCGGCGCGATCGTCATCGCCTCCGCCACGGTCTCATCGGCGTTCAAGGCGGGCGGTTCGGGCGACGGGATCGAGGTGCGCCTGGGCGGTCATCGGGCGCTTTCTGCGGCGGTCCTCGGCGAGGTGAAGGTCGTCCCCGCCGCGACACGCATCAGCGTCGCCGCCGCGGCCGGCTCCGGCACCGTGGTGACCGTCCTGTACTGATCCAGGCCGTTGGCGCTGCCGCATGCCCGATCCGGGTAGGTGCGCCGGACGCTTGAAACTTACATGCTCCTCGGGCGTACGAAGGAGACCGCGCGAGGTGGGGAATGAAGATCGTATTCCCGGTCCGGTTCGCCGCTCATCAAGGAGTAGCCGTCCAGACGACGTCCGCAGAGATGACGGACTCCCGCATGCTCCTCATGTGTCCGCGGCACCGCGCGCCGACTGCCGCGCTGGTTGCCCTGCAGCTGTATCTGCCCGACTCGTTTCCACCCGCCGCCGCGATGGGACGCATCGGCGCGCCTGCCGGCAAGCGGCAGGGGGATGGCTTCTGGCTCGACCTGGTAGACGCGGTGCGCGGCGTTGCGCAGCGCATCGACGCATTGCTGGCGCTGTTCGCGCCGCGTGTGAACCGATCATCTCTGGACGGCAGCGGCACGTCGCCTCATCGGGCCGCCCCCCGGTACCCCACGTCGTTGCCCGTGACCATCGGAAGCGAAGGCAGGGTGATCGCCGCCTGCGCGCGGAACATCAGCACCAGCGGCTTGTACGTGCACACGGAACAGGAAGTTCCGGTGGGCTCGCTCGTCGCCGTACGGCTGGAGCTGCCAGACAGCGCTGCGCCGCTCGGCGTGCAGGCCAAGGTGATCCACCGGGTGACTGCGGGGCAGACGCATACGCCGTGGGTCGAGAAGGGCCTTGGCCTGCAGTTCGTCGAGGGCAACGACTCGTTCCGCAACCGGCTCGATCGGCAGCTGAAGCTGCTCCAGAACGCCACGAATTCCACTCCGCCCCGCGGCTGATCGTTCGCGCACGGGGTAGAACTACGGGGATGACTCCCCGCACGCACCAATTCGCCGCCGTCGCCTTCGAGGAGAACCTCTCGCTGCGCGAGCTCGCCGCAGCCTATCCGGATGCCCGGCTTGGGCTGCGCGAGATGCGCGTTCCCGTCGGCGACGACGAGGAGATCTTCATCTACCCGTTCGGCGCCGTCGTCTTCCACGACGTGCCTCCCGACCGGCGCGAGGCGGAGCTCGCCCGCCTGGGCCGCGCGCGGCCCGGTCTGACCAGGCAGGTGGTGCGGGAAAGCTTCACGGTCCGCGAGGAGCCGGGAAGGCGGGTGGACATCGTCGACGGGAATCTCGTCGTCGACCAGTTCGGCGACGGGCGCGCTGCCGTGGTGGCGCTGATCGTCGCACAGAGCGCCGCGCTCGAGTATTACGAGCGGATCGTCGAGCGGCTGTTCGCGCGGACCATCGGTCTCGTCGAACCGCTGGAGAGGTACGGCTCGGTATCCACGCGCGTTCGCGGGCTGCACCGGTTCATCGGCGAGGCCATCGCCACCCGCAACGAGGTCTTCACCGTGCTTGCCCTGCTCGACAAGCCCGACGCGACCTGGGACGACCCGCAGATGGACCGGATCTACGACGAGCTGCGCGCCGAATTCGATCTGGTCGATCGCTACACCACGATGGAGCAGAAGCTGCAAGGCGTGCGCGAGGCCCTGGAGCTCGTGCTCGACGTGGCGCGCGACCGGCGCATGTGGCTTCTGGAGCTGACCATCGTGCTGCTGATCCTGTTCGAGATCCTGCTCGAGCTGTTCCGTCGGTTGCACTAGCCGCTGCCGCACGAAGTGCGGCTTTTGCGGCTATGTTTTGGGCTGTATCGGAACGATCCAGACGCGCCCGTCCTGCCGCACCAGGACCGCTCCGCAGCGTTGGCAGCGGAAGAACCGCGCGCCCTGATTCGTCCCCAGGAAGTCCATGCTCGGGTGGGAGCAGGCGCCACCCGGGCCGGCGTCGACACGGACCCGCCGGCCGTCCAACGGCGGCGGCAAGGAGATCATCGCGACTCCCGCGCCGCTGGAGCCACGGGCCGCGCGAGAGCGGAGCCGATGCCGCCGTCGCCGAGCGTCCGTTGCAGCGCGAGGCGGTGCTCCACCTCGTTGAACACGGCCCGCTCTTCGTCGCTGACGCATTCCAGGGCGCAGATCGCGGCTGGGGGCGCGCCGTCGATGGCGACCGGCACATAAGTGAGGAAGGCGCGAAGCGTCTCGATCTGCTTGCCCTCGGTCGGGTCCTCGGCATGAACGTTGACGAGCGCAGTGAGTGTGTCCTGCGCCGTATGCGCGACCGCCGAGCGCACGTGGATGAAGACATGCCGCTGCGCCGGCCGGATGAAGGTCAGCCCGTGCAGCCCGACCAGCCTCACGGCGGCACCTTGCAGATGTGAGCGCGCGGAGAGCTGCGCGCAGGTCTCGATCCAGCGCATCAAGGTTCCGCCGTAGAGCGTCCCGTGGAAGTTCAGGTTTCCGGAGCGGATGGGCTCGATCTTGTGAACGTAGGAGAGATGCGCGTGCCGCCGTCCTTCTGCCGCACGGTCGAACGGCAGCTGGAACGATCGCGGAAGCAGCTTGAGCAGCTCGCGGATGAAGAGCGGATTCTCCGCCCGCGAAGCGGTGGCGACGTCCAGCTCCGGCAGTTGACCGGAGAGCATCTTCTTGCGGAATTCGGTGCGGATGCGCCCTTCGCGAAAGCGCGCCACCTCCGCCGGCGTCTCCGGCTGGAACTGTGGGATCGGCAGCGCCTTGCCCTCCTCGTCGAGGGCCACGAACGTCATGTATCCGGCCACCGAGGTCGGTGGCGTCACCTCATCGGTCGGTCCGTGCCGCATGGCGACCGAGACACCGATGCTGCGTGGCGAGGTGAAGGCGACGGACGCGGTCATCGCGATGCGCTCGCCCACCCGGATCGGCTTCTGCAACTCCATCCCGTCCACGGACGCAGTGACGACGGGCCGGCGACAATGCCGCGTCGCCGCCAGCACGCCGACCACATCCATCCACTCCAGGATCTTTCCGGCGCGGATGTACCCGTGCTCGTCCGCGATCTCCGGCGTGACCCACTCGTCCAGGTGCACCTCGGAGCCGGGACGTACCTGCTGTTCGGTTTCGCTCATCGTTCCTCCGCGTGATGTTTTCGGCCGGGGATGCAGCTTGCAAGTGCGGAACCAGCCCGCGTCCGTCGGACCGCGAAACATGGTTGCTGCGGGCGGCGACGATAACGACGCCGCAAGCCGTGTGCGCCAACATTTTCGTGTGCACACAGTGAACGCGAAGTTCCGCCGTCAATGCGCCAGCAGCAAGCGATTGACGAGCCAGAGACCGCCGAGCCCCGCGACGCATGCCGAGGCAGCGGGCGCGAATCGCGGAGCGCGGCGCAGGTGCGACAGCAGCGGCAGGGCAGCGAGAACGATGCACACCTGACCACATTCAACTCCAAAATTGAACGAGACCAGGCCCGCGGTCAGCGCCGCGCGGGGAAGCCGCAGCTCGCGCAGGACCGCCGCGAAACCGAAGCCGTGCACGAGCCCGAAGGCAAAGCTGAGCGCCCAGCGGTGGCGCAGCGCGGACTGCGCGCTCCCGCGCCGGAGCGCCCAGAGGTTTTCCAGGCCCACGAACATGATGCTCGCGGCGATCAGCGGCTCGATGGCGCGGGCAGGAGGCGTGACGATCTCCAGCGCCGCGAGAGCGAGCGTGATCGAGTGGGCAACGGTGAAAGCCGTGACGATCTTCACCAACTCACCGATCGTCCCGCCGAGAAGCAGCAGGCCCACGAGGAAGGCAACGTGATCGTACCCGGTGAAGATGTGCTCGACGCCGAGGAGGAGGAACCGCCAGAACGCGCTGCTGGCCGACCGCGTCCTGCGGGCCTCGAACGACGGCTCGTCCCGCTGCGCCACGCGCTGCGACACCTCGTCCGGCGCGAATTCGATGCGCGAGAGATGCGCATGGCCGGGCGGAAACAGCTCGAGGAAGCCGACCCGAACCGAAAGCTCTTCGACGTCCTGCGGGCAAGCCCAGCGCGCGTGCAGCGCGAGCCCGTCCTCGCCGTCGGGTTCAGCGATCACGCCCGGCTGCAGCGCGCAGGAAACGCCCGCCGCTTTCAAGATGAACGGCTCGAGCACGAGGCGCGTGAGCGCCGGGATCGGGGGCGCTCGCGGGTCCTCCAGTTTCATCTGCGTGCGCAGGTCCGCGAGCGCGAATCGAAGGGTGGCGGAGACCTCGCGTCCGCGCGGCGACAGCTCGCTATAGGAGATGCTGCTCTGATGAGCGAGGGCGGCCACGGGCAAGAACAGCAGGATGAAGAAGCCGCGCATCAGCGCGCGATGGGCAACGTGCCCGCGAGCAACCGGTTGTTCCCGTCGTCGCGGCCGCGCCCCGCAGAGGTCAGCGCGAGCCGATTCTCGCCCTCGGTGTAGAGACCGACGAAGAGCAGCAGCGGGTTGGCACCAGGGAGGAAGGAGAAGGAATCGGCGATCTGGTCGCCCGCTTTCCATGCATCGGTCGGGAAGCGGCCGCCGGCGGGGTCATGCTCCGCGTGGATGCGGCCGCCGCTGCCGGTGGCGTCGTCCAGGTGCACGAAGATGTGCCATCGATCCAACTCTGCGCGGCAGCGCCAGTAGAGGGTGAGCTTCGCCCGTTGGCCGGGAACCATCTGCGGCGGCTCCAACTTGTACGCGAGCAGTTCGACCGAATTCCCGAACGCGGCGCCGACCGCGGTGGCGTCGGACGGGGGCGGAACCAGGACGTCACGGAGCGCGTTGCGGTCCACCTGCGCGTGCTCCTGCGCCGACTGCGGCTCCTCGAAGGGGCGCTCGATACAGGCGGTGCAGATCAGGGCGGCAGCGAGCGCTCGCACGAGTCGCGCATTGTGCCGCAGCCCGTGCTATTCCGCCACACGGTGGAACCACTGGGCAGCTTCGCGCGCATGGTGGAGCCCGGAGCCGGTCTTGCCCTCGGCGCCCTTGCCGTGCTCGCTGCCACTGCCCTGCTCGAGCTCTCGCGCACCCTCGCGGAGACGTACCGCGGTCGCTGGTTCGCGGGAAACGGGCGCGACGTCTTCCACGCCGGCGCAGCGCTGGCGCTCGCGGCCGCGCTTCTCGCCAACGGGCTCCCCCCTGCGCTGGCGGCGCTGGTTTCCGCGACCGTCCTGATGCTGCCGCTGCTGGTGCTCGATTCCCTCCCGGCGAGGCGTCAGCCGCGCGCCGCCATGCTCTTCGCCCTCGTCGGGCTCGCCGCAGCCCCGCCCCTCCTCGAGCCGCTGTCGATCGTCGACGCGGCGAACGCGGTAGCGCGGCTGCTCTTCTACTGAAGGAGGCCGTCCAACTCGCCGCGCTCCTCGAGCGCGTGCAGGTCATCCGAGCCGCCGACATGCTTCTCGCCGATGAAGATCTGGGGCACGGTCCGTCGGCCGGTCGCCTGCATCAGGCGCAGGCGAGCATCGTCGTCCCACGAGACGTCGATCTCCTGGTACGGAACGCTCTTCTTCTGCAACAGCCGCTTCGCCCGCACGCAGTACGGGCAGGTCTGGGTCGTGTAGATCCTCACCGGTTTCACGCCCGTAGGATGCGCATCGCGCTCAAAAGGCGCGCGATTGCGCTCCGTCGACCACCACGCAGGCTCCCGCAATCCAGCTCGCCCGCGGGCTGACCAGGAAGGCGATGACCTCGCCCACCTCCTCCGCAGTGCCGAATCGGCCGAACGGGATCTCCCGCTGCACGAACGCGGCGATGCCGCCGGGGTCCGCTTTCTGCCGCCGTTCCCACGAGCCTCCGGGGTGCAGGATGCTGCCCGGAGCCACCGACAGGACGCGCACGCCGCGCGTCGCGAGCTCGCGCGCCTGCTCATGGGCGAGCGCGATCAACGCGGCCTTGGCGGTGTTGTAGCTGAGCGCGCCTCCGCCTTCCCGGCCGTAGATGCTCGCCACGTGCACGATGACGCTGGTCTCGCGGGCAGCCGATCGGCTGGCGCGGATCGCGGGCCAGAGGTTCCGGTCGTAGGCGGACCGCCAGTCCGCATCCGACAGCTCGGCCGTCCCGCCGGGTTGGGAACCCCCGACGAGGGTGACCACGGCGTCGAGTCCCCCGAGCTTCGAGGCGCTCTCCTCGATCGCGGTATCGAGCTGCGCGGCATCAGTTGCGTCCGCCGCGATGGCGAGCGCCTTGCGCGCTCCCGCGGCCTCGCACTCGCTCGCGCGCGCCTCGACGTCCGCGCGCGTGCGCGCGACGACTGCCACACGCGCGCCCTCGCGAGCGATGGCCAGGGCCGCGGCCCCGCCCAGCCCGCGCCCGGCGCCAATCAAGAGGACGCACTTTTCTGTGAGCTCCAGATCCATTCCGGTACTGTACTTCGCGGGAGGATGTTCATGGCTCATCGCGCGTTCGTGATGCTGCTTCTACTCGGGGCCGCCGCTCGCGCCGAGACGAACTTCGGCGCTCGCGGCCAGGTGGTCCCCTTCGGCGCAGTCTCGTATACGCACGCGTCGGCGGGCGGAAACAGCGCCGATCTACTGACGTTCGCCCCCGGCGTATTCTGGTTTCCGACGAACAGCCTGGCGATCGGAGGGTCGGTCCAGTACGCGTACGGTTCGGGAGCCGGCTTCACGGTCCACAACCTTGGCTTCGAGCCGCTGGTGGGCTTCGGGGTGCCGCTCGGCGATCGCTTCGCGTTCTTTCCCCGAGTGGGGATGGCGTTCTCCTGGCGGTTCCCCTCGCCCGGGAACTCGACGGACCGCATCTTCATCGACGGCTACGCGCCGCTGCTCTTCATCCCCGCGTCGCACTTCTACATCGGGCTCGGCCCAGCGCTCGCCGTCGACGTCGCGAGCTCGCTCGCCAAGCAGACGCAGGTCGGCTTCACGACGGAGATCGGTGGGTATTTCTAAAACGGAAGGCCCACCGGGTTTCCCCGGCGGGCCTTCGTTTTTGATTCCCGTCCTGTACGGGATGCTCTCTACATGCCCATCCCGTGGCCGCCCGGGGATCCGGACTCTTCCTTCTCCTTCGGACGCTCGGCGACCATCGCTTCGGTGGTCAGCATCAGCGACGCCACCGACGCCGAGTTCTGCAGCGCGAACCGCGACACCTTGGTGGGGTCGATCACGCCGGCCTGGAGCAGGTCCTCATACTGACCGGTGGCCGCGTTGAACCCGAAGGCGCCCTGGCCCTCGCGCACCTTGTTGACGACGATGCTGCCCTCCCAGCCGCCGTTCTGCGCGATCCAGCGGATGGGCTCCTCGAGCGCCTTGCGGATGATCTCCACGCCGAACTTCTCACCAGCGTCGACCTTCAGGCTGTCGAGCGCTTTCAGGGCGCGGAGGTAGGCCACGCCGCCGCCGGGCACGATGCCCTCTTCGACGGCCGCGCGGGTCGCGTGCAGCGCGTCCTCGACGCGGGCCTTCTTCTCCTTCATCTCGGTCTCGGTGGCTGCGCCGACGTGGACCACCGCCACGCCGCCCACCAGCTTGGCGAGCCGCTCCTCCAGCTTCTCGCGGTCGTAGTCGGAGGTTGTCTCCTCCTTCTGCGCCCGGATCTGCTTCACCCGCCCCTCGATGTCTCCCTTCTTGCCAGCGCCGTCGACGATGGTGGTGTTGTCCTTGTCGATGGTGATGCGCTTGGCACGGCCGAGGTCCTTGAGTGTCACCGTCTCCAGCTTCACGCCGAGGTCCTCGGCGATCATCCGGCCGCCGGTGAGGATTGCGATGTCCTCCAGCATGGCCTTGCGGCGGTCGCCGAAACCCGGCGCCTTCACCGCGGCGGCGTTCAGCGTGCCGCGCAGCTTGTTGACCACCAGTGTGGCCAGCGCCTCACCCTCGACCTCCTCGGCGATGATCAGCAGCGGCTTGCCGGACCGAGCCACCTGCTCGAGCAGGGGGAGCAGGTCCTTCATCGACGAGATCTTCTTCTCGTGGATGAGGATGTACGGATCCTCGAGCACAACCTCCATCCGCTCCGGGTCGGTGACGAAGTAGGGTGACAGGTACCCGCGGTCGAACTGCATGCCCTCGACCACTTCCAGCGTGGTCTCCAGGCCCTTCGCCTCCTCGACCGTGATCACGCCCTCCTTGCCGACCTTGTCCATCGCCTTGCTGATGATGTCGCCGATGGTCGAGTCGCCGTTGGCCGAGATGGTCCCGACCTGGGCGATCTCCTTGGGGTCCTTGGTGGGCTTGGTGAGCTTCTTCAGCTCCGCCACCACGGCCTCGACGGCCTTGTCGATGCCGCGCTTGATCTCCATCGGGTTGTTGCCCGCCGCGACCAGCTTGGCGCCCTCGCGGAAGATCGCCTGGGCGAGAACGGTCGCGGTGGTGGTGCCGTCGCCGGCCACGTCCGAGGTCTTGGAAGCGACCTCCTTCACCATCTGCGCGCCCATGTTCTCGAACTTGTTCTCCAGCTCGATCTCCTTCGCCACCGTCACGCCGTCCTTGGTGATCGTGGGGGGGCCGAACGACTTCTCCAGCACCACGTTGCGGCCCTTGGGGCCGAGAGTGACCTTCACCGCGTCAGCGAGCGTATTGACACCCTTGAGGATGGCCTCACGCGCGCGGACGTCGAACAGGATTTCCTTGGCAGCCATTTCGTTTTTCTCCGTGGGTGAGGGGTTGCTACTTCTCGATGACGCCGAGGATGTCTTCCTCGCGCATCATCAGATGCTCCTGGCCGTCGATCTTGATCTCGGTGCCGGCGTACTTCGAGAACAGCACGCGGTCGCCCGGCTTGATGTCCAGGGCGCGCACCTTTCCGTCCTCGAGGATCTTCCCGTTTCCGACGGCGATGACCTCGCCCTCGATGGGCTTCTCCTTGGCGGTATCCGGGATGATGATGCCACCCTTCGTCTTCTCTTCCTCCTGCACGCGCTTGACGATCACGCGATCCTGCAGAGGCCGAATCTTCATAGCGTTTTCCTCCAGATGGTGAGCAAGTTTTGGCACTCCCATGGGGGGAGTGCCAAAGGCGCGCGCAATGTAACCGGATGCGGGGGCATGTCAAGGCCTGTGGCAACTTGCCGATCCGGCGAATGCCCGTACTATTTTCAGGGGAGGAGGTAGTGCTTGGCCGACGCCCCGATTCTCAGCTCGCAGTCCATCCGAGATTTCTTCCGCGACCTGCTCAGCAGGGCGATCGAGAACCAACGCGCCCGGGTCCAGCCCTTCACCGAGTTCTACATCGTCAATCTCCTCCACGAATTCCTCGCTTCCGAGGCCCTGTACGTCGAGGCCGAAGACGGGACCTGGCAGCAGAAGCCGCTCGCCTTCTTGCTCAAGGAGGCGCTGGAGGAGGCAGGGCCCGCCCGGCTGCGGCTCCTTCGCCGGCTGGGAGACACCTCCCTCTTCATCTCAGGGTTTTTTCCGGACTCGCTGGCACGGCGCTCCTCGCTCGTCGACGTCGACTACTACATCGCCATGGGCGGACGGGCCTACGACGCCGTCGCCCGCCATGCGGCCGAGCGCAGCCTCTGGGAAGAGCTGGCCGACAAGTTCCGCCTGCTGGTCGATCTGCTCAACGAGGTGAGCGAAAGGACGCTCGCATCCACGGACTCAGGCCTGATCCGCCTCTACGAGCGATGGATGAAGACCGGGAGCGAGCGCCTGGCGGCGGCCCTGGTGCGGCAGGGTGTCGTTCCGCGGCGGGGTTTCGTGCAGTGAGGTCGCTGCTCGGGCTCACGCAGCTGCAACAGCTTCTGCAGTCGATCCACGGAGTCCAGGCCGCGCCGGTGCGCGACTTCCTGGTCGATCGCGCATTCCGCGAGCGGCACGCCCCCCTCTGCAGCCCTCACGAGGCGCTGCTCCTGCGCGATCACGGGGAGGAGCTGCACGTCGCCCTCTTCCTCGACGATTCGGTGCTGGCGCAACTCGGTCGGGCGGCGGCAGACCCCTGGACGCAGGAGCGGCTCTCCGCTTTCTGCGCGGCGGCCGAGGGGGTTTCGCACTTTCTCTACGTCGCCCACCGGGCCCGGCAAGGCGGCCAGGTCTCGCAGCTCGAGCTGGAAGCACAGGGAGAGATCGACAAATATCTCGCCGTGCTGATGCAGCTCTGGGCTACGGGCCGGCGCAGCGCATCGCGCGAGCTCCGCCGCAGGCTGTTCGAGCGGAGCGCCCTGCGGCCGGGGTTGTCCGCTCCGGAGCGGGATCGGTATCGACTCGCCTCGGCGCTGGCTGCGGCGTGCGCGCGCGCCTGGGAAGCGCGCTACGTCGTGCAGGGTCGCCTCGATGCCCTGCTGCGAGAAGCACGCCGCATCTACCGCCTGGCAGGTGGGGAAAAGTTCTCCGCCTTCGCACACGGCGCGGTGGCCTGGGCGGCCTGACCGGGGTCGACCGGACATGAGGCTGCTCCTCGCGGCGGTGGCGACGATTGCGATCGGCTGGGGTGTGGTGCTCGCGGCACCGAAGCCTGCGCACCGGCACGTGTCGAAAGCCGCGGCCCGCCGGGCCAATGCGGAGCAACTCTGCAAGGCGCAGGGGCCGAGTTGCAGGCTGATCGTCCCCCCCGATGCGCCCCGCGATCTGACGGGGGCAGGGTGCGTGTGCGACGTCGAACCCGCGCGGGATTAGCCAACTACTCTGCGAATTTTAGGAGAGCAGAACTGTCAGATACAGAACTTGTCCCGGGACGGGACGCGCTGCGTCAAGACTGGGTCAGCGGCGCGGAGGCGTCGCCGGGAGTTTCTCGTTGTCGTACTGCCCCTCGAGCGCCGCGCGCACGGGGCGATCGAATCGGACCTTCCCGGTCGCAACCTCCCGCAGCGCCAGCACCGGCGGCTTGTCCTTCGCCTCGATCAGCGGCCGTGCCCCTGCCATGAGCTGCCGGGCGCGCTTGGTCGCGAGCAGGACCAGCGCGAAGCGGTTGTCCACGAGCGGAAGGCAGTCTTCGACGGTGACACGGGCCATGGACTACTCCTGGGAAATCCGGGACCGGGATGGATATGCGACCCTGGGCGAGACCTCAAGGAAAAATGGGGCCGGCGGCACGTCTCAGTCCCACCAGAAGTCCCATCTCGCGGCTTGGAGCAGCGTTCTCGCGTACTCCCGGATCCCGCCGGCGCCTTGGAAGATGTCGTCGGAGCACTCGCCAGGTGCTCGGCCGCAAGCGCCTCCGCCGTGAGGCGGTCCCGTACCGGGCGCTGGACGGCGAGCGTGAGCGTGTCGAAGCCGATGCCCACGACGACAGCGGCGAACCGGTCTTCCCACGACCGCAGTACCGCCGCCAGCAAGCCCACGTCCTCGTAGTGATTGACTGGGCCGCTCCATCCGATCGCCGCCACGGCATCCGCAGGCCGCGCCACCGCTACGAGGCCAAGCCGCCCGTTTGTCTCGCGGGCGGTTCGCTCCACGGCACCTTCGTTGTCGGGACCCGCGGCCGCCGACGCGAGCCCTGGAAACCTGGTCCCGAAAGGCTCGAGCGTCGCGAGGAACTCGTCGTCAGTCTCATCCGGCGACGGCATCGCCTCCGCCCAGCGATCCGCGATCACCTTCGCGGCATCGTGCGCCGCGGGCGGCGACGAGCACGCGGGGTCCAGTTCGCGCTCTCCCACGGCCGTTCCGAATCCCCCCGCAGGGAATCGCAGAGCAGAGGCCATAGACCCGTGCGCGGGAAGACGGCGGCCAGCGCGCTGTAATCCGGCTTCGGCGCGCGGTCGAACAGGCGCGAGACGATGCCCTTCCCTGGTGCCTGCGCCGCCAGCCACAGCACGGACGAAGCGCGCGGCTCGGTCCGCGCAAACGCCGGGTCGGCCGTGATCAGCCGTCCGCGCGGCAATCGTACGCCGCCGACCGTCGCCTCGCCGGCGGGTGGCAACTGCCCGGCGCTCGCCGCAGCGAAGATCACCTCGAGGGTTCTTGCTTGCTCGCCTGCGGGGGCGGAGGCGGAGCATCGAGGGCGTCGCCCACCGTCCAAGGCCACTCGTCGACGGTCGACTTCTCGACGCGCACCAGCTTGTCGAACCCGTCGGCGAGCGCATAGCGCTTGTTGTCCTTCTCGGCACCTACGCGGACCCGGGCGAGCACCTTGTCGCCTTCACCGAGCACGGTAACCGTCTTCGGCTTCTCGAGCCCGTACTTCGCCATCTCCTTCTGCGCCGGGACCGCGCCTTCGAAGGCCGTCGCGCGCAGCGATGCGATCGAGTACAGCGCCGAGGAGAGCTTCCATTTCTTGGCTGCACCCTGCTGCGGTGCGACCACGGTGAAGACCTCGTCCGGCAACCCGCCGTCCGGCGGCGTATTCTTCACCCGCGTGACCTCAACCCTTCCAGAAGGCGAGTCGAACACGACCTTGCGAACGGCCTCGCGGTCGAGCTTGACCAGCTCCTTGTTCTGCAGATCGAACGGCTCCTTCTCCAGATCGGAGACGATCTGCTTGTCGACCTCGTACACGACGGGGCTTTCGTCGCGTTTCGCGTACGTCTTCTGGGAGGTCGCGCTGCCCTTCGTCTGACCGACCATTACCGCGCGCGTGTACGTGTCCTTCCCCGCGCCCACGGTCAGCCTGGCCGTGGCCTTCGGCTTGTCGAGCCCGAACTCCTTCAGCGAAGCGGCCGTCTCGGACGCGGTCGCGGTGGCGCGCAGCGATTTCAGCGCGCTCGCGACGCGATCGGCGGCCGGGCCGTCCGCGGGGGCGCCGTTCACCTTCCAGGCCGTGCCGTCCTTTTCCAGCGTGTAGGGCGCCTTCACGCCGGTGACCTCGATGCGTCTGACTTCCGCGGAATCGTCGAGGTGCGCGACCTTCTTGTCGCGCAGGTCGAACGCGGTCTTGTCGAAGGTGTTCTTCTGGTATCCGTCGATCACCCGGACCGTCCCGTCGCCGAGCTTCCTCGCGAACAGCGTGTTGTCGAAGGTGTTGTCGGTCCCGATCTGCAGCCCCTGCTCTTTGCCGTCGTCGAGCTGGATCCTGACCTCGAGCTGGGGCTGGTCGAGGCCGTAGGCTTTCAGATCCTTCTCCTCCGCCAGGTCCTTCTTCTGCTTGAGAGCGGAGAGGGAGGTGAGCAGCGAATCGACGGCGCTGTCGTCCCCCTCGGCCTCGACCGGCTGCACGAGCTTCCACGCCTTGTCGCCTTTCGTCAGGCGGACGGCGAGCTGACCGTCCTTCGAGAGGCGCAGCTCCTTCACGTGGGCCTTGTCGAAGTCGAACAGCTTCTCGCTCTTCTCCTTCGCCTCGGCCTTCTTCTGCTCGTCCTTGCCCGCCCAGAGCGCCAGCCCGGCGATGCCGCCGGCGAGGAGCAGGAGCACCAGCAGGCCAACCAGCGTCTTCGTCGTCTGCTTCATGGTCCGATCACCGGCTCTTGCGGGTCTGCCAGACCACCAGCCCGGCGAAGAGCATCCCGAAAGGGAGCAGGTCGAAGGCGAAGAGCGTCATCGTCCGCTTCTGCTCGGCCGAGAGGAAGAGATGGTTGCCCTGGCGCTGCTTGGGCCGGATGGAGATGCGCGACTCTTCCTTCGCCACCCAGGACACCGCGTTGAGGGCGAAGTCCCTGTTGCCGGACAGCCGATAATACCCGTTCGCGGCGAACAGGGAGTTGCCGATGACGACCACGCGCGATTCGGAGCCCTTGGTCGAGGTGGCGGCGAGCGACACCGGGCCCTTGAGGTCCTGGCCTGGATCGAACTTGACCTGTCCGGAAGAGAGCGAGCCCGTCTCGCCCCAGGCGCGTTCACCGGTCTTGGCCAGCTCCGTCGCCGTCCATCCCGAAGGGGCGGTCGGGGACTTCGACACCGAGCGCGCAATGGGGAAGATGGTGGCGAGCGCGAACGGCGAGCTGCGCGGCTGGGTGATGGGGTGCTCGGCGTAGCTCTGCGCGATGGCGATCTCGGGGTTCTGTGCCTCCGGATCGATCACCTCGTCCTTGCCGACGTGGATGCCCCAGCCCTCGAACGCGCCCTCGAGCCCGCTCTGCGTCCGCGGGTCCACCATCGCGACGAGCTTGCCGCCCTTCTCCACCCAGTCCTTGACCAGCTTGGTCTCCCCATCGCTGAACGCCGCGACCGGGCCGGCGACCACCAGGGCCTGGGCGTCCGCAGGCATCTCCTTGTGCTCGGCGAGGACGATCTCGTCGGTCTGGTATCCCTCGCCCTTGAGGTTGTCGACGAACAGCTTGAGGCCGCGCTCGGTGTTGTCGGCGACCGCGTGCTCGCCGTGGCCCTTGGTGAAGTAGATCTTCTTGGTCGACCCGCGGGACACCTCGATCAGCGCGTTGGTGAGCGCCTCTTCGCTGATCTCCTTCGCACGCGACTCCTTGTTCCCGCTCTTCACGATCACCCGCGGTCCGGACTGTGAGATGTTCATGTCCTTGACGCGGCCCGGATGCTTGAACGGGTCCACGAACTCGACGCTGAGCTTGTCCGTCTGCGCTTTGTACTGGCGCAGTCGCGAATCCAGCTCCACGTACTCCGGCTCGCTGCCGGAGAAGAACGCCTGGACGGTGACCGGCTCCTTGAGCCCCTTGAGCACGCCGATCGTCTGGTCGGAGAGGGTGAAGATGCGGTCCTTGGTCAGGTCCCAGCTCTTCGCCTTCTTCACCACGATGTAGTTGATTCCGGCCAGCGCGGCGACGAGGACCAGCGCCGACACCACGCTGACCGCCCCGTAGAACGCGCCCCTGCCGAGAGGTCTCTCCCCGCGGTTGCTCACCAGCCAGAAGGCGATTCCGGCGGCTCCCACCGCGAAACGGGCGATCACGCCCGCGCTGGCGATGCTGCCGGTGACGAAGAGCCAGTTGAAGACGGCGCTGAACAGCACCACCACGCCGAACAGGCCGGCGATACGGCCCCAGTTCTTGAGACTCATCGGTTCAACTCCAGCGGTGCGCCTCGACCGCCCGGTTGGTCGCGAACAGGCCGAGGGTGATGATCGAGAGGAAGTAGACGACGTCCTTCAGCTCGAGCGTGCCCTTGCTGAAGGAATCGAGATGGCTGACGGAGGCGAGGTAGGTGACGAAGTCGCGCACCCAGCCCTCGGCCTCGGAAGCGGTCCAGCCGATGATCCAGGTCATCAGCAAGATGACGAAGGTGATCAGCGCCGCCACGACCTGCGACTCGGTCAGCGACGAGATGAACAGCCCGATGGCCATGTACGCGGCGCCCATCAGGAAGAGCCCGAGATAGCCGAGCAGCACCGACCGCCACTCGACGCCATTGGCATCCTTCGCGACCAGTTGCACGAGCAACGGATACGTGAACGTGAGCGCGAGCGCGAAGACCAGGATGGCGAGCGCGGCCAGGTACTTCCCCCAGACGATCTCTCCGGGCGTCACCGGCGTCGTGTAGAGCAGCTCGATGGTCTTCTGCCGCTTCTCCTCCGCGACCAGCCGCATGGTGAGGAAGGGCACGATGAAGATCAGGATCACGCCGAGATTGCCGAACAGGTTGCGGAAGATGGCGTCCTGGAAGTTCAGGCGGTTCGCCATCTCCCCGGCGTTGAACCGCATGTACATCAGGGACGCCTGCTCGTACGCGCCGAGCAGCCGCAGGAAGAAGTAGGACCCGATGACGACGAACAGCGTGAACATCACGTACGCGATGGGGGTCGCGAAGTAGATGTTCAGCTCCTTCTTGGCGATGGCGATGGCGTTTTTCATGTCCGGTCAGGCGGAGGTGAGCTTGAGGAAGATCTCTTCGAGCGAGGGAGCGGGACCCATCTGGCCGTCGGCGGTGACGGCGCTGGCGTGGGCCTTCTGCAGGCCGGCCAGCGTGTCGTCGGCGACGATCCTGCCCTGGGCGATCATCAACACACGCTGGCAGGTGGCAACCACTTCGGGGAGGATGTGCGTCGAGAGCACGATGGTGTGCTTGCCGGCCAGCGACTTGATCAGCTCGCGCACCTCGATGATCTGCGCCGGGTCCAGACCCACGGTGGGCTCGTCCAGGATCAGGACCTCCGGGTCGCCGAGAAGCGCCTGCGCGAGGCCGACCCGCTGCCGCTGCCCCTTGGAGAGGTTTCCGATCACGCGATGGATGAACTTCTCGGAGTTCGTCTTCGTGGCGACGCGCTCGACCTCGCTGTCGCGCTCCTTGCGCGGCACGCCCTTGATCTCGGCGACGAAGCGCAAGTACGCGCGCACGGTCATGTCGGTGTAGACCGGCGGCGTCTCGGGCAGATACCCGGTGCGCTTCTTCACCTCCATCGGCTGCTCGAAGACGTCGAACCCGGCCACTCTCACCGAGCCGGAGGTCGGAGGCAGGACGCCGGTGATCATCCGCATGGTGGTGGTCTTGCCCGCGCCGTTCGGCCCGAGAAAGCCCACGATCTCGCCCTTCTCGACCTTGAAGGTGACGTCGTTGACGGCCTTGAGGTCGCGGTAGCTCTTCACCAGATGAGAGACTTCAATCATCGATTTTTCCCCACACGTGGCGGCCTAGAGAACAGTGGATGCGGCAAAGGCCTTCCCGGAAAAGCGGCGGCAATCTAGAGCAAGACGACCCTCTGTCAAGCAGACAGTCGGCGGGGGGTGCCGGACGGGCTTGCGGCCGCCCGCCCGGGGGCGACACACTGCCGGCGTGGCGATCATCGTCCAGAAATACGGCGGCTCCTCGGTGGCCGACGTGGAGAAGATCCGGGGCGTGGCGGCCCGGGTGGCGCAGGCGCGTGCGGGCGGCAAGCAGGTCGTGGTCGTCGTTTCGGCGATGGGCGACACCACCGACGAACTGCTGGCCCTCGCCCGCAAGGTGACGGACGATCCGCACCGCCGCGAGCTGGACATGCTTCTGACGGCCGGCGAGCGGATCTCGATGGCGCTCCTGGGGATGGCGCTGCACGCCTGCGGCGTCGATGCGGTGAGCTTCACCGGATCGCAGAGTGGGATCATCACCGACGGCGCGCACACCAACGCCCGCATCGTCGAGGTCCGGCCCGTGCGCATCCTGGAGGCGCTGGAGCGGGGGAAGGTGGTGATCGTCGCGGGCTACCAGGGCGTCTCGCGCGAGAAGGAAGTGACCACCCTCGGCCGGGGCGGCAGCGATACCACCGCCGTGGCGCTCGCCGCCGCCCTGGACGCCGAAGTCTGCGAGATCTGCTCGGACGTCGACGGCGTCTTCAGCGCCGACCCGCGGATCGTGGCGAGCGCCCGCCGGCTGTCCGAGCTGTCGCACGAGGAGATGCAGGAGCTGGCGCTGGCCGGTGCGAAGGTGCTGAACGCGCAGGCCGTGGAGTTCGCCCGCGACCGGGGCATCACCATCCACGCGCGCAGCACTTTCCAGAGCGGGCCAGGCTCCCTGGTGAGGAAGACCGCTGCGCGCGAGCTGCGCGTCTCGGGCGTGGCGCTCGATCCCGAGATCCTGGTGGTGAGCGGCCCGGATCGCGCGGCCCTCCTCGACGTGCTGGCGGCGCACGGGGCCTGGCCGCGCGAATGCTGGGATACCCGCGCCATCGTGCCGCTCGAGAACGTGCACGGTCTGCCGGCGCTCCTGGAGGCTCTGCGACCGATCGCGTCCGTCGAAGAGGGGCTCGCCCAGGTGAGCGTGGTGGGAACCGGCATCGGGGCGTCGAAGGAACCCCTGGATCGCGCACGGCGGGCGCTCGGCCAGGAGCCGCGGGGCGTGCTGGTCGCGCCGCTGCGGATCGCCTTGCTGGTGCCGCGCGAGGATGCGAAGGAGTGCGTGCGCCGGCTGCACGCGGAGTTCCTGGAAAGGAGCTGAGCGGTGGCCGCGAAGACCGTGCGCAAGAAGAGGCCGTCCGAGCTGGAGCAGCTGCGCGCGAAGGCCGCGAAGGCGCTCGGCACCTCCGAGAAGGAAGCGGAGCTGCGCGCGCTGCGCGAGCTTCTGGCATCGCTGCCGGCCGCGCCGGAGCGGAAACCCGCGCCGCAGGCCGCGACCCGGAGCCCGCTGCCGCAGCGGCTCTACCTGCTGCTCGACGGCCGCGGCCTCGACGGCCGCGGAATGCCCGTCGAAGTCATCGATCTGCCCTGCGTCATCGGCAGCGCGCGAAACTGCGCCGTCTGGATCAACTCGCCGCAGATCGAGACGCGCCATCTGCAGATCACGCACGGCGACGAGGGCTGGGTGCTGGAGGACCTCGGCAGCGAGCACGGGACCTTCATCGAGGACCGCAGGATCGCGAGACGCGTGCTCCAGCACGGCGACGAGTTTCGTCTCGCGGGCTATCTGCGCCTGCGGACCGAGCTCAGATAGATCTCCTTCAGAGCGGGATCTCCGCGAGGTCTTGCGCCGCCACGATGCGCGGGTGGATCGCACGCGCCTCGTCCGCCAGCGCAGTGCCGTCCACGCTGGGCGAGAAGTGCGTCAGCACCAGCGCGGATGCCTCCGCTTCCGCGGCGATGCGCGCGGCTTCCACGCCCGTCGAGTGGCCGCGCTCGTGCGCCAGCGCCGCCCGCGCGTCCTCGTACGTCGCTTCGTGCACCAGGGCATCCACGCCGCGGCCGAGCTCGACGGCGGACACGCAGGGCACGGTGTCCAACGCGTACGCCATCGAGGCGCCCCTCTGCCGCGGGCCGACGAGGCCTTCGGGGTCCACTACGCGGCCGTCGGCCAGCCTCACCGGCCGTCCTGCCTTCAGGTCCGCCAACAGGGGCCCGCGCGGCACACCTGCGGCGTCCGTCTTCGCCACGTCGAGCGCGCCGGGCCTGTCCGGCAAGGCCACCCGGAAGCCGTATGTCGGGACGCGGTGCGCGAGCGGCCGGCTCTCGACCAGGAACTGCGAGCCTTCGATGCGGACCTCTCCGCCGTCGCCCTGCTGCTCGAGCACCCGCACCTCCATGTCGCCGGTCCCCAGCGATCCAGCTCGCTGCAGGTGCTGCAGGAGCGCCGTGATGCCGGGCGGGCCGGCGACGACCAGCGGGCGCTGCCGCCCTTCGAGCCCGAGCGTTCCGAGAAGCCCGGGAAGCCCGTTGAAGTGATCGCCGTGCAGGTGCGTGATCAAGACGGCGTCGAGCCGCGAGAGACTGAGGCCCGCGCGCAGCGCAGCGATCTGCGCGCCTTCTCCGCAGTCGCAGAGCACCCAAGCTCCCTCCGTCACGACCGCGAGCGCGGATGCGCCGCGCAGCAGCGTCGGCCGCCCGGCGCTGGTCCCGAGCGGGATCAGGTTCAGCCTCACCCGTGCTCCAGCACCACGGCCCCGCGCCCGCGCAGCCGCAGCCGGTCGCCGCGCAGCTTGGAGGCGCCGGAATCGAGCAGCTCGCGCCAGCGGCCCTTCGGCAGCTTCACCTCGCAGGGTCCCGCGGTGAAACCCGCCACCAGGAGCAGGGGTCCGCGGTGCAAGAGCAGCGCGCTGCCCTGCGCCGAGGCGCGGACGCCCTGGCGCGAATCGTCCTGCAGCGCCGGGTGATCGCGCCGCAGCCGGAGCAGCGACTTGTGCCAGCGCAGCGCGGACTCGTCCTTGCGAGCGCGATCGATGCGGCTTCGCCGGAAGGTCTCCTCCGCGAGCGGGTCGGGGACGTCCGTCCAGGCGAACCCCTTGAATTCCTCGCTCCGTCCCTTTCGCACTGCCTCCGCCAGCTCGGGATCCGTGTGCGAAACGAAGTACTGGAACGGCTCGCGCGCTGCCCACTCCTCGCCCTGGAAGTACAGCGGCAGCGCCGGCTGGAGCGCGATCACTGCCGCCGCCGCGCGCAGGCCGCCCTCGTCGGTCAGCGCCGTGAGCCGCTCGCCCCTGGCGCGATTGCCGATCTGATCATGGTTCTGCGCGCAGACGACGAAATGGCGCGCGCGCAGGTGCGCCGCGGGCGTGCCGTGCTTGCGCCCGAAGGTCGGCTTGTGCTGGCCTTCATAGAACCATCCGCGCTCGAGCGCCGCGACCATCTTTGGCATCGGGTCCTGGAAGTCGGCGTAGTAGCCCTGGGACTCTCCGGTGAGGGCCACGTGGATGGCGTGATGGAGATCGTCCGCCCAGCTCCCGTCGAGGCCGTATTGCTCGATCAGCTTGACGTCGTTGAGATCGCTCTCGGCGATGACCAGGCCACCCTCCGCGTGCACGGCCTCGGCGATCTCCTGCAGGATGTGCTTCGAGGAATCGTCGTAGATGCCGTGCACGGCGTCCAGGCGCAGGCCGTCGAATCCGCCGCCCGCGCGCGCAACCCAGCGGAGCGCGTTCTCGACGAAGTAACTGCGGACCTGCGGGAGTGAGAAGTCGATCGCGTCACCCCAGGGGGTCTTGTGCCTGGCGGTGAAGTAAGGGCCGAACTCGCCGAGGTAGTTTCCCTCGGGTCCCAAGTGGTTGTAGACGACGTCGAGAAACGCGCTCAGGCCCTGGGCATGCGCGGCATCCACCAGCCGGGCGAGCGCCGCCGGACCTCCGTAGGCGGCGTGGGCGGCGAACGGCGCCACCCCGTCGTACCCCCAATTGCGCGCCCCCGGGGAAGCCGCGACCGGCATCACCTCGACCGCCGTGTAGAGCGCGTCGGCCAGTTCGGGCATGTAGCGCGCTGCGGCGTCCGCCGTCCCTTCCGCAGTGTACGTGCCGAGGTGGATCTCGCAGAAGATCAGCTTCTCGGGCGGGACGCGCGCGCGCGGCGAGCGGGGAGCGATCTCCGCCAGGTGCACGACTTCGCTCGGTCCGTGGACCCCTTCCGGCTGGAGCAGCGAGGCAGGATCGGGCCGCTCGCGCCCGTCGCTGAACCGGTAGAAATAGCGTGCGCCAGCCCGAACGCCATCCACACGGCCCGTGAAGTAGCCTTCGCTGTCGCGACGCAGCGGCGCCTTCGGGCCGCCGAGCACGTTGACCGAAAGGGAATCCGCCTTTGGCGCCCAGACGCGGAAGTGCGTGCCTTCCGCCCCGGGGACCGCTCCGAGCCACGGCCGCCAAGTCATGCGACAACGCTAGGGCGTGTCCAGGAACCTGTACAGCCCAAACTACTTCGCGGGACGCGGCTCGAACTTGAACGGATAAGCGATGCGCAGCTTGCCGCCCGAGAGCGGCTTGTCGAACTCGAACTTCCGCACTGCGGTGACCACGCAGACGACCAGCTCGCGGTCGCCGATCCCATCGGCGGTGGCGCCGATCACCCTGCCGTTCGGGCCGATGTCGAAGCGCGCCAACAGCTTGCCCTGCAGCGTCGGGGTCTCCCGGAGCCGCTTCTCGTAGCACTCTCGGATCGGCGCGCTGTTGTCGCGGATGTAGTCGCCGATGATCCTGCGCTCGTCGGCCTGCGGGATGTCTGGCGAGGGTTCCTCGCTCGCGTCCTCGCCTTCGACCACCAGCGAGGCGGGCTTCTGCAGGCTGGCCGGTTCACCGGCGCGTGCCGCGAGGGAGAGCAGGGCCAGTAGCGGCAGGAGGCGTCGGGAGGTCATTCGTCCGGCTCGTTGAAGGTCAGCGGTCGCCATCCGAGAGTAGGAGTGCAGTGCGCGGACGGTCAATTTCCTCGGAATGCGCGCCGGCGTTTCCCGGGTTAGCCTCTTGAAAGATGCGTAGGGCGCGCTTCTACATCCTCGTACTCGGCCTCACCCTGCTGCCGCAGGTCGTCGCCGCTTCGGATCTGGTGCGCTGGCTCGCGTCCCAAGGGCAGGTCGTGCTCGGCCTGTCTGTTCCCGGGCTGCTTCTGGCGCTGAACCTCCCGATGATGGCGGAGATCCTGCGGCGCAAGAAGCAGGCGCGCCTTCCGCGCTTCCTCGCGGCGACCCTGCAGGCGCCGTGGACCGCATGGTGGCTCGGAAGCCTGTTCTACGCCATCCTGCGCGCGGGATGGACGGTGGCGCACCTCGGGCACGCGCCGATGCCGATCCCCCTCGCCGCCGCGCCCTTCGCGCTCTCGCTGTACGGCACGCTGTTCGGAGCGCGCGTGCTACGCCGCGAGAAGGTCACCATCCCGGTCGCCGGACTGCCGGAAGGCTGGCGCGGCGCACGCATCGTGCAGCTCTCGGATCTGCACGCGGGCAGGCACGTCACCAAGGAGCGTCTGCGGGCGATTGCCCGCCGGGCGGCGCGCCTGAACCCGGATCTATTGGTCGTCACCGGTGACATCGTGCACAACTCGCCGCAGTTCGCGCGGCACGCGGCGGAGGCGATCGCATCCATCCCCGCCAAGCACGGCATTTTCGCCTGCCTCGGCAATCACGATTTCTGGGCGGGGCCGGACGCCGTCGAGCGCGAGTTGGAGCAGGCGGGCGTGCGGGTCCTGCGCAACCGTGGGATCCTGGTGGAACGCCTTGGCGACGGGCTCTGGCTGTGCGGAGTGGACGATCCGTGGAGCGGGCGCTTCGATCTGCGCGCCGCGCTGCGCGGGCGGCCGGAGGGCGCCGCAACCGTGCTGCTCTCGCACCAACCGAACACCTGGCGGCGGGCGCAGGAGCTCGGGGTGGAGCTGCAGCTTTCGGGGCATACCCATGGCGGCCAGGTGGCGTTGCTCTGGCTGCACCGCTCGCTCTCGCTCGCACGGTTGATCACGCCCTTCGTCGCGGGCCTGTACCGCGCCGGCCGCAGCTATCTCTACGTGAACCGGGGCGCGGGTTCGGTGATGCCGATGGTCCGCCTCGGCGCGCGCCCCGAGGTCACCGAGCTGACGCTGGTGCCGGCAACCGACAGCGAGGCCCACGACGATCTCGCCATCGCTGCTTCTTGAGCATTGCTAGACTGACACCGATGCGGATCCATCTGTTCGAGCTGACCGGGGCGGCGGCGGCCGCGGAGGAGCGGTTGGTTCGCATGGAGCCGCGCGCACGCGACGAGCTGGCGAGGCAGGCGCAGCGGAGGGCGTCGGAGCTCGGGCTCATGCGCGGCCCGACGCCGATTCCGCTGGTGCTTTCGCCTTGCGCGTTGCCGCGGGAAGAGCTGGCGGCGCTCGGGAGAGGCGCTCATCTGATCACCAGCGCGCTGGTGAAGATCGCGCGCGAGGTGATCGAGCGGCGCCCGCAAAGAGCGCGCCTTCTCTTCTGCCACCTCTCGCCGATGGAGAGCGCGGCGCTCGCCGCCCGCTGGCGGGAGGCGGAAGAGCTATTGCAGTCGCGCATCGACTGGTTCGTCGATGCGGACGGGAACGTGCGCGCGCTCGAGGTGAACGCGACCATCCCGGCGATGCAGGTGTACTCGGACGCGGCTGCTCGTGGTTGGGCGGAAGCCGTGGCGCCGGCGCACGCGCAGGCGCTGCAGCGAAACCCGCGCAACGCGAGCTGGCTGGCCGATGCGCTCCTCGCCGCGGCCCGCCATCGCGCAAAGCCGCTGCACGTCCAGCTCTTGCATCGGGAGGGGGACCCCCAGGTCGCCGAGCTTCGCGCGCTGGCTGCCCTGCTGCGGGATCGCGGCATCGACGCGCACACCTGCACACCCGCGGACGTCGCGCTCGAGGGGGATCCTCACGGCGTCATCTACCGGCACCTGTTCGCCCGGTACGTCGAGCCGTCGTCGTTGCTCGGGCAGGCGTTCCTCGACCCCATACGGCACGGAATCTGGAACCGCGTCGACGGCTGGCTGGAGACGAAAGGCCTGTTCGCCGAGCTGTCGGCGCGGGCCGCGGAAGCAGGATTCCTCAGCAGCGAAGAGAGAGGCGCTATCGCCGAGCTGGTCCCCTGGACGAGGTTGCTCGACGACATCGACGATGCCGCCCTCGGCGACGGCGACGGCTACGTGCTCAAGAAGTCCCACGACTACGGCGGCAAGAGCGTGGTGATCGGTCGCGAGGTCGGCCCGGCCGCCTTCGGGCAGGCGCTCGCACGCGCGCGCGCAGACCAGGCGGCGAGCTGGGTCGCGCAGGAGCTGGTGGACGCTCCGGCCATCGACCGCTTCCTCTGCGCGGAGACAGGGGCCCGCAGGCTCTCCCTGCATCTGGACATCAGCACATACGCGTCGCTGATCGCCGGGGTCTCGGACGGCGGGAGCGTCTGCCGCGCCGCCCCGGGACGGGTGGTCAACATCGTCGGGGGCGGCGGGGTGGCGCCCCTGTTCGCGGATGACGTGCTCGCGGATCTGCTATGAGCTGCTGCGCTCGCGCGCCCGCCGCCGGGCGATCTCCTCGAGGAAGCTGACCGCGAGGAAGTGCCGTAAGCGATCGATGCAGGGATAATCTGGAGCGTGGCAGAATTCTTCGTGGAACTGACAGAGCGTTCCGTGGCGGTCGCGGCAGAAGGCATCGTATCCGCCCTCGTCGCAGGGATCGTCGATGTAGGCGGCGACTTTCGCGGTGCGCTCGGGCGTGATGAGGAGGCCGTCGTCGTTGGCGGCGGTGTCGGAATCGATGAGCACCTTTTCCGCCATTCGGGCCTCCAAGGACCGCAGGAGTGTAACAGCATGAGCCCGCAGGTCACGTTCAAGAGCAACGAGGACAAGGCGCCGCAGGCGCAGCTGGATTCCGCCGGCCGATCTGTCCCGCTCGCGCCCCGGTTGTGTGACGCGGTGCGTGCGCCTTACACCCCTAGCCATGGGAGTGCTCCTGACGCCATGCCACAGCCGCCGGTAGGTCTCGAGGACCTCGGGCCGGCGCTCGGCGTGCGCGTAGTGGGGCCGGATCGCGAGAAGTGGCTGCAGGGCATGCAGAGCAACGATCTCGCCGCAGCGCCGTACGGTGGTGCGATCGCGGGCGCATTCCTGAACGGAAAGGGACGGCTGGTGGCGATCGGCCTCCTCTGGCGTACGCGCGATGAGGTCATCGTCACCACCGGGCCCGATCGCCTCGACGCGCTGCGCGCGCACCTCGACAAGCTCCTGATCATGGAGGACTGCGAGCTGCAGGAGTTGGTAGGGCTCCGTCGGCTGCGTTACTGGCCTTCGGAGGTTCCGCCCCGGTCGGTGCCCGAGCACATCGCGGGCAGCGCCCAGCCCCTCGGCCTCGAGCTTCTGTTGCCGGAGGCGGAGGCGCAATCGCTCCTCGAGGCGATCCAGGAGCGGCCGCGCCCCGATCTCGCGGAGGCCTGGCGAATTGCGATCGGTGTCCCGAAGTGGGGCGCGGAGCTGGACGAGGAAGCCACGCCCATCGAGGCAGGTCTCGATCCGCTGCTGTCGTTCAGCAAGGGATGCTACGTCGGACAGGAAGTGGTGGCGATGGCGACGTACCGCGGCCGCGTGGCCTGGAACCTCGTACGTCTCCAGATCGCGGGAGCGGCGCCTGCCCCTGGCTCGAGGCTGGGTACCGGAGCGAAGGGACGCATCACCTCGGCCACGCAGGTTGGCGGGACGGCGCTCTTGCTCGGTTACGTTCACAGGGAGCTGATCGTTCCCGCTTCCGCGGTGCCGCTCGAGGACGGCCGCACCGCACAGGTGCTCGGACTGCCGTACGGCTCGCAGCCGGGCGCGGGGGTGTGCGCATGAAGATTCTCGCCGCGATCCACGATCTGATGTTCTCCTCGAAGGTCAACGCCGCCGCCGGCGGACGCCCGATCACCTGGCTCAAGCGCGGGACCAAGGTGGTGGACGAGGTTGCGCGCGAGCAACCCGACGTCCTGCTCATCGATCTCGCCTCGCCGCAGCTCGACGCGATCAACGCAATCCGCGAGATCAAGAAGGGTGGGAACGTCACGGTCATCGGCTACGTCGATCACACGCGCGAGGACGTGATCTCGGCGGCGCGCGCGGCCGGCTGCGATCAGGTGTTGAGCAAGGGGGAGTTCGCGCGCCGCCTGCCCGAGCTGCTCGAGGGGATTTAGCCGCTCCCGCGCCGAAGGCGCGCGCATGAAATGTGTTCTAGAGAAACACTGCGGCGATGGCGCGCGGGCCGTCGTCGCGGGCCACTTCCGGTCCCGCGAGTACCAGCCGCGCCTCCGTAGACTCCCTCACGCGTCTCGCCGCCTCCTCCACCTCGCGCAGCGTGGCGCTGGGCCGGAGCCGGCAGGTCACCAGCACCTCGCGCGCATCGGGCAGCACACGGTCGAGAGAGTCGTCCTGCCAGAGGTGGAGGAGGGCCGTGCGGGGGCGCAAGAGGCCGTGGATCTCGCGCGGGTCGACGCCGACCAGTCCGAACACCGCCAACGGCTCGACGAAGCAGCGCACTGCGTCGGCCCAGGAGGCGGGTCCGACCGGCTGCACCACGCAGCACTTGCTCAGGGTCGCAGCGCGTTCCAACCGCGCGCGGGCCCGAGGTCCCGGCAGGGCGGGCACTGAAGGCAGGACGACGACCGCCTCTCCTCCTCCACGCCGTTCGAGAATGCGGGCGGCCTTCGCGGCGCCGGCCAGTGCCGGATCGTCGGATTCGTCCGCGAGCAAGAGCACCATCGACCCTGCCTCCGCGCGCTTGATGCGGGCGAAGAGATCCTCCCCGAAGGGCAGGAGGTCGCACGCGCCGGCCGCTGCGTCGAGCCGCGCGGCAGCCTTGGTAGGTGCAGCGCCGAAGGCAACGACGGTGCAGAGAGGCTGCATGTAGGAATTGGTAACACTCGGGCGCTCCGACCGAAACCCCCCCTCCTACGCACGGGATCGCGAGCGCATCCCGTGTTTTACCGTCGGCTCATGAATTCCGCCCGAACAACGGCCTGTTGGCGCTGATTCGTGGCGCCTGGCCCAAGTGGTGGAGAGCTAGTACTTGTAGAACCCTTCGCCGGACTTCTTCCCCAGTTTGCCCGCGCGCACCATCCGGCGCAGCAGTTGCGGCGGACGGAAGCGCTCTCCCAGCTCGCTCGTCAGGTGCTCGGCGATCGCGAGCCGCACGTCCAGGCCCACCTGATCCGTGAGCTTGAGCGGACCCATCGGATGCCCGTAGCCGAGCTCGATGGCGCGATCGATCTCCTCGGCCGACGCGACGCCCTCCTCGAGCATGCGGATCGCCTCCATGGCGAGCGCAATGCCGAGGCGGCTGGTGGCAAATCCCGGCGCATCGCGGACCACCACCACTTCCTTTCCCAACCTCGCGCCTACCGCGCGAGCCGCCGTGACCACCATGGGATGCGTCCGCTCGCCCTGGACGATCTCGAGCAGCTTCATCGCCGGCACCGGGTTGAAGAAGTGAAGCCCGATCACGCGCTCGGGACCTCTCGCCGCCGCCGCGATCGCGGTGATCGGCAGCGACGAGGTGTTGCTGGCGAGGATGGTTTCCGGCCGCGCCGCTTTCGAGATCCTCGCGAACACCTCCTTCTTGAGCTGAAGGTCCTCGGGCGCAGCTTCCACGATCAGATCGGCTTGTGCCGCGGCGACTTCCAGGTCGGCTGCCATGGCGAGCCGGCGCAGCGCCTCGTCGCGCTCCTGGGCGGTGCACCGGCCTTTCTCGACCGCGCGCCCGAGCGATTCCGCCACGCGTTCCAACGCGCGCTGCGCGGCGCCCGGAGCGACGTCGAACAGCTCCGTGCGGTATCCGGCGCGCGCCGCCACCTGGGCGATGCCGCTGCCCATCGTCCCCGCTCCGACTACCAGCACGCGCTGCACGTCGATGGCCATCAGACGTTCCCGAAGTAGATTCCGCGGTCCTGCGCGATCGCCTTCGCGATTAGCACGTCGATGCGCGCAAGGAGATCCGCCCAGACGTCGCCGATGCTCGGCTCCTTGCCCAGGCGGGCGCGCGCGGCGCCGACCATCG
>Ga0209236_1000271_pt1 | contig 28490 bp, 28 predicted proteins | sample GraSoi013_1_40cm_FD_185819 | JGI IMG/M metagenome (GOLD analysis project Ga0209236, IMG submission 185819) | Grasslands soil microbial communities from the Angelo Coastal Reserve, California, USA - Sample 09_27_2013_1_40cm (SPAdes) (version 2) | ecosystem: Environmental > Terrestrial > Soil >... | reverse complement strand
GAGGATGCGCGCAACCACCTGGTCCTCGCGCGCGCCGTCGCGGTGAAGGCGCAGGACCGGGCGCTCTTCCGGGAGCACCTGGAGATCGCGGCGAAGTCCGGCGACCCGCTCGCGGCCGCGCAGGCGCGGGCGCTGCTCCAGCGCGAGAAGGAGCTGTTCGGTCCGGCGGAGGCGGCGCAACCGATCCCCGGCGGTCCGCAGAAGCGGCCCTAATATTCCCAGGGTCTGGTCGCCTCCCATGCGCCCGGCAGCCGGTCCACGAGGCGGAAGAAGAAGTGGCCGGTCCACTTGCCGTCGCGGGCATCCCGCACCGCCGCGCTGGAGCTGTTCAGGTCCTTGTCCCAGCTCGCCTTGCCGAGGCGCGCCGCGCAGGCGCCGCTGACTGCGCCGCCGTCGCAGGACCCGTCGTCCGCGATCCCGGAGATGGTCGCGCTGCCGCTGAAATCGAGCGTGTCGGCGGTGATCGGCCAGGCGCGCGCGAGCGCTTCTTCCACGATCCCTCCCACCGCCCGGACTCCGCGGCCGCAGAGCTCCTGCACGGTGCCCGCGTCGACGATCCCGTCGGTGGCGTTCTCCACGTCGCGCGCCAGGCCCTCGCAGTCGACGATGCATCCGCTGCCCGGCGCGCACCAGGTCGCCTCGTCGATGCAGTGGTATTCGCCGGCCGTCACCACCGACATGAGCTGATCGACGAGGATGAGCAGGACCTTGCCCATCTCCAGCTTCACCTGCCGCGGCCCGACGTCCAGGACCCAGGCGGAACCTCGCTTCGCCACCGTCGCGCTGAAGGCGGAAAGCCGGGGCTGGATCGAGGGCAGGGCCTCGCCCTTGCATTGCGCGGTCTCGTCGACGCCGGAGTCGCTGGTGACCACGTCGATGCGGGCGCATTGGGGCGGATCGCCCGGATCGCCGGCGATCTCGCCCTCGCAGAGCGGCAGCCAGTAGAAGACGAGGCTGGTCCAGACTTCCGCCCCTTTCAGGTGCGCGACGTCCGCCCCGCGCGCGAGCCGCATCGCTCCTTCGCTGCGCAGGTTCCCCAGGATGGTGGCCAGATCGTCGGAGATGTGGATCAGCTGCTGGATCCATCCGGGCAGGTACTGCTGCAGCAGGCGGGCGACGAACGCGTTGACGATCGCCTGCAGCCACCCCGGCAGGCCCGGGATGGTGAGCTGACCGAGCAGCGTCTGGTCCATCAGCCTCAGCGCCTTGAAGGTCTCCTGCACGGTGAACGGGAGCGCGTCCCGGATGCGGTAATCGTGCCGCGTCAGCCAGATTCCGCTGACGTCGGGCACCGTCTCGTCCGGGACGCAGGAGCCTTCGCCGCAGGTGTCGGCTGGCTCGCAGTGCGTGCCGGCGGCGCAGCTCATGGGGCAGACGTCGCGGCAGACGAGCGCGGACGCATCGCAGCACCTTCCGCTGCCGCAGGCCGGCGCTTCCGGATCACAACTCACGTCCGCGGGCTCGCAGACGCCCCCGGCGCAGGCGAATCCGGGCGGGCAGGGATTGCGCGGATCGGCGCAGCTGGAGCCGCCATCGTCCGCGCATCGGGGCGGGTCGCCGGTGCAGACCTGGCCCGGTGCGCACTGCGCGTTCGCGCTGCAGGATCCCGCGGCCTGGACCGTGACGTTGAAGAGCACCGGCGGACCGCCCGCGATCGACTGAGCGGTCACCTGCCAGGGTCCCTCGGCCGCCGGCGTGGCCACGAGATAGACCTGCGCCTTGCCGCCGGCGCCGGTCTGCGCCGTGGCCGTGCGGTAGACGCCGGCGCTCCAGCGGGCGTTCGCGACCGGAGGCAGTGTGAACGAGATCGTGTCGCCCGGGATGGGTGCGCCGGTATCCGCGTCCAGCTCGCGGACCTTGAGGCCGACGCTCGACGATACGCCGATGAGGGTGGTCGCGCTCGCCTCGTCCGCAGAGACGCGCGTGGCGGGAGTCGGGACGATGGCGAGCGTGCGGCGCAGTGCGACCACGCTCAACCTGAACGTCACCGGCTCGGCACGGAGGCCGGGAGCAGTCACCACCACGTGGAAGGGCCCCGCGGCCGGGCGCGCACCGGCCAGGAAACTCGCCGCGGCGATGCCGGAATCGTCCGTGGCTACCTCCTCGGCCTCCAAGCTGCCTCCGGCGGGTTCTCCCTGTTGAAAGCCGAAATGAAGACGCGCATTTGCAATGGGGCCCTGGTCTTCGCCCGCGAGCAGGACCTCGAGATTCCGGCGCTCGCCGGGGTGCAGGGTCAAGTCCGGGTCCCCGACGAGCGCGAGCGTATACGGACTTTGCCCTGCCTCAGCCGTCGGCCCCGCGGGGTCGACGCCGCACGCGGCGAGCGCCATGGAAATTGCCGCTGCGGTTGCGCGCAGGAACATGGATGGCACCCGGGGAACGCGGTTGCCTGGGATCGTGAACGAGTCGCCGTCGCCGAACCATCGGTCGGACGCCGGTCCCCTTCGCGCCGTTGTCGCGGGATGGTACAGAGGCGGAATGTCGCTGCGCGGCCAGGCGCTGCAGGAATTCGACCTGCCCGCGGCACCCCAGCGGATCGACGAGTTGCCGTCCAGCGCGCCGGAGACGGACGCGCTCCGCGTGCACGCTCCGGCCGGGCGCTTCTTGCTGCTCTGTGGCGCGCCCGCGCTCTCGCTCGCCTTCGAGGCCACGCTGTTCGACCTCCTCGCCGAATCGCGCTACCCGGCCCCGCGGCCGCGCCGCGCGCGCGGCGGGTCGCTGATCGCGCTCCTCGGCGGACAGCGCGCGGCGTCCTGTTACGCGTGGCCGCCGGGCGAAGAGCTGGCGCCCGCCGAGGCCACGGTTCCGCAGCTGATGGACCTCGGCAGGCTGCTCGCGCGCCTGCATCAGCTGGGCGAGACGCATCCGGCTTCGGTGGCGGATCCGTGCGATGCGCTCTCGCTGCTGGGGCGCGCGCCAGCCGGGGCCGAGCGCGACGCGCTGGACGCGGTCGCTCGCGCGGCGCTCCCGCAGCTTCCCTCCGGCGCCGGCCACGGTGGCCTGACTCCGCAGCGCGCGCTCTTCATCGGCGAGCGGTGCAGCGCGGTGTTGCCGTCGGGGTTCGCCGGCTCCGGCGCGCTGGTGCTCGACCTGGCGGAGACCGCAGTGGGATGGGTGGCGGGGGCGCAGCGGCCGTCAGCGGCCCTGCGCGCGTTGACCTCCGGTTACCAGGCCCTGCGCCGGCTCTTGCCGGAAGAGAAGGACGCCTTCTTTCTCGCGCTGCGCTACGCGGCCGTGCGCGAGGGCGCGCGCCGGCTTTCGACCGGCCGCTCCGGCGCGCTGGACGCGCTGCGCGCGGTCGAGGCCGTCGGCGAACCGGAAGCGCGGGAGGCAGCGGGGTAAAGCCCTCAGAGGCCCGAGGCGATCTTCCACTCGCCGTTCAGCCTGACGAACCTCATCCGCGCGTCGTCGCTCTCGCTCTTCCACTTCTCGCCGCTCGGCGTCGCCACGGCGAAGCGGAGCACCTGGAAGTAGTCGAGACGGGCTTCCTCTCCCTTCACCTCGACGTCTTTCACCGTCGCTTCCAGGCGAACGCCGGTGACCTTGGAAAGGTCGCCCTTCAGCCTCTGCGCGAGGCCTTCGTGATCGATGGGACCGATGCCGCGCGCCGGATCGCCCGGGTCCGAGTAGTCCGGCGTCGTCAGCGCCACGATGGCGCCCGCGTCGCGCGCTTCCAACGCCTGCTTGTAGCGGCCGAAGACGTCCAAAACCGCGCGATTCTGCGGCGTGTCCTGGATGTTCGTCCCCGGGAGCGTCGCGTGGGAGGAGCAGGCGGCAGCGACCAGGCAGGCGAGCGGGGCGATCGATTTCATGGCCCAAGATGTAGTCACAAAATGCCGATCGGTGGTAGCCAGAACGCGAATGCAGGGTTGGATCGACGTCGGACCCGCCGATCTGATCGAAGGCGAGCTCCGCGGCCTCGAGGTGGGGGAGCGGCTGGTGCTGCTCGCGCGCTACCAGGGACGGATCACCGCCATGGACGACTCCTGCAACCACGCCGGATGCCTGCTCTCCGGCGGCTGGATGCACGAGAAGAAAGGCGCGGTGGTCTGCCCCTGCCACGAATACGCGTTCGAGCTCGGCACCGGACGCAACGTGACCTACCCTCGACTGTGCGACGATCAGGCCGCCTTCGAGGTGCGCATCGAGCGCGGACGGGTGATGATCCACATCCCGCCGGAGTGAGCCCATGGCGCACAAGGATCCGCAAGACCATCCCCACCACCACGGCGAGGTGCCACGCCAGCACAAGGCGCGCGCGCCGGCGTCCGCGAAGGTCTACGTGATCACCTGCTCGGATTCGCGCACCGCCGCCACGGACGAAGGCGGGCGCGTCATCAAGTCCATGCTCGGCGACCGGGGCCACGCGATCGCAGGGTCCGCCATCGTCCCGGACGAGCCGTCGCGGATCGCGCAGGAGCTGCAGCGCGCCCGCGAAAGCGGCGCCCAGGTGGCGCTGATCACCGGAGGCACCGGCATCACCTCGCGCGACAGCACCTTCGAGGCGGTGAGCGCGGCGATCGCGCGGCCGCTGCCCGGATTCGGCGAGCTGTTCCGCATGCTCTCGTTCGAGGAGATCGGCAGCGCGGCGATGTTGTCCCGCGCGGTCGCGGGCGTCACCAAGGACGGGCTGATCCTCTTCGCGATGCCCGGCAGCCCCGCCGCCGTGCGGCTCGCCTGCGAACGTCTGATCCTCCCCGAGCTGGGTCATCTGATCGAGGAGCTCGGCAGGTGAGGACCTGGCGCCGCGCAGAGCTGCTGCGCCCCGCGCTCGAGGCCCTCCTCGCCGGGACGGACGCGCCGGCGCGCATGCGCGGCGATCCGGTGGAGCTGCCGCATCGCTACCAGGATCCGCGGGACATCGAGGTGGCCAGCTTGCTCTGCGCCGCGCTGGCGTACGGCCGCGTGGATCTCTTCAAGCCGCGGCTGCGCGCGCTGCTCGACGCCCTGGGCCCTTCGCCGGCCGCCGTCGCCATGACCGCGCGTCCTGCCGAGCTGGTGGACCGCGCGAAGGGCTTCTCGTACCGCATGACGGACGCCCGCGACGTCGCCTGCCTTCTCCACGGGGCGGGAACGATCCTGCGCGCGCACGGATCGCTCGGCTCCTGCTTCACCGCGCACTATCGCCGGCTGAGGAGCGTCCGCGCGGCGCTCGGCGCGTTCGTCGACGAGCTCTGCGCGCCGGACTTCACGCCGATCACCGGGCAGCGCGGGCCGACGCGCCGGCTCAAGCACCTGCTTCCGCACCCCGATCGCGGCAGCGCCTGCAAGCGCCTCAACCTTTTCCTGCGCTGGATGGTGCGGGGTCCCGACGGAGTGGATTTCGGCCTCTGGCGCGAGGTCCCGGCCGACGCGCTGGTGGTGCCGCTCGACACCCACGTCCACCGCATCGGCCGTTTCATCGGCCTGACCCGGCGCAAGGACCTTTCCTGGAAGACCGCCGAGGACGTCACCCGGCGGCTGCGCCTGCTCGACGCCGAAGACCCGGTCCGCTACGACTTCGCCCTCAGCCATCTCGGCATCAGCGGCACCTGCGCCTCCCGCAAAGACCTCCGCCGCTGTGCCAATTGCCCCTTGAAGCCGATCTGCCGGTACTGGGTGTAGGACGGCGGCCGCGGCGAAGGAGGAGATGGAGGTCCGCAACCAGGGCGCTGTGAAGGCCCACGTGTGGACCAGCTCCGCCGGCCTGGAGAGCGCGCGCGTCCATCTGCGCGCGCTGACCGCGCTCTCCAACGACGCGACCGCGTGGGACTCGCAGCAGGCCCGCGCGCTCTTGCGGGGCCTACGACACGACGACCAGATTACCCGAGCCATGAAAGCAAATTGAGTTGTGGGGGAGTTTGGCTTAAAGACCCGTCGTGCGGCCGTCGGTATTCATCCGTCTGCTCGTGAACGGAGAGGAGCACGCGCTCGCCGTGCCGGCGCAGCGTACCCTGCTCGAGGCCCTGCGGTACGACCTGGGGCTCACCGGGTCGAAGCAGGGTTGCGACAAGGGCGATTGCGGAGCCTGCACGGTCCTCGCGCGCGAGCGCGCCGGCGAAGGCCGCGGAGAAGCCATCCTCTCCTGCATCACCCTCGCTCAGGATGCGCAGGACCTCGCCATCACCACCATCGAGGGTCTCGCCGGTCCGCAGGGCCTCGACCCGGTGCAGCGCGCCTTCGCCGACTGCGGCGCGCTGCAGTGCGGGTTCTGCCAGCCCGGAATGATGCTCTCGGCGCGCGCGCTGCTCGACGACAATCCCAAGCCGACGCTCCCGCAGATCCAGGAGGCCCTGAGCGGCAACCTCTGCCGCTGCACCGGATACACGAAGATCTACGAGGCCGTGCAGGTCGCCGCCGGCCTGCGAGCTCCCGCCCAGCGCGCGCCCGTGCAGTCCGAGCGCGCCGCGCCGAGCGATTCGAAGGCGCAGACGGTCAAGGAGATCGTCCCGTGAGCATCGGCGCCCGCTTCCCCAAGTCGGATGGCGTGGCGAAGGCCGACGGTTCCGGGATCTACGCCGACGACATCGCGCTGCCTCGGATGCTGCACGCGAAGATCCTCCGGTCCCCGCACGCGCACGCGAGGATCCGCGGCATCGATCTGGGCGCCGCCGAGGCGCTGCCCGGCGTGGTGGCGACCCTGGTCGGCGCGGAGCTGCCGCTCAAGTACGGCGTCATCCCCTGGACGCAGGACGAGACGGCGCTCGCGGTGGAGAAAGTGCGCCACGTCGGCGATGCCGTGGCCTGCATCGCGGCCATCGACGAGCGGACGGCGGACGAGGCGCTGCGGCTGGTGAAGGTGGACTACGAAGTGCTGCCGGCGGTGCTCACGCCCGAGGACGCGCTCGAGCATCCGGAGATCAAGGTCAACGAGAGGGCGAAGGTCGGCAACGTCACCAAGCACGTCCATCTGCAGTTCGGCGAGGTCGACGAGGCGGTGGCCGGGGCCACGGCGGTGGTGCGCGAGACGTACCGGTACGCGGGGTCCACGCACGTGCCCATCGAGCCCCACTGCGCGGTCGCGCGCATCGACGCGGACGGCAACCTCACGGTCTGGAGCTCGACCCAGATCCCTCACTACGTGCACCGCGAGCTGTCGCGCGTGCTCGGGCTGTCGCAGAGCAAGGTGCGCGTGATCCAGCCCCTGCTCGGCGGCGCGTTCGGCGGCAAGAGCGATCCGTTCGCGCTCGAGTTCTGCGTGGCGAAGCTGGCGATGAAGACGGGCCGGCCGGTGAAGATCCTCTACACGCGCGAGGAGGTGTTCTACGCGCACCGCGGACGCCATCCGATGAAGATGGACGTGACGCTCGCGCTGGACGCGGACGGTCGCATCGCGGCCGTGGACAACAAGATCCTCATCGACGGCGGCGCCTACGCCTCGTTCGGGCTGGTGACCGCGTACTATGCCGGGCAGCTCCTCACCGGCCCGTACCGGTTCGGGACCTACCGCTTCGACAGCTACCGCATGTACACGAACAAGCCGCCCTGCGGGCCCAAGCGCGGCCACGGCTCGGTGCAGCCGCGCTTCGCCTTCGAGGTGGCGCTGGACGAGGCGGCGGAAAAGCTCGGCCTGGATCCGGTCGAGGCGCGGCGGCGCAACTTCATCGGCGAGTTCGTGGAGACGGTGAACGGGCAGAAGATCACCTCCAACGGGTTCCTCAAGTGCCTGGAGCTGGTGGAGAAGGCGTCCGGCTGGAAGGAGCGCCACGGCAAGCTCGGTCCGGGGCGGGGCCTGGGCGTCGCCGGCTCGATGTACATCAGCGGCACCGCCTATCCGGTCTACCCGAACGAGATGCCGCAGAGCGGGGTGCTGGTGAAGCTCGACCGCTCCGGGCGCGTCGCCATCTATAGCGGGGCATCCGACATCGGCCAGGGGGTGAACACGCTGCTCTGCCAGATCGCCGCCGAGGAGCTGCACTGCGATCCGTACGACGTCACGGTGGTGTCGGCGGACACGGATCTGACGCCGGTCGATCTCGGCGCGTACTCGAGCCGCGTGACGTACATGGTCGGCATCGCGGCGCGGGAGGCCTGCCAGAAGCTGGCGGAAAAGCTCCGCGCCGCCGGGGGCGCGACGTTCACCGAGGCCTGCCAGCGGGCGGAAGCGGCCGAAGGCGCACCGCTGGCCGCGACGGGCGGGTACCGCACCGAGAAGCTCGGCGGCGATTACCGCGGGGGCACCATCGGGGCATCGCCCGCGTACTCCTTCACCGCGCACGTGGCCGAAGTCTCCGTGGACGAGGAGACCGGCATCTGGAACGTGGAGCGGATCTGGGCGGCGCACGACTGCGGGAAAGCGCTGAACCCGACGCTGGTCGAAGGCCAGATCGAGGGCAGCGTCTACATGGGCGCGGCGGAAGCGCAGATGGAGGAGATGGTCTACGACGAGAAGGGCCTGCTCTTCGGCCCTTCCCTCCTCGACTATCGCATCCCGACTTCGCTCGATACTCCCGATCTGGACTCGTACATCGTCGAGAGCAACGATCCGGGCGGGCCGTATGGCGCCAAGGAAGCGGGAGAGGGCCCGCTGCACCCGGCGATTCCGGCGATCGCGAACGCGATCCACGACGCATGCGGCATCCGCATCCGCGAGCTGCCCTTCTACCCGCAGCGCGTGCTCAAGCTGCTGCGGGAGCGTGACGCCCGGCGAGAGGAGCGCGCGGCATCATGATGACGCTCCCCGATCTGACCGTCCTGCGCCCCGGCTCGGTCGCCGAAGCGGTGGAGGCGCTGCGCGCGAATCCGGGAGCGCGCGTGCTCGCGGGGGGAACCGACATCGTCCCGAATCTCAAGTACGGGATGTACGACACCCGGCATCTCGTCGCCTTGCGCGGGCTCTCCAGCGAGCTGCGGTACGTGCGCGAGCATCAATCGGGCGAGCTGCGCCTGGGAGCGATGTGCAGCATCGACGAGCTGGGCCGGAGCGAGCTGGTGAAGGCGCGCGTTCCGGCGCTCGCGGATGCCTGCCGGCAGATCGCGGGGCCCCAGCTCCGACGGATGGGGACGTTGGGCGGCAACCTCTGTCTCGATACGCGCTGCGTGTACGTCAACCAGAGCCACTTCTGGCGCAGCGCCCTCGGCTACTGCCTGAAGAAGGACGGGACCGTCTGCCACGTGGTCGCGGGGGGGAAACGGTGCGTGGCCGCCGCTTCCAACGACACCGCCCCGGTGCTCCTGGCGCTGGACGCGAGCGTGAAGACCATCTCTCCCCGCGGCGAACGCACCATCGCGCTGCACGAGTTCTACGTCGCGGACGGGCTGCACAACACCGTGCTCGCGCCGGACGAGCTCCTGACGGAGGTGCGCATCCCCGCCGCCGCCGCGAGGCGCCGGCAGGCATTCGCAAAGCTGCGGATGCGCGCCGCCATCGATTTTCCCGCCCTGAACCTGGCGGTCGCCCTGGAGCTCGACGGCCATTCGGTGAAGTCGGTTTCGCTCGCCGTCAGCGCTCTGGCGGCGCGGCCGGCGTTGATCAAGGGCCTGCAGGATCTGCATGGCCACGCCGCAGACGCCATCTTCGCCGAGGAGCTGGGCCGCCGCGCGCACAAGCAGTGCAAGCCGCTGACGAACATCGGCATCGATCCGGGGTGGCGCCGCGACGTGCTGCCGGTGCTGGTGCGCCGGACGGTACTGCGTGCGATCGGGTAGGCAATGCCATTCACTTGACGATGGACGTCGACGCTCACGTAACGCTCACGTCAACGCTCACGTTACGTAGACGGAGACGTTAGACGCAAACCTGAACGAGCTTCAGGCAGCGTGCCGCCGCGCGAGGTCTGCGAGCGCATCCTGCAGCTTGCGGACTTCGTCGCCGAGCGCGGCATGAGCGCGACGCGCTTCGCCCAGGTCGCCGGACTTCGCGAGGTCCTCGAGGTAAAGCGCCGCTCGTGCCGCGGGGTGGCCGCAGAGGCTTCCGGCCGACCCCTTCAAGGTGTGCGCTGCGCGTTCGAGCGCCGTCCGGTCGCCTGCGTCCAGTGCACTCGCCATCTCTGCCATGCGCGCGGGACTGTCCCGCAGGAACAGCGCCGTCAGCTCGCGGATGAGCGCGGAGTCGCCCCCGACCAGCGCCAGCAGGCTGGCCTCGTCGAGCACCATCTCGTTCGCCGCTGCTTCCACCGGCGGGGGGGAGGGAGACTGGCTGACCGCTGCCTCGATCGCGGCGAACAGCGCCGCGGGGCGGATGGGCTTCGGCAAGTATCCGTCCATGCCCGCCCCCAGGCAGCGACGCGCGCACCGCGGCCGCGCTCTTGCGATGGACGTTGCGAGTGAAGATCTCGCGCACCGGGGTGCTCTCGCGCTGATCGACCGGCTCCACCAGGCCTCGAAATTGCCGGTGTGCCGGGCGAGGTTGAAGTCGTTGTCGTCGCTCGCGCCGTAGGCCCAGGAGGCGAAGCCGTTGAGCGAGAGCTTCCCTTCCTCGATCTCGATGGCCGAAGCTTGCAGCGAACCGAGCGCCACCAGCGTCAGTGCCCACCCGGCCGTCGATTTCGCCATGGTCGATGCTCATTCCAGCAGCCTCTACGACCATTGGCCAAAAAAAGACTGCGGATTGGCAAAGCCTGCAATCCCGGTTGTGGGGGTTCAGCGCACCGCGCGCAGAGGCGGAGAGCCGCGGCCTTGCCCCGCGATCGAAGGATCCCGCAGATACGTCTCCGTCAGACGCTTCTTCGGCAGGAGCCGGAGCGGTGCCGTGAGCACCGAAGTTCCGTAGGTCTCGGCAATTGCGAGCCCCTTCTCGAGGGCGCCCAGGTCCGCCAAAGGCTTCGTGAGAACGCCCATCCGCAGCAGCCGCTTTTCCGCGCAATCTACGGAGAACTGGAGGAACGCGGGCAGCTGCGAGAGCACCTCGTGCCGCGGCAGGCGCGAGCGCATGAAGGCGCCCAGCCGGCGCACCGCCCACATCGACACCAGGGAGAGCCCGAGCAGGCGCCGCCGCAGGGCCGGGCGCCCGCGGATGGCCTGCATCGTCCGCTGTTCGCCGAACTCCACGTGCCGTTCTTCCTGCTTCACCGCGCGGCCGAGGATCGCGCGGATCTCCTCGTGCGCGATGGTGTCGATCACCCCGTAGAGCGCCATCAGCACGAACCCTTCGCCGAGGGCCATCTCCAGGCAGACGTGCTCCTCGAAGGTGGCGGGCATCATCCCCGTGCTGAGGAAGCGGACCAGGCGGTGCGCCGGGGCCGGCTCCTCGCCCAGGAGCTCCAGGATGCGGATGAAATTCTCCACGTGCTGGAACTCCTCGACGGCCTGGCGCGAGAAGAACCGGGCGGCCTCCAGATCCGGCGCCTGGTACAACCAGTGGCCGCACTGGATGCCCGTCACCTCGCCGTAGAGGAACTGGTTCATCACCCACGCGAGCAGCTTGCGGTCGCGCTCCGGCTCGAGCCGGGCGCCCGCGAAGTCGAACGTCATCTCCTCGCGCGAGAGCAGCATGTGGGGAAAGTTAGCACGGCGCGTCGCGGCAGACCCCTGTGTGCACTTGCCAACTCCTGCCGAGGGGGTACCATCCCGTACGATGCGCAGGCTGCACGAGGAAATCCGCGAGATCCGGGTGCCTTCCGAGGTCCTCGCCCGCTGGGCGCTCGAGACCCCGGTCGCGGCCCAGGAGGCGACCGGCGCGGCGCTCGCGTTCCTCGTTCACGCGGAGCACGCCGCGACGACGCTCTTGCCGGTCCCGACCTTGCTGCGAAGCGAGCAAGCGATCCTCGATCCGGACGGCTTCTTGCGCCATCCGCGCGGCGCGGTGGAGCACTTCCGGCAGCGCGCGGATCGCGCGATCGCCTGGATGGACCTCTTCATCTTCTTCCGCGAGCGGTTCCCTGCGGCGGCCCAGCGGCAGCCGCCGGAGGCGCTCTACAACATCGCTCAGCTCTTAGGCAGCCATGGAGACGACCTGGAAGCGGCCGCCGATCTGCTGGTCCGCGAGTGCGCGATGGCCGAGGTCGAGGAGGTGCTGGCGCGCACGTTGACCTACCCGCCGCTGCAGGCCCTGATGCAGAGCCTGCGCGAGCATGACGCGCAGCGGAGCGCCGAAGCCCGCCGGCTCGCGGCCTCGGTGCTGGGCGATCTCTCCGGCGCGAGCCTGTGGAAGGTGCGGACGCGGTTGGTCACGACTGCGACCCGTGCCCTGCTCGCGTCGAAGCCGCTGCTCGACGAGCTCGAGCGGGGTGGCTTCAAGATCGATCGGACGCGCGCCGCTCGCGGGTTCGCCCGCAGGATGGAGGAGGCGTTGTCCGAGCTGCCTGGGGCGCCAGTCTTGCAGTCCATCCTGCGGCAGTTGGGCGGCTCCGTCGACGGCGACGCTTCGCGTCAATCACCCTGAAGCGCTGGGCTCAACGTCCGAGGGCAGCGTAGATGTGGCCGCGCGGGGGGCCGAACTTCCACATGCTCGCGACGCCCGCGGCCATCAAGCAGAGCAGCCCGGCGACGAGCAGCCAGATCGTCTGGCGCGGAGGCAACAGCCGTCGCATATCTCGGCATGGTAACTCCGACGCCAGTCGAAGTCACATCCCCAGCGAAATAGCGGTTCGAGGCTGTCGTACAGGCGGCAACCGCGGAGGTCCCTGTTGATCGTGTCCAGCGATGCCCAATTGCCGCAGCCGGCCAGCGCCGCGCCGCCTGCGCTGCTGGCGCTGATCGCTCCGGACGCGGGAATGGATCGGCAGGCGAAGGTCGGCAAAGCGGGCCTTGCGTTCCTCATCGCCTTCGCCTGCGCACTCTTTGCGGCCTTCGCGCAATCGGCCCGCGTCGACGCGCGCTCCGCCACGCTGCAGAAGCTCGAGACGGCCGGCCAGCTCTCCTCGATGAGCGATCGGGCGATCGAGGACGAGACGCGAAACGCGGAGCGCCTGTACCAGGTGATGCGGGTGGCGTGGGGCGCCGTGGAGGCGCCGGCGTTCCTGCTCGCGGGCGCGCTCGCGGTGGTGGTCCTGGTCTGGTTCCTGCGCGGGCGCGTCAAGGGACGCGGGGTGTTCCCGGTCGCCGCGGCCGTGCTCCTGCCCGGCGCGGTCGCCAACCTGCTCGACGGGATCACTGCCCTGCGCCAGACGTCGCTCCCCGCCGGCCCCGTCACGCTCTCGCCGCGCAACCTGAGCGCGATCTTCGCCGCGTTCGGGAATCCGGTCTCGGGAGCGGCGTTGAAGCTCGGCAACGCGGTCGATTTCTTCTCGCTCTGGGCGGCGGTGCTCATGGCGTTCGGCATCGCGTCGGTCGGGGAGGTGCCTGCACGGCGCGCGCTGATCGGGACCCTCTCCGCCTGGTTGTGCCTGCGGCTGGTCATCAGCGTGGCGATTGGAGGAGCGTAGTGTTTCGGATCCTGGTTCTCGCAGGCATGGTGTCAGGGGCGGCGGTCGCGCAGCCGCAGCCGCAGCCACTCACGCTGGACGCCGCCGTGAATCTCGCGCTGCAGCGGAACTCCGACTTGCAGCGGCAGCTGCTGCTCTCGCTGTCCTCCGAGCAGGATCGGGTGATCGCGCGCGCGGCCGTCTTGCCGCAGCTCACCTTCAACGCCAGTGCCGCCGAGCAGCGGACCAACGGCCTCCAGGTGGTGCAGGGAGTGCTGGTGCCGGGGACGTTCCAGACTGAGCAGCGCACGACGTATGAGCCCGTCTACGCCTCCCGGCTGCAGCTGAGCCAGCTCGTCTTCGACGGCGGAAAGTGGTGGAACAATCTCTCCGCGGCCGATCTGGGGGAGCAGGCGAGCCGCGAGCAGGTGGACGAGCAGCGGCTGCAGATCACCTACCTCGTCGAGCAGCGTTTCTACGAGCTGGTGCGGGCGCAGCGGCAGCTCGCGGTGCTCGGGGAGGCGGCCACGCGCAGCCGCGACCAGGCCAACTACACACAGCGGCTGTTCGAGGGCGGCCGCGCTACACAGGCGGACGTCTATGCCGCCCGCGCGAACCGCGACAACGATGAAGTGCAGCGGCTCGGGCAGGAGCGGGTCGTCGAGCTGGCCCGCTCCGACCTCTCCACGGCGATCGGGCTCGATCCCGGCTCGCCGCTCGCCGTGGTGGAGCCCCAGAACATGATGAGCCCGCCGGCCCAGCCGCAACCGGCGCCGGACGCGATCGCGCGGGCGCTGGACAATCGCCCCAGCCTGAAAGCGTTCGCCTTGACCACCGAACAGAACCGCAAGCTCGCTTCCGCCGCGAAGGGCGATTACTGGCCTTCGGTCTCCCTCTTCGGGCAGTGGAGCCGCTCGACCACCGAGACGAAGCCGTTCTTCGAGGCCCCGGGCCGCAACAGCCTGGCTTCGGCGGGCGTGAGCTTGAGCTGGAACCTCTTCAACGGGCTGAGCACGACGGCGAACGTGCGCAAGGCGGAGATCCAGGTGGCCCTGGCGGAGAACGATCTCGTGAACGGACGGCGGTCGGTCGCCAGCGACGTGGAGAAGGCGATCGCCCAGCTCTCCACCGCCCGCGCGCAGGCGCGGGTGGCGCAGGAGGCGGAGCAGACGGCCAGGGAAAGTTTGCGGCTGGCGCGCACGCGTCAGGAAGTGGGCGTCGGTACGCAGCTCGAGGTGCGCGATGCGGAGCTGAAGCTCACCCAGGCGCAGCTCAGTGTGGTGGGTTCTCTGGTGGACGGCCGCGAGGCTGAGTCGGCCCTCCGCAGGGCGCAGGGTGGATAGGGGCATGACGCAAGGACGCTGGATCCTCGCCGGAGGGGTGGTCGCGCTGGTGGCGTTCGCCACCGTGATGGGGCTCCGTCCGAAAGCGCCGCCTCCGGTGGAGGTCACCACCTCGGTGGCGAAGAAAGGCACGGTCACCCGCGTGGTGACGGCGGCCGGCCACCTGCAGGCCCGGGAGACGGTGAAAGTGAGCAGCAACGTCACCGGCGATCTGCTGTCGCTGAGCGTGAAGGAAGGCGATCGCGTCCAGCGCGGCCAGGTGCTGGGACAGATCGACAAGCGCTTCTACGAGACGCAGGTGACGCAGTACCGCGGCGCCGTCGCTTCCGCCCGGGCGCAGATCGCGCAGATCGACGTGACGATCGACCAGGACAAGCGCGACCTGGCCCGCATCCAGCGGCTGGTGGACGAGAGGCTGGCCAGCGCCGCCGATCTGGAGAAGTCGACCACGCAGCTGAAGATGGACGAGAGCCGTCTCGCCTCCCAGCGCGAGCTGGTGTCGCAGAACGTCGGCCAGCTGGAGACCGCCCTCTACAACCTCTCGCGGGCGACGCTGACCGCGCCGATCGACGGGACCATCCTCGAGCTGAGCCACAAGGTCGGCGAGCGCATCCGCGGATCGGACTTCTCCGAGGACGTGGTGCTGCTGATGGGCGGGCTCACCGACATGGAAGTGAAGGCGGAGGTCGGCGAGCACGAGGTCGTGGCGGTCCACGTCGGCGACGAGTCCGCCGTGGACATCGACGCCATCCCTGACAAGCAGTTCAAGGGCCATGTGGTGGCGGTGGGAAAGAACGCGCAGATCAAGAACCCGGGCACCGACGCGGAGGTGACCACCTTCTTCGTGCGCGTCGGCCTCGACGTTCCGCCCGAGGGGGCGCTTCCGGGGATGTCGAGCGCCGTGTCGATCTCGACGGCCACGCACGACAACGTGGTGATGGTCCCCATCCAGGCCGTCACCTCGCGCGAGGCGAAGAAGAAGGAGCAGCAGGCCGCGCCGCGGGAAGGGGAGATCAAGGTCGCCGACTCCTCCCGCGCCACGGCAGCCGTGGCGGCGAACGGCAAGGACGATCCGCCGACCAAGGCGTCGACCGGCAAGCCCAAGCCGGTGAAGGTGGTCTTCGTGGTGGACAAGGACGGCGTGGCGCAGATGCGCGAGGTGCAGACCGGGATCGCCAGCCGCACCGACGTGGAGATCCTCGGCGGGGTGAACGAGGGCGACACGGTGGTGGACGGCCCCTATCGCACGCTCGCGCGCGAGCTGCAGGAAGGTCAGAAGGTCAAGCCGCAGAAACCCGGTCAGGGGGCCGGCGACAAGGGCCCTCAGGGCGGCCGTAGCTGACGCGACGCTACGGCCGGAGACCTCATGGCGCTCATCGAGCTGGAACACATCGTCAAGACCTACGACCTGGGGCTCTCCAAGGTTCCGGCGCTGCGGGACATCCACGTCCGCATCGAGCGCGGCGAGTTCGTGGCCATCGTCGGGCAGTCAGGCTCGGGGAAATCAACGCTGATGAACATCATCGGCTGCCTGGACGTGCCGACCGCCGGGCGTTACCGGCTCTCCGGGCGCGACGTCAGCACGCTCTCCGACGACGAGCTGGCGGACGTGCGCAATCTCGAGATCGGATTCGTCTTCCAGAGCTTCCAGCTCCTGCCGCGGGCGTCCGCGCTGGAAAACGTGGAGCTGCCGCTCGTCTACCGCGGGGTGGCCAAGAAGGAGCGCCGCGATCGTGCGGTCGAGGCGCTCGGCATGGTGGGGCTGGAGGACCGGATGAAGCACAAGCCGGCTGAGCTCTCGGGCGGCCAGCGGCAGCGCGTGGCGATCGCGCGTGCCCTCGTGACCCAGCCATCGCTGCTGCTGGCCGACGAGCCCACCGGGAACCTCGACAGCCGCACCGGCGAGGAGATCGTCCGCCTCTTCCTCGACCTGCATGCGCGCGGGAACACCATCGTCCTGGTCACGCACGAGCCGAAGCTGGCCGGCCGCTGCCCGCGCGCGGTGCGCCTGGTGGACGGGCTGGTGATCGCCGACGGCCCCGGAAGGGAGGTCGCAGCTGCGAACGCCGAGGCGCTCGGCGCCGAAGCGCTCGCGCAGTTCCAAGCCGCGGAGCGCGCCGTGCAGTCCGGAACGCGGCCATGACACGCCTGCGGCGCATCCTGGCGGAGCTGCGCGACGCCATCTTGCAGGCCGCCTTCTCGCTCGTCTCGCACAAGCTGCGGGCGCTCCTGACCATCAGCGGGATCGCCATCGGCATCATGACGGTGATCCTGATCTTCATGGTGGAGTCGGGGATGTCGGCGAGCTTTGCCCGGCAGCTCAGCACGCTGGGGCCGAACACGCTCTTCGTGCACAAGTGGAAGTGGGGAGTGAGCGGCAACGACTGGTGGAAGTACAAGAACCGCCCGCACGTGAACATGCTCGATCTGCGCGCGCTGCAGCAGAACACCACGCTGCCGGTCGCCATCGCTCCGCTGGTGAATACGCAGGCGACGGTCTCCCACGGCGGCAAGGACGTGAAGGGCGTGGACGTGCGCGGCACCACCGACGGCTACCTCGATGCAACCGGCTGGCAGATCCGGCGCGGCCGCTTCATCACCGCGCTGGACCAGGAGATCGGCGCGAACGCCTGCATCATCGGGGCCGACATCGAGGACGCGTTCTTCAAGGGCCAGGAGCCGCTCGGCCAGCAAGTCCGCGTGGGCCCGAACATGCGCTGCGATATCGTCGGCATCTTCGCCCGCAAGGGGAATGCGTTCGGGCAGACGCAGGACCTGCGCGTGGTGCTCCCGCTCTCCTCGTTCATCCGGACCTTCGGCAGCAAGCGGGGCCTGGTGGTCGCGGTGGTGGCGCCCGAGGGCAAGGTGCGGGAGACCGAGGACGAGGTCACCGCCGTGATGCGCAACGCCCGGCACCTGGCGCCCGATCAGGAGGAGAACTTCTCGGTCAACCGGCAGGACAAGCTGCTGGAAGGCTTCGAGCAGATGATGAAGGCAACCAACATCACCGGAATCCTGGTGGGCATCATCACCGCCATCGTGGCGGGCATCGGGATCATGAACATCCTGCTGGTCTCGGTGAAGGAGCGGACCCGGGAGATCGGCATCCGCAGGGCGGTGGGCGCTCGGCGGGCCACCATCCTCTGGCAGTTCCTCTGCGAGGCGGTGATGGTGGCGCTGGTGGGCGGCGCGGTCGGGATCGCGCTGGCCGCCGGGGCAGCGTCGATCATCGACCTGATCTCGCCGTTGCCCGCCAGGGTGGATCCGCGGGTGATGCTCGGCGGGGTGATCGGGTCGGCGGTGCTCGGCGTGGGATTCGGGCTCTGGCCCGCGCTCACGGCGGCGATGCTGCAGCCGGTCGAGGCGCTCCGCTATGAGTGAGGTCGCGCTTCAGGCCCCGCCCATCGCGGCGCCGGCCTGGACCGTCCGTTTGCGCCGCGGATGGACCGGACGGCTGGACGACCTGCGCCTCGCGCTCGACTCGCTGTCCTCCCACAAGCTGCGCTCGGGGCTCACGCTGCTGGGCATCGTCATCGGGGTGTTCACGGTGGTGGCGATGATGGCGCTCCTGAACGGGCTGCGGAAGTCGATCGACAAGCAGCTCGGCGAGCTGGGAGCGAACGCGTTCCAGATCCAGCGGGAGCCGGCCGTGCAGTTCGGACAGCTTTCTCCCGAGATCCAGGCAAGAAAGAAGCTCACCCTCACCCACGTGCGCCAGCTCAGGGAACTGCTCCCCCAGGCGAAGGAGGTGGGAGGACAGCTCTGGGAATATGGGAAGACGGCGACCGCGAACGCCAACACAGACCTCGGCGTGCAGGTCTCCGGCGGAACCCCGGAATTCTTCACGCTCACCAACCTCTCTCTCGCCAGCGGCCGGGGCTACACCGAGGGCGAAGTGACCTCCGGCGCCCGGGTGGCCGTGATCGGCGCGGCCGTGATCGACTCGCTCTTTCCGGGGCAGGACCCCATCGGGCGGAAGATCAAGCTCGGCCGGATGGACCTCGAGATCATCGGCACCATCGAACGCCAGGGCGGGATCCCGATCGACACCAATCCCGACAACACCGTCAGCCTCCCCATCTCGTTGTTCATGGAGCTGTACGGAACGTCGCGCTCGGTGGCCATCGCCGTGATGGCACCCGACCCCGACTCGATGAAGAGGCTTCAGGACCAGGCGATCGCCGCCTTCCGCAAGGTGCGCGGGCTCGACGCCGCCAAGGAGAACGACTTCGAGGTGGTCTCCAACGAGTCGATGCGGGGCATCTTCGACAACCTGGCCACCGTGGTGACCATCGCCAGCGCCTTCATGTGCTTCCTCTCCCTGATCGTGGGCGGCATCGGGGTCATGAACATCATGCTGGTCGCGGTCACCGAGCGGACGCGGGAGATCGGCCTGCGCAAGGCGCTCGGCGCGCGCCGGATGCGGATCCTGATGCAGTTCGTGATCGAGGCGGTGTTCCTGGCCGCCTTCGGCGGCGCCATCGGCGTGGCCCTCGGGTACTGCGCCTCGTGGGTCGGGCGGTTCCTCACCTTCCCCGCCCAGGTGCCGCTCTGGGCGGTTGGGCTCGGCATCGGCGTGTCTTGCGGGGTGGGGCTGGTCGCGGGCATCTATCCGGCCTGGCGGGCGTCGAGGCTGGACCCGGCGGTCGCGCTGCGCGACGAGTGACCAACGCCGCGTCGCATCTCGACTCGCCGGGTACGCGGGACAAGTTGCACGCAGGGAGCCGAAGTAGCGACGGCGGGCCCCCGGTGACCTACCCGATCAGATCCCTTCGGGAGCCCGCGCGTTGAGAGCGGCTGGCACTCAAAACCGAAAAGAGGCTTCCGATGCCAATGCCACGCCGCACTCCTATCGTTTTCGCCGCCGCGCTGTGTTTCCTTCCCTTGGTCGCCGCATCCGGCACCGGGGTCGTCGCGCCAGACCGCCGTCTGGCAGATCCGGAAAGCCCGACCTCCGCCAATCGCACGGAGCCGGACGTGGACCGGCCGCTCGCGTGGATGATCGCCGCCCAGAACTCCGACGGGAGCTGGGGAGCGGACGTCCATTCCCAGAGCCCGGACGTCGCCACCACTTCCCTCGCCGGCATCGCTCTTCTGCGCCTGGGCCACACCGGATCGCGCGGCGAGTTCCAGGCGAACACGCGGCGGGCGGTCGAGTACGTGATGGCGGCCGCCGAGCGCGCTCCAGCCGATCAGGTCGCGGTGCAGGATCCCGGCACGCTGCCGCAGCGAAAGCTCGGCCGCAACATCGACACTTACGTCGCCGCGCAATTCCTCTCCGAGGCGCTTCCGACGCTTCCCCGCGGGATGCGCGGGCGCGCCGAGGCCGCGCTGGCCAACTGCGTGCGCCGGATCGAGCGCGCTCAGGCGGCGGACGGCAGCTTCGCCAAGGACGGCTGGGCTCCGCTGCTCTCCAGCGCGTTCGCGGCCAACGGCCTGCACGCCGCCGCGTCCGCCGGCGTCGCCGTCGACGCGAAGAAGCTCGCGCGGGCCGACGAGAACTTGATGAACAAATACGATCGGCGCTCTGGCAGCTTCGACAACCGCGAGAGCGCCGGAGTCGACCTCTATGCCGCCGCCGCCAGCGTGGTGGCCGCCGCCCGGGTGCAGGAGGCCAAGCCTGGCTCGCAGCTCGCCGAACCCGAGATGCAGCGCATGGCGCAGGCGGTCTCGAAGGGAGCGAGCCCGCAGCTGTCGAACGAACGCTTGCTGCGGGGCTTCGGCAGCTACGGCGGCGAGGAGCATGTCTCGTACATGCTGGTGGCGGAAGCGAAGGCGACCGCCCCTGGCGAGGAGTTCGCGGCCTGGAGCAAGCAGATGCGCGTGCGGCTGGCGCAGATCCAGCGCGAAGACGGTACCTGGCGCGGCGACCACTGCATCACCAGCACCACCTTCTGCACCGCCGCGTCGCTGATCACGCTCGCGGTCCGGCCGCACGCGCGTCCATCGTAGGCGCGCCCGGGCGGATCGAGGTCGCCCTCGCGGCTCGCCCGGGGGCGACCTCGATCAGCCAATAGCCCTCGTCGTCCCGCAGGGTGGAGGATCCGGCGCAGATCACGTTCCCGTGCTGGAAGCGCTCGTGGATGTGGCCGCAGAGGATCGCCGCCGCGGCGCCGGTCGCTTCCAGCAACTTTCGCGCGCCGCGCAGCCGGTGCCAGGGCCAGTCCGGGACCCCGCCGGCGCGGAAGGGAGCGTGATGGACGAGGACGATCTTGCCGCCGAAGTCCTGGCCCAGCTGCGCATCGACGATCCGGCCCTGCGTGATCACCGGCCAGCACACCTCGCCGCACGAGTCGAGCGCCGCGAAGCCGTCGGGCAGCGGGCGAGGCGGGAAGTACTTCTCGAACAGGCGGTTGGGCTCGAGCGCGAGCGGGTAGCGATCGTGGTTTCCGGGGATGCAGACCAGCCGCTCGCCGAGCGGCGCCAGCGCGTCTTGCGCCAGCGCGAACTCCTCCTCCATCGCGAGCTGCGTGAGATCGCCGGTGCAGACGACCAGGTCGGCGCGCAGGGTATCGGCATCGCGGACGATCTGGCGAAGGGTGGCGAGGGCGCCGTCGTAATCGCGCCCCCGGCCCTTCCAGAGCTCGACCGTCGCCAGCGCGCGCAGCGGCCCGAAATCCCGCAGCGGCCGCTCGCGCCAGCGCGGCAGCTGCACGTGGGGATCGGAGAAGTGCAGGATCCTCACGGCTTCTCCGCGATCGCCAGCAGCCCGAGACCGCCCAGCGTCTCCTCGATGCGCAGCATGCGCAGTCCGGCCGATTCCAGCGCGGTCCAGAGCGACTCCGCCGAGGAGCGCCCATAGACCTTGCTCATCGCCCGCCAGAGCGCGGCAGTCACCGCCCATCGCGGCGAGGGCAGGGCGCGGGCCAGCCCGAAGAGCGTGGCGCGAGGTCCGGCCTGCGGCTCGAGGAGCACGGCGCGGCCGCCCGGCCGGAGCACGCGCGCGGCCTCGCGCAACGCCGCGGCCCGATCGGGCAGGAGGTAGAGCACGCTGTGCAGTGTCACCGCGTCGAGCGAAGAAGAGCGGATCGGCAACGCCGCGGCGTCGAGGCAGACCAGCGGCGCCGCCGGCGCGCGGCGGCGCGCCCGGCGCAGCATCGACAGCGCGTGATCGCCGCCGACCGCGCCCGGTGGGAGCTGCAGGGTCGAGTTGCCGGGGCCGCAGCCCACGTCGAGGACGTGGCGCGCTCCGGCGGGCAGCTCGAGCGCCATCCGCGCGCAGTCCCGCTCCCAGACGGGATGACGGGTCAGCATGTCGTAGGGCAGCGCGACGGCATGAAACAGGAGCGACGAGCGGAGCATGGCCGGTGAATACCAGATGCGGTAGAACCCGGCGCATGGGCTTGCTGGACAAGATCAAACCGCAGACGCCGCAGCCGAAGCCGAGCGATCTGGCGTTCGACGATGAGGGGAACCTGGTCGTCCGCTGGAACGACGGTCGCGAGTCGAAGTTCGCGCCGCGCTGGCTGCGAGCGCGATGCCCCTGCGCGGAGTGCGTGGAGGAGTGGAGCGGGCGGCGCGTGGTCGGCGAGGGGCAGATCAAGGGGGACGTCCGCCCGCAAGGGATGAACGAGGTCGGGAGGTATGCGGTGCAGATCCAGTGGAGCGATGGGCATTCCACCGGGATCTACTCGTGGGACTACCTGCTGAAGCTGCGTGAAGAGCAGGCCTGAAGCAGCTTCGGATTGGTAACGTCCCCGGCCGCGGCCTCCGCCGCGGCCGGTGGTTCTTGACGCGTCGCACCAGCGCTGTTACCACCCGCACTCCCAGGAGGTTCCCATGGCCTCTCGCCCGGGCCGCCGCGTCGCGATCGTCGCCGGTTTGCGCACTCCGTTTGTCAAGGCCGGCACTTCCTTCAAGGACCTCTCCGCGCTGGAACTCGGGAAGCAGGTGGTCGCGGAGCTCGTGCAGCGGGCGGAGATCCCGGCGCGCGCCATCGATCAGATCGTCTTCGGAACCGTCATCCCCTCCGTCCAGCTGCCGAACATCGCGCGCGAGGTCGGGCTGGCGGCGGGACTGCCGAAGAACGTGGATGCGTACTCGGTGGTCCGCGCCTGCGCGACCAGCCTGCAGGCGATGACCAGCGCGGCCGATGCCATCGCGCTCGGCGAGATCGACCTCGCGGTGGTGGGCGGGGCGGAGGCGATGAGCGACGTTCCCATCACCTACTCGCGGCCCGTCGCCCAGGCGGTGCTGGCGGCCAGCCGCGGGCGCTCCCTGGTGGAGAAGCTGCAGGCCTTCCAGCACGTGAGCGCGAAGGACCTCCTTCCCGTCCCGCCCGCGATCGCCGAGTACTCCACCGGCCTTTCCATGGGCGAGTCGGCGGAGAAGATGGCGAAGGAGAACGGGATCTCGCGCGAGGCGCAGGACACCTGGGCGCACCGCTCGCACTTCCTCGCCGCGCAGGCATGGGAGAGCGGGAGCTTCCGCCACGAGGTGATGCGCGTCCTCACCGGGAAGGACTTCGACGTCGTGGTCGCGGAGGACAACATCGTCCGCAAGGACTCGAAGCTCGAGAGCTACGGGAAGCTGAAGCCCGTCTTCGACAAGAAGTACGGCTCGATCACCGCCGGGAACTCCTCTCCGTTGACCGACGGCGCCTCCGCGCTGGTGATCTGCGCCGAGGAGCGCGCCCGCGAGCTGGGGTTGCGACCGCTCGGGTTCTTGCGCGCGTATGCCTATGCCGCGGTCGATCCCAGCTGGCAGCTCCTGCAGGCCCCGGCGTTTTCCGCGCCTCGGGCGCTCAAGCGCGCGGGGATGAAGCTTTCGGACATCGACCTGGTCGAGATGCACGAGGCGTTCGCCGCGCAGGTCCTCTCGAATCTGCAGGCCTGGAGCTCGAAGAAGTTCGCCGACGAGCATCTCGGCGGCGCCGAGCCGATCGGCGACGTTCCCGACGACAAGCTGAACCCGCGCGGCGGAAGCATCGCGCTCGGGCACCCCTTCGCGGCGACCGGCGCGCGGCTGGTGCACCAGGCGCTGCGCGAGCTGGACGAGAGGAATAAGAACACCGCGCTGGTCTCGGTCTGCGCCGCCGGCGGGCTGGGCGCCGCCTGCATCCTGGAGCGGACCTAGATGAGCGTGCTGCGCATCGAGACCGGTCCCGACGGGGTGGCGCTGGTCCTCTACGACGTGCCCGGCGAGGCGGTGAACACGCTGCGACACGGCTTCCAGGAGGAATTCGAGGCGGCCTTCGGAAGGCTGGCGGAGGACAGCGCCGTCAAGGCGATCCTGCTCGCGTCTGCGAAGCCGGACAGTTTCGTGGCAGGCGCGGACATCGAGATGCTCTCGCGCATCAAGACGGCGGCGGAGGCGTCGGCGCTCGCGCGCGGCGGGCAGCAGGCGATGCAGCGCCTCGAGGACGCCGGCAAGCGCAAGCCGGTGGTCGTCGCCATCCACGGCGCGGCGCTGGGAGGCGGGCTGGAGCTGGCGCTGGCTTGCACCTACCGGATCGCGTCCGACGATCGCAGGACGCAGCTCGGGCAGCCCGAGGTGCAGCTCGGCCTGATCCCCGGCGCCGGCGGGACGCAGCGGCTGCCCCACCTGATCGGCATCGCGCAGGCGCTGGATTTGATCCTGACCGGCAAGTCCGTGCGGGCGCAGAAGGCGCGCAAGCTCGGGCTGGTGGACGAAGTGGTGCCGAAGGCGATCCTGCTCGAGGTGGCGCGGCGCCGGGCGCGCGAGCTGGCGGCGGGAGAGCTGCGCATCGAGCGCGGCAAGGTGGAGCTGAAGCTGCCGAAGCTGTTGCGGACGGAGGTGCTGCAGCAGATCGCCCTGGAAGACAATCCGGTCGGGCGGAAGATCCTCTTCCAGCAGGCGCGCAAGGCGCTGCTGGAGAAGACCCGCGGGCACTATCCCGCGCCGGAGCGGGCGCTGGAAGCGATCCGCATCGGAACGGAAAAAGGGCCGGAAGAAGGGTACCGCGCCGAGGCGAACTTCTTCGGCGAGCTGGTGGTGTCGGACGTTTCGCGCCGGCTGGTGGAGATCTTCTTCGCCACGCAGGCGCTGAAGAAGGACACCGGCGTCGACGATCCTTCGGCCAGGCCGCGCAAGGTGGAGAAGGTGGCGATGCTCGGCGCCGGCCTGATGGGCGCGGGGATCGCGTACGTGACGGCGGACGCCGGGATCCCGGTGCGGCTCAAGGACAAGGACGACGCGGCGCTCGGGCGCGGGCTGAAGCAGATCGCCGGCATCCTCGACGAGCGGGCCAGGCGCAAGCGACTCTCGCCGCGGGAGCGCGAGGAGAAGCTGGCCCTGCTCACCGTGACCACCGACTACAGCGGCATCCGCAATGCCGACGTGGTCATCGAAGCGGTGTTCGAGGATCTATCCACGAAGCACGCGGTGGTGCGCGAGGTCGAGCGCGAGGCGCCGAACGCCATCTTCGCGTCGAACACCTCGTCCATCCCGATCGGGCTCATCGCCGAGGCGGCCTCGCGGCCGCAGAACGTGGTCGGGATGCACTTCTTCTCGCCGGTCCACAAGATGCCCCTCCTGGAGGTCATCCGCGGACGGAGCACCGGCGCGGAGGCGGTGGCGACGGTGGTCGCGCTGGGGAAGAGGATCGGCAAGACCGTCATCGTGGTCAACGACGGTCCGGGCTTCTACACCTCGCGCATCCTCGCGCCGTACGTGAACGAGGCGGCGTTCATCTTCAACGACGGCGCGGCGGTGGAGGACATCGATCGGGCCCTGGTGGACTTCGGCTTTCCGGTGGGGCCGATGCAGCTGCTCGACGAGGTCGGCATCGACGTCGGGTCCAAGGTCGCGCACATCATGCACGAGGCTTTCGGCGCGCGCCTCGCGCCCCCCGCCGGATTCGAGAAGCTGGTGGAGAGCGGCCGTCTGGGGCGCAAGTCGAAGAAAGGCTTCTACCTGTACGGCGAGTCGAAGGAGAAGGAAGTCGACCGCACCGTCTACGAGCTGACCGCGCAGGGGCAGAAGCGCAGCTCGCCGACCACGGGCGAGATCGCGGAGCGGTGCGTGCTGCAGATGGTGAACGAGGCGGCGCATTGCCTGGGCGAAGGGATCCTGCGCTCGGCGCGCGACGGCGACGTCGGCGCGGTGTTCGGGCTCGGGTGGCCCCCCTTCCGCGGCGGTCCCTTCCGCTACGCGGACTCGCTCGGGGCCGCGCAGGTGGTGGAGCGGCTGCGCCGGTATCAGGAGAAGTTCGGCGTGCGCTTCACGCCCGCGCCGAAGCTGGTGCAGCTCGCCGGCTCCGGGGGGAAATTCCACCAGGCGGACGTCGTCAAGACACGGTGACGTTGAACAGCCTGCCCGCGCCCCACGTCGCCGCGGCCGCGACGACGAGGACCAGCACCTGCCTCGCGGCGCTCCAGAGGATGTTCCGGCCACCCAGATAGCCGAGCATCGTGCCCACGCCGATGGCCGCGGTCACGCCGAGCACGATCGAGGCGATCGCCGCCTCGCCGCCTCCGCGGAGGAACCAGGGAATGAGGGGCACCAGGGCTCCGCCGGCGAAGGTGAGCAGCGAGGTAAACGCCGCCTTCCAGGGCGACCCGAGCTCTTCGGGATCCATGCCGAGGGAGCGCGCGTACACCGCGAGAGCGCGGTCGGGGATCAGCGCGATCTGCTGGGAGGCGTTGTGCGCGGTCGCTTGCCGGACGCCACCGCTCTGGATGAACTCTTCCAGCTCCTGCCTGGCGCGCTCCGGCGCACGCTTGAGATGGTCGCGGTACTCGGAGAGCAGGCGCCGCAGCAGCTCCACCTGCGCCGCCATGGAGACGTACTCGCCGACGGCCATGGACACTGCGCCGGCGACCAGTGAGGCCAATCCGGCGAGCAGCACGACCCTGCTGCTCTGCTGCGCTCCCGCAACGCCCAGGATCAGGGCGACGTTGGTGACCAGCCCGTCGCTGACGCCGAGCACCGCCGCGCGCGTGGCCCCGCTCTGCACCTCTCGCGCGCGCTGCAGGTCGCCCCGCTCAGCCGGCATCAGGCCCCAGCGACTTGCGCAGCTCCGCCAGCGTGGGGAGGGCGGCGTCTTTCGGGGAGAGCAGCGGGTGCTCGATCGGCCACTCGATGCCCACGCTGTCCCAGCGCGCGCCGATCTCGTCCGCGCGGTCGTAGAAGTCCGTGCACTTGTACTCGACTTCCGCCACCTCGCTGAGCACGCAGAAACCGTGCGCGAAACCCGGGGGAACGAAGATCTGCCGGAAGTTCTCCTCGCTCAGCCGGTCGCCCACCCACTTGCCGAAGGTCGCCGAGCCGGGCCGGATGTCGACGGCGACGTCGAAGATCTCTCCGCGCACCGCGCGCACCAGCTTGCCCTGCGGTCGCGTTCGCTGCGCATGCAGGCCGCGCAGCGTCCCCCGCACCGAGCGCGAGTGGTTGTCCTGCACGAAGTCGTAGGGGATGCCGCCCTGGCGGTAGCGCGCGGCATGGAACGTCTCCACGAAGAAGCCGCGGGCGTCGCGGAAGACGTCCGGCTCGACGATCAGCACCCCCGGCAGCTCCGTCGGCAGGACCTTCAAGGGATCACCTCTCGAAGCGGTATCCGTGACCGCGCACGGTGAGGAAGTGCCCAGGCTCCTCCGCGTTGAGCTCCAGCTTGACCCGCAGCGAGCGGACGAAGTTGTCGACCGTCCGCGGGGTGCCCTCGTACTCCGCGCCCCAGCAGCGCGCAAGGATGTCGTCGCGGCTGAGCGCGCGGCCGTTGGAGGTGAGGAACAGGCGCAGCACCCTGAACTCCTGCGGGCTGACGTCGACGGTGGAGCCGTCCCGGGTGACGATCTGGCGGTCCAGATCGACCTCCACCGGTCCGAACCGGATCACCGTGCTCTTTTCCGGAGCCGCCGGCCGCCGGCGCAGCAGGGCCTCGACGCGCGCGAGCAGCTCGCCGAGCCCGAACGGCTTGCTCAGGTAGTCGTCGGCGCCGAGCTTCAGGCCGAGGATCTTGTCGCTCTCCATGCCCTTGGCGGTCAGCATCAGGACGGAAGCGGTGGAACCCTGCTTTCGCACCTCCTTGAGCAGCTCGTAGCCGTTGCGGCCCGGAAGCATGACGTCGAGAACGATCAGGTCGACGTCCGGCTCGAGCGCCATGCGCAAGCCGGTCTCGCCGTCCTGGGCGATGCGCACTTCGTGGCCGTCCCTGCGCAGGTTGAGGCGGAGCCCGAGGGCGATGGCGCGGTCGTCTTCGATGATGAGGATGCGCGACATCGCGGGCCGCCTCTATGCCGCCGGGAGGAGGACGCGGAACGTGCTGCCCTGTCCGACCCTGCTGTCCAGCTCGATGCGCCCACCGTGCAGCTCGACGATCTTCTTGGCGATGGCGAGCCCCAGGCCCGTCCCCTCCGTCTGGCGGGAGAGCAGGTCGTCCGCGCGGTAGAACCGCTCGAAGATCCGTTTGCGCTCGTGGGGCCGCACGCCGGGTCCGTTGTCCTCCACCTCGATGGCGACGTTGCGCCCCGCGCGCCGAGCGCGCACGCGGATGCGCTTGTCCTCGCCAGTGTACTTCACGGCGTTGTGCAGCAGGTTCAGCACCACTTGCGCCATGGCGTCGCGGTCCACGTTCACTGGCGGAAGCTGGGGGTCCAGCTCCGTCTGGTAGCTGGCGGGCAGCTGCTGGGCCCGGTACGCCTGCCCGATGCGATCGAGCAAGGCCGGCACCTCCGTCCGCTCCAGCTCGAGGGAAGTGCGGCCCGCCTCCAGCCGCGACCAGTCGAGCAGCTTCTCCACCATGCGCGAGAGCCGATCTGCCTCGGTGGAGAGCATCGCCACGCACTGGCGCACTTCCTCTGGACCCTCCGCCCTTCCTGCACGCAGGGTCTCCGCGAAGAGCCGGACACCGGTCAGCGGCGTGCGCAGCTCGTGCGAGATGTTCGCCACGAAGTCCGTCTTCATCCGCGACAGCTTGTAGGCGCGC
>Ga0209236_1000268_pt1 | contig 28623 bp, 27 predicted proteins | sample GraSoi013_1_40cm_FD_185819 | JGI IMG/M metagenome (GOLD analysis project Ga0209236, IMG submission 185819) | Grasslands soil microbial communities from the Angelo Coastal Reserve, California, USA - Sample 09_27_2013_1_40cm (SPAdes) (version 2) | ecosystem: Environmental > Terrestrial > Soil >... | reverse complement strand
GCGCGGCCGAGCACGGTCACGTAACCCTGCGGATCGATGGTTGCCAGATCTCCCGTGTGCAGCCGGCCATCGCGGAAGGTCGCGGCCGTTTCGGCCGGATCCTGGAAGTACCCGCGCGCGACGTTCTCTCCCTCGGCGACGATTTCGCCCATCTCGCCGGGCGCGACGGGGCGGCCCTGCTCGTCGACGATGCGGAGCGTGACGCCCGGGATGCCCTTGCCGATGCTGCCGGGACGTGCATCCACCTCGTCTGGATCGAGGATCGACAAGCGCGCCGTCGCCTCCGTGGCGCCGTACATGAGATAGAGACGCACCGACGGCTTCGCCTCGCGCAGCTCGCGGACGAAGGGCGCCTGAAGCTTGCCGCCCGCCTGTTGCAGCCAGCGCAGATCGGGGAATTCCATCTGCTTGAAGCACGATTTGCGCAAGAGGATCTGGTAGTGGCTCGGAACGCCGGCGAAGCCGGTGCAGCGCGTCTCGATCATCCGTTGCAGCACCTTGTCCGGAAACAGGAACCGCTTGTCGATCACCACCGTCCCGCCCACCGCGAGGTGCGTCTGCAGGACGGAGGCGCCGAACGAGTAATGGAAGGGCAGCACCGCCATCGCGCGGTCGCGCTCGGTGAGGCCGATGGCCGCGACGATCGAGCTGGTATTGGCGATGAAGTTGCGGTGCGACAGCATCACGCCCCGGGGCTTTCCGGTGGAGCCGGAGGTGCTCCGGGTACATCGACGCTGCCTCCTTGCGCAGCGAATCGAATCGCTGCGGGGTGGGAAGGACGATCCGCGCGGCGGGGACCGGTTTCGGTGGAATGCCGGTCCAGCCGTGACCGCGCGGCAGCGAGCGGCCCACCAGCGTATTCGCCGCGATCACAGAGCCGTCCGGGAGCTGCACGGGCCCGACGGCGGAAGCGCCGGGAGCCAGCACCACGCGCTCGCCCAGCTGCGGATGCCCGCGGGCTCCGGGCCTGCCGCCGACGCCGAGGGTGTTGCCGCCGTGAAGCATCGAGCCGCGGCCGACGCGCGCCCCCAGCGAGATGAAGACCTCGCCGCGGGGCGCGATCCACACCTCGCTCTCGATCCGGGAGCGCGCGCTGAGACTCGTCTTCGTGAGCAGCCGTCCGGCTTCGAACAGCAAAACGTACAGGGCCCGGAACGCGAGCATCAGCGGGTGGCCCGGGCGCTCGTAGACCCATCTTCCGAAACGGTAGACGGCCAGGGCCCAGAACGCCCGCGACGCCAACAGCAGGCGCAGCCGGGCGCGGAAACCACTTGCTCCGTGCACGCGGGAGAAGTGTGCAAAATCCGACCGGACGCCGCGCAAACCGCTCGGAACGTGACCCGCGCTCGCCACCGCCCACCCCTCCGTGCGAGGAGGTTAGGGACGATCAGGCAGTCAGGCTAGACCTTTCGCGGATACCCGAGCTTCGACAGCACGCGACCCATGTCTTGGAGCGTGACGGGATCTTCGATGGTCGGCGGCGTCGTGTACTCGATCCCGTCGGCGATCTTGCGGATGGTTCCCCGGAGAATCTTGCCGGACCGCGTCTTCGGCAACTTTGCGACAATCGCGGCTTGCTTGAAGAACGCCACCGGGCCGATCCGTTCGCGCACCAGGTCGACCAGCTCCTTCACCAGTTCCTTCTCGTCGCGCTGCACTCCGGACTTGAGCACGACGAACCCGACGGGGACCTCGCCCTTGAGCTGGTCGTTCACGCCGACCACCGCGCATTCGGCGACGTCCTTGTGCGACGCCAGGATCTCCTCCATCGCCCCCGTGGAGAGGCGATGGCCGGCGACGTTGATGACGTCGTCGATCCGACCCATGATCGAGAGGTACCCGTCCTGATCGAAGAACCCGCCATCGCCGGTCAGATAGAACCCCGGATAGCGCGAAAGATATGCCTGGACGAAGTTGGCGTCGTCTTCGTACAGCGTCGGCAGGCATCCGGGCGGCAGCGGCAGCTTGATGGCGATGGCGCCGCTCTGCCCGCGCGGAACGTCGGCGCCGGTCTCGTCGAGGACGCGCACGTCGTAACCGGGCACCGGCTTCGTTGCGGAGCCCGGCTTGACGGGGAATTCCTCGATGCCGAGCGGGTTGCCGACGATGGGCCAGCCCGTCTCCGTCTGCCACCAGTGATCGACCACCGGGATGCGCAGCTTTTGCTGCGCCCACTGCAGCGTCTCCGGATCGCAGCGCTCGCCGGCAAGGAACAGCGCCCGCAGCGACTTCGCCGGCTGGTGCTTCTGGATGAATTTCCCTTCGGGATCCTCGCGGCGGATGGCGCGGAACGCCGTCGGCGCAGTGAAGAGCGTCTGCACTCCGTGCTGTGAAACGACGCGCCAGAAGGCGCCCGCGTCCGGCGTTCCCACCGGCTTGCCCTCGTAGAGGATGGTCGTGTTCCCGTTCAGCAGCGGGGCATAGACGATGTACGAGTGCCCGACCACCCAGCCGATGTCGCTGGCGGCCCAGTACGGCTCGCCCGGCCGGGCATTGTAGAGCGCGCCCATGCTGTACTTGAGGGCGACGGCGTGGCCCCCGTTGTCGCGCACGATTCCCTTCGGACGGCCGGTGGTGCCGCTCGTGTACAGCACGTACAGCGGATCGTTCGCGCCGACCGACACGCAAGCGGCCGGCTCCGCTCCGGCAACGGCTTCGTTCCAGTCGATGTCACGGCCCTTCTGCAGCTCCCCGGCGAGCTGCGGCCGCTGGAGGAGAATCACGTTGTCGGGCTTGTGCCTGGAGATCGAGATCGCCTTGTCGACCATCGGCTTGTACGGGACCGTCCGGCCCGGCTCCAGCCCGCACGAGCCGCAGACGATCAGCTTGGGCCGCGCGTGCTCGATGCGCGCGGCGAGCTCGTGCGCGGCGAAGCCGCCGAAGACCACCGAATGCACGGCGCCGATGCGCGCGCAAGCGAGCATGGCGATCAACGCCTGCGGAACCATCGGCATGTAGATGACGACGCGGTCGCCCTTCCCTGCTCCGAGCCGGCGAAGCGCTCCGGCGAATCGCGCCGTCTCCTGCAGCAGCTCCCGGTACGTGTACTTCATCGTCTGGTTGGCTACCGCGCTGTCCCAGATGAGCGCGACCTGATCGCCCCGGCCGGACTCAACGTGCACGTCGAGCGCGTTCTCGCAGCTGTTCAGCTCGCCGCCTTCGAACCAGCGCGGGCGCCGCGGATCGTCCCGGTCGAGCACCCGATTCCAGGGCTTCCGCCAGCGCAGCGCGTGGGCCGCCTCGGCCCAGAACGTCTCCGGTTCCTGCAGCGACCGGCGGAAGACCTCATCGTAGCGGCCCATGGTGCCTCCGTGGAACGCACTCTCCGCGAGCCCCACCTGCGAAATCAAGGCCGGGCTTTTCGATAGCGTCCGGCTCTACGAATCTACGAATCGCATCGCCCGGCCGGGCCCTCTCCAGAGGAAAGAGCCGTGGCACGCGGAGTGAAATCAGGTCGCGCAACGAAGGAGACACACCATGACGACCCTGGGAAAGACGCTGTTCGTCACCCTGAGCCTCGCTGTCCTGATCGGTGGCACGCTCGCGCTCCGCGAACGATCCGAGAAGGCGCCGCGCGCACAGCTCTCGCCTGCGCAGCTGGCGGAGATCCAACCTCCGGCAAAGCCCGCCGAGCCGCCGAAGGCGGCCCGTCCGCACGTGGACGAGCACGGCGCGGACACGGAGGCAGAGCCGCAGGATCCCGAGCTCGAAGACGGCAGCGGCTCCTGAGCACGAAACTCGACGGACAGGGCGACGCCCGATACGTTCGGGCAGATGGACGACCGACGCAAGTTTCACCGTGTGAACGCACCCGTCTTCTGCCGGCCGCTGGGACAGCCGCTCTTCGGCCGGCGCAAGGCCGTCGACGTGAGCCTCGGCGGCCTGCGCGTCTATGCCGACGACCCGCCGATGCCGGGCGATCGCCTGGAACTGGAGCTGTTCCTGCCCGACCAGAGCGAGGTGGTTTGCACGGTCGAGGTGGTGTGGGTGGACGGCCTGCCCGAAGGATCGCCGGCACGCTACGACGTCGGGGTGAAGTTCGTATCGATCTCGCCTGCCGACCGCGAGCGCCTTTCCGCGGTCCTGAAACCCGAATGAGGGCCGTCAGCGTGCGTCGCTGAACCCGAGCACGCGCCGGGTCCACTGCAGCTCCAGCGCCTCGTCGGCAAAGACCACCGACTCGCCCTCGGCGCGACGCGCGAGCGCGGAGAAATGCTCCGCCGTGACCGGCCCGGTGATTCGTGCGCCCGGCAAAGCCGCGCCCAGCTCTTCCGGCTCGCGCAGCGCATCGCCAGCGCTCTGGTCGCGAAAGACCTGCGCCTTCTCCCGCGCCGCATCGATCCAGTCCGGCGGCTGCGGACCACGCAGGACGACGGCGATGCGGCGCTGCAGATCCTCCCCGCGGTGGCCGAGAACGCGCGAGAGGTAGCTTTCCGGCGCATCGCGCAGACGCCCGCGAATCAGATCGAGCAGATCGAGCGGGAACGGCGCGTCCGGACAGAGTACGACATCCAGCGTGGCATACGGGTCGAGGCGCAGCCGCGCGTCGATCGCCCGCAGGATCTCGCCGCGGCGCGTGAACGGATCGGCCGCCCGGAACCAGAGCGCCACGTGCTGCGCGGAAGGCTCCTGCCGCGGGGCGAATCCGTCGAGCCCGCCATCGACGAGGTGCGGCCGGGGCCACTCATCGAGGCGACGGCCCAGGCGGTCCTCCGCGGCGAGCAGCGTCCCGAGCAGTGCCTCCTCGCTGAACGTCGCGGTGCGGCGGACCCGGTAGGGCGGCGCGGCGTCGAAGGCGACGCCGTCCGGCCCGGCCGTGGCCCGCATGGCCGTGCCCGGCAGCAGCGAGAGCGGGAACACCTGCGCCTCGCCGGCCAGGCCGTTCGCGTCGAGAAAGTCCATCCCTCGCAGCACGTCTTCCGGCGTGTCGCCGGGAAGACCCACGATCAGGTCGACGAGCAGCTCGATGCCTTCGCCATGTAGCATGCGCGCGGCCTCCGCCACCTTCTCCGGAGATCCGCCCCGCCGCACGCGTTTCAAGGTCTCGCGGTTGACCGACTGCAGGCCGATCTCCAGGCGATCGAATCCGGCCTGCTTGAGCTTCCGCGCCTGCTGCGCGGTCAGGCCCTCCGCTCGGATCTCGGCGAAGAAGCTCAGCGCGCGCGCGGCGTTCTCCCGGATCAGCGCGTCGAGCAGCGGCTCGAACTCCGGCCTGTGATTGAACGTCGGATCGAGGAACACCACCTCGCGCGCTCCGCGATCGCGCAGTGCCGCGATCAGCGCAGCGCTCTTTTCCACGTCGAGCAGGCGAAGGACGCTCGAAGAGCGGGGATAGAAGCAGAACGTACAATGCGAGCGGCAGCCGCGAACGGTCTCGACATAGGTCGAGCGCTCGGGATCCACCGGGACCAGATCCGCGAGGTATGGCGACGGATAGTCGGTGAGCGGAAAATTGGCCGCCGGCTGCGGCGCGAAGGCGTTGAACCCGAGCGGACCGCGCAGCGCGACGCCCGGGATGCCGTCGGCACTCCTCCCTTCCACGAGGGCGGACATGACGCGCGCGAACGTGTCCTCCGCCTCGCCGGTCACCGCGATGTCCGCACCGGTTTGCTGGAGGATGAACGCGTTGTCCGGGCCGACCTCCGGGCCTCCGATCAGCACGCGCGTGTGCGGCGATCTGCGCTTCACCTCCCGCGCGAGATGCAGGCTTCGCTCGCTGTTCCAGAGGTAGAGGGAGAACCCGACGAGCTCGGGCTCCTCGCGCGCGATGCGATCGGCGAGTAGCGCGTCGCCGAGGACATCGGTCGCTGCGGGCTCGACGACTTCGATCTGGAGCCGCTTCTCCAACCCGTGCACGCGGGCGGCGACGCCCAGGCAGCCGGCCGCAAGCGGCACGTTGCCGGTCGCCGCCAGCGCCGCAGGCGGAGGCACGGGGAGCTGGACGAGGCACAGCTTCTTCACGGCGGCGAGTATAGTGGAGCCGTGTTCGCGCTGACCTTCGACGACGGCCCTGGTCCGTCCACGACGGAGCTGCTCGACGTGCTCCGCGACTCGGGCGTGCGGGTGACCTTCTTTCTGCTCGGCCGCAACGTCGAGGAGGCCCCGTGGTGTGGAGACCCGCGCCGCGCGCGATCGATCGTCGAGCGGGCGGCGCGCGAGGGTCATGTCCTGGGAAACCACACGTACTCGCACCTGCGGCCGGACCGCTGGCGGGAGCTCGCCGCCGACTTGCGGCGCGGCGAAGCGGTGCTGCGCTCGCTGCGGCCGGCGCCGGTCCCGTTCCGCCTGCCCTACGGGATCCAGCGCGTGGAGGGCGCGTTTCCCCTGGGAACGATCGGCGAGCAGATGGATCCGCGCGTGGCCGTGATCGCCTCGATGGGAATCGCGCATCAGCACTGGACCAGCGATTTCGACGACTGGACCCTCGGCGTCTCCGACGGTCCGGCGCTCGCCGCGAAAATGATCGCCCATGTGGAGCAGTGCGCGGCGGCGGGGATCGACGCGGTGCTCGATCTGCACGACTCCGGCACCGGTTCGAGCTTCGGCTACGAGCGGCCGGCGACGGTGGCCGGCGTGAAGCTGTTCCTTCAGGAGGGGGCGCGACGCGGCTGGAGCAGCTTCACCGTGCCATAGGGGCCGTAGGGGTCATCTCCGCGACAACCGGAGCGTCCGTTCGAATCCGTCGTCAAGGACTCGCAAGCTGGCAGTGACCGTCCCGTCGGCGCGGCACTGGTAGGTCTCTTCCACTTCCGGTCCGTGGCCGAGCCGCTGCACGGGAATGGCGCCGAGATCGCGTCCGCGCAGCGAAGGGTCGAACGGGAACAGCACTTCGTCCCAGGCTGCGAGATTGCCCTCGGGGCGCCCGCCGTCGATGCGACCGCACTCGACGAAGCGGTAATGGCCCACGTTGTGGGCGGCGCGGTAGCGGCGTGAAACGTTCGTGGGCAACGGCGTGTCCTTCGGCACCAGCACGTCGAAGGAGATGCGGCCACCGTGCTCGTCCTCGCGGAAGACGCCGAAGTGACGGGTGAGCCGCTCGGTCAGCTTGTATCCCGCGCCCTCGTCGAGGTGGATGGCGAGACCGATGGCGCAGGAGCCGAACGGGTGCGGCGAGCGCCGCACGCGGTGCGAGCCGAACTTGTCGCGCAGCCTCCGATAGACGGGGGGAAACGAGGATGCGCCTCCGACGACGTAGATGCCCGCCAGCTCGGTCCAGGCCACCTCGTCGGCGCCGCGGCGTGGATCGCGCATTGCCGGCTCCATGGCCGCGAGCGTCTGCTCGATCAACGGGGAGCAGGCGTCGTAGATCTCGTCCACGGCGACCACCGTATCGTCGACGACGAACTTGCGCGTGTTCGGATTCAGCGACTCCTTCTGCTCCCGCACCTCATCGAGCAACTGGGGGGTGAGCGAGCTGCCGCGGCGTTTCGCCAGCACCAGGCGGGCGATGGCTTCGTCGAAATCGTCGCCGCCCAGCCGGGAGACCCCATTCGAGGTGATCACCTCGTTGGTGCGGCCCTCCATGTGGATGAGCGAGGCGTCGAAAGTGCCGCCGCCCAGGTCGTAGACGAGCACGTACTCGCGCTTGGCGGTCACCGTCTCGCGGAAGCGATGGGCGTACTCGAACCCTGCTGCGCTCGGCTCGTTGAGCACCGCCTTCACGTCGAATCCGGCCCGCCGGTAGGCGTCCATCGTGATCAGCCGCTGCGCGGTGGACGCGTTCGCCGGAACGCTGACCGCCGTCTCGATCTTGTCCTTCTTCCGCAAGCCGGCGTTGGAATGATGGAACAGCTGTTCGCGGACGTGGGCGAGAAAGCGGGTCAATAGATCTGCGAGCGTGAGGGAGCGGTTGCCGATCCGGACCTCCGCCTCCGGATGCCCCTCGTCGAGGAGCCGCTTGAACGACCGCAGCACCGTCCAGCCCGCCTCGCTGCGCCCGAAGTGCACTTCGCCTTCCGGGTCGAGTGAGACGATGGAGGGGATGGCGTCCGTGTGCTCGAAGGATACGATCGGGTAATTCCCCCGATCGACCACAGCTACGACCGTGTGGGTGGTGCCGAAATCGATGCCAAACCGCATGCAGGCAGTGTACCAATAGATCCGGGGACACCCTACGCAATTCCCCATGCCAACGGGGTCTGGCAGGGAGTGTCCCCGGATCAGCTGAAGCGGGCTGGCTGGTGCAGGGCCTCGCGGACGCGGGAGCGGTACTCGGCACGCGGGATCTCGCGGCAGCCGAGCAGCGACAGGTGCGGCGTAAGCACCTGCACGTCGAAGATCCGGAACCCGCGGTCGCGCAGCCGCTCTGCGCAGGCGGCAAAGGCCGCCTTGGATGCGCCGCTGACCCGGTGGAACATCGACTCCCCGGCGAACAGCCCGCCCAACGCGATGCCGTACAGCCCTCCCGCGAGTGTCCTCCCCTGCCACGCCTCGACGCTGTGCGCCCAACCCAGGCGGTGCAGCTCCGAGTACGTGGAGAGGATGTCCGGCGTGATCCAGGTGCCCTCGCCAGGGCGGTTGCCGCAGGCGCGCATGACGTCGTCGAACGCCTCGTCGAAGGAGACGCGGAAGCCGGCCTTCAGCGCGCGGCGGACGGTGCGCGGCCACGGCTCCATCGCCTGGAGCGGAAAGATCGCGCGCGGATCCGGCGAGGCCCAGGGAACCAGTCCCTGCCGCACCGGCCAAGGAAAGATGCCTGCCTTGTACGCCTCCAGCACCAACGCCGGCGAGAGGGTCCGGCTCACCGCCACCACGTCCTCACCCTGCCGCGGCTCGGGAAAGCGCACCCCCACAGGCGGCGGCTCGATCGGCGGATACGGGATCACTGCCGCTCTTCCATTACGCTGCCGATGACGAGTCGCCCACCGCAAAAGTTACCGTCCGCCCTCGCGCTCTCCAATGAGGCGGGCGAGCTGCATCGGGCGCACCTGCGGATCGCCGAAGCACTCCCGGTAGTCGTCGAGGCTCCGGCGGATCACCTCCACCGCCTCGACGCGGTCGTACACTTCGGGGATGCGGACAGTGCGGGCGGGCTCGCCCGGCATCTGCTTGTAGGTGAGGAAGTAGTGCCGCAGGCGCTCGATCAACCCCTCCGGAGCGTCGGCGACGTCGCGCAGGCGTCCATAGGCCAGATCGTTCTCGAGCACCGCCACGATCTTGTCGTCCGCTTCGTCGCCGTCGATCATGCGCAGCCCTCCGATGGGCCGCGCGCGGAGGAAGAAGTTGGCATGCGCCATCGACTTCTCTGAGAAGATGCAGATGTCCATCGGATCGCCGTCGCCGCGGATGTTGTCGACCCCGCAGCGTTCAGAACAGCGCTGCCCGACCCGGGTGCCGCAGTACGTCTGCGGGATGAACCCGTAGAGCGTCGGGGGCTGGCTCGAGTAACGCTGCGGGCGATCGACGCGCAGGTGCCCGCTCTGCTTGTCCAGCTCGTATTTCACCGTATCGGTCGGGACGATCTCGATGTACGCCTGTATCACCCCGGCCGGATCCCCCGGCGCCACGCCATGCCAGGGGTGCGCCTGGAACATGGTCCGGACCAGTTTTTCCAGCTCGTCGGTCACCACCCCGTGCGCGTATCACGGCGACAATGCGTGGTAAACAGACGCCGCCATGGCCAGCACGTTCGAGACCAAAGGACGCCCGTCACGGCAAGACGCGCTCGACTACCATTCCGGCGGCCGGAAGGGAAAGATCGAGATCGTCCCGACCAAGCCGGTGGCAACCTCGCGGGACCTGTCGCTCGCCTACAGCCCAGGGGTCGCAGAACCTTGCCTGGAGATCGCCCGGGACCCGGACCTCTCCTACAAGTATACGGTCCGGGGAAACCTGGTGGCGGTGATCTCCAACGGCACCGCCGTCCTCGGGCTGGGAGACATCGGCGCCTACGCGTCGAAGCCCGTGATGGAGGGCAAAGGAGTCCTCTTCAAGAAGTTCGCGGACATCGATGTCTTCGACATCGAGGTGGACGCGAAGGACATCGAAACCTTCTGCAAAGTGGTGAAGGCGCTCGAGCCCACCTTCGGCGGCATGAACCTCGAGGACGTGAAGAGCCCCGAGTGCTTCATCATCGAGCGGCGGCTGCGCAGCGAGATGCAGGTTCCGGTGTTCCACGACGATCAGCACGGCACCGCGATCATCACCGGCGCCGCGCTGATCAACGCGCTGGAGCTCGCCGGCAAGCGGGCCGCGGACGTGAAGGTGGTATTCGTCGGCGCCGGGGCGGCAGCGGTGGGCTGCGCCGAGCAGTACGTGAAGCTCGGGGTGCCCCGTGAGCACATCTTCATGTGCGACAAGTTCGGCCTCGTCTACCACGGACGGCCCGAGGACATGGACGAGTGGAAAGGGGTCTTTGCGCAGGGCAAGCAGCCGCGCACGCTGACCGAGGTGATCAAGGGCGCCGACGTGGTGGTCGGACTCTCGACCAACGGCGTGATCTCGAAGGAGATGGTGGCGACGCTGGCGCCGAATCCGATCCTCTTCGCGCTCGCGAACCCGGTGCCGGAGATCCTGCCCGAGGAGGCGCAATCGGTGCGCTCGGACATCATCATGGCGACTGGACGCAGCGACTATCCCAACCAGGTCAACAACGTTCTCGGATTTCCCGGCATCTTCCGCGGCGCGCTCGACGTGCGGGCCAAGGCGATCAACGACGAGATGAAGCTGGCCGCCTCCCGGGCGCTGGCGGAGCTGGCGCGGCAGGACGTTCCCGAGAGCGTCAGCGCGGCGTACGGCGGGCAGACGTTCAGCTTCGGGCGCGAGTACATCATTCCCAAACCGTTCGACCCGCGCGTCCTGATCGCGGTGGCCCCAGCGGTTGCGCAGGCGGCGATCGACTCGGGAGTGGCGCGCGTGAAGGTCGATCGGGCAACCTACGCGGAAACGCTGCGCCGCCGGCAAGGGCGCACGTACGAGGTGATGAGCGTCGTCGTTTCGCGCGCCCGGCGGCGCATGACCCGCATCGCGTTCCCCGAGGGGAATCACCCTCGCATCCTGCGGGCAGCGCAGGAGCTCCTGGAGGAGCGCATCTGCACCCCGGTGCTGCTGGGCAACTGCGACCACATCCGCGAGCAGGCGCGGGAGGCGCACCTCGCCGCCCTCGACGACGTCGAGATCATCGATCCGCTTCACAGCGACCGGCTCGAGGTGTACGCGCGCGCATTCTACGAGCTGCGGCAGAGGTCGGGAATCTCCTGGGCGGAGGCGCTGTACCGGATCCGGCAGCGGAACACGTTCGCGGCGATGATGCTGCGCGATGGGGCCGTCGACGGGTTGGTCACCGGGCTGACCCGGACGTATCCGGAGGCGATCCGGCCGGCGCTGGAGATCGTACGCACGCAGCAGGGCCGGCGCGCCTCGGGCACGTACATCGTCGCGTTCAAGGAGTCGCTGAAGCTGTTCGCGGACTGCACGGTCAACGCGGATCCGACGGCGGAGGAGTTGGCGGACATCGCGATCTCCACTGCGGAGCTGGCGCGGGCGTTCGAGCTGACGCCGCGGATCGCGATGCTGTCGTATTCGAACTTCGGCACCGATCGGGGCGGCTCGCCGGCGAAGGTGCGGCGGGCGGTGGAGCTGGTGCGGGCCCGCCGTCCGGACCTGGAAGTCGAGGGCGAGATGCAGGTGGACCCGGCGGTGGTGCGCTCGGTCCGCGAGACGGAATTCCCCTTCGCGCGCCTGAGCGGGGATGCGAACGTGCTCATCTTCCCCGATCTGAACAGCGGGAACATCGGTTACAAGCTGCTCTGGCGGCTCGGCGGGGCTGAGGTGATCGGGCCGGTGTTGATGGGGATGGCGAGGCCGGTGAACGTCCTGCAGCAGGGCGCTTCCGTGCAGGACGTCGTGAACCTCGCAGCGATGACCGCCGTCCGCGCGCAAGGCGAGCTCACGTACTGACTAGAACAGATTTCCAACCCATGCCCGCAAAGGTTCGCGCTCAATCGTAGTCGCCAAGCGACTAATTATCTCCGCCCGCATGCGGGGCCCTGCTGCTCTCCGCCCGCCGCACGGCGTCCTGGGTTCGCGCGCGGTGCTCGTCGCTGTCCGGATCGTCGTATCGGCAGACCTCCTCCGCGATGTTGCTGCCGGTCGAGCGCTCCCTTTCGCAGATGAAGCGCGGGTCGTGCCTCACGTCCACCTTGCCGCTTGCGGCATTCGCTTGCGTTCTGTTCAACTGCTTCCTGCTGGAGGCGCAGCCGGTCAGCAAGAGAACCACGACCGCTCCGCACACCCTTGAAGGCGACATTCCCCCTCCTCGTTTTCCGAACGGCGCCCAACCTATTGTGCGCGACGCCCGGATGCAAATCGCGACTGTGTCCGGCTATAGGGAACGCGACGGACTGACGGAGGGCACGCGCCACGTGACCGTCCCCGCCGGGCAGCGTAGTACCCTGCCGAACATGTTCCGGAGGTTGGCACAGGCCGCGATCGTTCTCGCCGCCCTGGCGCTCCTGGCGTTTACCTGGCACTGCGACGAGGCCTGGTTCGACAAGCACGTCTTTCTGCCCCAGCAGTTTTTCATCCCGGCGAGCCGCGGCATCGTCTTCTGGTCTCGCACCATGGCGGCCGTTTCGGCCTCGCTCCTGTTGCTTTTGGTTCCCTTCTTGCCGCGCGGCGCTTCGGCGCGCCGCCTGCTGGTGGCCGTGCTGCTGACCCTGCCCGCCGCAGAAGGCCTGCTTCGATGGCGCATGGACCGGCTGATCCGCCCTGACCTGCTCACGGCGATGGACGCGCTCACCGCCTCGCACCCGCGGTACGGCATCACTCTTGCCGCCTCCATCGATCGCGTTCAGCCCCTGTCGGGACGCCCGATCCGCTTCCGCACGGACGGCGAGGGCCGGCGGATCTCCGATGCCGCAGTCGATTCGGCATTGCCGTCGCTGGTCTTCATCGGCGAGTCCACGGTGGCGGGGTTCGGCCTGCAGTGGGAGGAGAGCTTTCCTGCGCTGCTCGGAGCGCGACTCCACCTCCAGGTGGTCAACCTCGCCAGCCCGGCCTATCGCGCGGATCAATCCTGGTTGCGGCTGAACGACGCGCTGCCGAGCCTCGAGCATCCCGTCGCGGTCGTCGGGATCTTCATGCCCGGCCTCATCGGCCGCAGCTTCGCCGGCCAGCGCCATCCGCGAGCGCGCCCATCGCCCTCGGGAGGGGTCGAGATCGTGCCGCCGGAGCCTCCGACCCTCTTGCAGCAGTCGGGCATGTACCGGCTCTGGCGTCACCTCTACTGGTCGGACGCAGAGGTCGACGAAGCGCTGCAATCGCTCGCGGCGGTCCTGCGCGACATGGCGGCTCTCGCCAATGCGCGCGGAGCGGCATGCATCTGCCTCGTCACCGGGCGGACCCCGCAGTGGATGCTGCGCGAGCTGTTCGAGGGGCCTGCGCTCGACTACGTCGTCGTCGAGGTGCTGGAGAAGGAGTTGCTCGCCGAGGGCCACCCCGGTCCAGCAGGCAGCATCCGAGTCGCTGATGCGCTGGAGGCGCGCCTGCGCACAAGGATCGCAAACCAATGATGGGCGGCGCTCTGGAGTTGGCGTTATCCTGCGCCGACCCACCACGGGGGAACGATGCTCTTCCGCAAGCTCTTCCGGATGCTCGTGCTCGGCGGCGCCGCCATCGGTGGAAACGCGGGCTGCTCCGCTGCGCACGGCCAGCCGGTGGCCGAGAAGAAGCAGGACGCCCGATCGGCAGCCGACGGCGGGACCGCCGCATCCCAGGGTTCCGACGCCAAAGCCGACGCCGGCTCCGGGGTCGAGGGCTGGTGACGGAGACGCAGCGCCGCAAGGCGGCGGACGCGTGGGCCTTCCGTACCCGGGTCGAGCACGAAGCGGCTGCCAGGTTCAGCAGGCTGGCGACGGAGATCTCGCGCTTCGACCCGCTCTCGCCCGTGCCCGCGCTGATGCGGCGCGCGGCCGAGGACGAGCACCGGCATGCGACGCTGTGCGCCGGGCTCGCCGCCGCCTACGGCACTCCCGCCACCGCGTCCGCGAACGAAGTGCCGATCGCGCCGCGGGCCCTGGGAGCGCGCGCAGCAGTCCTCTACGAAGTGGTCGCCGCCTGCTGCATCACGGAGACCGAGAGCGTCGCGACCCTGACCTCTCTGCTGGCGGAAGAGATCGACCCCGGCGTGGAGAAAGTGCTTCGGGCGATCGCCAGGGACGAGGTCGTTCACGGCAGGATGGGCTGGGCGCACCTCGCGCGCGAGGCGGCCCGGTACGACGTCTCGTTTCTCTCCTCGTGGATTCCGGAGATGCTCTCCGGCTCGGTCGAGGAAACCCTCTTCTCCCATCTGGATGCGACCCCGGAGGATCGGGATCTGTTGCGCCACGGCGTCCTGCCGCCTTCGCAGAAGAGGACCATCTTCGCCCGCACGCTGGAGGAAGTCGTCGTGCCGGGGCTGGAGCAGTTCGGCATCGACGGCAGTCCGGCCCGCGCCTGGCTCTGCGCGCGTATCCGCTGATCGATCGCAGGACGTCCGGCCAGGAGCAATCCTGTCCACAATCGGCGGCGCCGCACGACCGCTCGTGTTAGCGTCCGCCGCGTGCGTCCCGTCCCCTCCAGGCTCGACCGGATGCTCAAGCCGCTGCATCGCTGGATCTGGGCTGACGCCCGGCGCCGCGGACGCAAGTTGCTGCGGTTCGCGGAGACCGAGGCGGACGGCGGCCGCGATCTGGCGCGCGCCGCCGAGCTGACGCGCGACGCGGTCTTGCGCCGGCTCTATTTCCGCCACGCCGGCGACGAGCAGCGGCATGCCGATCTGTTCGGGCGCCGCGCCCGCGAGCTGCTCGCAGTGCCATGCGGCGCTACCGCCTTCGAGGCGAACTGGCTTGCTCCCGGCGAACGCGGGCTCGATGACCTGCGGGTGGAGGAGGAAGCCGATGAGACGCTCCTCGCATTCCTGCATCTCTCCGAGCGCGCGGCGGCAGGCCGCTTCGCGGCCTATGCGGAGGTGCTGGAGGCCGATCCACAGACCCGAGCGCTCTTCGCCCGCATTCTCGAAGACGAGGCGTTTCACATGACGTACACCCGCAAGCAACTGGCGCGGCTCTCTCCGCACAAGCAGGGCCTTCGTCTCTGGCAAGCGCGCGCCGCCAGGCTCTGGAGCGCATATCTGCGCCTCGCGGCGAAGGTCGCCGCAATGCTCGGTCACCTCTTCCTGCTGCTGCAGTACTTCCTGCTCCTGCCCCCGTTCGCAGTGCTCGCCAAGCGCGCCGCGCGGTCCGAGCCACAGGGCTTCGCCGCGGCGCGCCGTCCGACGCCCATGAAGAGCCAGTACTGATGCGCATCCTCGGCATCTCTGCGCACTACCACGACTCGGCGGCCGCGCTGCTGGTCGACGGCGCGCCGATCTGCGCGGTCCAGGAAGAGCGCCTCTCGCGCCGCAAGAACGACCCCGCGTTCCCGCTCTGCGCCATCGAATGCTGCCTCGAGCAGGCGCGCATCGAGCCCGAGCAGCTCGATGCAGTGGTCTTCTACGAAAAGCCGATGCTCAAGTTCGATCGGATCCTGACGATGGCCCTGCGCGGGTTCCCCCGCACCTGGCGCAGCTTTCCGCGCGCGATGCAGAACTCGCTGGGCGGCAAGCTCTGGATCAAGGGGATCATCGCCTCGCGGCTCGGCGTCCGAGCGGAACGGATCCTCTTCTGCGAGCACCATCAATCCCATGCCGCGGCCGCGTTCCTCACCGCTCCGGTGCAGCGAGCCGCCATCCTCACCGCCGACGGCGTCGGCGAGTGGGCGACGCTGACCGTCGGCCAAGGTGAAATCGACGGCCGGGGACAGGCGCGACTGGAGATCGCGCGCGAGCTGCGCTTTCCGCACTCGCTCGGGATGCTCTACTCGACGTTCACCGCCTACCTCGGCTTCCCGGTGAACGAGGGCGAGTACAAGATGATGGGCCTCGCCGCGTACGGCCGACCGGCATACGAGGAGCTGCTCTGGCGCATCGTGCGCCGCACTGCGGACGGCGGGATCGCGCTCGATCTCTCGTACTTCGACTTCCACGAGGGCGCCCGGCAGAGCTGGTCGCGCAAGCTCGTCGCCGAGCTGGGACCTCCGCGCCATGCCTGGCAGGGCATCGACCCGTCGACGGCGGAGGGCCAGCGCTACGCCGATATCGCCGCGAGCGTGCAGCGGGTACTGGAGGAGATCCTCGTCGACCTCGCCCGGCGGCTGCAGCGCGAGACCGGCCTCGAGGATCTCTGCCTCGGCGGCGGCGTCGCCCTGAACGGCGTCGCCAACGCGCGAATCCTGCGCGAATCCGGATTCAACAATCTCTACGTCCCACCCGCGCCGGGCGATGCCGGATGCGCCTTGGGCGCGGCGCTCTACGCCGACCGGATCCATTTCGGGCGTCCGCACGTCACGCTCCCCGATCATCCTTATTGGGGACCGGTGGTGGACGACGGTGAGCTGGCGCGCATCGCCGCCGAGGACGGCCTGGAGGCGCAGCGTCTCAGCGAGCCGCAGCTGCTGCGGCGGGTCGCCGCAGAGCTCGCGCAGGGCCGGATCGTGGGGTGGATGCAGGGGGCCTGCGAGCTGGGGCCGCGCGCGCTCGGCAACCGGAGCATCCTTGCGGCTCCGCACGAGCCCGCGATGCGCGAGCGGCTCAACCGCTCCATCAAGTACCGCGAGGAATTTCGTCCATTCGCCCCGGCCGTCCCGATCGACCAGGCGGATCGTTATTTCGAGGTTCCGCCTGGGGGGCTGCGGCTGGGGCGCTACATGTCCGGCGTCTTTGCCGTGCGGCCGCAATGGCGCGAGAAGCTCGCGGCGATCACGCACGTGGACGGCACCGCGCGTCTGCAGGCCGTCGATCGCGCGATGGCGCCGCGCTTCCATGCGCTGCTCGAGGCATACGGCGAGCGGACCGGCATTCCCGTCCTGCTGAACACCAGCTTCAACCTGTCCGGCGAACCCATCGTCAATCGAGCCGTCGAAGGCTACTCCACGTTCCGCCGGAGCGGCATCGATCTCCTGGTCGCCGGAGATGCCCTGGTGTCCAAACGTCGCGCCGCGGAAGCGCTTCCGGAGGTCGCATGATTCGCCGTCGGAGCAGGCTGGCGCGAACCTGGCTCATGCTTGCGAACGCGGCGCCGACCATCGTCGATGGAGCGCGTGGCTTGTGGCGCAGCGGTTCCGGCCGCAAGTGGCTCACGCCGCTGCTCGTCTTCCTCTGCGCGACGGGATTGATCCTGATCGTCAGCGCCACGGTGGAGGCGCTGGCCCCGTTCCTCTATGCCATCTTTTGACGATCTCCTCGCCTGCCCGCGCTGCGGCGGCCTGCTGCGGGCGCTGCGCTGCGAGGCGTGTCCCGCGCAATATGGCGCGCCCGGCGGGATCCCGGATCTCCGGCTGCCCGCCGACGCACGCACGGAGCAGGTTCGCGGCTTCTACATGGCGGCGCCGTTCCCGGGCTACGCGCCCGAAGAGACCTATTGCGGTCTACGGGCTCGCGCCTCGCGAAGCCCGTTTGCACGCAGCCTCGACGCGGCGATTCCCGGAGACGGCACCGTGCTGGAGATGGGCTGCGGCACCGGGCAGCTCAGCCTGTTCCTCGCGAGCGCGGACCGCGTGGTGGTGGGCGCCGATCTGAGCCGCGCGTCGCTGGAGCTCGCCCGAGGCGCGGCGGAGCGATTCGGCGTCGGCGGCGCGCGATTCGTGGAGACCGACGTTCGCGCTCCCGGGCTGCGCAGGGAGGGTTTCGACGTCGTGATCTGCAACGGCGTGCTGCACCACACACCCGATCCCCGCGCCTCGTTCGCTGCGCTTTCACGGCTGGTGCGCCCGGGCGGCATCGTCGTCGTCGGCGTCTACAATGCGGTGGCGCGGATGCCGGTGCGCGCGCGGAGGTTGGTCGCGCGCCTGAGCGGTTATCGCTGGATTCCCGGCGACCCGGTGCTCCGCGAACGGCAAAGCGAGCCAGGGCGGCGCGCGGCGTGGGTTCGCGATCAATACCAGCACGTCGAGGAGCACCGGCACACGATCGGCGAGGTGCGCGCCTGGTTCCGGGACGCGGGGCTCACCTGGGTGCGCGCGTATCCGAGCACGCTGCTCGGCGGAGAAGCGAACGAGATGTTCGCGCAGGAGGACGACTGGGGCCTCGAGCGGGCACTGGCGCAAATCGTGTGGATGCGGACCCTGGGACGTGAAGGGGGAGTGTTCGCCGCCGTAGGGGCGAAACCCTGCTGATTGAGTGCTGCCGCTGGTGCATGGATTCTCCGGAGGCTTTCCGAGGGCGATCTGCGGAAGGCAGGATGCGTCGCGACTACCGCGATCCCGCGGACCTGCTGGCCAGGCTCGACGAATCGCCGATCGTCCGCTGAGCCCAGCGCGCGAACGTTCGCGCCAGCTCGGCGAGCACCTCCTCATCCGTGCGGCCGCTGCCCTTGCGCACGTGGAACGAATGGTCCGCGTCGTCGACGACGTGGAGCGTCGCACTGGCCAGCCCATCGATCACCGAGCGCAGCAGCGCCAGATCTGCGAGGTCGTCGCGCGTCCCTTGCAGAAAGAGCATCGGGACTCGAACGTTCGCCAGGTGTTCCGCCCGCTCGACGCCGGGCTTGCCCGCCGGATGCAGGGGAAATCCGACGAAGGAAAGGCCCAGCACTCCCGCGAGCGGCGCGAGCGACTGCGCCTGCGAGGTCATTCGACCTCCCATCGACTTGCCACCGGCGAACAGCGGCAGCCGTTCCCTCGCCCCGACCGCGACCGCTTCGCGGATGCTCTCATGGAGAACCGGCGGCCGATCGATGCGACGTTTCCCCTGCTCCATGTAGGGGAACTCGTACCGGAGCGTCGCGACGCCCTCGGCGGCGAGCGCGCCGGACAGCTTCTCCATGAACGGATGGCGCATGCCGGCGCCGGCGCCATGCGCGAGGACGTAGAGGCACCAGGACTCCTCTGGCCGTCGCAGGATCACTTCAGCTTCTCCGCCAGCCGCGCGAGCACGGCTTGCAGGTCCGGATTCAGCTCGAGCACCGGGGTGAGCGGGTCCTCGCGCAGCCTCTTCATCCGCGCCGGCGCCGTCTCGAGGGTGAACTTGCCCGGGTCCAGCTTGCCGTTCACCTCGCTCCAGCGCAGCGGCATCGACACGGTCGCCCCCGGGACCGGCCGCGCGCTGAACGGGCCGGCGATGGTCTTTCCGTGTCCGTTCTGCAGGTAGTCGAGGTACACGCGGCCTTTGCGCGACGGGATGTGCCGCTGGGTGGTGCCGATCTTCGGATGCCGCGACTCCACCGCCCGCGAGATCAGCTCCGCCAGGGTCGTCGACTGCGCGTGCGTGAGCTGGCCGGCGACGGGCATGAGGACGTGCAGACCCTTCTGCCCGCTGGTCTTGCAGAAGCTGGGCAGCCCGATCTCCTCGCACAGCTCGTGCACAGCGTTCGCCAGCGTCACCACGTCCTCGAACGGAGCGGTCTTCGGGTCGAGATCGATGATGCTCCAGTCCGGGTGCTGCGGCTTCGCCATCCGCGACGCCCAGAGATGGAGCGGAATGGTGCCGAGATTGATCACGTACAAGAGCGTGTCCACGTCCTCGCAGATGAAGAAATCGATGTCGCGCCCGCCCTCCTCGCTCCACACCCGCGCCGTCCTCACCCAGGCGGGAACGTAGTCGGGTGCGTCCTTCTGGAAGAAGCTCTTGCCGGCGATGCCGTCCGGATACCGGGTCAGCACCACCGGACGATCGCGCAGGTACGGCATCAGCCAGGGCGAGATCGCCCGGTAGTAGTCGATCAGGTCGCCCTTGGTGTAGCCCTCTTCGGGCCAGAAAACCTTCTCCAGATTGCTGAATGGCACCTCGCGCGGCGCCAGGGTGACCGGCGGCGTGCCCGGCTCGATGCATTCCGTAGCAGCCTTGTCCGTGCGGAACCGCAAGAACGTCGGTTGCCGCAGGAGGCCTTCCTCGGTGATCTCCTTGTAGCGCACCTCGACCACGAGCTTCGGCTGCACCCAGGTATGCCCGGACCCGCCCGGCAGCGGCCCGATGCAGGGCGGCTTGGGCAAGCGCAGCGCCTCCATCTCGGCGCGCGCGGACGTCAGCTCCTTCTCGCTGAAGCCGCCGCCCACTTTCCCGACGTAGACGAATCCTTCCGACTTCTGCACCGCGACGTGGACCGAGCCGAAGCCCGTGCGCGAGCCCTCGGCGCGGGTGAAGCCCACCACGGCGAAGTCGCCGACGCGATCGGTTCGGACCTTCTGCCAGTCGCGGAACCGCCCGCTCCGGTACACGGACTGCCCGCGCTTCGCCACGATGCCCTCGAGCCCGAGCTCGCGCACGCTGGCGTAGAGGGCACGGCCGTGGCCTTCGACGTGCTCGACGGCGCGGATCGGTCCCGCCGCCGGCACCAGGCGCAGCAGGAGCTTCTTGCGCTCGACCAGGGGGAGCGAACGCAGGTCGAAGTCCTCGAACGCGAGCAGGTCGAAGAGGAACAGCGTCGCGGGCAGCTCGGCGGACGCCCGCTCGACGTCCCGCGGCGCCGTCAGCAGCGCGCGCTTCTGCAGCCGCTGGAAGACGGGCCGGCCGGTATCATCCAGCACGACGATCTCTCCGTCAGCGACGAATCGCTCCGCGGGCAGCGCCAGTAGCGCGCGCGCTAGATCGGGGAACACCGCGGTCGCATCCGCGCCGCGACGATAGAAGATGCGCGGACGGGCGCCGTCCCGGCTGACGATGGAGCGAAACCCATCGTATTTCAGCTCGAACACCCATTCGGGATCGTCGAAGGGATCGCTGCGCGGCTCGGCGAGCATCGGCTGCACGTCGTCGCCGGCGACTGGCTGCCGCGGAGCCTTCAGCCGCTCGCAGACGGCGCGCAGCTCGGCCGCCCGCTTGCCGCGCTCGCGCAGCTCGTCCACCGCCAGCCCCGAGAGGATCGATGAATCCTCGTATGGCTGCGCGACGCCGCGGCGCACGTGGCCGTCACCGGTCTCCTTGATCAGCAACCACTCCTTGCCGGTCTCGCCCTTGATCCGGACCAACGTCCACATCCCCTTGAGCTTGAATCCCTTCAACTCGAACAGGATCTTGCCGGCCTTCGCTCCTTCGCGAGGATCGCCGACCGGCCGCCACAGCCCGCGGTCCCAGACGATCATCGGCCCCGCGCCGTATTCGCCGTCGGGGATCACGCCTTCGAAGTCGGCGTATTCGACCGGGTGGTCCTCGGTCTGCATCGCCAGCCGCTTCTCGGCTGGATCCGGATGCGGCCCCTTCGGCACCGCCCAGGACTTCAGGACTCCGTCCCACTCCAGGCGCAGGTCGTAATGCATGCGCGTAGCGCTATGTTTTTGCACGACAAAAACACCGGGCCGCGCCGCGCCGGAACCCATCGGCTCCGGGGTGCGATCGGGCGAGCGCTTGCGCCGGTATTCATCAAGGAAGTTGGACATTCCCTCGGCCACGTTATCATCCGCGGCCCATGAGACCACTCGCTACGGGGACCATTTCCTTCGGGCTGGTCTCCATCCCCGTGAAGCTGTTTTCGGCGACGGAGGCCTCGGCCGCCATCTCCTTCAACCTGCTGCACGCGAAATGCGGCGGCCGGGTGAAGCAGCAGTACATCTGCCCGCGCGAGGACAACGTCGTCGTGCCGCGGGAGGAGATGGTGAAGGGGTACGAGTTCGCCAAGGACCGCTACGTCACCTTCACGCCCGAGGAGCTGAAGGCCCTCGAGGAGAAGGCGTCGCAGCAGATCGAGATCGCCGAGTTCGTTCCCAGCGAGAAGATCGATCCGGTCTATTTCGACAAGGCCTACTATCTCGGCCCGGAGAAGGGCGCCGATCGCGCCTACGCTCTCCTGGCGGAGGCGATGCGCCGCAGCGGCAAGACGGCGCTGGCGCGCTACGCCGCCCGCGGCAAGCAGTATCTGGTGCAGATCCGGCCGCTGCCCGAGGGCGGCCTGGTGATGCAGAACCTGCTCTACGCGGACGAGGTGCGTGCCTTCAAGGACGTCGGCATCGAGCCGGTCCAGGTGAAGGAGCCGGAACTGCAGCTTGCGCAGCAGATCATCCAGCAGATCACCACCGACGAATTCAAGCCCGAGAAGTACGAAGACGACGTGCGCAAGCGCATCCAGGAACAGATCGACCGCAAGGTGCAAGGGCAGGAGATCCAGATCGAGCAGCCCGCTGCGCCGCAGACGCAGATCATCGATCTGATGGAGGCGCTCAAGGCATCGCTGGCGGCGAAAGGCCTGGCCCCGGCGAGGGAGAGCGCGGCCGGGCCCGATTCCGTCGAGGAGCGCAAGCCGGCCAAGCGCGCCACGCGCGAGGCGAAAGCGGAGAAAAAGGCTTCTTCCAGGAAGTAGCCGGTCATGCGATCTTCGGCCGCGATGGGCGGCTACGGCGCGCGCGAGGTGGCGAAGATGGTCGGCCTCTCCGTGTCCCAGGTGCGCGCATACGTGCGCGCCGGATTCCTCGAGCCGACGCGCGGTCCCCACGGAGAGCTGCGGTTCTCGTTCCAGGACCTGGTGCTTCTCCGCACGGCGAAGGGGCTGGTCTCCGCGCGCATAGCCCCCCGCCGTGTCCGCAGCGCGCTGCGCAAGCTCAAGGAGCAGCTTCCGGAGGGCAGGCCGTTGCGCGGCGTGCACATCCGGGCCGTGGGCGATCGCATCGTGGTGGGCGACGGCCGCGCGTCCTGGAGCCCCGAATCGGGCCAGGTCCTGTTCGACTTCGAGACGCAGGAACTGGCGCGGATGGTGGCGCCGCTGCAGATCCGCGCGCGCGGTGGCGACGCCACCGACTGGTACGAGCGCGCCTGCGACCTGGAGGAGACCGCGCCGGACGAGGCGCGAGGTGCGTACCGACGCGCGCTGGAGATGGATCCTTCGCACGGGGACGCGTGGGTCAATCTGGGCCGTTTGCTCCACGAAGCGGGAGACCCGCGCGCGGCCGCGCAGCACTACCGCAAGGCGATCGAGCTGAACCCTGACAACGTGGTCGCGCTCTTCAACCTCGGCGTGGCGCTCGAGGACCTGCGCATGCCCGAGGAGGCGATCCTCGCCTACCGCACGGCGCTCGCGGCGGATTCGGGTTGCGCCGACGCGCACTACAACCTCTCGCAGCTCTACGAAGCGCGCGGCGAAGGGGCGGCGGCGCTGCGGCACTTGCGCACATATCGCAAGCTGGTGCAGGCGTGATCGTGCACGTCGGGACCAGCGGGTACAACTACGAGGCCTGGCGCGGGAGCTTCTATCCGGAGGACCTGCCGTCGAGGGGCATGCTCGCGTACTACGCGGAGCGGTTCGACAGCGTCGAGATCAACTACTCGTTCTACCGGAAGCCCACGCCGAAGATCCTCGAGGGGTGGGCGGCGCAGGTTCCGGAGCGGTTCCGCTTCTCGCTCAAGGCCTGGCAGCGGATCACGCACCAGAAGCGGCTGCGCGACTGCTCGGATCTGGTGGAATCGTTCGCGGACGCGGCCCGCACACTCGGCGGACGCCTGGCGCCGGTGCTCTATCAGCTGCCTCCGAACTTCAAGGCGGACCTGCCGCTCTTGCGCGATTTCCTCCACCAGCTCCCGCGCGACCTGCGCTCGGCCTTCGAATTCCGCCACGCGAGCTGGTTCGCGGACGAGACCTATGCGGCGCTGCGCGATGCCGGCGCGGCACTGTGCATCGCGGAGAGCGACGATCTGGCGACGCCCCCGGTGCAGACGGCGAGCTTCGGTTACCTTCGCCTGCGGCGCCTCGACTATGACTCCGCGGCGCTGACGAAATGGGCAGACTTCGCCCGGACGTTCTCCGGCGAGGTGTTCGTCTATTTCAAGCACGAGGACGAAGCGCGCGGCCCGGCGTTCGCGAAGGAGTTCCTGCCGCTGGTGAATTCCTAGTCGGCGCGATCCATTCGGCTTGATCGACAACGCCTGATCCCCGGCGTGCGCCCGATCGCCGGGCGGCTGATGTCGAACGCCACCACGACGGTCGCACGAACCGTGAGCCCGCTGCGAACGGAGCCGAGCAGCACCGTGAGTCGGTTGGATGAAGCAGGCCGACGTCCGGCCATCTGCGCTGGCAGATTACAGGTGGGCCCCCTCGATGGGTGGACGCTCAGCACGGCGCCCGTCGTTGCTCTGCCTTGCTTGGATGAGTCCGCAAATTTCGATAAGTGCGCTTTGAAGATCCAATTTCATCAATAACGAAACCTTCAAGTGGGCTCCGATTTGAGACGACCCGTTCTGTCGTCAATTTTGCCGAATGGCGCTTGCGGCGAAACGCCCCATGCTGGCTTTGGCCACCGCTGCTCTCGAGCAGCTGGCGAAGAGAAAGGGGGTTGCATCTGTGGCACAAGAGAAGACATGCCGTGCTTCGCGCTGCTTCATCCTCGCCGCCCTGATGTCGCTGTTCGCTGCACCCGCGGGCAGCATCGCGCAGACGTCCTCCACGCCCGGTTTCAGTGGGCAGGCGTACGTCGTGCAGGCCACGGTCCCGCCCCTCTCGCCGATCACCGTCGACGATACTGGTCCCCTGCCTTCCAGTGGAGGTGCGCAGGAAGCTTCCCTTCTGGATGTCCCGCCGATTTCACTCGGCACCGTCGGGGCGCTGAATGGGGGTGACGTCGCCCATGCGACCGCGATCGGGCGGGGGAACTCGAGCCGGTCAGAGGCATCGGTCGCGGATCTCAGCCTCACTGTCGCCGGAAACACGATCGCCGCCGACTTCTTGATGTCCGATGTCACCGCCCAGTGCAGAGGGACCAGCCCATCCGTCAGCGGCGGGTCCGATCTGGCCAAGCTCGTCATCAACGATCAGAGCATTGACATTTCCGGAGCGACCAACCAGACGATCCAGCTCCCTCTCAATGCAGGGTCAGTCGCGATCAACGAGCAGTCGAGCTCGGTCAGCGGCCAGTCGGGCAAGATGGACGTCAACGCCCTGCACGTCGTCGTCAACAACCCGACGCCGGGCGGGGCACCGCTCGCCGACGTGATCATCTCCCATGCGCACGCCGACATCACCTGTCCGGCGTCGCCGCCCCCATGCGACGCGACCGCCGCCGACTTCGTCACTGGTGGGGGATGGATCGTGTCGCCATCAGACCCGAATGCCAAGGCAAACTTCGCCGTCGCGGGCGGCGTCAAGAACGGGTCGTTCTGGGGTCACCTGATGTACCTCGACCACGGCAATCAGTTGCGCGTCAAGGGAACGGGAGTGACCGGCTACGACGTGTACCCTGCCTTCGGACCAAACGGACGGAAGACGCTCGGCTCGGCGGACGTGGGTGGCGCGACCGACTCATACGAGGCGGATGTCGCCGACGATGGTGAGTCCGGCCGCGGAGTCGACCAGTTTCGGTTAGTGTTGAATGGGGTAGGGATGGCCTCTGACTACCTTGCGGGCGGCAATATCCAGCTTCACAAACCACAGTGCCAATAGACCGAAGCGCGACCCGCGCCTGCCGGGTCGCGCTCATTCGACTCCACCAACCCGGTGCGTGAGGCGGCGCTCGTGGGCAATGATGCGCTCCGACCCGCCGTGGTACGGTGCGCGCGCTGGAGGATGACGAATGCTCCTCGCGCTCATCGCCGCGGTGGCGGCGACCCCCGTCGAAGCAGAAGCTCGCCAGATTCTCGACGAGATCCTGCGCGTGGACACGAGCCACGGCAACGAGACGGCGGCGCTGCAGCCGCTGCTCGTCCGCTTCCAGCGTGCCGGCGTTCGGGCCCAGATCCTCGAGTCCGCCCTTCATGGCGCCGACGAGCGGCGCCCGATCCGGTGGCTCGGCGAGGGCGTCCGGTTCCTGGGCGAGGTCACCCTGCGGCTCGCGCGCTCACCGTGATGCGCACCGGATCCATATACTTGGGCTGCTGAGGAGTCTGCACCTCGGTCTGGAACGCGCGGCGGTGTGCTAGAACGAGTTCCAGTTGGGTAGCGTATGGACACCATGCCCGCGGGGCCCGGCTACGTCTCCCACTACCGGCTGCTCTCGAAAATCGGGGCCGGTGGCATGGGCGAGGTCTGGCTAGCGGAGGATACCCAGCTTCCGCGCAAGGTGGCGGTGAAGCTCCTTCCAAGGGACGCGGCGCGCGATCCTCAGGCAGTTGCGCGGCTGCTGCGCGAGGCGCAGGCCGCAGCTACCGTCGACCATCCGGCAGTGGTTACGGTCTACGAGGCGGGCGTGTCGTCGGGAGCGCCGTACCTGGTCATGCAGCGGGTGGAGGGCGAGACGCTTTCCGAACGGCTCACCCGGGGACCGTTGCCGGTGGCCGAGGCAGTGACGCTGGCGGAGCGCGTCGCGGATGCGTTGGCCGAAGTGCACGCGCTCGGGATCGTCCACCGCGACCTGAAGCCTTCGAACATCATCCTGGGCCCGCGCGGTCCGAAGGTCGTCGACTTCGGAGTGGCGAGCCTGAAAGGGGCCGCGGAGCTGACCAGCCCGGGCTCCGTCATCGGAACCCCGTTGACGATGAGCCCCGAACAGGTGACGGGCCGACCTGCGGACAATCGATCCGACTTGTGGGCGCTCGGAGTCGTACTCTACGCCGCACTCACCGGCCGGGAGCCCTTTGCGGGCGAGACGCCCTTGCAAGTCGGATATTCGGTCGTCGTCTCGCAGCCACCGCCGCCGAGCTCGTTCCGGCCGGAGGTCACGCCCGCTCTCGACCAGGTCGTGATCAAATTGCTGCGCAAGGACCCCGCTCAGCGGTACGCGCGGGCGGAGGATCTCCTCGCCGACCTTCATGCCTGCCAGGCCGAGTTGAAAGCCCCGGCGCCCGCGCAAGCGAAGCCCCCCGTACCGCGCGTCGCGGTGCTTTACTTCGAGGTGCTCGGCTCTTCACCGGAGGATGGCTTCCTCGCAGCAGGTTTGACCGACGATCTGATCGTCGATCTGACACGCCTGGGCGGATTGCGCGTCGCCTCGCGCGAGGACGTCCGCGTTTATCGCGACCGCGCCGTGCCACCGCGTACGCTGGGACGTGAATTGGACGTGGACTACATCCTGCTCGGCAGCGTCCGCCGGGCGGGGAACCGGATCCGCGTGGCGGCCCAGCTCGTGCGCGCCTCGGACGGGCAGACGCTCTGGACGGATCGGCTCGATCGGACCCTGGAGGATTTGTTCGGCCTGCAGACGGAAGTGTCCCATCGCATCGTCGAGGCATTGCAGGTGGCGCTGCAGCCAGGCGAACGGGAAATGCTCGAGCGCATCCCGAGCAAGAGCACCGAGGCATATACTTTGTACCTCAAGGCGCGTGAGCTGCTCGACAACGGAACCAGCGAGGCGAATCGACGGGCCGAGCAGATGCTTCGCCTCGCCATCGAGCTCGACCCTCAGTTCGCGTTGGGCCACGCTGCCCTGGGCGAGTGCTATGCGGTACGCGCGCTGAAATGGTGGGGAGGTCCGGAAGTCGTCGAGCCGGCCCTGGCCTGCGCGAAGCGCGCGCTCGAGCTCGAGCCGGACCTCCTCGATGCGCACCTCGCGCGGGCGATCGCGCTTCGGGTGCGGGAGGACCCAGAGGCCCTGGAGGCGCTGGACCAGGTCATCAGGCTGGATCCGGACCACGCGGACGCGCTCACCTGGGCAGCCTTCGTCTATCTGACGCTGGGCAAACCGGAGCTGGCAGCGCCAATCCTGGAGCGCGTCCTGGAGCGGCATCCACGCCACTACCGCGCAGCGGGCTACCTGACCGGGGCATACGAGGTGCTCGGGCGCTCCGACGAACAGCGCCGCTCGCTGCACCGATGCATCGACGCGTGCGTCGAAGAACTTCGACAAAACCCGGACGACGCGCTCGCGCGGGCCTTCCTCGCGATCGTGCTCGTGCAGAGCGGCCAGGTGGAAGGAGGCATTGCTCACGCGGAGCGGGCGCTTCGCATTGCGCCGGAGGACGGCCGCATCCGCTACAACGTCGCCTGCGCCTTCGCACGAGCCGGCCTGGCCGACCGCGCGCTGGAGCAATTGCGCGAAGGCATCCGCAGGACTCCCGGGTACTTCCATAGCTGGGCGCCACGCGACCCCGATTTCGCCACCTTGCGCGGGGACCCCGAGTTCATTCGGATGTTCAGCCGATGAACCGACGAGGATGATGCGCTACTTCGAAGACTTCGCGGAGGGGCAAGTCTACGACCTGGGCGAGGTGCGCGTCAGCGAGGCGGAGATCGTCGAGTTCGCGCGCAAGTACGACCCGCAGTCGTTCCACGTCGATCCGGCGGCAGCGCAGCGCTCGATCTTCGGCGGGTTGATCGCGAGCGGCTGGCACACCGGATCCATGTACATGGGGCTGCTCGTGCGCGGTCTGCTGCAGGGATCCGCGAGCCTCGGATCCCCCGGCGTGGACGAGATGCGTTGGCTCAAGCCCGTCCGCGGGGGCGATCTCCTCCGGGGGAGGGTCACCATCACTTCCGTGAAGCCGTCCTCGAAGCACGCGGGGCGCGGCACCGTCGGTACGCTCGGCGAGCTCTTCAACGAGCAGGGCGAACGCGTCTTCTTCGTGCGCTCTTCCGGGATCTTCGCGCGGCGGCCGCGCTGATCAGGAGGAAAGCACGGCGGGGATTCCCTCAGCCGTGGACCAGGTCACCGCTGCGTCCGACGTGCCCGTCACTGCCGCGATGAAGCGGATGCTGCCCCCGCCCGCGATGGCCACCGCGGCAGGATCGATCGACACTTCGACGATCGCCGGCGCCGTCCCTT
>Ga0209236_1000262_pt1 | contig 28852 bp, 23 predicted proteins | sample GraSoi013_1_40cm_FD_185819 | JGI IMG/M metagenome (GOLD analysis project Ga0209236, IMG submission 185819) | Grasslands soil microbial communities from the Angelo Coastal Reserve, California, USA - Sample 09_27_2013_1_40cm (SPAdes) (version 2) | ecosystem: Environmental > Terrestrial > Soil >... | reverse complement strand
TCCTCGGGCAGAAGCAGAAGGCGGTGCAGTACACGCTCGGGAAGCGGCTGCGCCGGGCCGGGTATGCGCGCCGTGGTTCTCGGGCGCCTGACCACGCTATCCCGGTAGCGCTCGATATCCATCGCCGCCGTCCGATTCAATCTCGCAGGCGGGCCGCGACATGCCGGGGAGCATCGAGTACTTGCGCGATCACGCGGCGCGGCGTGAGCCGTGGACCCGCCTCAAACCGGAGAACACCTCCGGGTGCATTGCCCGGCGTCGTCCGTCGTGACAGCTTACAGCGCCGCGCTGGCGGGCCGATCGGGCAAGGGGGTCGTCTGGTGACGAGCATCGTCGAGCTGCACGGCATCCACAAGTCCTTCGCGGGGTTCCCCGCGCTGAAGGACGTGGGCTTCGACGTGCGCGGCGGTGAGGTCCATGCCCTGCTCGGAGAGAACGGCGCCGGGAAGTCGACGCTCATCCGCATCATCTCCGGCGTCCACGCGCCAGACCGCGGCGAGGTTCGAATCGGAGGTGAGGTGGTGCGCCTCTCGTCTCCCCGCGACGCCCGTCGTCGAGGAATCGCCACGGTCTACCAGGAGCTCCTGCTCTTTCCGGAGCTGAGCGTGGCCGAGAACATCTTCCTTGGAAACGCGCCGCGGACCCGGTGGGGCCGTCTCGACTGGGCGGCGATGCGAGCGAAGGCGCGGGCGCTGCTCGAGGAGCTCGACTGCCACGACCTCGACGTCGACGCCAAGGTCGGCGGCCTCTCGGTCGCCAGCCGCCAACGCGTCGAGATCGCCAAGGCACTCTCCCAGGATCCGCGGGTGCTGGTGATGGACGAGCCCACCACGTCGCTCGCGGAGGGCGACGTGACCCGCCTCATGGCGATCGTGCAGCGCTTGCGCGAGCGTGGCGTAGGAATCGTCTACGTGAGCCACCGCCTTCGGGAGATCTTCGCGCTGGCGGACCGCGTCACGGTGCTCCGGGACGGCGCCTGCATCGGGACCCGGCCCATCGCCGAGGTCACGGAGGCCGCCCTCATCTCCATGATGGTCGGCCGCTCGATCGACCAGCTCTTCCCCAAGGTCGAGGCGTCGCGGGGCAGGGCGCTGCTCGAGCTCAGGAAGCTGTCCTATCGACACGTCGTCCGCGACGCGTCCCTGACCGTCCGGGCCGGCGAGATCCTGGGCATCGCGGGTCTCGTCGGATCCGGAAGGACGGAGCTGGCCCTCACCATCTTCGGGATCACGCCGGCGACCTCCGGGGAGATCCTGGTCGACGGGAAGCCCGTGGTGATCGACCGCCCGCGGGTGGCCCGCGACCTCGGGATCGCCTACATCCCCGAGGATCGCGGGCTGCAAGGACTCATCCGCTCGCAGACCCTGCGCGAGAACGTCTCGCTCCCCGTCCTCGACCGCATCTCGTGGGCCACCATCGTCGACCCACGCGGCGAGGAGAGGCGTGCGCGCGAGGCCATCGAGCGCTTCGGAATCCGGGCGCGCGGGACCGAGCAGATCGCGCGCCAGCTGTCGGGCGGGAACCAGCAGAAGGTCGTGGTGGCGAAGTGGCTGGGAACCGAGCCACGCATCCTGATCATGGACGAGCCGACCCGCGGCATCGACGTGGGCGCCAAGGCCGAGATCCACGCGCTCATGGGCAAGCTCGTCCAGAAGGGCCTCGGCATCATCATGATCTCCAGCGAGCTGCCCGAGGTGCTCGGCATGGCCGACCGGGTCCTGGTCATGAGCGGCGGCCGCATCGCCGCCTTATTCGAGCGGGCGGAAGCGACTCCGGACGCCGTCGGCGCCGCCATGACCCATGTCGGCGAGAGCCGGGACATCGCCTGATGGACGCCGTCGCCACCGCTACCCCGGTCGCGAAGAACGGACGCCTGGCGCGCATCTTCGCGGCGCACGGGCAGGAGCTCGTCGTCCTCGGATCGCTGCTGGCGCTCATGGCCCTCTCGGGAGCGGTGAACGCGCGCTTCCTCAGCGAGAACAACCTCAACAGCATCTTCTCGGGAAACGCCTACGTCGCCGTCGCGGCGATCGGGATGTCCATGGTCATCATCGCCGGCCACATCGACGTCTCGGTGGGGTCGCTCATCGGCGTGCTCGCCACCATCTCGGGCACGCTCGCCGTTCGCGGGTATCCGATCTGGGTGGCGTGGCTCGCCTCCATCGTGGTCGGGATCGCCATCGAGGCCGTCAACGGCGTGCTCGTCGCCTATGCGCGCATCCCCGCCATCGTCGTGACCCTGGGCATGCTGTCGATCCTGAAGGGCGGGCTCATCAGCGCGACCTCGGGCGCCTGGATCACCAACCTGCCGCCGGGTTTCCTCCTCGCGCAATTCCGCCTCTTCGGGATTCTTGCCCCGGTCTGGTTCGCCGCCGTATTGACCGTGCTGGCGGCGCTATGGATGCGGTACTCCGCGCTCGGCCGCTCCATCTACGCGCTCGGCGGCAATCCGGAAGCCGCGCGCGCCGTCGGCATCCGCACCAAGCCGACCGTCGTGTTCGTCTTCGCGCTGCACGGCTTCTTCGCCGGGATCGCGGCCATCCTGTTCGCGAGCCAGCTGCAGGTCATCCAGTCGACCGTTCCGCCCAACCTCGAGCTGAACGTGATCACGGCCTCGGTGATCGGTGGCGTCTCCATCCTGGGGGGGACCGGCACGGTCGTCGGGTCGACGCTCGCCGCGGTCCTCTTCGGCACCATCGGCTCCTCCCTGATCTTCCTGAACGTTTCCGCCTACTGGCTCAAGACGGTCCTCGGGCTCATGATCCTTGCGACGGTGCTCGCCGACATGGCCAGGCGCCGTCGCAGGGCCTTCTGAGGAGCGACCATGGCCCTGTCCCTGCGCCCGCTGCTCCGACACGAGACGATCCTGGCCATACTGGTCGTCGTCGCGCTGATCGTTCTGGCGGCGCAGTCGGAGCGCTTCTTCACCGCGGACAACCTCCTCAACCAGGGCCGTTTGATGGCCGAGGCGGGCCTGGTGGCGCTCGCCATGACCTTCGTGATCGTCACGGGGGGCATCGACCTCTCGGTCGGCTCGATGCTGGGTCTCTCCGCGATCCTGGTCGGCGTGTTCTGGAAGAACGTGGGATTGGCCCTGCCCGTCGCCATGGTGCTCGCGGTGGGCGCCGGAGGGCTGGCCGGCCTCGTGAACGGCCTCATCATCACGCGCTTCAAGGTCCCTCCGCTCATCGCGACCCTGGCGACGCTGGCGCTCTATCGGGGCCTCGCCGAAGGCATCAGCCAGTCGCGCTCGGTGCGGGGCTATCCGGAGTGGTTCTATGTGCTCGGCCAGCGCGACGCGGCGGGGGTGCCGGTCCAGGTGTGGATCATGCTCGTCGCGGTTCTCCTCTCGGCTGCGATCCTGGGCCTCACCACCTTCGGACGAGCCACCTACGCCGTGGGCGCGAACGAGACCGCGGCCCGCTTCTCCGGGGTCGCGGTGGATCGTACACGGCTGCTCGTGTACACCGCCTCCGGCCTCATGTCCGGGCTCGCGGCGGTCATCCTCGTCTCGCGCGTCACGACGACGCGCTCCGACATGGGCACCGGGGTCGAGCTCGACGTCATCACCGCCGTCGTTCTCGGCGGGACCAGCATCTTCGGCGGCAAGGGGACCATCATGGGGACCGTCCTCGGACTCGCCTTGATCCAGACCCTCCGCAGCGGGCTGTCCCTGGCCGGCGTGAAAGGAGACGGCACGATCGTGGTGATCGGCCTCGTGCTCATCGGTGCCATTCTCATCAGCAACCTCTTTGGCCGTGACGGCGACGGCTGAAACGGAGAGGATGTTCTCGCCGCAGTGAAACCGGTTCGTGTCCCATACAAAGGAGTGACCCATCATGCTACGCGCAGCGTTCGTGATTGCAGTGACGTTCTCGCTGGCGACCAGCCCCGCCATGGCGGCGGCAGCCTGGACGGGTGGCGACGACCTGCCCACCAACCCGCTGGCCTGCGACGCCACCCCCGCCAAGGCGTCCGCGAAGCCTTATGACGGCGGCTCGCCGACCAACCCGCCCAACCGCAAGGGCAAGAAGATCAGCGTGGTCGACGTGCCCAAGCTCATCGGCATCGGGTACTTCAACGCCACCTCGAAGGGCATCGCCGATGGCGCCAAGGAGCTCGGTAAGGTCAGCGCCAAGACCGACGGCCCCACCAAGGCCAACATCGACGAGCAGATCACCTTCATCGACAACTACATCACGCAGGGGGTGGACGGAATCCTGTTCGCCGCCAACGATCCGGTCGCCATCTCGCCGGTGCTGAAGAAGGCGCTGTCCAAGGGCATCCTGGTGGTCGGCTACGACGCGAACTCCACCCCGGAGGCGCGCCAGTGGTTCGTGAACCAGGCCCAGTTCAACGGCATCGCCAAGTCGCTCATGGACAGCATGGCCGCGGAGATCGGCGAGACCGGAAGCTTCGCCATCGTCACCTCGACGTTCACGACGCCCAACCAGGCTCGCTGGATCGCCGAGATGGCGGCCTACGCCGCCAAGTGCCACCCCAAGATGAAGTGGCTGGAGACGGTCGAGGCCCAGGAGGACAACGTCCTCTCCTTCAACCAGGCCACCACGCTCATCAACAAGCACGGCGATCTCAAGGGACTCTTCGGAATGACCAGCGTCGCCACGCCCGCCTCCGCGGAGGCCGTTACCCAGGCCAAGAAGTGCGGACAGATCGCCGTCGTCGGCCTCGCGACGCCCAACGCCATGAAGCCTTACGTCAACAAGGGCTGCGTGAAGTCAGTCGTGCTCTGGAATCCCGTCGACCTCGGCTACGCGGCGGTCCACGTCCTGCGTGCGGTCGCCGACGGCACGCTCAAGCCCGGGGCCACCTCGGTAAAGGCTGGCAAGCTGGGCGAATTGCAGGTCATCAACGGCAGCGAGATCCTGCTGGGCCCGCCCTTTGTCTTCACCAAGAGCAACATCAACGGTTTCGACTTCTGAAGCCGAGGCTGCCACCGTCCCGAACGTGGCCGTCCCTTCGGCCGCGCCTCGCGCGCAGTACAATGCGCGGGGAGCGTCGAGCATGACGGCCACGCGTTGCGCAGCAGTAGACCTGGGGGCGGGAAGCGGCCGGGTCGTCGTCGCGGAATGCGACGGCGAGCGCCTCTCGCTCCGCGAGGCGCTGCGGTTCGAGACGCCCCTCGGGCGCGATCGCGAGAGCGGCTACCAGTGCTGGGACCTCGACGCCATCGAGGCCCGGGTCCTCGAGGGGCTGCGTGCCGCGACCGCCATTTCGCCGGTGCAGAGCGTGGGCGTAGACACCTGGGGTCTCGACTACGTCCTCCTGGATGCCGGGCGGCGCCGGGTGGGACCGGCGGTCTCGTATCGCGACGGGCGCACACGCGGCATCATGGAGGAGGTCTTTGCGCGGATTCCCGCCGAGGAGATCTACCGGCGGACCGGGATCCAGTTCCTGACCTTCAACACGCTCTACCAGCTCGCGGCGACGGCGCGGCGAAACCCGGAGTGGCTGGAGCGCGCGCGCCACGTCCTCATGCTGCCGAGCTACTTCCACTTCCGCTTTTGCGGCGCGATGACGAACGAGTACACGGACGCCACCACGACGCAGATGTACAACATCGAGGCGAACGACTGGGACGACGAATTGCTGGCCGCGGCAGGCGTCTCCCGCGAAGTCATGGCCCCCGTCGTCGAGCCGGGAACGATCGTCGGCGAGGCCGACGCGCCCGGCGGGGGCGGGGGTCGCGTGAAGGTCGTCGCGCCGGGCACGCATGACACCGCCTCGGCCGTCGCGGCGATCCCGCTCGACGGCCCCGACGAGGCCTTCATCAGCTCGGGGACGTGGTCGCTCATGGGCATCGAGAGCCGGGTGCCCTTCGCGAACGCCACGGCGCGGCGCCTCAACTTCTCGAACGAGGGCGGGCTAGAGCGCCGCTACCGGGTCCTCAAGAACATCATGGGGCTGTGGCTGGTACAGAGGATCCGCCAGGAGTCGGGGTGCCCGGATCACGCGACGCTGGTCGATGCCGCGCGGGCGGCGCAGCCCTGGCGTAGTCTGGTCCACCCGGACGACCCTCGGTTCCTCAACCCCCCGTCCATGACGGCGGCCATTCGCGACTTCTGTGCCGAGACCGGGCAGCCGGTGCCGGAGGGACTGGGCTGGCTAGCGCGGTGCGCGATCGACAGCCTGGCGCTGTCTTATCGGCAGGTGAAGGACGAAGTGGAGATCCTGCGCGGCCGCCCCCTCTCGCGCATCCACATCGTCGGCGGCGGCTGTCAGAATCGGCTGCTCGACCAGCTCTGCGCCGACGCTTGCCGGCTGCCGGTGAGCGCTGGGCCGGTGGAGACCACGGCCCTCGGGAACGCGTGCGGTCAGCTCATGGCTCTCGGGGTGCTGCGCTCGCTCGACGACGCGCGCGCTCTCGTGCGCCAGTCGTACGCGGTCGAGGAATTCCTGCCCCGCGAGGCCGTCCCGGAGGCCGTCTGGGAGAGGTTCCAGTCGGTCGCGCGAGCGCCCTTTCCGGAAGCGACGGCGGACAGAGGACCTCGGACGGCCCGGTCGCCGTCCGGGAAGGAGAGGACACGGTCATGACCCGGCATCCCACCGCTGAAAAAGCGTACGTGCTGGCGCGCGAGGCATTCGCGGCGATCGGCGTCGACACAGAGGCGGCGCTGGCCCGCGTCGATCGCATTCCCATTTCCCTGCACTGCTGGCAGGGAGACGACGTGCGGGGGTTCGAGAACCCGCAGGGCCCCTTGACGGGAGGAATCCAGGCCACCGGAAACTACCCAGGGTGCGCCCGGAACGCGGACGAGCTGCGCGCCGACGTGGAGGTGGCGATGGCCCAGATCCCGGGGCCAAAGCGCTTCAACCTGCACGCGATCTACTTGGAAACCAACCGCCCCGTCGACCGCAGTGAGATCAAGCCAGAGCACTTCCAGCGCTGGGTCGACTGGGCGAAGCAGCGGGGGCTTGGGCTGGACTTCAACCCCACATGCTTCTCGCACCCGAAGAGCGAGCAGAACATGACGCTCAGCCACCCCGATCCGGCGATCCGGCGCTTCTGGATCGATCACTGCAAGGCGAGCCGCGGCGTCAGCGCTCATTTCGGCAAGTCACTGGGCACGCCATCGATCATGAACATCTGGATCCCGGACGGCTCCAAGGACCAGCCGTACGACCGCTTCGGCCCGCGCCGGCGCCTGATAGAGGCGCTGGACGAGGTGATCGCAATCCCGATCCCCCGCGAGATCCACCGGGACGCCGTGGAGGGCAAGCTCTTCGGGATCGGCGCCGAGAGCTACACGGTCGGCTCCAACGAGTTCTACCTGGCCTACGCGACCAGCCGGAAGATCATGCTGTGCTTGGACACCGGGCACTTCCACCCGACCGAAGTCGTGTCCGACAAACTGTCGGCCGCACTGGGCTTCGTGGATGACATCCTCCTCCAACTCAGCCGCGGCGTGCGTTGGGATAGCGACCATGTGGTGCTGCTGGACGACGAGACCCAGGCCATCGCGAACGAGATCGTCCGCGGCGGCGTGCTCGACCGGATCGCGGTCGGCCTCGACTTCTTCGACGCGAGCATCAACCGCATCGCCGCTTGGGTGATCGGCACCCGCAACGTGCGCAAGGCGATCCTGCGGGCGTTGCTGGAGCCCGCGGCACGCCTGGCCGACGCCGAGGGGCGTTGGGACGGCACGGCGCGCCTGGCCATGTTCGAGGAGCAGAAATCGATGCCGTGGACCGCGGTCTGGGACCACTACTGCGAGAGGCAGGGCGTCCCCGTCGGGCTCGGTTGGCTCGATGTCGTGCGAAACTACGAGCGCGAGGTCCTGAGCGGACGCGCTTGACCTGGATCGAAAGGCGGCCGGAGACCCATCGAATGAATCTGGAGCTGCTGTCCCCCGCCCATCGAATCGCAATGATCATGGAGCGTATCTACGCCGACGGCATGACCACCACGTCGGGTGGAAACCTGTCCATCCGGGAGGAGAACGGGGACATCTGGATCACTCCGCGTGCGGTCGACAAGGGCACTCTCAAGCCGGAGGACGTCATCCAGGTCAAGCCCGACGGAAAGGTGATCGGGAAGCACAGCCCATCCGTCGAGCTCCCCTTTCATCAGCTGACGTACCAGGGCCGACCCGACCTGAGGGCCATCGTCCACGCCCACCCTCCGGCGCTGATCGCGTTCAGCCTGGTGCGGAAGCTGCCCGACACCTCCCTGATTCCCGACGCGCCGTCGATCTGCGGCGAGCTCGGCATGGCCGAGTACGGGTTGCCGGGGAGCGACGATCTGGGCGAGAAGATTTCCCGTGTCTTCGCTCGGGGATGCAACACGGTCATGCTGGAGAACCATGGCGCCGTGGCTGGCGCCGGCAGCCTCTCGAAGGCCTTCATGGCATTCGAGACCCTCGACTTCTGCGCCCGCCTGGAGATCGACGCGTCGCGGATCGGCATCCCGAAGGGTCTGTCCGCGGAGAGGATCAAGCTCTGGCGGAGCGTGCGGGGCTCCGAGATGAGCGAGCTCGGCCCCCGAAGCGACGCCAGCGGCGAGAGAGAGGCCCGCCGCGAGATCTGCGACCTGGTCCACCGCGCCTGTGACCAGAAGCTCTTCACGAGCACCCAGGGGACCTTCTCGCGACGTCTGGACGAGAACTCGTTCATCATCACCCCGGAGGGGATGGACCGGAGATACCTGGAGGCCGGTGACCTCGTGCGCGTCGAGAACGGCCGTCGCGAGGCGGGCAAGATGCCGAGCCGGTCGGTGCTGCTACACCAGCACGTTTATCTCCGACACCCCCACCTCAACTCGATCATCATCGCCCGCCCTCCGAGCATCATGGCCTTCGCCGTGACCGGAGAACACTTCGAGTCGCGGCTCATCCCGGAGAGCTACATCGTGCTCCGGCACGTGGCGAGGCTGCCCTTCGGCGCCGTCTTCATCGAGCCCGAGACGGCAGCCGCCACCTTCACCCAGGACGCGCCGGTGGCGATGGTGGAGAACGACTGCGTCATCGCCACCGGGAGCAGCTCGATCAATGCCTTCGACCGGCTGGAGGTGGCTGAATACAGCGCCAGGGCGGTCGTCGCGTGCCGGAACATCGGGGCCGTGGTGATGATCGACGATGCGCAGGCCGCCGAGATCGACAGGGCATTCAAGCCGCAGTAGCACTCCACCCGGGAGGACATCCATGCCGAGCCGCCTCGCCAACCTCTGGGATGCAGGGAAAGCCCGATCCCTGAGCGAGCCCGAACGGCTGCTGTATCGCTCGAACCTCCTGGGCTCCGATCTGCGCATCACCAACTTCGGCGGCGGGAACACGTCCGCCAAGGTGATGCAGCGCGATCCGCTCAGCGGCGTCGACGTCGAGGTGCTCTGGGTCAAGGGCTCGGGCGGCGACCTGGGGAGCATGAAGCTCGACGGCTTCGCCACGCTCTACATGAGCAAGCTCGAGCAGCTGAAGAAGCTCTACCGGGGTCCCGAGCATGAGGACGAGATGGTGGGCTACCTGCCGCACTGCACCTTCAATCTCAACCCGCGCGCCGCCAGCATCGACACGCCGCTGCACGCGTTCGTGCCCCACAAGCACGTCGATCACATGCACCCGGACGCCGTGATCGCGATCGCCGCCGCCTCCCGCAGCCGGGAGCTCACCGCCGAGCTGTTCGGCGGCAAGATCGGCTGGCTGCCGTGGCAGCGCCCCGGCTTCGACCTCGGCCTCAAGATCGGAGCCTTCGCCAGGGAGCACCCGGACGCGCAGGGCGTGGTCCTCGCCGGTCACGGTCTCTTCACCTGGGCCGACACCGCCGAGGCCTGCTATGCGCGCACGCTGCAAGTCATCCAGCTCGCCGCGGATCACCTGACCTCGCGCCAGTCGGTCGTGGCCTTCGGCGGAACGAGGACCGAGGCGCTTCCGCGGGAGACCCGAGAGGCCGTCGCGCAGGCCATCATGCCCGTGCTCCGCGGCAAAATCATGGAGAAGGAGCCGAAGGTCGGCCACTTCGACGACAGCGCGGAAGTCCTTCAGTTCGTCTGCAGCCGGGACCTCGCGCCGCTGGCCGCGCTGGGGACCTCCTGCCCCGATCACTTCCTCCGGACGAAGATCCGCCCGCTGGTGCTCGACCTCGATCCCGAGGGGGGCGTGGAGAAGCTGGTGGCCTCGCTCGACGGGAAGCTCGAGGCCTACCGCAACGACTACGCGCGGTACTACCAGCGCTGCAAGCGGCCCGACAGCCCAGCGATGCGCGATCCCAACCCGGTCATCTACCTCGTCCCCGGGGTGGGGATGCTGTCCTACGCCAAGGACAAGGCCACCGCCAGGATCGCGGGCGAGTTCTACGTCAATGCCATCAACGTCATGCGCGGAGCCAGCTCCGTCGATCGGTACGTGAGCCTGCCCGAGCAGGAGGCATTCGACATCGAGTACTGGCAGCTCGAGGAGGCCAAGCTGCAGCGCATGCCGAAGCCCAGGAGCCTGGCTGGCCGCATCGCCTTCATCACCGGCGGCGCCGGGGGTATCGGCCGCGCCACCGCGCTGCGCCTCCTGGCGGAGGGGGCCTGCGTCACCCTGGCGGACGTGGACGCCGGCTCGTTGGAGCAGGCGGTGTCCGAGCTGGCGCGGAGCCACGGCAAGGACGTCGTCCACGGCGTCGTCATGAACGTCGTCGACGAGGCCGCGGTCGTGGCCGCATTCGGCGAGGCCGTGCGCCACTTCGGCGGTCTCGACATCGTCGTGTCCAATGCCGGCATCGCCTCGGCCGCCGCCGTGGAGGAGACCACGCTCGATCTGTGGCGCAAGAACATCGACGTGCTCGCCACCGGCTACTTCCTCGTGGCGCGCACCGGCTACAGGCTGCTGAAGGAGCAGGGGAGGGGAGGCAGCATAGTATTCGTGGGGAGCAAGAACGCCCTGGCCGCATCGGCCGGCGCCTCCGCCTACTGCACCGCCAAGGCCGCGGAGATCCATCTGGCGCGCTGCCTGGCGCTGGAGGGGGCACCGCTCGGAATCCGCGTCAACGTGGTCAACCCGGACGCCGTCATCCGCGGCTCCAGGATCTGGTCGGGATCGTGGAGGGATGAGCGCGCGGCCGCGAACAAGATCGGCACCGAAGACGTCGAGGAGTTCTACCGCAAGCGCAGCCTGCTCCAGCGCAGCGTGTTTCCGGAGGACGTGGCGGAGGGCATCTACTTCTTCGCTTCCGAGGCGTCGGGCAAGTCGACCGGAAACATCCTCAACGTCGACGCCGGCAACGCGGTGGCGTTCACGCGCTGACGCCGACCACCGATCCGGCGAACCTCAGCGGTGATACGCACACTAGATGCAATATCCTCGACCGAGAGCACATCGCTGCCAACGAGGCGGCGAATGCCGTGCAAATGCCGCTCATGACGCTACCGACCCGGCGCCAAGAGCGCCAGTCGGTACGCGGGCCGCTCCATCGACCAACGCGAGAAGGGGATGAAAATCGGCTCACCCGATGTCGTCACCGGCCGCAGCGGCGCGCCTTGACACGACCCGGCAAGTCGGTGTGGTCTTTCGCACCCGCTGCAAACCATCTCGAGGTCCCGCATGGTCCGGTTCGTCCTACCGGTGCTCGCCTCTTTCGCCGCGGCGGCACAGACGCGGCTTTCCAACGATAGCGCCAAATCCGGCGGCTACGTGAGCGCGTACACGCTCGCCACCGGCCAGTCCTATACCGACGGCGTACTCTCCGAATGCTTGATCGCTCGCGGCCGGCAGAACGAGCCTTCCGTCGCAGTGGACCCGCGCGATCTACGCGTGCTCATCGGCAGCTCGAACGACTATTGCGGCGTGTACGCCGGCTCGACACCAGGCAACTTCGCTCCGAACGGGCCCATCTGGCTCGGCTACTACCGGTCCGAGGACGGCGGCGCGAGCTTCGTGAGCTCGCTCGTCCCCGGGTACCCCGGTGACGCCTCGCCATTCGCGCCTCTGGCGCAGATCCGGACGGCCAGCTCCGGCGACCCCGTCATCGCCTGGGACAATCACGGCCGGGTCTTCATGGGCTCGGAAAGCTCCGGCGATCCCGCCGGCACCGCGAAGACGTTCGGCGACGTGTGGGTCGCGACCTATGACAACCCGACGGGCGAATCTGGCCGCACGCTCGACGACGGCAAGCGCTACCGGAGGACGGTCACGGTGGCAACGGGCTCTTCAGCCCCCAACCTGCTCGGCAAGTTCCACGACAAAACCGCCATCGAGGTCGATCGCACCGGCGGCACTTGCGACGGGTACGTCTACTTCGCCTGGACGCGCTACAGCGGAAACGGCAACGTGAGCACCTATTTCGTCCGTTCCGCCGATCATGGCCAGACCTTCTCCAACCCGATCAAGGTGAACCAGAACTTCAGTAATTCTGACGAGCAGGATCCAGAGGTATCGGTCACCGGGAACGGACACGTCTACGTCAACTTCTCCCAGCAGGTCGGGTTCCAGGTGAACGTGACCTACTCACGCTCGACCGATTGCGGCGCGACGTTCGAGCAGCCGCGTGTCGCGGCGACGTTCTCGCGGTACGAGGCGATCGACGTGGCCGCCCCGGTTCCAGTGCCGACCAAGGCCGTCGACGACCCGCTCTTCGGCGGCGACGAGAGCCCCGGCAGCTTGAACCGTGACTGCGGCGACTTCGACAGCGCATGTCAGAGCGGATACACGTTCTTCCGCCGCGTTTCGTCGCCGCGCGCGACCGCCGACCAGTCCGACAAGGCGCACGAGTACGTCTACGTGGTGATCGACGCAAACAAACCCGGAACGCTCGTTCCCACTGGAACCACATACGGCACCGTCGGGAGCGGGACGGGGAGCCAGACGGCGACCTGGTTTTTCCGGGTCGATGGGTCTACGGGGGCGAGAACAGTGCCACTGCTGGTCGACGACCAGCCGGCGGGCCACCAATGGTTCCCGGACGTGTCGGTCGATCAGGGCGTGGTGCACGTCGTCTGGTACGACAGCCGCAACGACCCCGCATATTCGCCAACGCGCCCGATCGGAAACGACGCCTCGGGCCGCTCGACACCCGCCCTCGACGTCTACGCCGCCGTGTCGGCGGACCGCGGCGCGACCTTCACCGGCCGCACCCGCCTCACCTCGAAGACGCAGGTCGCGAACTGGGAGCAGTTCGCGAACCGCAGCGTGCCGTTCAACGGCGATTACCTGTGGGTCACTTCGATCGGCAACTTCGCCTATGCCGCCTGGACCGACTACCGGAACGTCGTGGCCGGCAGCGACCCGCGCGAGCCGGCCAACGATCGCGCCGACGTACGGCAATGCCGGACGCTCACCTCGGGCGGCTGGACGGGCGACCAGTGTCCTCACGACGGCGGGATCGACCAGAACATTTACGGCGATCTTGCACCTTAGCCGCGCGGCCTCCTGTACACGGTCGCGTGACGGCGGCCTTCAAGTAGGTGGGGCTCAGTACCGTCATTTCTACGGGTCCACCTGAAGTCCCGTGGGCAATTTTCCGAGCCTGATACTGCTCGACTGCACTCAAACAGGGAGAAGCGATGCCGCGAAAGCCCGTTCAACAGCCACCCGATGTGGGCGAAGTCGAATTCGCGCGCTTGGCGGCGACGCTTTCGAAGGACCCGCGAGTCGACGCCCCGGAGGTCGCGCGGGCCAAGGGCTTCGGCTCCAAGGGGCTCAAGGTCGCACGGAAGATGTTCGCCTTCGAGTCGAAGTCCCGGCTGGTGGTGAAGCTCCCCCGGGAGCGGGTCGACGAGCTGGTCTCCTCTGGCAAGGGAGAGCGCTTCGATCCGGGTCACGGCCGGCTGATGAAGGAGTGGCTCGCGATCGGGCTGCGCGGAAAGGCGCTCTGGCTCCCCGTCGCCCGGGAAGCGCTGGAGTTCGCCGCAGGTGGACGAGGAAGCCGGCCGCGCGAGGACTGAAGCCCCGGCGCCGCTCGGGCGACACTGGCAGCATCTTGGTGGTGCCGGTTCCGGCCCGTGATCATTCAGCCGGAGCGGCACCAGAGAGGGCGTCGATGCGGTGTTGGGTATTCGCGGCTGGAGTGGCATCTCCCGAGCTCGCGGAGGATGGCGCCCTCGACGGCGCGAAGCGAATCCAGGCGAGGTAGAGCCCGGCTGCGACGATGGCGAGGAGCAGGAGTTTTTTCATTCAACCGCCTCCGTACCTGCTGAGCACGATGTCATGGCCGTCGCGCCGAGCCGCGGGTGCTCCCCGGCAGCCAACTCGAACGAGCGGTGGGCTGAAGAGAGGAGTGGCACGGTCCACTATGTCGGCTGCGCAGCGACGGAGCGCAAGTTTTGCGACGCCGGGGTGAAGCCCTTCCCGACTATCGTCCGAGCCGAGTCTGCTTGCGAACCTTCTTGATGAAGGTCCGGGTGCATCGTCCGTGCGTGCTCTCGTGGTTCACGATCTCCGCGAGCAGCCGCGTTTTCGCATCCTCGGCCAGGACCGCGGAAGCGCTCACCTCGAGGGCGAGCTGCACACCTTCTGCTGTCGTTGGGCCCTTCGGTCCCGTGGAAGTCGCAACCGCGGGGCGATGATGCGACGGCTTCGTCTTGGTGACGTCGTGGAATCCGAACGACGTCTCGGTTCGTCGACCCGAGCCATGGCAGCCGGGACAAGTCGCCGAGCTGCCACCGAGGGCGTTGCCGATGCGCCCGTCCCCACCGCACAGACGGCAGGGTTCACCGTCCATGGGACCCTCGATGGGACGTCACCTCTACAGTGGCCGGTCGGTTCGCTCGCATGGCAAAACCTGTAGCACTGATCGGTCCCGAATCGCGCGCTTGCCGACGCGCGCGCAGCGGGCGAGGGCGCCTTACTATGGAGACGCTGCGGCGCCTGGGTTACGGTCTGAGGAGTTCCCAGGGGACACCCATTTAGAACGGATTTCTCTTCGAGGTCCGAGAACCAAGCACTTGCAAGAGGTTCCAGCGCCGACCGTTCTGACCGGGCACCTGCGGTCGGTTACGGCCTCGAACGGCCGAGAATGACTCAACCGGCGCGCACCTCGTCGGTCCATACCCTGAAGCTCGTCAACGTGTTGGGCCCGAACGTGCTGCTGATCGCGACGTCGGAAGCGTCGCGGCCTCGCGCGATCAACACTCTGCCGATGCGCGGAGTGTTGTTGCGCGCGTCGAAAATGTACCAATGCCCGCCGAGGAAGGCCTCGAACCAAGCAGCGAAGTCCATCGGGCCGTATGGCGGCGGCACCCCGATGTCGCCCAGGTAACCTGTGCAGTAGCGCGCAGGGATGTTCATGCACCGGCAGAAGGCAACGGCCAGGTGTGCATAGTCGCGGCAGACGCCGGTCCGGTCGTGAAAGGCTTCCAGCGCTGTCCGCGTCATGCGCGCGTGCTCATAGCCGAAGGTGATATGTCGATGGACATAGTCGCAGATGGCCTGAACTCGGCCCCATCCCGTTGGCGCCTGCCCGAAGAGATTCCACGCCGTCTCGGAAAGCCGATCGGTTTCGCAGTACCGGCTTCCGAGCAGGAAGAGCAGCGTTTCCTCGGGCAGATCCGGCACAGGAATCTGTTGCGCCTGAGGAACGATCACGTCGGGGGCTCCGGTATCGTTCACGAGGGCGTCGGCGGAGACGCGCGTGCGACCCCTTGGCGCAACGATGCGGGTGCACCAGTTGCCAAAGCTGTCACGATAGGCCGCTAGCGGGACCGGCGGGTCGACCACCAAGTGGTCACGGCCGACGAGATCGGCCACGCGCGTGAAGTGGACGTTGAGGTTGAATATCATCGGGGTTGGCTGCGGGCAGTCGTAGACCATTTCGAAGCCGACGCGAATTTGCATCATGGACCTCCGGTATCCCCGAGGGGCCGCGCATGGCTGCTGGCCACGCGTAACAAACCGATCAGACGCGCGGCGCGCCGGCGAGGCTCCGCGCGAAGATGGTCGACCAACGTTACCGGCCCTGTCGCGTGCAAGTCGAGCGCCTCGTGAGGCAATCGTGTCGCGCGGCCGGCCCGGTGCGCATGCGCTTCCGGAGAGCCGGATTGCCTGCTGTGTCAGGGGAGTCGAAGTTGGATTTCTCAGCCCTCAAGCGCGACGAAACGACATTCCACACGCGACCGGCCGACATGGTTGTTAGTGGCGCCGCTCGACCGCGGAGAGCCGATAGCGGTGCAAGCAACTCTCGCCGGTGCGGCCGATCAGGTCTTCCGCCACCAGGCACTTGGCGCCAAGGCCACGCCCGGAGAGCAGGGTCGGCTTGGTCGCATACACGAGTCGCTGGCCCCCGGCGGCGAAGTAGTGCCCGACGGAGTTCGCATCGACCGAGACGCCTCCGGTCGCCCAGTCCAGGTCATGCGGGATGTCCAGGGTGAGGGTGTTGCGCCTGCGCTCTTGGGTGCGCCCGGTGCTCAGGTCTACGATTGCGATCGTCTTCATGGGCGGTCTTCTGCCGGCTCGGTGCAGGGAAGCAGCGTCCCCGACGGGAGTTCAAGATCGAGGCCAGAGCGTACGCCGATCGGAACGCTAAAGATAGGCCGCAACGATCTGGCAGGCGTCCGTCGTCGATGCCCGTTGCCCTCGCGTAGATGAACCTAATGAGCGACGCGATCGAAACCTCGGAGCTGCTCGCCTTCACGCCGACCTTCATCCACCGTGCGGGCAGGGCATGCCTGCGCTGACCCAGGCTTCCAAAGCCTCCACGAACTTTTCGTGCGAGAGCGGTGGGGTCGTGCGGTCGGCGCCGGGCGTCCAGGCCCAGAGGACGAGGGGATCGGCCTTCATGTGCTCGATGACGTCTTCGCCGCTGCGGCGGCCGCCATTCCGTGCCGGGTCTTTCATCTGCTCGCAGATCTGTTCCTTCGTCCGGCCTTCCCACAGCATCGACAAAGGCGCGAGTTGCCAGGTCGCCACACCCGGCACGAAGCCGTCTGCCGTATTCGTTGCCTGATGGCACGTCTGGCAAGGCTGCGTGGGCGCTCCATGACCGTCGGCTCCGCGGACCACCAGCGGTTGATGACGAATCTTCTCGTCCGTTTGCCTCGGAGAATCGACCTGATGGCAATTGATGCATCTTGGATGCATGACGACGCTGGAGATGGGATCGAACAGCGCAGGATCGGGCATCGGAGCGGCCTCGCTGCGACTGCAGGCGACCGGCAGGACGACGATGAGCGGCACAAGGACGCGCATGGTGTCTCTCCTCAAGCCGAGCGGAGTTGGCGCACGAGGGGAAGCTTCCGGATTCGCTTGCCGGTCGCCGCGAAGACCGCGTTGGCCAGCGCGGGAGCCGTCACGGCCGTGCCCGGTTCGCCGATCCCACCCGGCTTCTCGAAGTTGCGGACCAGGTGCACTTCGATCGCAGGTGCCTCGTTGATCCGCAGCGTGCGAACGTCGTGGAAGTTGGACTGCTGCACCCGGCCTTTCTCGATCGTCACCTCGCCCCACAAGGCACCGCTGATTCCGAAGATGATTCCCCCTTCCATCTGCGCTTTGACGGTGTCGGGGTTCACCACCGTGCCGCAGTCGACCGCGCAGACGACCCGGTGCACGCGGACATCGCCTCCCTTGGATACTTCGACCTCCGCCACCTCGGACAGATAGCTGTCCCATCCGCTGTAGAGGACCGACACGCCGCGGCCCCATCCTTCGGGGAGAGGCTTTCCCCAGCCGGCCTCTTTCGTCGCGATGTCGAGGACTCTTTGTGCGCGCGGCGATTTGCGCAGCAGTGCGCGGCGATATTCGACGGGATCCTGCTTCGCGGCCGCGGCAAGCTCGTCGATGAAACTCTCGATCACGAACGTGTTGTGCGTGACGCCAACGCCGCGCCAGAAGCCGGTGTTGAGCACCGGCTCCTCGTGACGCACGAATTCGACGCGCACCGCAGGGATGTCGTAGAGCAGCTGCGCCGCTCCATCCACGCCGTCGAGGTCGATTCCGTTCTGGAAAGCGGCCGGCAGGAAGCGGGCGAGGATCGCGGGACCGGCGAGCCGGTGCGTCCACGCAATCGGCTGACCGTCTGCGTTCACCCCGGCCGCGATCCGGTCGTAGTAGTAGGGCCGATACACGTCGTGCCGGATGTCCTCCTCGCGAGTCCAGATCACCTTCACGGGGCCATCCACCTGCTTGGCGATGCGGACGGCCTGGGGAACGTTGTCGAACTCCAGCCGGCGGCCGAACCCGCCGCCCAGGTAGTGGTTGTGGATCACCACCTTTTCCGGCGGCAGCCCGGCGGCTTGGGCGGCGCCCCGGTGGGCGCGCGTCAGGACCTGGGTGCCGGTCCACACCTCGCAGCGGTCCCCACGGAAGTGCACCGTGCAGTTCATTGGTTCCATCGCCGCGTGCGCGAGGAATGGCACCTCGTACTCTGACTCGAGCTTCCGCGGCGCGGCGGCGACTGCCCGCGGCGCATCGCCCTCGTTCCGCACGACCACACCGGGCGACTGCACAGCCGCTGCGAGCCCCTTGACGACGTCCGCGGTGCTGGCTGTCCCGTTCGGTCCGTCGTCCCAGCGAATTACGAGCGCCTTCAGTCCTTGATTCGCCGCCCACATGTTGTCGGCGACCACCGCCACCGCATCCTCGAGGCGGACGATCTGGCGCACGCCCTTGATCGCCATCGCCTTGCTGTCGTCGACGCTCACGAGCTTGCCGCCGACGACCGGACTCGCCGCGACCGTCGCGATCTTCATTCCGGGCAGTCGGACGTCGATGCCGTAGAGCGTCGTGCCTTTTACCTTCGCCGGCGTGTCGAGTCGCTTGGCCGGCGTACCGATCAGCTTGAAGTCCTTCGGATCCTTGAGCGTGACCTTCTCTGGCACTGGCAGTGTCGCGGCCTTGTCGGCCAACGCCGCGTACGTCAGCTTGCGACCCGTCGCGGTGTGGGTCACGACCCCTCTCGCCGCCTGACAGGATCCCGGATCCACCTTCCATGTCTGAGCGGCAGCGGTCACCAGCATGGTGCGCGCGGTCGCGCCGGCGCGGCGCAGCGGTTCGTAGAACATGCGCACGGAGGTCGAGGCGCCCGTTTCCTGGTCGCCGAAGAGGGGGTTGGCATACAGCTTGTCGTCGGGCGGCGCGTGCTCGAGCTGGACCTGATCGAGTCCGACCTCGAGCTCTTCCGCCAGCAACATCGGCATCGAGGTGTACGTGCCCTGTCCCATTTCGACCTGGCACATGATCAGGGTCACGCGACCATCCCGGCCGATGCGGATGAACGCGTTTGGCGCGAAGGCCGCCGGCGGCGTCCTGTCGGCCGCCGCTAGAGCACGTGCGCCTGCGTCGCTACGCCATCCGATGAGCAAGCCGCCGCCGGCGGCTGCACCCGCAAAGAGAAGGTGGCGACGGGACATCTGGCCCATGTTCAGCGCTCCTTTTCCGTGCTCGCCAGCTTCCGAGCTGCATGCTTGATGGCCTCGCGGATGCGCGGATAAGTACCGCAGCGACAAATGTTCCCCGACATCGCCTGGTCGATATCGGTGTCAGTGGGCGCCGGGATCTTCGCCAGCAGCGCGGCGGCGGCCATGATCTGGCCGGATTGACAGTAGCCGCACTGGACGACCTCGAGATCGAGCCAGGCCTGCTGGACCTTCTTGCCGGCCGGCGTTCCGCCGATGGCCTCGATGGTGGTGATCGCATGTCCGACCGCAGCGCTCACCGGCATCACGCAGGCTCGCCTCGGCATGCCGTCCAGGTGCACGGTGCAGGCGCCGCACAATGCGACGCCGCAGCCGAACTTGGTGCCGTTCATCCCAAGCAGGTCGCGCAAGGCCCAGAGGAGGGGCATGTCCGGGTCCGCGTCGACCTTGTGCGACTTGCCGTTGATTTTCAGAGTGACCATAGAGGATCACGGATCTCTCGATGATATTTTGCAGCTCGCGAATATTGCCCGGCCAGTGGTATGCCTGGCATAGTTCCAGCGTGCGCTTGTCGATCTTCCGGATTTGCTTTCCCATTTTGTCGGCATACCGCTTTACGAAGTACTCGACCAGCATCGGAATGTCTTCTTTCCGTTTCCGCAGAGGCGGCACCGGGATCGGGAAGACGTTCAACCTGTAGAACAGATCGGCCCGGAATGTTCCCGCCGCGATCGCGGCCGACAAATCGCGGTTGGTCGCTGTAATTACCCGGACATCGGTGTAGGCTCTGTTCATTCGACCTGAGGGCCTCCTCGGCACGTTTCCGCTCTTCAATATCGGTGTTCGTTCCGTACCATTTAACGACTTGTCCCGATCCGTCCCGCCAGGGACTGGCACGGAAGAGAAACCAGCGAAATTCGCCGTCGAAACGGCGCAGGCGCGCTTCAATCTCACCGGCTTCCCCAGAAGCCAGCAGGCGCCGCCAATAGTCTGTGAGCCTGGCCCGGTCTTCTCGATGAAGCGCAACAGTCCAGCCCCAATCCGACGCCTCTTCCGCAGAGAGGCCGGCATAATCCAGCCAGCGCCGGTTGAAGAATTCGGCAGAGCCGTCGGGACGGGCAGACCAGGCCAGCGCCGGAATCGTGTCAATGATGGTTCTCAGTCTATCTTCCGAGTTCTTGATTCCGACGAGAGCATTTTTGAGGGCTCGGTGTGATCGTTCAAGCTCGATCGCAATGAGCGCAATGTGGCCGGCCTCGTTGATTAACTCTAGATCTCGACGGTTCGGAGTCCGTGGCTCCGCATAGGACACGCAGAAGGTGCCTAGAACATCGCCGTCCTTCGAAATGAGTGGTTCGGACCAGGCCGCGCAGAACCCATGGGTCAGAGCCAAGTCCCGAGCTTCATCGGGCCATCGCGGATCGTTGGAAATATCCGGAATGACCACTCGTTGTTTCGTAAACGCGGCGGTGCCGCAAGAACCTCTGTTGGGACCGATCGGCCAAGGTGTGATGGCCGTCGTAAATGCGGCGGGAACGTGAGGGCCGGCACCTGGCAAGAGCTGCTTGCCGTCTACATCCATCAAACAAACCATTGAAACAGCAGCGGGGGCGTGGGCGTCGATCGCGGTACACAAATCGTTGAGGACCTCCGAGAGGCTTGCGCCATTGGCGATCATTTCCAGCGTTCGCTTTTCGGCAGCCAACAGGGACCCTGTTCGCTCTTGGGCCGAAGCAGGCGCTTGGCTCGAATCAGATTCCTTCGGATGAGCCGCCCGCATACCGTCCCCTTTCAGCGGCGTCTCGTCCTCTGGTCTGAGGCGTGATTCCGGAGAACTCATCATGTCGCCATCGTGGGTCACGCTTTTGCGACCAGTGCTTATAACATGCCGGTCTTCGGATTGGCCACGGTCGCGCGCGGGCCAAGGCGGGGAAGCGATCGTCGAGTCCGCGTAGCGCCCGCTCGCCCTCAGACCTCTTCCCACCGGCCGCTCTTCTCCGAGCGGAAGAGCGCGTCGATCACCCGCATGTTGGCCACCGCGTCCTCCACGCCGTAGGGCAGGTCGATCTCCCCGCGAACGGCCCGGGAGAAGGCCTCGCCCTGGAGCGTGTACTGGTCGCACGCCGGGAGCGTCTCGGTGGCGATCGAGGCGCCGTCGAGCGAGGTCCCGTCGTCGAGCAGGATGCGCATGGCGCCTCCCTGCGGGGCATTGAAGGGGATCTGGATCTCGATCCGGCCGCGGGTGCCGCAGATCTGCACACGCTGATAGGGCACGCACTGAGTGGACACGGTGAAGCCGAGCTGGCGTCCCTCGCCGAAGTCCACCAGGGCGCTGGTCATCCGGTCGGTGCCGAAGGCCGGATCGCGATCGACGAGCGCGACCGCGCGCCGAGGCTCGCACTCGAAGAGGAACCGGGAGCCGACGATGGGGTAGCAGCCGAGGTCATAGAGGCCTCCGCCGCCGATGGCCGCCTGGTTCCGGATGTTGCCCGGGTCCGCGTTGAAGAACGAGAAGAAGACCTGGACGGCGCGCAGAGTCCCGACCCGCCCCTGGCGGACCAACTCGCGAGCCCGCAGCCACTGCGGGTGGAAGCGGACCATGAAGGCCTCCATCACCCTCACGCCCGCGGGCACCGCCTGGAGCCGGCGCGCCTCGTCGGCGGAGAGCGCGATGGGCTTCTCGCAGAGCACGTGCTTCCCGGCTCGGGCGGCCGCGAGCGTCAGGGCGACGTGGAGGTGGTTGGGAAGCGGGTTGTAGACCGCCTCGATAGCCGGGTCGGCGAGCAGCGCCTCGTAGGATCCGTAGGCCACCGGGATCCCGAGCGCGTCGGCCGCCTTTCGCGCCGACGGCTGCGAGCGGGAAGCGATGGCCCTGAGATCGCAGCAGGTGCTCTTCTGCATGGCCGGAATCACTTTCTCGATCCCGATCCGCGCCGTGCTGAGCACGCCCCAGACGACTTTCTTCATGTGGTACCCCCGGATGGCGTTCACCCGATTTTAGCCGCCCGCGGAGGCCGCGGTAAATACAGCCGACGTGGCAGAGCGCGGCGCGGGTATGTTACATCCCGCCGCGCACGGAGAGGCTGGCGAGTGAGGGCGGGCGCCAAGACGGACCGGTGGATGCGGGCCTGATCCGGAGTTCGATTGGGGATCTGACATGGCCAGCGAGAAGGGACCGGAACGCGGCGAGCACGAGGTACCGGGGAACGCGCGTCCGGAAACGGGGCCAGCGCCATCCAGCGTCGCGCTGGCGTCGCGGTTCCAGCAGATGTTTCCGGTCCTTTCCCCGGCCGAGCTCGACCGGGTCCGGCATTTCGGCGACGTGCGCCGGTTCCGTCCCGGCGAATTCCTCTATCAGGCGGGAAAACCCAGCTCGGGGACGTACGTGATTCTCTCCGGCCGCGTCGCGGTCATCGCTCGCGATGGGCTGGGCCGTCCCCTCCCGGTGGGCACGTTCGCGCAGCTGATCGGGGCGCCCGTGGAGGAGATGGCGGAGGTAGTCCCGGGCGAGGTCATGGCCGAGATCGGAGAGCTCTCCGGAAAGCCGAGTGTGAGTGTGATCGACGCTCAGGCGGTCGGGGAAGTGGAGGCAATCGTCGTTCCGCCCGGGGGGCTCCGAGCGCTGCTCATCGCCGAGGCCGAGCTTGGGGAGCGCATCCTGCGTGCGCTCATCCTCCGCCGCGTAGCCATGATCGAGACCGGTTTCGGAGGCCCGGTGCTCATCGGGCCGACCAGGTCCCCCGAAGTGACGCGGCTTTCTGGCTTCCTCGAACGCAGCGGGATTCCTTTCCGGGTGTTCGATCCCGACGAGGACGCGGACGCCTCGTCACTGCTCGCGCGCTTCGCCCCGCAACCGGGCGACCTCCCGATCGTCGTCATCTCGGACGGCACGGTGCTCAAGAACCCGACGAAGCAGGACCTGGCGCGGGTCCTGGGGCTGGTGGCAACGACCCTGCGCAGCGAGCCCTACGACGTGGCCATCGTCGGCGCCGGTCCAGCTGGACTGGCCGCCGCCGTCTATGGAGCGTCGGAGGGCCTCTCGATCCTGGTCCTGGAAGCGCTCACATTTGGAGGACAGGCCGGCGCGAGCGCGCGCATCGAGAACTATCTGGGCTTTCCCACCGGCATCTCGGGGCAGGCGCTGATGGCGCGCGCTTTCACACAGGCCCAGAAGTTCGGGGCGGAGTTCAGTCTCTCCACCGAGGTGAAGCAGCTGGACTGCACGTCCGAGAGCTCGGGCCCTGATCCGGCACTCATCCTCGACCTTGCCGACGGCCGGCGGGTCCGGGCACGGGCGGTGGTAGTGGCTACGGGCGCGCGCTATCGACGTCCGGAGATCCCGAACCTGGCGCAGTTCGAGGGCCGCGGTGTCTCGTACTGGGCCTCGCCGGTCGAGGCTCGGCTGTGCCGCAACGAGGAGGTGGCCCTGCTGGGTGGAGGAAACGCGGCGGGGCAGGCAGCGGTTTTCCTCTCCAGCCATGCGCGCCAGGTGCGGATGCTGGTGCGCGGGCCGAGCCTCTCGAACACCATGTCGCGCTATCTGATCGACCGGATCTCAGCCTCCTCAAACATCGCGGTGCTCTGTGAGACCGAGATCGTGGGGCTCTTGGGTACGGCCGACCAGGGCCTGCAGGGCGTGCGCTGGCGCAACCGACGCACCGGAACCGAGGAGGAGCACGCCATCGCCCACTTCTTCCTCTTCACCGGCGCCGACCCGGCCGCCAGCTGGCTCGCCGGCTGCGGCGTCCCCCTGGATGACAAGGGGTTCATCCGAACCGGCGCCGACGTGGGTTCGACGGGGCGTGCCCTGCTGCCGATGGAGACCGGGGTCGAGGGGATCTTCGCCGTGGGCGACGTTCGCTCAGGTTCAGTGAAGCGGGTGGGGGCGGCCATCGGGGAAGGGGCGGCGGTGGTCGCCCAGCTGCACACTTTCCTCTCCCGGCGCGATTCCACGGCTGACAGCGCGAGGCGGGCGGAGGCGGCCCGGTCTGCCGCCCGCTCGGCCTGAGGAGCATCCTGGCGGATTGATACAGAGAGCGAGGACGGATACCGCGTCGCCACGTTGATTCGTTCCGTGCGGCCCAGGCGAGAATCGCGGCGCCTGCCTAGCGCGCGGCCGTCAAGCGCGAGCGCCGCCACCGAGAGCCACACCGGTGCGCGGGCGGCGGCATCACTCTCGCCGAAGAGAGCCATCGACGCTCCGGCAAGCCAGTTTACCAGGGGAAGCTCCATCCCGACGATGCCCGGCAGCGAGCCGCGCTCCGCCGCGCGCGGGAGAAGCAAGTTCCAGCTCTCGTGCAGGAAAGCGCGCGCGACGCCCAGGCCGTCGGCGTCGCGCCAGGCGTGCTCGCCGTGGGGAGGCAGCGCGAGCGCCTGCAGCTTCCAGAACAAGGACGCGGCCATGGCGAAGAGCAACAACAGACGCGGGGTCCATGCCTCGATCGCGACCGCTCGCGCCTCGGCCATGGCGGAATCCTTACCATGCGGTCGGTGGCCGGCGTGCGAGCCCCGGCAGCCGGAGGCGGAAGCACCTGCGAAACCGGCCGCGAACAGCAGCGCGCCAGAGCGGCGTCCGCCGCCGCTCTGACCAGCACTGCAGGGAGCGCAGCGCTTCGAGGCTTGCCCTGGATCTCATTGCTTCAGCGGCGCCGAGCGGGTTAGATGGCCGCCTTGATCCCGTCCGTTCAAGAGCGCGTCGAGCGCGAGGTAAAAGCTTACGACCAAGGGGAGGTATTCGCCCGTTCGCTTCGATTACAAACCCGATTTCAGCATGTCTTCTTCGGACCGAATACCAAGTGGCTGCTCGACTACGTCGATGAGCTGATCGCGACCAAGGCGCCCGGCGGCACGGTGCTCGATTACGGCTGCTTCACCGGCGATCTGTACGGCATGTTGGCACCTTTCCGCCCGGCGCGCATCGTCGGAATCGATATCTCCGAAGAAGGAATCCGGCAGGCGCGCGCCCGGTACGGGCAATTCGTGGAATATCTGGTGATGGACGCGCACCGCACCACGTTCCCCGACGCGACCTTCGATCTCGTGGTCGGCAGGAGCATCCTCCATCACTTGGACTGGGAGGTGGCGATCCTGGAAGTCCATCGCATTCTCAAGCCGGGCGGGATGGCCGTCTTCACCGAACCGCTCGGAGGCAATCCTGCGGCCAAGCTCATCCGTGCTCTGACGCCCAAGGCCAGGACGCCCGACGAGAGGCCGGTGGTCAGGAGCCAGATCCGATTCGCCGACGAGCTGATGGGTTCCAATCGCCATCGATATGCGAATCTGCTCTCCGTTCCACTCGCGATGCTGACCAGTCTCGCGCTGAAGTCCCCCGACAACGCGATTCTGCGCGCGGTCGATCCGATCGACCGGTTCTTGTCCCGCACGCCGATCCGCTATTGGATGCGGCAGGCCGCCCTGGTCTGGACGAAGAAAGACTGAGACGCCCTGGCAACCCCGCGCTCGGCGAGGACAGGTCCGAATGAACCTCACCGCGGCGTCACGGCAACGCATACAGAGCGGCGCGACCCTTCTGACAGATCGGCTGTGTCTGCGGCGTCGGTCCCGGCAGCGGAACGCCATAACGAAGGCGCTCGCCCACGAAGCGGTGGGTGGGTTTCTTTGCCGGGAGCGCAGCGTCGATCTCATCGAACAGAGTGCAGTGCTGGTGCGGTCGCGTGATGGCGCGGCCGGTGAGGGCGGGAATCCATTGGGTCGCATCGCCGTAGGGGCCATCGATGAGAGCGTCGGTCGGAATCGTGGCAGCGATGCACCGCAAGCTCTCCACATCGTTCTCGGTAGCGATGGGCACTGCGTGCCCCGTCACATACGCCCGCACCGAAAGGGCGGCCAGCAGTGCGAGCGAGGCGGCGCCAAGCCCGATTCTGGGCCGCGCGGCGAAAAGGCCGCTCGCCGCATGCGCGACCAGAGGCGCACCAGCCAGGACGAGAAGGGGCGCGAATCGCGCCGGGTTGAAGAGTATCCCCAAGAGCGGCAGGCTAGGACCCACCGCTAGCAGGCTAGCCAGGAGGCTCATCCCGCCCGCGGCAAGAGCCACGCGACGCCGACCGACGGGGCTGGCCAACTCGAGTAGCACGGCGACCCCCAGGGTGATGACGTACGCCGGACCGAGGAGCCGGGGTAGGGCGAAAAACACTCGGAGCGGCCAGAGCAAAGGCGAACCTGGCGCGAGCGCCTCCGTGCTGTGCTGGTTGTCGAAAATCCAGGCCGCCTCACGGGGCGATAGACTCGGGCCTCCCAGCCGCAACCAGAGGAACGCCCCCGCAAGCCCCAAGAGCCCGAGCGCGACCGCGAGCAGCGACCGGAGCGTGCGCAACCGAGGCAAGAGAGGCATCGCGGCCAGCGAAAGAACGCCCACGCAAGCCCCCATTGGATGTGCCGCTGCGGCGCCGGCAAGCAGCAGCGCCACGAAGGCCGCCGTGCGCAACGGCCGCTCTGCGCTTCTCCGGACCAACTCAGCGACCGCGAGCAACGCAAGGGCCGCGGCAAAGGCAGTCGGATTCCCGCCCCAGGTGAAGAAGCTCTGGGGCACCTTGGCGATGAACACGCAGAGGACGGCCAGCGGGGCAGCGAGCGGAACGGTAAACGCCTCGAACAGCCGCTGCAGGGCGAGTTGATAGAGCAGATAGCTCGCGCAGCCGACGAGGAGCCCAGCTCTGGCGTAACCGAGTAGCGGCGAAAGGAGCGCGACCCAGGCTGAGAAACCACGCGGATAGGCAGAAACTTCGACCGCGCCCCAGGCGGGCGAGAGGGTACGGGTTCCCTCTCGCAACGCGCGCGCAAGGGCAACGTGCATGGCCATGTCGGCGCCGGGCGCGACTGGCAGCGTAAGGATAGGCAGCAGCAAGATGAGACCCAGCCAGGGTGCGAACCGCAAGATCGTCGGCGCAGTGGTCGGCGCGCTCGAGCCCCTATCGCCCGAGAGCCGACTTCCCAAAATGGCTCCCAGCGCTGCGGCCACTGCCAATCGCAGCAGCCCACCACCGGGAGCGAGCGTCGCCACACTACCGCCCGCGAGTGCTCCGAGCAGCATCGCCTCGAGCGAGGCTGTCCAGGTGCGAATCGTCGGCACGGCTGTGATCGTACCGCTCTCGAGCACCGGGAAACGATGATTGTGCAGCTCGAAGGCGCGGTGTCCAGGTGCCGAGTAGCGATGCGGTCGAGATGATGGTCCTGCGGCGCGGCCGGCGACCTGCGTGTAGAGTCCAACTGCCACACGCTCGCGGCAGACAGCCGCGCTCCAGCGGCGAAACTTCCGGAGGCCTGTATGCCCCAGTACAAGCTGACCTACTTCGACGCGGCCACCAGCCGCGGCGAGGAATGCCGCCTGGCGCTCCACGTCGCCGGCCTCCCCTTCGAGGACGAGCGGCTGACCCGCGACCAGTGGGCTGCTCGCAAGGCGAGCACCCCCTTCGGCGCCCTGCCGGTGCTCGCCATCGACGGCCGCCAGCTCGCGCAGTCGAATGCCATCCTCCGCTTCATCGGCTCGCAGCATGGATTGCACCCGGTGGAGCCGCTCGAAGCCGCGCTGCACGAATCGTTGATGTGCGCCGTCGAGGATCTGCGGACGCGGATGGGGCCGATCATCCGCATCAAGGACGAGGCGGAGAAAAAGCGGGCACGGCAAGAGGCCGCAGGGGGCTATCTGCAAGAATGGGGCGCTGCGAGCGAGCGCCAGATCGGCGCCGGGCCGTACCTCGCGGGGATGAAGCTGTGCGTGGCCGATCTGAAGCTGTTCGTCGCTGCCGGGGCGTATCTGAAGGGAACGATCGATTACATTCCGACCGACGTGTTCGGCGCGTTCCCCAAATTGCTGCGGTTGGTCGAGGCGGTGAAGCAGCATCCTAGGGTCGTCGGTTGGTATGCACGAAAGTAGCCTGTCGCCGAGACGTCTCTTCATCCAGGTGCGCGCGTCGAAGCGTGCGATCCGGTGACGCGATTGATGGTGCGTCGCAGGGCTGCCCCATGGGAGCCGCCCTTCTCTTTCTTGCAAAGGCGCCGGCTGGATATCACTGCGTCTCTGCGTCGGTTCCCGAGGCGTCCGTCGGCGGCGCATCCACCAGCGGCGTCTCGACAGGCGGGTCGTCCTTGGCCCCGTCCAGGAACTCGGACATCGGATTCGGCTTCGCCACCGGAACTCCGTCCGCGTCGATCGTGGCTGGCCCGCTGACGTACGCCCCGTAGGCGGGCGACTGCGACTCCGCGCTCTGCTCGGTCGCGGTGTCTCCCGTTCCGGCGTCACTTTCCTGGGCCTGCACCGCCGTCGCAGCCAGCGATCCCGCGGCAACCATTGTCCCAACGATCATCCATCTCATTTGTTTTCCCTTTCCGACTTCAGAGCGACATGCCCTGGTGTCTTCAACAGTCGGAAGCCTAGAAGCCGGGACGCCACGCGCAGCGTCGGAACCGACCGGAGACCGTCTTGCGTCGACGAGCGCCGAGAAACTGTCGCCCTGACGTTCGGTGACCCCCAGAGTGCGCCGCTTCGTGATGGACGGATTGTCATGAGCGTGTAGCGAGCGTACCGTGCGCCGTTGGAAGGGGGGCCGCATG
>Ga0209236_1000259_pt1 | contig 28886 bp, 25 predicted proteins | sample GraSoi013_1_40cm_FD_185819 | JGI IMG/M metagenome (GOLD analysis project Ga0209236, IMG submission 185819) | Grasslands soil microbial communities from the Angelo Coastal Reserve, California, USA - Sample 09_27_2013_1_40cm (SPAdes) (version 2) | ecosystem: Environmental > Terrestrial > Soil >... | reverse complement strand
GAGGGCTACCAACCCCACGTCGTGAAGGAGGTCTGGATTCCTTTCTGGAAGTCGGGCGACTACCTGGTCGACATCACCCCCACGCTCGACCTGAAGATGGAGGCCCTGAAGAAGCACAAGAGCCAGGTCGCCAAACCAGGACAGGAGTGGGACTTCGAGAAGTTCATGCGTAAGCGGCACCGAGAGGTGGGGAAGGAGGGGGGGTACCGCTACGCCGAATCGTTCAAGCGCATCACGATTTAGCCGAGCTCCAGGATTCCCGCACCGCTACCCAGATCACGTCCGCCCAGGCGGCGTACTGCATATCGCCTGGATGCAGGCGGTCTTCTGAGATCCAGCCGTCGGCGCCACTTTTGGAGGAGCTGACCTCCGTGATGTCGACCCAGGTGAAGCCGCGGCTGCCGGCCTCCTCTTTCGCGATGCCGTTGAACGTCTTTGTGGCGCGGCGAAGCCTGTCGGGCTCGCCGAAGTCACGCGCCGCGGGGACCACCGACCAGTCGGGGATGGAGATCGCGGCCACGAGACCGGTCCGCAGCCCAAGGCCGGCGACGGCGTCGTAGATTCGCTCCAGCGAGGCGCGGTACTGCTCGGGGGTGCGGCCCTGGACCAGGTCGTTGACGCCGATGAGGACGCTGACCAACTGTGGCCTGATGCTCCTCACGTAGCCGAGCTCATGTTCGATCAGGTCGGTCGTCGTGAAGCCGTTGATGGCGGGGTTGGTGAGGTCGACCTGGCGCCCGGTTGCTTTGGCAACGCGTCCGGCGATGATCGAAGGGTAGTTTTGCGAATCGTCGGAGGCTCCGGTCCCGATGGTGTACGAGTCCCCGAGCGCGAGATACCTGATCCGTTCAGCGCTCAACGTCGGCGAGAGCGCTCCAGACATCGATCTTCGTGCGCACTCGGCGGATGACCTCGTCCGCGAACTCGGTGGTAGAGGCCTGTCCGCCGAGGTCGGGAGTGCGGATGCCGTCGGACACCGTCTCGAGCGCCGCTTCGTAAATGGAGCGCGAGGCCCGGCGCGGCTGGTCACCTTTCATGTACCCGAGCAGCGACGCAACAGCGAGGATCATCGCCATCGGGTTGGCGATGTTTTTGCCCTGCAGCGAGGGAGCGGTCCCGTGGGGCGCCTCGGTCATCGCGACCGACACGTTGCCTGAGTCGTCGAACGCCAGGAGCACCGACTCAGCGCCGGCGATCGTGCCGAACATCTGCATTACCAGGTCCGACAGCGTGTCGCCGTCGCGGTTGAGCGCCGGGATGACGAGCGACTCGCCGGTCGTGGCGAGGAGGAGCGCGTAAGTCGCATCAATCAGCTGCGGCTCGTAGCGCACGTCGGGATGGCGCTGGGCGGCCGCGTCGAGCTCTTCTTTGAACATGCCCTCGTATACGGGGCTGACGGTGTATTTCGGACCGCCGAACACTTTGGCGTCGATCCGCTTGGCATGCGTGAATGCGTACTCGGCCACGATCCGGGACGTGCGCCGGCTGATCTTCTCGGTGCGATACGCCCACTCGTCCAGGTCGTGGCCCTCGCGCCATTCCTTGGCGCCGTAGGCGTCGTCCACGGCCATCCGGATCACCGAGATGGGGGAGTGGACCCCGGCCAGCGGCCGCACGCCGGGAATCCGCCGGCCCGTGCGGACGATCACCCGCCCATCGATCTGCTTGCGCAGGATGGCGTTGGGGCTGCCGACGTCGCCAGCCCCTTCGGGCGTGATGGTCGCTGCCTTGAGGCCATAACCACATTCGCGCAGCGCGGCCGCCGCGTCAAGAACGACCTGGTTGCGGCTCGCGCGGCGCCGCTCGAGTGAGAGGTCAAAGTCGCGCCGCTCGACCTTGAAGCCGATGACGTCCGGCTCCAGCAGCCGGATCGCCTCCTTCAGCAGCTCCTCACCCGTCTGGTCACCGTGAAGCACCGCGACGATCGGTCCAGGCATCGACCGAATGATATGGCCCGGTCCACGGTGAACCGGGCAAGGGTGGTTAGCTCAGCAGCGGGCAGAGGTCCTTGACGCCACCGGTATGACTGGCGATAGTGCCGTGTATCGCGTCGACGACGACGTGCCCGCTCTTCCGGTCGACCGGATCTGGCCCGGCCCCGGGGCTCCCTATACGCTGTGTGGGTCAAAGGTCAAGGCCGGCGGAAACTGTCTGCTACTATTGACAGCGCCTAGGTAACCTAGGCTTTTTCTTTCTCAGGCCCAGGAATTCTTGACTATGGAAGACATCATCACCCTCGCCTGCGGCGTCTGTAAGCGCCGCAATTACACCACCGTGAAGAACAAGAAGAACGATCCAGACCGTCTGGAGCTCAGCAAATACTGCCGGTGGTGTCACAAACACACCCCGCACAAGGAGACCAAATAAGTCGTGGCCGTAACCGCACGAAAGCGTTCCGAACCGACCGCCGAAGGCGGCGTCGGTCGTTTCCTGCGCGAGGTCTTCGACGAGCTGCGCAAAGTCGTGTGGCCGACGTGGGGTGAGCTCTACCGGTACACGCTGGTGGTGATCTTCACGGTCATCGTGCTGGGCATTTTCATCGGCGGCACGGACTACCTACTGAGCGAAACGGCGCGACGCTTCCTCTACCCGGCAGGCCACTGATGGCAGTCGAGAAGACGACCGGCTCCCCGGAGCAAGAAGCCCAGTGGTACGTCGTCCACGCCTACTCGGGCCACGAAGAGAAGGTCAAGAAGAACCTCGAGAAGAGGATCGAGTCCATGGACATGCAGGACAAGATCCTTCAAGTGCTCGTCCCGATGGAAGACGAGATCGAGATCAAGGACGGCAAACGGCGCCACGTCCAGAAGCGCATCTTCCCGGGCTACATCCTGGTTCGCATGGTGATGTCCAACGACTCGTGGTTCGTGGTGCGCAACACCCCGGGCGTGACCAGCTTCGTCGGCTCGGCCAACAGCCCGGTCCCGCTTCAAGAGAAAGAGGTCCGGGCCATCCAGAAGCAGATGAAGCAGGAAGCGCCGAAGATCCGCGTTGAGTTCCAGGTCGGCGAGTCAGTGCGGGTGGTCGACGGGCCGTTCACCGACTTCCATGGCAAGGTCGACGAGATCAACCCTGAGAAGGGCAAGCTCAAGGTGCTGGTCAACATGTTCGGCCGTGAGACACCGGTCGAGTTGGACCTGCTACAGGTCGAGAAGGTCCACTAGTGGGCAAGAAGAAAGTTCGCGCCATCTTGAAGCTCGAGCTGCAGGCCGGAAGGGCGACGCCCGCACCGCCGGTAGGCACGGCGCTCGGGCCTCACGGCATCAACATCATGGAGTTCACCAAGGCGTACAACGAGCGCACGGCCGCGCAGGCCGGCGACGTCGTACCCGCCGAGATCACGATCTTCGAGGACCGGACCTTCACGTTCGTCCTCAAGACCCCGCCCACGGTGAACCTGCTCAAGCGCGCGGCCGGCGTCGACAAGGGATCTCCCAAGCCGAACCGCGAGAAGATCGGCCGCGTCACTCGGCAGCAGGTCCGGCAGATCGTCGAGACCAAGCGCAAGGACCTCAACGCTTATGAGACCGAGGCAGCCATGAAGATGATCGAGGGCACCGCGCGATCGATGGGCCTGGAGGTCATCGAGTAGCGATGTCGAAGCGGCACGGCAAGAAGTACATCGAGGCGGCGAAGAAGGTCGAGGCGGCTGTGGCCGCCAACGGCAACGGCGGCCTCGACCCCGAACAAGCCGTCGCGCTCGCCAAGGAGACGTCGATCTCCAAGTTCGACGCCACTGTGGAGGCACACATTCGCCTCGGCGTCGATCCGCGCCATGCTGAGCAGATGGTGCGCGGGTCGGTCGTCCTGCCCAACGGGACCGGAAAGAAGGTTCGCGTGGCTGTCTTCGCAGTAGGCGACAAGGCTCGTGAGGCGCAGGAGGCGGGCGCGGATTTCGTCGGTGGCGAGGACCTTGTCAAGCGGGTGTCCGAGGGCTGGACCGACTTCGACGCCGCGGTCGCGACTCCGGACATGATGTCTCGGGTCGGGCCGTTGGGCAAGATTCTCGGCCCCCGAGGTCTGATGCCCAACCCCAAGTCGGGCACGGTCACTCAAGACGTGGCGCGCGCGGTGCGCGAGGTGAAGGGCGGGAAGGTGGAGTTCCGGACCGACAAGTTCGGGATCGTCCATGCGCCAATCGGAAAGGTGTCCTTCGACCGTACGCAGCTGCACCAGAACCTCAGCGCGCTTGTGGACGCCCTGATCCGCAACAAGCCGTCCACGTCGAAAGGGCAGTACTTGCGCACGTTCTACCTGGCCGCCACCCAGGGACCATCGGTCCCCGTCGACGTCAAGGAAGCAGCGAAGCTCCACACCTCGAGCTGAGCCGACTCCGTATAATTCGCGACCTGCCCTAGACCGTAGGTGCCCTGTCGCAGGCAGGCTTAATTTCCTACCGAGGCGATCAGAAGTGAAGGACATCCGATCCTTCGTGCCTCTGTGTGGGCAGGGAGGATTTTCTTTTTGCCAAAGGCCGGGAAAGAACAGAAAGCCGAGCAGGTCGAGCTTCTGATGGAGAAGCTGAAGAAGGCGAAGGTGGCCGTGCTCACCGACTACCGCGGGCTGACCGTCAGCCAGATGCAAGACCTTCGGGGAAAGCTGCGGACAGGGAATGTCGAGTACCGCGTGGTGAAGAACACGCTCGCGCGGCGCGCTGCGGACGCGGCCGGGTATCCCGCGCTCGAGTCCGAGCTCAAAGGCCCGGTCGCGATTGCGTTCGGCTACGAAGACATGAGCCTCCCGCCGCGGCTCATCAACGAGTTCGTCCGGACCACCCGGCTGAAGCTCGAGGTGGTCGGCGGTCTCGTCGAGGGCCGGGTCGTCGACCGCGACCAGATCAAGCAGCTGGCGGATCTTCCGTCCCGCGAAGTTCTCCTCGCCCAGCTGCTGGGCACGCTTCAATCGCCCGTCGCGCAGCTCGTCGGAATCATGCAAACCCCTGTTCAGCAGCTCATCGGGGTGCTGAACGCATACAAATCGAAATTGGAGGCAGCGTAGGTAGAGATGGCAACAAAGGTCACACCGAAGGATTTCGTAGAGGCGCTCAAGGACTGGACGATCCTCGACGTCGTCGAGGCCGTCAAGGCGATCGAAGACGAGTTCGGCATCAAGGCCGCGGCTCCAGTCGCGGCGGTGGCCGCCGCCCCCGCCGCGGGCGGTTCGGCTGACGGCGCCGCGGAAGAGGAAAAGACCGAATTCACGGTCAACCTGGCCGCGGTGGGCGAGAGCAAGATCAACGTGATCAAAGCCGTCCGGGAGCTGACCCAGCTCGGCCTGAAAGAGGCCAAGGACCTGGTCGACGCCGCGCCGAAGCCCGTGCTCGAGAACGTAAGCAAGGCGGACGCGGAGAAGGCGGTGGCGAGGTTGAAGGAAGCAGGGGCGACCGCCGAGATCAAGTAAGCGTCGCGGCGGCCAGTTGCTCGAGGACCATATCCATCCCGCGCTCGAGCTCGGATTCGGTCACGCACCAATGAGGTGAGAGGCGCACGCGGTGTGGTCGCGAATCGACGATCACGCCGGCCTTGTGGAGAGCCTGCTCCACTTCCTCGGGGTGGGCCGACTCGAGGGTCACGATCCCGCAGCGCCGCTCCCGCTCCCGGGGCGTAAAAGTTTTGACCCCGGCGGCCTCGCAGCGTTCCAAGATGCGATCGGTGAGGTCGCGCAGCCGCTCCTGGATGTGTTCGACGCCGACCTCGAGGATGAGCTCCAATCCGGCCAGGCCGGCGTAGTGGCAGGCCATCGCCCACGTACCGGTCTCCAGCCGCCGGGCATCGTCGGCGAAATCAAGCTCGCTCAGGGTGAACGAGAACGGATCGCGGGTGGCGAACCAGCCGGTTCCGTGAGGCCTGACGTCTGGGATCAGCTCCGGCCTCACGTAAAGGAAGGCGGTGCCCGGACCGCCGGAAAGCCACTTGAGGCACCCGCCGACGAAGGCGTCGCAACCCATGGCGTCCACGTCGATGGGCACGCAGCCGCAGGTCTGGTAGCCGTCGATGAGACAGAGGGCGCCCGCCGTGTGGGCGGCGTCCGCGATCGCCCGGACGTCCTGCAGGTAGCCGGTCGTGTAGAAGAGGTGGGTCGTCGCCACGAGGGCGGTCCGCCGGTCGATGCGTTCGGCGAAAGCCTCCGGGGGGATGGTCATGCCGTCGGCGCTGGGCACGAACTCGACCTCGAATTCGGGGCGCGACAGCCACTGGTGGCCGATCGTGGGGAAGTCGAGCTCGCCGATCAGGACCTTGTTGCGACCAGGCGGGAGCGGCAGGCCTGAGGCGAGCGTCGTGAGGGCAACCGACACGGATGGCGCGATCGCCGTCGACCCCCGGGGCGCGTTCAGCAGCGCGCCGACCCGGGTGCGGAGCCGTTCCAGGAGCGGGAGCCAGTCGGAGTACCAGACCGGCGTGCCCTTCGTATCCCAATCGTTGGCGTAGCGCTCGAGGGCGGCCCGGCCGCGCCGGGGGAGAGGACCGAGCGAACAGGCGTTCAGGTAGATATAGCGGTCGAGGAGTGGGAACTGGTGGCGGAAGGCCTTCCAGTCGGGCATTGGTTAAACGTACCTCCCCACCGGCTGGCGCCTGCGGCGGCAGCCACCTCCCCACGTGTGGGGAGGAATGCTATAGTGCCCGCACTTCGGTCAGGAGGGGTCCTCCTAGCCTCGATTTCGCGTTCCCACAACGGGGTCGTGACGTCGTATACTGGCGTTTCGTGCACGCCCGGCCGCTCATCTTGCCTATTTCCTGAGCGCGCCCTTTTTCCCTTTTAAGGAGTCCTGAATGATCTCAGAGATGAGAACGCCCTCGCGTCTTTCTTATGGCCGCATTCCGAACCTGGTCGAGCTGAAGGACCTTATCGCGACACAGGTGGAGTCGTTCAACTGGTTCAAGACCGAGGGTCTGCGGGAGCTTTTCGACGAGATCAACCCGATCACCGACTACACCGGCAAAAACTTCGAGCTGAAGTTCCTGGACTACGAGTTCGGCCAGCCGAAGTTCTCGGTCGAAGAGTGCCGCAACCGCGACATGACCTACGCCGCGCCGCTCCGCATCAAGACCCGCCTCACCATCAAGGAGACGGGCGAGATCAAAGAGTCCGAGGTCTACATGGGCGACTTCGCCATGATGACCAGCGAGGGCACGTTCATCGTCAACGGCACCGAGCGCGTGGTGGTGTCGCAGCTGGTCCGCTCGCCCGGCGTTTACTTCACCGCCGCCGAGGACCCCAACACGGGCCGCAAGCTGTTCGGCGCGAAGCTCATCCCCAACCGCGGTGCGTGGCTGGAGATCGAGACCTCGGCCAAGGACCTGCTCACGGTCAAGATCGACCGCAAGCGCAAGGTCCCGGTGACCGTGCTGCTCAAGGCCCTTGAGCTGCCGCAACTGAAGGGGACCGAGAACGACCGCGAGGCGCAGAAGCGCGCCCTGATGGAGATGTTCGGAGACGTCGACAACAACCCCGAGCACCACTACATGGAGTCGACCCTCGACAAGGACACCACGAACAAAACCGAGGACGCCCTGCTCGAGCTCTACCGCCGCGTCCGGCCGGGTGACCCCCCCTCGGTCGACAACGCGCGCAACCTGCTGCAGAGCCTGTTCTTCAACCCGCGCCGCTTCGACCTCGGCCGCGTCGGCCGCTACAAGGTCGACAAGCGCCTGGGCCGCGACGAGGAGGACATCCTCGAGCGCGTGCGCCGCCGCGAGCTGCGCATCCTCGAGAAGGGTGACTTCATCGCCTTCCTGCGCAAGCTGATCGAGCTCAACAACTCGCCGCGTGAGAAGCAGATCCCCGACGACATCGACCACCTCGGCAACCGCCGCGTGCGCGCGGTGGGCGAGCTGCTCCAGAACCAGTTCCGGATGGGCCTCATCCGAATGGAACGGATCATCAAGGAGCGCATGACGATCAGTGACCCGCACACGGTCACGTCGGCGTCGTTGATCAACGCGCGTCCGGTCGTCGCCGCGATCAAGGAGTTCTTCGGCTCCAGCCAGCTTTCGCAGTTCATGGACCAGCACAACCCGCTGTCCGAGCTGACGCACAAGCGCCGGCTGTCGGCTCTCGGTCCCGGCGGGCTCTCCCGCGAGCGGGCCGGCTTCGACGTGCGTGACGTCCACCACAGCCACTACGGACGTATCTGCCCGATCGAGACCCCCGAGGGTCCGAACATCGGGCTCATCGGCAACCTCGCGACCTACGCAAAGGTCAACGAGTTCGGGTTTGTCGAGACGCCGTTCCGGCGCGTCTACAACCGCATGTCGGTGAGCGAGGACAGCGCCGAGAAGCTCGTCGGGCGCACGTTGCGCCGAGCGGCCGCCGACACCAAGGGCAAGGAAGTGCTGCCGGTCCAGGAGAAGCTCGACGACAAGGCCGTGCAGAAGCTGATCAAGGGCAAGGTGCCCGCGGTCGAGATCGTGCCGTGGGTCTCGACCGAGGTCGAGTATCTGTCCGCCGACGAGGAGGACATGTTCGGAATCGCCCAGGCGAACGCGGCCCTCACGCCCGAAAGCACATTTGTAGACGCGCGCGTGCCGGCGCGGGCTCGTGGTGACTTCAAGATCGAGGATGTCGGGAACATCCAGTACATGGACGTCTCGCCGAAGCAGATCGTCTCGGTGGCGACGGCCATGATCCCGTTCCTCGAGCATGACGACGCGGGCCGGGCGCTGATGGGCGCCAACATGCAGCGCCAGGCCGTGCCGCTGCTGGTCACGGACGCGCCGCTGGTCGGCACCGGCGTCGAGTACTACGCCGCCAAGGACTCCGGCGAGATGATCGTCGCGGACGTCGCGGGAACGGTCGTCGACGTCGCGCATCCCAAGGATCTCAAGGCAGTTCACGCCACGCCGGTCTTCGAGATCGTCGTCAAGCCGGACGGTGGCGGTCCGGATCGGCACTACCCGCTGCAGAAGTTCGCGCGCTCCAACCAGGGCACGTGCCTCAACCACCGCGCCAAGGTCAAGCCGGGCCAGCACGTCGACAAGGGCGACATCCTCGCCGACGGGCCCGCCATCGACGACGGCGAGATGGCATTGGGCCGCAACGTCCTGGTGGCCTTCATGCCCTGGGAGGGCTACAACTTCGAGGACGCGATCCTTCTTTCCGAGCGTGTGGTCAAAGAGGACATGTACACCTCGATCCACATCGAGGAGCACGAGTCCGAGGCCCGCGAGACGAAGCTCGGTCCGGAAGAGATCACCCGCGACATCCCCAACGTCGCCGACGACGCTCTGCGCAACCTCGACGAGCGCGGGATCGTGTACATCGGCGCCGAGGTGCAGCAGGGCGACATCCTGGTCGGCAAGATCACGCCAAAGGGCGAGACCGAGCTGTCGGCTGAGGAGCGGCTGCTGCGCGCGATCTTCGGTGAGAAGGCGCGCGAGGTCCGCGACTCGAGCCTGCGCGTACCGCACGGCGAGCGCGGAATCGTGGTCGACGTCAAGGTCTTCTCGCGCGAGAACAAGGACGAGCTCGGCCCGGGCATCAACGAGATGGTCCGCGTCTACCTCGCCCAGAAGCGGAAGATCTCGGCCGGTGACAAGATGGCCGGCCGGCACGGCAACAAGGGAGTCGTCGCCCGGATCATGCCGGCCGAGGACATGCCCTACCTCCCCGATGGAACCCCGGTCGACATCGTGCTCAACCCGCTCGGCGTGCCAAGCCGTATGAACCTTGGTCAGGTGCTGGAAACCCACCTCGGGTGGGTCGCGTCTACGCTCGGAATCAAGATCGCGACTCCGGTTTTCGACGGCGCGCCGATGGAGACGATCGTCGCCGAGCTGGCCAGGGCCGGCCTGCCGGCGGATGGCAAGGTCCGGCTGCGCGACGGCCGCACCGGCGAAGAGTTTGATGAGCCGGTGACCGTGGGCATGATCTACATGCTCAAGCTGGCGCACCTTGTCGAAGACAAGATCCACGCCCGCTCGACCGGCCCATACAGCCTCGTCACCCAGCAGCCGCTGGGCGGCAAGGCGCAGTTCGGTGGCCAGCGGTTCGGTGAGATGGAGGTCTGGGCGCTCGAGGCTTACGGCGCGGCGCACGTGCTCCAGGAGATCCTGACCGTCAAGTCGGACGACATCGTCGGCCGCGTCAAGGCCTACGAGGCGATCGTGAAGGGCGACAACACGCTCGAAGCTGGCATCCCGGAGTCGTTCCGCGTGCTGGTCAAGGAGCTGGAAGGGCTCGCGCTCGGGGTCGAGATCCTGAGCGAGGACGAGCGCCAGATCGTCCTGAGCGAAGAAGACATCCCGGAGATTCCGCTTGACCTTGGAATCAGTCTCGAGCGTGAGGAGCTCGGGGAGGACTCGGCCGAATGAAGATGTCTTCTTCGCGGCATTCAATAAGACACGGGGTCCCCGCGAAATCGCAGATTTCGTGGGGTTCCGACATCCCCGAGATCCCGCTGGACCTCGGTATCAGCCTCGAGCGCGAAGAGCTCGGGGAAGACTCGGCGGAATAGTAGGAGAAGAGGGACAACTTGCTGAAGCTCGAAAACTTCGATGCACTAAAGCTCTCGCTGGCTTCGCCGGAGACGATCATGTCGTGGTCGCACGGCGAGGTGACCAAGCCGGAGACGATCAACTACCGGACGCTGCGGCCTGAGCGCGACGGCCTTTTCTGCGAGCGCATCTTCGGTCCGACTCGGGACTGGGAGTGCCACTGCGGAAAGTACAAGCGCTACCGCTACAAGGGCATCATCTGCGACAAGTGCGGCGTCGAGGTGACGCGCTCCAAGGTGCGCCGCGAGCGCATGGGGCACATCAAGCTCGCGTCGCCGGTGAGCCACGTCTGGTACTTCAAGGGCATTCCAAGCCGCATGGGCTTGCTGCTCGACATGTCTCCGCGCAACCTCGAGAAGATCCTCTACTTCGCCAACTACATCGTCACCGACATCCACGAGGAGGCGCGCGCGGACATGCTCGCCGCCCTCAACATGGATAAGGACGAGCGCGCGATCCGGCTCCGCGCCGACATCGACGCCAAGTCCAAGGAGCTGCGCGCCGAGCACGAGGGCAAGACCAAGAAGCTCAAGGGCGAGGTCGACGCGGAGGTCGCCCGGCTCGAGGAGGAGCTCCAGGAGTCGGTCGACGCTCTGACCACTCAGGGCAAGAAGATCACCGAGACGATCAAGGCCGGTACCGGCACCAAGGCTCGCCGCGATTACTCGGTGGGCGCGGACGGCGACGAAGAGGTCGTCGTCGAGAAGGGAGAGACCTTCGCGCGCGAGATGTCACGTGCCGTCCTGGGCAAGGTCCAGGAGAAGATCGAGAAGCTGGAGGCCAACACCAAGGCCGCGCAGAAGCGCGCCAAGGACCGGCTGGACGCGGACAAGAAGGCGCTCGAGGCGCAGATCGAAGCCGCGACCAAGACCCAGCGCGACGCCATCCAGGGAGAGCTGGAGGCGCTGCAGCAGGAGATCGAGGCCACCCGGACAGACCTCGAGGCGCTGCACCCCAAGCAGATCCTCACCGACACCCAGTACCGCGACTACTCGGAGCGCTTCGGCCGGGCGTTCCGCGCCGGCATCGGCGCGGAGGCGGTCCGCGACCTCCTGTCGCGCATCGAGCTGCAGGGCGAGATGTACAGGCTGCGCGAGGAGTCGAAGTCTTCGAGCGGCCAGCGCAAGCAGAAGGCCATCAAGCGCCTGAAAGTCGTCGAGGACTTCCGGAAGTCGAACGCCAGCCCGACCTGGATGGTGCTGGAGGTGCTGCCGGTCATTCCGCCCGAGCTGCGCCCGATGGTCCAGCTGGACGGCGGCCGGTTCGCCACGTCCGACCTCAATGACCTCTACCGCCGCGTGATCAACCGCAATAACCGGTTGAAGAGGCTGCTCGAGCTCGGCGCGCCCGAGATCATCGTGCGCAACGAGAAGCGAATGCTCCAGGAGGCGGTCGATGCCCTGATCGACAACGGCCGCCGCGGCCGCGCCATCACCGGCACCGGCAACCGCAAGCTGAAGTCGCTGTCCGACATGCTGAAGGGCAAGCAGGGCCGGTTCCGCCAGAACCTGCTCGGCAAGCGCGTGGACTACTCGGGTCGCTCCGTCATCGTGGTCGGCCCCGAGCTGAAGCTGCACGAATGCGGCCTGCCCAAGAAGATGGCGCTCGAGCTGTTCAAGCCGTTCGTGATGCGCGAGCTCGTCAACAAGGGCTACACGACCAACATCAAGTCCGCCAAGCGCATGGTCGAGCGCAGCCGTACCGAGGTGTGGGACGTCCTCGACGAGGTCATCCGCGACCACCCGGTGCTGCTCAACCGCGCCCCGACCCTGCACCGCCTGGGCATCCAGGCGTTTATGCCGGTCCTGGTCGAGGGGTCTGCTATCCAGATCCACCCGCTCGTTTGCGCCGCGTTCAACGCGGACTTCGACGGCGACCAGATGGCCGTGCACGTCCCGCTGTTCAGCGGGGCGATCGCCGAGGCCAAGAACCTGATGATGTCGTCGCAGAACATCCTGTCCGCGGCGGACGGCCACCCTGTGGTGGCACCGACGCAGGACGTCGTCCTCGGCTGCTATTGGCTGACTGCGACCCGCGGCGTGCAGCCGAGCGGCGAAGCGGTCAACAAGCTCCGCATCTTCAGCTCGGAGAACGAGGTTCTCCACGCTCTCGAGAGCAAGGTTGTCAAGCTCCAGGACTGGATCCGCGTGCAGAGCAACGGGGATCGCGTTGTCACCACGCCTGGGCGCGTGGTCTTCAACCAGCCCTTGCCCGTTGGCAAGGAGCCGGTCGAGAAGACCATGAAGCCGCTGACGTTCCAGAACGCGCACTACGACCGCAAGCTGCTGCGCACCCTGGTGGCCGAGATCTACCGCCTGTACGGGAGCGAGACCACAGCGAGCGTTGTCAACGACATCAAGCGGCTCGGATTCCGCTATGCGACCCAGGCCGGGATCACCGTCTCCGCGATGGACATCCCGCACCCCGAGTCGAAGTGGCAGATCATCCACAGCACAGAGAAGGAAGTCGCCGAGGTCGAGCGGATGTACCGCCGCGGCGTCATGACCGATGACGAGCGCTACCGCAAGGTCATCGAGCTCTGGCAGCGCGCCTATGAAGAGGTCGGCAACGCGACCGAGCATGCCTTCGACAAGTTCAGCCCGATCTGGATGATGATGGGCTCGGGTGCCCGCGGCAACATCCAGCAGATCCGCCAGCTCGCGGGCATGCGTGGCCTGATGGCCGACCCGACCGGCCGGATCATCGACCTGCCGATCATGGCCAACTTCACCGAGGGGCTGACCGTGCTCGAGTACTTCATCTCGACCCACGGCACGCGCAAGGGATTGGCTGACACGGCCCTCCGCACCGCCGACTCCGGTTATCTGACGCGGCGTCTCGTCGACGTGGCGCAGGACGTAATCGTGCGTGTAGAGGACTGCGGCACCACCAACGGCATCTGGCTCCGCGACATCACCCCTGAGCGGGCGAAGAACGAGCCGATCTTCGAGAAGATCGCAGGACGGGTGGCGGCTGAGGACGTGAGCGTCGGCAGCAAGGTGCTGGTTCCGGCCGGCACTGCGATCAGCGACGAGGCCGCGCGCAAGATCATCGAAGCGAGCGTCCCCGTCAAGATGCGTTCCGTGCTCGTGTGCGAGGCTCGCGAGGGCGTCTGCCGCACGTGCTACGGGCGCAACCTGGCGACCGGCAAGGTCGTCGAGATCGGTGAGGCGGTGGGCGTGATCGCCGCGCAATCGATCGGCGAACCGGGTACTCAGCTGACCATGCGCACGTTCCACACCGGCGGTGTCGCCGGCGTGGACATCACGCAGGGTCTGCCTCGTGTAGAAGAGCTGTTCGAAGCTCGCATCCCCAAGGGCAAGGCGATCATCTCCGAGATCGACGGGGAGCTCGAGATCATCAGGGCTGAGGGCACGCGCAAGGTGCGTGTGATCTCCAGGGAGGAGTTCGAGGTCTCCTACCCGCTCGAGGCCAAGATGGCACCGATCGTCAAGAGCAAGGATGACGTGATGGAAGGCCAGGAGCTGGCTCGTGACGCCAAGGGCAACGCCGTCCGGACCCGGCACGCCGGGAAGGTGACGGTGTCGGCCAAGGAGATCACGGTGCGGACCCTCGACGAAGAGATTCGCGAGTACACCATCCCGCACCAGGTCCGAATCCGGCCCGAGCTCGACCGCCGCGACGGCCAGAAGGTGACCATCAAGGCGGGTCAGCAGATCACCGAGGGGTCTATCTCACCTCAGGAGCTGCTGCACATCCTCGGCAAGGAGGCGGTTCAGACATTCCTGGTCGACGAAGTCCAGAAGGTCTACCGCAGCCAAGGCGTCGACATCAACGACAAGCACATCGAGGTCATCGTCCGCCAGATGATGCGGAAGGTCCGCGTCGACTCGGCGGGCGACACCGGCCTGCTGCCGGGCGAGATCGTCTCGCAGTGGGAGTACGAAGAAGGCAACGCGAAGGCGCTGGCGGAGGGCGGCGAGCCCGCCACCGCGCAGACCGTGCTGCTCGGCCTGATCAAGGCCGCGCTCAACACCACCTCGTGGCTCTCCGCAGCGTCCTTCCAGGAGACCACCCGCGTGCTCACCGAGGCCGCGATCAGCGGCAAGGTGGACCGGCTGCGTGGGCTGAAGGAGAACGTGATCATCGGCAAGCTCATCCCTGCGGGGACCGGGCTCGACTACTACAAGAAGCAGCGCGAGCAGGCGGCTCGGATCCTCGAAGAGGAGCCGATAGACCTGGAGACGCTGTCGGTTTAGAAACGATTGGGGAGAGGCTGTACGTGCGGTCTCTCCCTTTTTTTGACCGACACAATTGCGTTGTTTTGGGTTAGAGTCAGCGTACGTGCACAGGGGGCGCCCGCCAGGGTTGCCCCTTTGTTTTTGCCAGTACCAACAATGGGATGATTGAAGCGTGACCCCAAGCTCGAGGCTGCTTCGCGCCGCTGCGCTGGCCGTCCTCGCATCGGCCATCGCCACAGCCTGCAACGCACCCACGGCGCCGCTTACCCAGGGCCCTCGCTTGGCCAAGGACCAAACGCTGCGAGTGCAGCTCGACGATCAGCCGGCGACGCTCGACCCGGGTCAGACTCAATACCCATACGAAACCGCGGTGCTGCGGACGATCTCTGAACCCCTCCTGAAACCCACTGCGGATCTCAATGGTTTGATGCCCGCGGCTGCGCAGAGCTACGACGTGGCCAACAACGGGACGGTCTACGTCTTTCACCTACGCAAGACGGCGCAGTATTGGGACAGCACTCCGGTCAAGGCGCAGGACTTCGTGTATGCGTGGCGGCGCTTGATCGACCCGCGCCTCGCCGCGCCCAATGAAACATTCTTCTCCAGCGCGATCCTCAATGGGGAGGCGGTCGCGGTGCTCGACCCGCAGCGCGACGCCTCGCGCATCGAGGGCGCGCTCGACGCGATTGGGCTGAAGGCGTTGGACGACTCCACGTTCCAGGTCACGCTTTCGCATCCCAACCCGGCGTTCGTGTGGATCGCCGCCATGCCCGCCGGCGCGCCGATCAGGCAGGACGTGGTGACGAAGAACGGAGACAAGTGGGCAACCACACCGGAATCGCTCGCGACCAACGGACCATTCCGAGTCAGCGAGCTGGTCGTCCACGATCACATCACGGTCGTCCCGAACACGCATTACTGGGGTGCGAAGCCGAAGCTGACCGCCATCACCTTCGTCGTTGTCAATGACGGTGCAGTCGCGCTCACCAAGTTCAAGAATGGCGAGCTGGACTCCATAGACGTGCAGCCGGCGCAGGCGGCCGGCGTGGCTGGCGATGCGCAGCTGAAGCAGTATCTCGTCAAGACGCCCGCGCTGACGGTGTTCTGGATCACGTTTCGCATCAACGCAGCGCCCCTGAACAACCCGAAGGTGCGACAGGCGATCGCGACCGCGATCGATCGCGACGCGTTCATCGCGCAGATCTTCCAGGGCCAGGGCATGCCGTCCCAGACGTTCATCCCTAAAGGCATGCATGGCTACGCTCCTGACCTCGGCTCGACGCTGACATTCGACGTCGCGCAGGCGCGCGCGCTACTGGCGGCGTCGGGTGTGACCGCCAAGCAGCTTTCGGGCGTGAAGTTTTCGTACGACCAGACGTCTGATTTCGGCAAGGCCACGGCCAAGTTCATCCACGACCAGCTCAAGGCCAACCTTGACGTCGACTTGACGCTGGAAGCGCTCGATGGCAACACTCTCAGTTCGCGTCTCTATTCGGGTGACTTTCAAATTGCCGGACCCCTGGGCTGGATGGCCGACTATCCCGATCCATCTGACTGGTTCGGCATCTTCCTCACCACCAGCTCGAACAACTTCGCCCTCTACCAGAACAAGCAGTACGACAATTTCGTGAAGTCAGCCGCCTCAGACCTTCAGCCCGACCGCCGCGACCAGGAGTACAGGCAGGCCCAGAAGCTGCTGGCGACGGACCTGCCCGTGGCGGTTCTGGCCCAGTCGGTGACCTGGAGCCTGGTGCGGCCGTATGTGCGCGGTGTGACTCCGACTTCCGTCGACGTCTGGCCCGGCGCACTCCTTCCTGCGGATATTTACATCGCTGCACACTGAGTGCCCAAACAGACGTTCGACCATGTCACCGCCTATCTGACTTGACACTCAGAGGTGGGTCACAACAGAATTCATTTCGTAGCCGAAGAGGCTGTGTGAGTAAGACCTGCTGCCGGCGCACTCTCGCCCCGTGAGACGGCTAACGGGAAGAAGGCTGCAGGATCAGAACCTGAGAGGTAAGACGCGTATGCAGTTAGGCAACCACCTTCGAGCGACGGCGCTCGTGTCGGTGGCGGTAGTGGTTGCGGCTTGCGGTGGAAGCAACGCCCCGAGCCTGAACCTCGCCCCCGCCGACCAGCAGATACTTCGCGCCAACAACGGCGTGGAGCCGAACAGCTTCGACCCGACCCAGCAGACATATACGTATGAGCGAGCCGTTGGCATTCAGACATTCGACAGCCTTTTCCGGGCGAAGGCAGACTCGAGCGACGTCGAGCCGCTGGGCGCGACGAGCTACGACGTTTCTTCGGATGGCCTGACGTACACGTTCCACCTGCGAACGAACGAGAAGTGGAGCGACGGCAAGCCGGTGGTCGCCAGTGACTGGGTCTACGGATGGAAGCACTTCCTCAACCCCGCGCTGGCCGCCGGCTACGTTGACCCATTTTTCGACCTCACGATCAAGGGTGCAGGCACCTACGGCAGCGTCGACGTTAGCAGCGCCAGCGCTATCGACGCGTACCTCAATGGCCTAGGACTGTCCGCGCCAGACGACAAGACATTCGTAGTCGCCCTCGACCATCCGGCCGCCTACTTCAAGTGGGTGGCGACGCTCTGGATGGCCGTCCCGCTGCGCAAGGACATCATCGAGCAGGCCGCCGGCGGTTCGTTCGCGTCGACCGACGCAACGAAGGCCGAGGCCTGGGCAAACAATGCATCGACCATCATCGGCAACGGGCCATACAAGATCAAAGAGATCGCGTCCAAGGACCACGTGACGCTGGTGCCGAACCCGAACTACTGGGCCCCGGCGCCGCACCTCCAGCAGATCGTCCTATACGAGATCTCGGACGGCAACACGGCCTACTCGCAGTACCAGACCGGCGCGCTCGACATCATCGGCGTACCGCTCGCCGACGTCACCGTCGTGCGCAACGATCCCAAGCTGAGCAAGGAAGCGAAGCTGATCCCAACCCTCAGCCAGTACTGGATCTCGTACAACTCGACGCGAGCGCCACTTGACGACAAGAACGTGCGCATGGCGCTGTCCAAGTCGATCGACCGCGACAAGCTCGTCAACGACATCGAGCACGGCAACGGTAAGTCCCTCGGGACGTTCATCCCCAAGGGCATGAACGGATACGACACATCAGATAACGCACAGAGTTTCGACCCCGCGGCGGCCAAGAAGTTGCTCGCCGACTCGGGCAAGGCGGCACAGCTGGCGAAGATGAAGTTGATTACCCGCAACTCGACAGCTAGCAAGACGCTGAACCAGTTCCTCGCCGACCAATGGAGCACCAACCTCGGCGTCACCATCCAATTGGATGTCATCGACAGCAAGACTGTGACCAGGAACATCCGCAAGGGCCAGTTCGACATCTATGGCCTCGACGGATGGATCAGCGACTACCCGGACCAGCAGGACTGGTTTGACATCTTCGTGACCGGCTCGTGCCACAGCCTCAACTGGGGCTGTGTCAGCGATACCTCTTACGATGATCTGGTGAACAAGGCAGACGCGGAGTCCGACAAGACGAAGCGCGCCCAGGGGTACTCCCAGGCCCAGAAGAAGCTCATCGACAACGCGGTCGTTGGTTTCATGTACCAGCCTTACGAGTACGACCTGATCAAGCCTTATGTGCAGGGCCTGACCGTCACCACTACGGACGACCAGAACCTGCCTGGCGACGGCAGGTATAACCAGGCGTACATCACGCAGCACTAGGAAAACAACCGAATTGGCAGTAACAGCAGGGCGTCCCACGCGGGGCGCCCTGCTGCCTTCCCAGCTGTCGGCGATCACGAGCACCAGAACAGGCAGCCTCGCCATCTTCATCGTCAGACGAATCCTCTGGATGGCGCCGATCCTGTTCTTCGTGATCCTCATCACCTTCACGCTCATGCACCTGGCGCCGGGAAGTCCCTGGGACAAGGCGGGCGGCCGTCAGCTCTCTGACACCGTGATCAACAACCTGAACATCAGGTACGGCCTGAACAAGCCTGTGACACAGCAGTTCGTCCTTTACCTCTGGAGCGTCATCCACTTCGACTTCGGGCTTTCGTACCAGTACCAGAACAAGACCGTGTCGGGGCTTCTGCTCGAGAGCTGGCCTTACACCGCCACGATCGGGGTGCTTGCGTTCTTGTTGATCATCCCGGTGGGAGTCGGCCTGGGGGTCCTCGCGGCGCTCCGGCAGAACACGCGGATCGACTACATCACGATGGGTTTTGCCACCGTCGCCGCCTCGTTTCCAAACTTTGTGATCGGCGCCCTGATGGTGGTCGTGTTCGGGGTCCTGTCCTATAGGGCAACCGGGGGTAACTTCTTTCTCCCGACCGCGGGATTTGCTCTCGACGATCACTTGATCATGCCAGTGCTCACGCTCGCCTTGCTTCCGATCGCCTACACGGCTCGGCTCACACGCGCCAGCACGCTCGAGGCGATCCGGCAGGATTTCGTGCGCACGGCCTGGGCAAAGGGGCTGCCAGAGCGGCTTGTAGTCACCAGGCACGTGCTGAAGAACTCGCTGATTCCCGTCGTAACCACCCTCGGTCCGACATTCGCGTTCCTTGTCACCGGGTCGGTGATCGTCGAGACCGTCTTCAGCATCCCCGGGATCGGCCGCGCGTTCGTCGTCGCGATCGAATCGCGGGACTACCCGATGATCCTCGGCACCACGGTGCTCTTCTCACTGGTGATCGCGGTGGCGAACCTCGTCGTAGACGTTGCCTACGTGTTCATCGATCCTCGGGTGAGGCTGACCTAGGTGGCCCTTCCCGCAGCGACCATTGAGCAGCTGGGACAGTGGGAGGTCCCCGAGCAGCAGATCGGCCTCTGGAGCGACGCGCTGCAGCGTTTTCGGCGCAACCGGCTAGCGATTGCCGGCGCCGCCGTAGTCCTTCTCCTCGTCCTGATCGCATTCGGCTCGCCCCTCCTTGTGCAACTCCACCTCATTGCGGACCCGCTGAAGCAGCATGTCGAATTCATCGAGGCGGCTCCCGGCCAGAATGGATACGCCTTCGGCGCTGACGAGCTCGGCCGCGACACTCTGAGCCGTTTGCTTTTCGGCAGTAGGGTCTCGCTCGCTGTCGGCATCTTTGTGCAGGCCATCATCCTGCCCATCGGTCTCGCCATCGGCTTGACGGCGGGTTACTTCGGCGGCCGGATCGACAACCTGCTGATGCGCTTCACGGACATCTGGTATGCATTCCCCGACCTGCTGTTTGTCCTGGTGGTGGTCTCGGTCTTCGGACCGAGCCTTCTGACCATCTTCGGCGCGATCGCATTGGTGAACTGGGTCGGCCTTGCCCGGCTGGTCCGCGGCCAGGTCCTGTCCATCAAAGAAAAGGAGTTCATCGAGGCCGCCCGGTCGTCGGGATCGGCACCCGCGAAGTTGATCCTCAAGCACCTGCTGCCCAACTCGTTGGGGCCGATCATCGTGACGCTCACGTTCGGCATCCCGCAGGCCATCTTCCTCGAGGCCGTACTCAGCTTTCTGGGCGTAGGCATCCAGCCACCCACGCCGACCTGGGGCCAGATGGTGTTCGACGGCTATGAGAATATCTACGCTAACCCGACCTCTGTTGTCTTCCCCGCGCTGGCCATCGGCTTCACCCTGCTTGCCTTCTCCTTCGTCGGTGACGGCTTGCGCGACGCTCTCGACCCCCGTATGAAGCGCTAAAGCTAAAGTACCGTTCAGTGGCTCAAACGCTGCTGCAGGTCGAGGATCTGCACACCCAGTTCTTCACGCGACGCGGAGTGGTGCGCGCGGTGGATGGGGTGAGCCTGCATATCGACGCCGGCGAGACCCTGGGCGTGGTCGGCGAGTCAGGATGCGGCAAGACCATGACGGCGCTCTCCGTCCTCCGGCTGGTGCCGGATCCAGGCCGGATCACGTCGGGGCGGATCTTGTTCCGGGGCCGAGATGTCACGAAGATGACCGACGACGAGATCAGGGACTTCCGGGGCAACGACGTCGCGATGATCTTCCAGGACCCTATGACGTCGCTGAACCCGGTCACGAAGATCGGCTCGCAAATCGAAGAGGCGATGACGGCCCATAAGCGCTTTTCGCCGCAGGAAGCGGGGGTACGGGTGATCCAGCTGCTCAAGCGGGTTCGCGTACCGGCTGCTGAGCGCCGCGTCAGCGACTACCCGCACCAGTTCTCAGGAGGAATGCGCCAGCGCGCCATGATCGCCATGGGTCTTGCCAACGAACCCTCGCTCCTGATCGCCGACGAGCCGACGACCGCGCTCGACGTCACCGTCCAGGCCCAGATCATCGACCTCCTGAAGCAGCTCAATCGTGAGCTCGGCACCGCCATGATGCTCATCACCCACAACATGGCGCTTGTCGCGAGCCTCTGCGAGCGCGTCGTCGTCATGTACGCCGGCCGGGTGGTGGAAGAGGGCCCGGTGGAGCGGATCTTCAAGAGCCCGCAGCACCCCTATACATGGTCGCTGCTGCGCTCGGTACCCAGGGTCGACGAGCTGCGCAAGGATCGGCTCGTCAGCATCAAGGGCTTGCCGCCTGACCTGTCGAATGCGCCCCCCGGTTGCAAGTTCCACCCACGCTGCCCGTTTGTCATCGACCGCTGCAAGCGCGAGGAGCCGGAGCTGGCGGAGGTCGCTCCGAACCAGGTCGCCCGATGCTGGGTGCTGATGCGCAACGTGCCTGAAGAGGCTGCTGAGGTGACCAAGCAGGTCGTCATTTCAGAAGAGGCGGCGAAGAAGCTGCAGGAGATTCCCGGTGCAGGCAGCTGAGCGTCAGGCCGCGACGGTCGCCAAGACCGACCCGATCATCCTCCGCGTCGAGGGGGCGTACAAGTACTTTCCGGTCGGTGGACTGGGGGGGCTGTCCGTGCGCGCGGTCGACGGGGTCGACCTGGAGATCCGGCGGGGCGAGACGATGGGGCTGGTGGGGGAATCCGGTTGCGGTAAGTCGACGCTTGCTCGCTTGATCACCGCGCTGCTGCCGGTGACCGGCGGCAAGATCACCTTCGAGGGCCAGACCATCTCGACGCTGCGGGGTCGGTCCCTGCGCCGGATCCGGCGCAAGATCCAGATGATCTTCCAGGACCCCTTCGCATCCCTCGATCCGCGGATGACGGTGGGCGACATCATCGCCGAGCCGCTCGACAACTTCAACATCGGCAACCACAAGCAGCGGATGGCTCGTGTCCAGGAGCTGCTGCGCCTGGTCGGCCTCAATCCGAACTTCACGAACCGCTACCCGCACGAGTTCTCCGGCGGCCAGCGTCAGCGAATCGGGATCGCGCGGGCGCTCGCCGTGAACCCGTCATTCATCGTGTGCGACGAGGCGGTGTCGGCCCTGGACGTGTCGATTCAGGCGCAGATCATCAACCTGCTCCAGGACCTGCAGCGCGAGTTCCACCTGACCTACCTCTTCATCGCGCACGACCTGGCCGTGGTGCGGCACCTGTCGGATCGCATCGCGGTCATGTACCTCGGCAAGGTGGTCGAGACGGCGGATCGGCGGAGCATCTACGAGGCGCCACAGCACCCGTACACGCGTGCTCTCCTGTCCTCGATACCCGTGCCCGATCCCGGCATCGAGCGGAACCGCGCGCCGATAACGCTGAAGGGGGAGATCCCATCGCCGGTAAACCCGCCCTCCGGATGCCGGTTCCACCCGCGCTGCCCGATCGCCCGCGCGCCCGGGATCTGTTCAGACCAGGAGCCGCCGCTGGAACCGCACGGCCATGCGGGCCAGCTGGCGGCTTGTCATTTCGCCGGTCAGATCTAAGGGGCCCTAACTTCGAGGATTCGGTAGCCCTTCTTCGATTTGAGCCTGCGTACGTCGTAACCCTGGGTCGCCAGCCATGCGGCCAGTGAATCCGATCCCAGGTTCCGCAGCACCACCAGGTACGCGCTTCCGCCGGGCTCGAGCCGGGGCAGCCAGCGGAGCAGCAGCTCGTGGAGGGGCGCCTTGCCCACCCGAACCGGCGGGTTGGAGTAGATCGCCGCGAACTGCAATCCGCCGGGCACCTCGTCAGGCAGGCCGGCGGTCACATTGGCCGTCCCGGCCGAGAGGGCGTTGGCTCGGGTCAGCTCCAGAGCCCGTTCGTTGACATCGACTGCCCAGATCCGCGCCTCGGGGGCTTGCCTGGCCAGAGCGATGGCGATCGCCCCGTAGCCCGAGCCGAGGTCCAGGATGTCCCCCGCCACCGGCGGGGCGGGCGCCTCGCGAAGCAGCACGAGGGTGCCGAGATCGACACCCCGCGACCCGAAGACTCCCCGATCCGCCTGCAGCTTCAGGTCGAGCTCTCCAAGATGCAGGAAAACCGAGCGCGGCTTGGACCGGACGGCCGGCGCGGGATCGAAGTAGTGGCTCGTGCCGGGCCCGGCTTGGGAGGGTCGCTTTTTGGGTATACTCATCGTTTGTCGCCCAATCGGCTATTGCCGCGTGGGCTGCGAGCTGTCGTCAACCGTCACCAGGAGAACCGTTTGCCCACCATCCAGCAGCTTGTCCGCCTCGGTCGCCGAGCGGCCAGGTCGAAGTCTAAGGCGCCCGCGCTCAAGGGCTCACCGCAGCGGCGGGGAGTCTGCGTACGCGTCTATACCCAGACGCCAAAGAAGCCGAACTCGGCGCTGCGCAAGGTCGCCCGCGTCCGGCTGACCACGGGTATCGAGGTCACCGCCTACATCCCGGGCATCGGCCACAACCTGCAGGAGCACTCGGTGGTGCTCATCCGCGGCGGCCGCGTCAAGGACCTGCCGGGCGTCCGCTACCACATCATCCGCGGCACCCTCGACACCGCCGGCACCAAGAACCGCAAGAAGGCACGCTCGAAGTACGGCGCCAAGCGGGAAAAGAGCAAGGCGGCAGCCTGATGCCTCGCCGCAGCCGTCCAGTCAAGCGTGTCATCGCGCCCGATCCCGTCTACCAGTCGGAGGCGATCGCCAAGTTCGTGAACGTCGTCATGAGCCGCGGCAAGCGTTCGACCGCCGAGCGCGTGGTCTATGACGCGCTTTCGCGTGCCAGCAAGCAGGCCAAGAAGGAGCCGCTCGAGGTGTTCGAGTCGGCGCTGCGCAATGCCACCCCCCTGCTGGAGGTCAAGCCCCGCCGCGTGGGTGGCGCCACCTACCAGGTCCCTGTCGAGATCAGGCCGGAGCGCCGGCTCGCCCTCGCGCGCCGCTGGATCGTGCGTTTCGCCCGCCAGCGCGGCGGGAAGAGCATGTCCGAGAAGCTCGCGTTTGAGATCCTCGACGCCGCCCAGAACACGGGCGGGGCGGTCAAGCGCAAGGAAGAAACCCACCGGATGGCGGAAAGCAACAAGGCTTTCTCCCACTTCCGGTACTGATCAGAGAGATGAGCGTGGCACTGAAGATGCAGGAGCGGCCGGTCGCGATCGACAAGGTCCGAAACATCGGGATCATGGCGCATATCGACGCCGGCAAGACCACGACTACGGAGCGGATCCTCTTCTACGCGGGCCGCATCCACAAGATGGGCGAGGTTCACGAAGGGGCCGCGACCATGGACTGGATGGTCCAGGAGAAGGAGCGCGGGATCACGATCACGTCGGCGGCCACCACCGCCAACTGGCGCGACCACGCGATCAACATCATAGACACACCCGGGCACGTGGACTTCACGGTCGAGGTGGAGCGCAGCCTGCGCGTGCTCGACGGCGCGGTCGCCGTCTTCGATGCTGTCGCGGGAGTCGAGCCGCAGTCTGAGACCGTCTGGAGGCAGGCCGACCGTTACGGGGTCCCCCGCATCGCCTTCATCAACAAGATGGACCGCATCGGGGCGGACTTCTACGGCTCGTTGAAGTCGATCAGGACGAGGCTGGGCGCACGCGCGATCCCAATCCAGCTCCCGATCGGATCTGAGGACTCCTTCAAGGGCTACGTCGACCTGGTGACCAAGCAGGCGATCGTCTACACCGACGACCTCGGCACCACCAGCACCGAATCCCTGGATATCCCCGCCGACATGCGCGACCTCGTCAGCCAGTACCGTCACGACCTCGTCGAGGCGGTCGCGGACTTCGACGACGCGATCATGCACAAGTATCTTGAGGAGCAGGACGTCACCGAAGAGGAGATCAACGCCGCGCTCCGCAAGGGCACCGTAGCCGGACACCTGGTTCCGGTGCTCTGTGGCGCCGCGCTGCGGAATCGGGGAGTGCAGCCGATCCTCGACGCGGTGGTCGACTACCTGCCTTCGCCGGCCGACGTGCCCGCCGTCGAGGGCACGGACCCGAAGACCGGCGCGCTGCTCGTGCGCGAGCACGACGACGCCGAGCCGTTCGCCGCCCTGGCGTTCAAGATCCAGATGGACCCCCAGGGGGTGGGCAAGCTCACCTTCTTCCGGGTTTACTCCGGCCGGTTGAAGGCTGGCTCTGGCGTGCTCAACGCGTCCAACGGACGCAAGGAACGCATCGGGCGCATCCTGCGCATGCACGCGATCCGGCGCGAGGACGTCGACGAGGTCTTCACGGGCGACATCGCCGCGGCTGTGGGATTGAAGTCCACTACCACCGGCGACACGCTCGCTGACGAGAGCCATCCGATCCTTCTCGAGTCGATCACGTTCCCCGAGCCCGTCATCTCGGTGGCCATCGAGCCAAAGACGAAAGCCGACCAGGACAAGCTGGGTATTGGGCTACAGCGGCTCACAGAGGAAGACCCGACATTCAAGGTCCACACCGACGACGAAACCGGCCAGACGATCATCGCCGGGATGGGCGAGCTGCACCTGGAGATCATCATCGACCGGCTGATGCGCGAGTTCAGGGTCGACGCCAACCAGGGCAAACCCCAGGTTGCATATAAGGAAGCGATCAAGAAGCCGGCGCACGGTGTGGGTCGCTTCGTGCGCCAGTCGGGAGGCAAGGGCCAGTTCGGCCACGCCGAGGTCGACGTGCGCCCAGGCGAGCGGGGCAGCGGCTTCATCTTCGAGGACAAGATCACGCAGGGACGCATCCCGCGCGAGTTCATCCCCGCGGTCGAAAAGGGCGTGCGCGAGGCTTTGCAGACCGGCGTCGTTGCCGGCTATCCGGTGATCGACATCACCGTCACGCTGGTCGACGGCTCATACCACGCGGTCGACTCGAGCGAGATGGCGTTTCAGGTCGCGGGCTCGATGGCGGTCAAGGATGCGATGCACAAGGCAAGCCCGTACCTGCTGGAGCCGATCATGAAAGTCGACGTCGTGATGCCCGAGGAGCACCTCGGCGACGTCATGGGCGATCTCGCCTCGCGGCGAGGACACATCCTAGGCATGGAGGGACGCGGAACGTCGCAGAACGTTCGGGCCCACGTGCCGCTGGCGGAGATGTTCGGGTACGCTACCGAGCTTCGGTCGATGACCTCGGGCCGGGCGACCTATTCGATGGAGTTCAGTCACTACGCGGAAATGCCGGGGAACTTGGCGGAGGCTGTGGGCCGCCGTACAACGTCGCGGAGTTAGTTAGGAGGAAACAGTGGCGAAGAAGAAGTTCGTGCGGACCAAGCCGCACCTCAACGTCGGGACCATCGGTCACATCGACCACGGCAAGACGACGTTGACGGCTGCGATCACGAAGGTGCTCTCCGAGAAGGGACTGGCGGAGTACACGCCCTTCGACCGGATCGACAAGGCGCCCGAAGAGAAGGCCCGCGGTATCACGATCTCGATCACGCATGTGGAGTACGAGACGGAGAAGCGCCACTACGCGCACGTCGACTGCCCGGGACACCAGGACTACATCAAGAACATGATCACCGGCGCTGCCCAGATGGACGGCGCGATCCTCGTCGTGGCCGCCAATGACGGCGCTATGCCGCAGACCCGCGAGCACATCATCCTGGCGCGTCAGGTCAACGTGCCATCCCTCGTAGTCGCGCTCAACAAGTGCGACATGGTCGACGACAAGGAGTTCATCGAGCTCGTCGAGCTCGACCTCCGCGAGCTCCTCAGCCGGTACGAGTACCCCGGCGACGACATCCCCATCGTGCGCATTTCGGCGCTCAAGGCGCTCGAGGGCGACCCCGAGTGGTCATCGAAGATCCTCGACCTGATGAACGCGGTCGACACCTACATTCCCGAGCCCGAGCGCCCCGTCGACAAGCCCTTCCTGATGCCGATCGAGGACGTGTTCACGATCGAGGGTCGCGGCACGGTGACCACAGGACGGGTCGAGCGCGGCAAGCTCAAGAGGAACGAGGAAGTCGAGATCGTAGGCATCCACCCGCAGAGCACCAAGACCGTCGTCACGGCCATCGAGATGTTCCACAAGGACATGGACGAGTGCCAGGCCGGCGACAACGTCGGTACGCTGATTCGCGGCATCAAGCGCGAGGACGTCGTGCGCGGACAGGTGCTCGCAAAGCCCGGCTCGATCAAGCCGCACACCAATTTCAAGGCTCAGGTTTACGTCCTGACCAAGGAAGAGGGTGGGCGCCACACGCCCTTCCTCACCGGCTACCGCCCGCAGTTCTACATGCGCACCACCGACGTCACGGGCGAGGTCAAGCTGCCCGACGGCGTCGAGATGGTGATGCCCGGCGACAACGTCGAGATGGAGATCACCCTCGGTGAGCCCATCGCGATCGAGCCCGGGCTCCGGTTCGCCATCCGTGAAGGCGGTAAGACCGTAGGCGCCGGCGTCGCCACGGAAGTCATCAAGTAAAGAAGTAGGGGAGGGGGCTCGCAGCAGTGGCGCAAAAGATTCGGATCCGGCTCAAGGCCTACGACCACAGAGTGCTGGATCAGGCGGCGGACAAGATCATCGACACCGCTCGGCGTGCCAACGCGCGCACAGCGGGACCGATTCCGCTACCCACCGAGATCGCCAAGCTGACCGTCATCCGCTCCCCGTTCATCGACAAGGACTCCCGCGAGCAGTTCGAGATGCGAACGCACAAGCGGGTGGTCGACATCCTCGACTTCAACCCGCGCGTCGTAGATGCGCTGCAGCGACTCAGCCTGCCGGCCGGCGTCAGCATCGAGATCAAGTCATGAAAGGATTGCTGGCGAGGAAGCTGGGCATGACCCAGCTCTTCAACGCCGACGGCACGACCTCTGCGGTGACCGTGCTCGAAGCGGGCCCATGTCGCGTCCTCGGACTTCGGACCACGGAGAAGGACGGCTATTCGGCCGCCCGCATCGCGTACGAAGCGACCAAAGAAAACAAACTGACGAAGCCGGCTTACGGCGAGTTCAAAAAGGCCAACATCGAGCCACACCGCCACGTCGTCGAGATTCGTGGCTATGACGGCCTCGAAGCCGGCCAGGAGCTCAAAGCGGAAATCTTCGCCGCGGGCGAGCTCGTCGACGTCACCTCGACGTCGAAAGGCAAGGGATTCCAGGGCCTCGTCAAGCGCCACAAGTTCAGCCGCGGACCCGAATCGCACGGCTCCATGAACGTCCGTCAGCCGGGCGCCATCGGCGCCACCGACGCCGCGCGGGTGTTCAAGGGCGTGCGGATGTCGGGACAGATGGGCAACGAGCGCACCACGTCCCGCGCTTACAAGGTCGTCCGCATCGACGCCGAGCGAAACCTGATCCTCGTCAAAGGCGGCGTGCCGGGGGCGAAGGGCGCACTCGTGCTCGTCCGGCAGTCGACCAAGAAGCAGAAGGTGAAGGGCCCCGCGGGCAAGCCGACCGGGAGGAAGGTCTGAATGACCCCAAAAAATCTCCGATTTTTCGGGGGCCCCTTCTGATGCCCGAGCGTAAGACAGCTCCGCGGAAGGCCGCGCCAGCTCGCAAGGAGGCCGATCCGCTTGACGCCCCTCTGTTTGACTCCGCCGGCGCGCGCCAGGGCGAGGTCAGGCTGCCAAAGGTGATCTTCGGCGAGGAGCTGAACACGCCCGTGATGCACCAGGCGTACGTCCGCCAGCTCGCCAACGCTCGCCAGGGCACGGCCTCGACCAAGACCCGGGCGACAATCTCGGGCGGCGGCGCAAAGCCATACCGCCAGAAGGGAACGGGGCGCGCGCGGCACGGATCGACCAGGGAGCCGTCGATGAAGGGCGGCGCGGTGGTGTTCGGACCGCATCCGCGAAGCTATGCCAAGCGCATGCCGAAGCAGATGCGCCGCCTGGCCTTGCGCAGCGCGCTCAGCCAGAAGGCGACGGAGGGCCGGGTCAGGGTCATCGACGGGTTCGCCATCGAAGAGCCGAAAACGAGCGAAGCCGCCAATCTGATGGACCTCATCGGTTTCGACGACTCC
>Ga0209236_1000255_pt1 | contig 29194 bp, 27 predicted proteins | sample GraSoi013_1_40cm_FD_185819 | JGI IMG/M metagenome (GOLD analysis project Ga0209236, IMG submission 185819) | Grasslands soil microbial communities from the Angelo Coastal Reserve, California, USA - Sample 09_27_2013_1_40cm (SPAdes) (version 2) | ecosystem: Environmental > Terrestrial > Soil >... | reverse complement strand
TGAACAATCTGCGTGACCTGGATGGGGACCGGGCGCGGGGGAAGCGTACGCTCGCGACGTTGATCGGCCGCGCCGCGACCCGGACGCACTTCCTGACCCTGGTCGTCGCGGCCTATGTGAGCATCGCCCTGGGAATCTGGCTGCGCACGGTGCCCCCCCTCGCCGGACTCGCCGTCGTGACGATCCCGGATGCCGTGCGGATCTGGAAGGTAATCAGGGCCGAGACCGATTCACAGATCCTGACCGTGAGCGGGATCCGCGCCACGGCCCAACTCCACCAGCGCATCGGGCTGCTCCTGGCCCTGGCGTTCGTGGCAGTCCGGCTGACATAAACGAGTCTCCCCGGTCTTCCCAGTCTGCCCAGTCTACTGCCCGTGCTGAAAGCAGTTAGACTGGGAAGACTGTAGAGACTGGGGAGACTGTGAAGACGTGTTCGCCGTTTCAGGAAATGACTTTGAGGTCTCGTGGCAAGCGGCTCAGCACGTCCGCCCCCCGCGCGGTGACCACAACAATTTCCTCGAGCCGCACCCCGAACTCTCCAGGCAGATAGATCCCCGGCTCCACGCTGAATGCCATCCCTTCTTCGAGGGGGAGGTTATTCGCGTGCGTCACGGACGGCGGCTCGTGCTCGGAGAGGCCGATGCCGTGGCCGGTCCGGTGGACGAAGTTCGGCCCGTACCCCGCCTCCTCGATGGTCCGCCGGGCGGCCAGGTCCACGTCGTTGATCGGCACCCCCGGGCGAATCACCGCCAGCGCCTTGTACACCGCCTCTTCGACGGCACGGTGAAGTTGCTGATATCGGGCGGAGGGCTCTCCCAGAAGCGCCATTCTCGTAATGTCAGAGCAGTACCCATCGACCCGGCTCCCCAGATCGAACAGCACCGGTTCACCGGCCTGCGTGCGCCGCGTGCCCGTGTGATGGTGCGGGAATGCGCTGTTGGGACCCGAGCCCACGATAGCGGATCTCACTTCCGTAGCTCCGGCGGCGCGAAACCCGGCGTCGACTGCGGCCGCGATGTCTGCTTCGGTCACGCCAGGGCGGCACGCCCGCCATGCCGCCTGCACCGCGGCATCGGCCGTCGCCGCGGCGCGCCGCAGCGCCTCGATCTCCTCCGAACTCTTGCGCATCCGCAGCGGGGCGAGCACGATCGATGCCGGGACGAACTCGCCGTCTCGCCACTGTTGCTGCAGGAGCAGCAATGCGTCCGCGCGCATCGTGTCGCCGATGCCGATGCGGCGCCTGGCTCCGAGCCGCTGCCGGCCCGCCGTCAGGGCGTTCGCCGGCCCTTCACTGTCGCCGTACGTCATCGTCGGATCATGGATATGCGCGCTGGCCTGCTGCGCGTTGAGTTCGGGCACCAGGAAGAGCGCGGCATCGGCCGTGATGAAGAGGTAGCACGGCCGTTCATCGGCAACCGTCGAGAAGCCTACGAGATACCGCAGGTCGTCGCCTGGTGGAATGGCCAGCAGGTCGATGCCCCCCCGGGCCATCGTCGTCCTGGTGTGTTGTAGGCGCCGCGCGTAGTCCATATCTTTGTGAAACCTTCTATAAAAGTTCGTGTGGAGTTCACCGGCTTCCCCTCAGAATTTGTTCACTTCGACTGACGTGTGGCCCGCGCGGGCAAAAAGACAGTGCAGGTCCGCATCACCCAGCCCCCCGGGTCGATGACGGCTGCACCGGGTTGTTCCTGGCGCGTGCGCGTATCGAGCCCCGCGGGGAGTCTCCGAAGGAGGGGAGCATCAACATGAAACGCCTCTGGTTCTTTCTGTGCGCCTCTCTTGTGGTGATCGTTGCTGCTTCTGCGGTGGGTGCGCAGCCGCCACAGAAGGTTCGCCCCCCGGAAGACAAAGGCGGTCAGGTCGCAGACGAAGTTCTGGTGGCGTTCCGCGATGAGGGCCATGCTGCCGTCGTCGCGCGTGCGGTCGGCGCCAAAGTGTCCCGTGTCTTGGAAGGCCTCCATGTCCACGTCCTGAAGGTCCCTGCGGGATCGGTGGAGGGAACGGTGCGGGCACTGACACACAACCCGATGGTGGAGTTTGCAGAGCCAAATGCGATCCTGCACGCGTTCCTCGAAGACCCCAACGATCCCTACGACAACACCTCCTGCTACAGTACCTCTACCGCCGGGTGCATCACGCAGTGGGCCTGGGCAAAGGTGCAGGCCTACGACGCGTGGAGCGTGACGAAGGGAAGTCCCGCCGTAAAAGTAGCAGTGGTGGACACCGGGATCGACGTGGGGGATCCGAATTACTGGTGGCCGGATTACACCGGGCACGAGGATCTGGTCAGCTGCCAGTCGATCATCATCAAGAGTTTTGTCAGCGGAGAGTCCGGCAACGATGACGATGGCCACGGCACGCATGTCGCCGGAACGATCGGGGCCTGCACGAACAACGCGATCGGCGTGGCCGGCGCCAACTGGCAGGTGCAATTGATGGGGGTGAAGGTGCTGGACTATTCCGGTTCGGGCACGCTTTCCGCGGTCGCCTCGGGGATCCGCTGGGCCGCCGACAACGGAGCGAATGTGATCAACCTCAGCCTGGGGACCGACACCCCGTACAAGACACTCGAGCGAGCCGTCAACTATGCCTGGAACAGGGGTGCCGTCCTGGCCTGCGCGGCAGGGAACAACGGTACTGCGGCGAGGACGTATCCCGCCGCCTACACGAACTGCATCGCGGTTGCGGCGACGGATAGCAACGACGCCAAGGCATGGTTCAGCAGCTACGGTGCGGACTGGGTGGACGTGGCCGCACCGGGAGTCAACATCCTATCCACCATCCAGGACGATTGGACCTGGTGCTTCCTGTGCTACTGGTACGGCTACTTCCCGGGGTATGACGCGCTGTCCGGTACCTCGATGGCCGCGCCGCACGTGGCCGGTCTGGCGGCGTTGGTCTGGGCGACCGGAAAGTGCTCGACGAACAGCTGCGTGCGAAGCCAGATCGAAAGCACAGCCGACAAGATCGATGGCACCGGGAGTTACTGGCGGTGGGGACGCGTCAACTATTACAATGCGGTGAAATGATCCGGTAAGGACTGGGCATGGGGCGCGGTGAATAGACTAGCGTCCCATGCCCGCATCATCCCGTACCAGAACGCCGGGTTCCCCTAGGGCCGAACGCCCCGGCCGGCGCCGGCGCCGGGCCCTGCGCATTATCGCCCTGCTCCGAGAACGCTATCCCCAGATCCGCCTGCCGCTGGTGCACCGCGATCCCTTCCAGTTGCTCGTCGCCACGATCCTCTCCGCGCAATGCACCGACGCCATGGTCAATCGCGTCACTCCTGTGCTGTTCGAGCGCTACCCGACGCCACAGACCTTAGCCGCCGCGCGCCCGCGGGATGTGGAAAAGATCATCAAACCCACCGGGTTCTTCAGGCAGAAGACGAGGGCGATCATCAATATGAGTTGTTCGCTGGTCGAGCGGTTCTCCCGGCGTGTGCCGCTGACCATGGAGGAGCTGCTCACGCTGGAGGGCGTCGGACGCAAGACCGCCAACGTCATCCTCTCCGCAAAACGCCTGGAGCCATGGGGCCGCGGCGAGGATCGCGCCGATGGGTTGGGCATTGTCGTCGACACTCACGTGCGGCGCGTGAGCCAGCGGCTGGGACTGGCGTCGACCGATGATCCCGAGAAGATCGAGGAGCAGTTGATGAGCATCATCCCCCGCCAGGAGTGGGACTCCTTCTCGCTGCGGCTGATCTACTTCGGGCGCGAAGTCTGCACCGCGAAGCGGCCGAAGTGTTTGACCTGTCCTCTGAAACGGCTCTGCCCGTCGGCGCCGTTTCTGGGCAATCCTCCCTGGATGCGCCGCCGGAGGCGGGCAGGCCGCGTTCCGTAGAAGGTTGGTCCGTCGCTGGAAGGGGAAAATCGACAGGTCAAGGAGGTGGTCAGGTGACACTCATTCACGAGGGGGGACGAGCATGGTGACGCAGCCGGTGTCTCAACGGTATCTCCGTCTAGTCCTCGTAGCCTCAGCGGTCGGGACGGTCATTGAGTGGTACGACTTCTACATCTTCGGCAGCCTGGCCAGGGTGCTGTCGCAACAGTTTTTCTCCAAAGCCAACCCTGTCGCCGCATTCCTGGAAACCGTTGCTCTCTTCACCATCGGCTTTCTGATCAGACCGCTCGGGGCGCTGATATTCGGCCGGATCGGCGACGTCATCGGCCGGAAATACACCTTCCTGATTACGCTCACCGGGATGGGCCTCTCCACGGCCCTGATCGGGTTCATTCCCACCTACGCGCAGATCGGCCTGCTGGCCGCCATGCTGCTGTTTGGCCTGCGGCTGATTCAGGGCCTGACCCTGGGCGGTGAGTACGGCGGCGCGATCACCTATGTCGCTGAACACACGCCGGATAAGCGGCGGGGATACTATACCGGGTATCTCCAGACCTCGCCGACGATCGGTCTGCTGCTCTCCTTGATTGTCGTCGTCGGCACACGCCTGGCGCTGGGTGACCAGGCCTTCAACGCGTGGGGCTGGCGGATTCCGTTTGTGCTGTCGCTGGTCCTGGTCGTCATCTCGTTCTACATCCGTCTGAAACTCCAGGAAACTCCGATCTTTACCGAGATGAAGGCCAAGCGCCAGACCGCGACCAACCCATGGCGCGAGGCGTTCCTCAGCGCAAACATCAAGTACGTGCTGATCGCGGCCGTGGTCGTGATCGGGCAAGGGGTGGTGTGGTACAGTAGCCAGTTCTGGGCGTTGTTCTTCCTGCAGACCGTCCAGAAACTCGACGTCGTCACCTCCAGCACCATCGTGGGCATCGCGCTGTTGCTGGCCGCTCCGTTCTTCGTGATCCTCGGCTCACTCTCGGACCGGATCGGCCGCAAGCCCATCATCCTGGGTGGCATGGCGCTGGCCGCCATCACATACTTCCCGATCTACTCGGAGCTGGGCCGGGTCGCGCTGCCGGGCAACGTCAACTATCCGGCGGCCGTGTTCCTGGTCTGGATTCTCGTCCTCTACGTGGCCATGGTGTACGGGCCGATCGCGGCGTTCCTGGCCGAGTACTTCCCGGCAAGGATTCGTTACACGTCGGTCTCGGTGCCGTATCACATCGGGAACGGCTGGGGCGGCGGGCTGGTGCCGTTCATCACCTCGGCGGCGTATGCGCACACCCACAGCCTGGGTTCGGCGCTGGTCTACCCGATCGTGGTTCCGGCGGTGGCCTTCGTGATCTCGCTGTTCCTCATGCCGCAGACGCATATGCGAACGATGTGGGCGAAACCTGCCCCGGCGCCGGCGATGGGAGGCGAGCGCTAGACCGATCGACCAGACGCGCCGGGTGAAACATTCGCGCGCGGGGGCTCCGGGCGAAATGCCCGGGGCCCCTCTTGCTCCCCTCCGGGCGCGTGACTATAATGGGGAACAATATTGCTGCGAAAACCTCATCCTTGGCGCCTAATCTCGCCATCAACCGTACCTGGACGGGCCGTGGCGTACGAATTTCGCACCCGGAGGTGCAGTGGTGAAGGTTCTCTATATCCTGCCGGGCAGCCTATCTCGGACTGAGCTGGGCACGCGAGAGGTCGACCGGCGTCGAGCCGTCCTGCAGCGCCTTGCCGCCCCGGGCACCGAGGTAAACATCGTGGACGTGCCTGAGGGTCCCAGCTCCATCGAATCGGCCTATGAGGAGTATCTGTCCATCCCCGGGACGCTGGTCCACGTGCAGGAGGCCGCCCGGGCCGGTTACGCGGGTGCCATCATCGGGTGCTTCGGCGATCCGGGATTGGATGCGGCACGCGAGCTGGTTGAGATGCCCGTGGTGGGACCCGCCGAGGCGTCGATGCTGATGGCCTGCACGCTGGGCCACCGCTTCTCGGTGATCTCCGTGCTGGAGTCGGTCCTGCCATCGCTGCGCCACCTGGCGCACCGCGTCGGTGTGAGCGAAAAGCTGGCGTCGGTGCGCGCAGTGGACATCCCGGTGCTGGAACTGGCCAAGAACCGTGAGCGCAGCATCTCGCGCATGATCGATCTGGGCCGGCGCGCGGTGGCCGAAGACGGGGCGGATACGCTGGCGCTGGGATGCATGAGCATGGGTTTCCTCGAAGCCCATCAGACGATTGCTGCTGAGGTCGGCGTGCCGGTTGTGAACCCGGTCTATGCCGCACTGAAGATGCTGGAGGCCCTGGTGGGCGCGGGGCTGGCGCACAGCAAGCGCGCCTACCCCGTGCCGCCCAAGCTTGCCCCGTACCAACGCGTAGAGTCAAGGGTACCGTAGGAGTCCAGCCTAGTCATCGCGTTTGGTTCGGGGATGGTTCCAATTGCAGGTGACATCGAGATAACTGCAGGCGCGACGCGCGGGGAAAAGGCTCCGCGCGGACGTTGCGAGGGGGAGGGGACAGATGATACGTCTCTTAGTCCGGATTGTTGTGGCCGTCGTCGTCCTGACGTTGACAGCGGGCGCTGTCGCGGTAGGGCAGACGCAGGACCGCCGCGTCCGGGAGTTGATCCTGCTGACCAGGCCGCAGGCCGTGGATCCGCAGGAGTTTGAGATGGCCAGGCTGCTGGCCCCGGAGTTCGAGAAGCTGGGGTTCAAGGTGACGGTGCGGGTGATGCCGTGGGAGCAGCTGGCGGACTATGTCTGGCTGGAACGGACCAAGTGGGACATGACGATGTGGCAGATGGTGGGCCGGGCCGAGCGGTCCGACCCGGATGAGTTCACCTTCAACCTCTTCCACGCGTCGACGGCCGCCAAAGGCTACAACTTTGTCGGCTATACCAACTCGACGTACAACGGGATCGCCGAGGCGCAGCGCATCAAGACCGACCTGAAGGTACGGCGGCAGCTCATCTTCGAAGCGCAGAAGATCATCGCCCGCGATGCCCCATACGTCTTTCTGGTGTTCCCGCAGAGCAGCTACGCCTACAACAACACCGTCTGGGATCCGAAGAGCATTGTGGAACAGAAGGGCATCGGCCTGAAGAACTTCTGGACATTTGACTCTGCCACGCCCAGAGGGACCCAGAAGGACATCGTCCTCAACACCGCCGATCCCGTCCTGGCGATCAACCCGCTGTACATCAGTGGCGCGACGGACTCCTGGATCACCGAGCTGATCTGGGACCGGCTGCTCCGCGTGGGGCCCGATGGCCTGCCCAAACCGTGGGCAGCGGAGAAAGCCGAGTGGGTGGACAGCGTGACGCTGGACGTGACCCTGCGGCGGGGAATGAAGTGGCACGATGGACGTCCGCTCACCGCAGACGACGTCATCTTCTCGTTCACGGCGCCGATGGGTGACGAAGTGCCAATGTATAAGCCGTTCGTCAGCATCATCGACAAGATTGAGAAACGCTCCGACACGGTGGTTCGCTTCACCCTTAAAGACCCGTACGCCCCGTTCCTGACCAGCAGCCTGGCTAAGGTCAACCTTATCCCCAAACACATCTGGGAGCCGGTGCTGGCGGATCTGGCGAAGAAACCCGAGAATGCGGAGTCTTACCAGGAGCAAGTGCCGATCGGCTCCGGGCCGTTCAAGTTCGTGCAATGGAAGAAGGCTGAGGAGGTCGTGCTGGAAGCCAACCCCGACCACTTCGCGGCGCCGAAGGCCCAGCGGTGGGTGCTGCGGATCATCCCTAACGTCGAGGCCGCCCTGGGCTCGCTGCGCAACGGCGAGTTGAATTTCCTGTCTGCCTACGGCGGCGACCCGCAGATCCTGGACCGGCTGGCGAAGGAGAATCCCTCCATTACCGTCGTCTCCACGATGGACATCGGGATGCGCTTCCTGGCGTTTAACCTGCGGCGTCCGCCGTTTGACGACCTGGCCGTGCGGCAGGCGCTGAACATGGCCGCCAACAAGAAGGCCATCCGTTCGGTGGTCTTCAAGGGGTACGCGACCATCGCCGACTCGTACGTCTCACCGGCGCTGGAGTTCTGGCACAACTCTGAGGTTCCCAAGTTCGAGTACAACGTCAAAGCGGCGCGCGACGCGCTCGCCAAGGCCGGCTATGAGTGGGATGCCGACGGCCGGCTGCTCTACCCCAAGGGCAAAGTAGAAACGCTCGTCGGCAAATAAGGACATGTGTGCGGGCGGGAGGTGTCCCCTCCCGCCCGCCGTGTATCGCCGCCCCATGCCATTTCACCGAGCGCCCAGGCGCGAGGCCTGGTGCCCGAGGCCCGGTAGTCGATGAACCGCGTGTCGTTTCTCCTTGGCCGTCTGCTCCAGATGGTGGTGGTGCTGTGGGTCGTCGCCACCCTGCTCTTTCTCATTTTCCGGCTGATGCCGGGCAACCCGCTGGTCGCCTACATCGACACCAACTTCACCGCGGAGATGCAGCAGACGCTCCTCCGTCAGTTTGGCCTGGACCGGCCGCTGCACGTGCAGTACGCTATCTTCCTCGGAAATTTGGTGCGCGGGGAGTTCGGCCGTTCGTTCTTCAGCCGGGAGCCGGTGAGCCAGGTGATGTGGCAGGTCTTGCCCAATACGCTCGTCCTCACCCTGTCGGCGCTGTTGCTGGCGTACGTCGTGGGGGTGCTGGGGGGCGCGCTGCTGGCGGCGCGCCGGGGCAGTTGGACCGAGGCGTGGGGCATCCCCGCCGTCCTGGCCACACGCGCCGCGCCGGAGTTCTGGGTGGGCATGCTGGCGCTGGCGGTATTTAGTTTCACCCTGAACTGGTTCCCCTCGTTCGGCGCGACGAGCCCGGGCAGTGTATATCACAGCTGGTGGGCGAAGGTGGCCTCGTGGGACTTCCTGCGGCACCTCACCCTGCCCGTCTTGACGCTCGCCCTGTACCTGCAGGGTCTACCCACGCTGCTGATGCGGAGCACGATGCTGGAGGTGATGGACGAGGATTTCATCACCTTTTGCCGGATGCGAGGGCTGCCCGAGCGCACCATTCTGCTGCGCCACGCCGCCCGCAACGCACTGCTTCCGGTGGTGACCGCGTTTGCGCTGGGGATCGGGTACTCGATCGGGGGCAACGTCATCATCGAAACCGTGTTCAGCTGGCCCGGGCTGGGCCGCACGCTGGTGCGCGCGGTGGCGGCCAAAGACTACCCCGTCGCGCAGGCGGCATTTTTCCTCATCGCGTGCGTGATGATTGCGATGAACTTCGTGGCCGATCTCCTGTACACGCTGCTCGATCCGCGGGTGAGCCATGAGCAGCAGTGAGCGCGCCGCCGCCCTTCCCCAGTGGACGCGGGCGACATCGACGTGGCGCGACGCGCTGCTGGTCACCTGGGCGGTGGCCCGCCGCGACCGGTTTGCGCTCGCCGGTCTCGTCATTTACGGCGTGCTCCTGGTTGTCGCACTGGCGGCGCCGGTCGTGGCGCCGTACAATCCGCAGGACCTCAACTACCGGCCTGACGGCGAGGTCGCCGCCAACGAGGTTCCTTCGCTGCCGCACTGGCTGGGGACCACAAATTTGGGGCGGGACATCTTTTCCCAGGTATTGTTCGGAGCGCGCGCCGCGCTGGTGGTGGGGTTCGTGGCGGCGTTCGGGGTCGTCGTGCTCGGCACGCTGGTGGGCCTATTCGCCGGTTACTACAGCGGATGGGTGGATACGCTGTTGATGCGCCTGGCCGACGTGGCATTCGGTATCCCATTTCTGCCGATGGCTATTGTGCTGGTGGCCTTCTTAGGGCCCAGCATCTGGAACACGGTGCTGGTGATGGTCTTGTTGCTGTGGCGCGACACCGGGCGCGTCATCCGCGCGCAGGTGCTCTCACTGCGGACGCGATCGTACGTGGAAGCCGCGCGGGTGCTGGGCGCCAGCCACCTGCGCACGATGTTCGTGCACATCGCCCCCAACGTCCTTCCGCTGTCCTTTCTGTACGGATCGCTCGCGGTAGGGTGGGCGATCCTGACCGAGGCCACCATCAGCTTCCTGGGATTCGGTGATCCCAACGTCATCTCGTGGGGATTCATGCTGCAGGATGCCTACAACTCACAGGCCATGGCCCGGCACGCCTTCTACTGGTTCGTGCCTCCCGGTCTGTGCATCATGCTGGCGGTGATGGCCGGGTTCTTCATCGGCCGGGGCTACGAAGAGTTGCTGTTCCCACGTCTGCGGCGGCGGTAGCGGATCGATGTCGTTGCTGGAGATCGACACCCTTGCAGTCCAGTACCACACGCTGCACGGTGCGGTGCAGGCCGTGCGGGGCGTGACCCTGTCAATCGAGCGGGGCCGCGCCGTGGGGCTGGTCGGCGAGAGCGGCTGCGGGAAGACGACGCTGGCGCGCGCGCTGATCGGCGTGCTGCCGCGCAACGCGGCGATCACCGGCGGCCGGGTGCGTTTCGATGGCGCCGATCTGCTGCAGCTATCCGGCGACGCGCTGAACAACTACCGCTGGCGGCGCATCGCCATGGTCCCGCAGGCCGCGATGGACAGCCTCGATCCGGTATACCGGGTGGGGGATCAACTGGTCGAGACGATGCGGCTGCGGGGGGGCCTCACCTCTCCCCAAGCGCGGGAGCGCGCGGAGCGCCTGTTTGCGCTGATTGGGCTGGAACCCGGGCGGCTGCGCCTCTACCCGCATGAGCTGTCCGGCGGGATGAAGCAGCGGGTGGTCATCGCGATGGCCCTGGCGCTGGACCCGCAACTGGTGATCGCCGATGAGCCGGTGACGGCGCTGGACGTGATCGTGCAGCACCAGGTGCTCCGCACGCTGCGCGAACTGCAGGAGACCCTACAGTTGAGCCTACTGCTCATCACCCACGACATCTCCGTCGTAGCAGACCTCTGCGACGATGTCGCCGTGATGTACGCCGGGCGCATCGTGGAAGCCGGGAGCGTGCGGGAGGTCTTTGCGGCGCCGCACCATCCGTATACGATGGGCCTGCGCAATGCGTTCCCGAGCCTGCGGGCGCGCTCAACCCGCCTGGTGCCGATCGAGGGATATCCCCCGGACCTGGCATCCCCGCCCGCCGGATGCGCGTTCGCCCCACGCTGCCCGTTTGCGATCGAACGGTGCTGGCACGACGATCCGGCGCTGTTGCCCACCACCGGTGGCCGTCTCGCTGCCTGCCACCGGGCCGCTGAGGCGGATGCGCTCCGGACGCAGGCTCCGCAGGCGTTTGCCCGCCTCGAAACGACCGGGCCCCAAAGCGTGCGGCCCGGGGCGCCGCCGGCCGGAGGGACTCTGTGAGTCACCTGCTCGAAGTGACCGACCTCCGGAAAGAGTACCCGCTGCAGTCCGGCTTGCTGAGCGCGGTGATGGGTTCCAGGCGTGTCGTCCACGCGGTCAACGGCGTCTCTTTCGTCTTGGACGAAGGCGGCAGCCTGGGCCTGGCCGGGGAGAGCGGGTGCGGCAAAACCACGACCGCCAAGCTCATCCTCAGGCTGTTGCACCCCACGGCCGGCAGCATCCGGTTCGCCGGGCGCGATGTAGCCGCACTCGACGGGTCTGACCTCCTGTCATACCGGCGGCAGGTGCAGTTCATATTCCAGAATCCGTACGAGGCATTGAACCCGCGGTTTACGATCCTGCGGTCACTGCTGGAACCCCTGATCATCCACGAGATCGGACGGTCTATCGCCGAGCGCGTCGAACGTGTGGCCGGGGCGTTGGACCGCGTCCACCTCAACCCTCCTGAGACATTCTTCTTGAAATATCCGCACCAGCTCAGCGGCGGGCAGCTCCAGCGGGTGGTCATCGCGCGGGCGCTCCTGGTGGACCCGGTGCTGCTGGTCGCAGACGAGCCCGTCTCGATGCTGGACGTCAGCATCCGCGCCGGGGTGCTCAACCTGATGCGCGAGCTCAGCCGCGAGCGCAAACTCACTACGATCTACATCTCACACGATCTCGCCTTGATTCGGTACATGTGCAGCGTCACCGCCGTGATGTACCTCGGGACGATCTGCGAGATTGGGCCCACCGAGGAGGTCATCGAGCATCCGCGCCATCCCTACACGCAGGCGCTGGTCTCCGCGGTGCCGGACCCCGATCCCACGCGGCCGCGCCGGCCGGTGGAAATCGCCGACACGGTGCCGACGCCGTTCCAGCTCCCCGCGGGCTGCCCGTTTGCCGACCGGTGCCCGCAGGTGATGGAGGTCTGCCGCCATCTCCGGCCGCTGTTGCTGCCGGTGGATGCCGGCGTCCGCGTGGCCTGTCACCTGTATCCCGACAGTACTCCCCGGAGCGCAGAAGGTTACGGGGCGAAGATGGAGCCGCATTGATGCGACGGCCCGGTACGCTGGATCCGCTGGACATCGAGATCATCCGCCTCCTGCAAAAAGACGGCCGGCTGCCGTACAGCGCGATCGCCGAGCGCTTCGACATCGCGGAAGGCACGGTGCGCAAACGCGTGACACGGCTAATGTCCGAAGGATACTTCCGCATCGTGGGGGTGGCCAGTCCGTTCAAAGTCGGCATGGATGTCGTCGCCATCATCGGCCTCAACGTCGCCCGGCAGAAGATGACTCAGGCCCGCGCCCACCTGCAGCGGTTGGAATCCGTGCGGTACATCGGCATCACCACCGGGACGTTCGACTACATCATCGAGGTGGTGTTGCCCTCGATGCAGGACCTGCTGCACTTTCTCATGTCGGATCTGGCCCGCATCCCCGGGCTGAGTCATACCGAGACCTCGCTCATCTTGGACATTCCCAAGCAGAGTTATGACTGGTTGCCGTCGGCGCTGGCCAAACCCCGTGTGTTCCGGGATGCGGCACAGCCGTCGCGGCGCAGAGGAGGACGATGAGGTGACGTACGTCGATCCCAACGAAGGCACACTGCGGGAAGCGGTCTCGCTGGAAGAACCTCGCGCCTTGATCCACCGCTTCTCGACCTTGGTGCGCGAGTCGGGCAGCGACGATGAGTGGACGGCGGCGCGCGAAATCGCCGGCCGCCTGGCAGCGTGGGGCGTGCCGCACACGGTGCACGAGCCGCTCCTGTATCTCAGCGTCCCCGAGCGGGCTTCGCTGGAAGTGCTCGCACCGCAGCGCCGCAGTCTCCGTGCGAAGACGCCGTCCTTCTCGGTCTCCACAGACGGCACGCCGGTTCGCGGTCAGGTCGTGTACGTGCCGACGGTCCCGGGAGCGCCATTCACCGACACGTTCGACGCGCCGCTGCCTGCCGGGGTGGGCGATGTCTCCGGCCGGATCGTGCTGACCGAAGGTTTCCCCTCCCCGCAGAAAGTGCTGGCACTGCAGCAGCGTGGCGCGGGGGCGATCATCTTCACCCACCCGGGGCAGGCGATTCACGAGATGATCTGCACGACCATCTGGGGAGCGCCGGATCTGGACAGCCTGCCCCGCAAACCTACCGTGGCCGTGGTGAGTGTGAACCGTCCCGACGGCGAGGCGCTGGTGGCGATGGCGAAGAACGGCGGGCTGGACGTGGCGCTGCACACGCGCCTGCGCGAGGGGTGGATGCGCTGCCCGGTGGTCGTGGCGGAGATCCCGGGCACGGACGAGCCTGATGTATTCCTGCTGGCCCACGGACATCTCGACTCCTGGCATGCCGGCATCGGCGACAACGCCACCGGGGACGCGACGCTCTTGGAGCTGGCCCGCATCTTCTGGACGCACCGCAGCCGGCTGCGCCGCAGCGTCCGCATCGCGTGGTGGGCCGGGCATTCCACCGGCAGGTACGCGGGGTCGACGTGGTTCGCCGATACCTTCGCGATTGATTTGGTGGAGCGATGCCTGGCCCACATGAACATCGACTCCCCGGGGTGCCGCTGGGCGACCGAGTACGAGGATGTGTCCTGGATGCCGGAGACCGCGGCTTTCTGCCAGGAGGCGATCCGCGACGCCACCGGCCAGGCATCGTTCGGCGAGCGACCGCACCGCGCCGGCGACTGGTCGTTCAACAACCTGGGCCTCAGCGGATTCTTCATGCTGTTCTCGACGATGCCGAAGCCCCTGCTGGCTGAGAAGAGTTACTATCCGGTGGGCGGGTGTGGTGCGAACATCGCCTGGCACACCGAGGACGACACACTGCCGATCTTCGACGAGCACAATCTTGATCGTGACCTCCGGGCCTACGTCACGACGGTGGTGCGGGCGCTGAACGCCCCGGTTCACCCATTGGATTTCCGGGCGGCCGTCCGAGAGTTCGGACAGACCCTGGTTCAATATCAAGGGATCGCCGGCGAGCGGTTTGACCTTTCAACGGTCGTCGCGGAGGCCGGGATGCTCGAGCGCGCCCTGGACCGTTTCTATGACCGCTGCGAGGAGCTGGCGACACTGCCGGTGACCGACGCCAGGGTCCGCGCGGCCAACGCCGCCATCCGCCGCATCGCGCGCCAGCTGGTGCAGGTGAACTTTGCGCGATCTGACCGGTTCCACCATGATCCTGCGGCCCCGATCCCGCCGCTTCCGGATCTGGCCGCGGTCCGGCAGCTCGGGACCGCCGACCCGGTGATCCGCGGCTTCGTGCAGGCGCACCTGGTGCGCGGGCGCAACCGCGTGGTGTGGGCGTTGCGGGAGGCGCGGCGGACGGCAGACGAAGCGCGGTAGCGACGGCATGGTCCTGGCCATTCATGGCGCCCAGGTTATCGACGGCACCCGCGCCGATCCCGTTCCCGACGGTGCCGTGGTGCTGGACGGCGATCGCGTCACTCAGATCGGCAGGATCTCTACGCTGCGGCTTCCGGCCGGGACAGAGATCGTTGAAGCCGGCGGCACCGTGCTCCCGGGTCTGGTAAACGCCCACACCCACTGCTCGATCATTCCTGGGCTCGGCGACCAGACCGGCCAGATGCGCCAGCCGCCCCTTCCCAGCGGGTTCCGTGCGGTGGGCAACATGCGCCGGGAACTGCTGTCCGGGGTGACCACCGCCCGCATCATGGGCGAGGAACACCACCTCGATATCGAGATGCGCCGTGCGATCGACGCCGGTGTGATTCCGGGGCCGCGGCTGCTGTGCTGTGGTATTCACCTCACCAGCGCGCACGGCCACGGCCGGGCGTTGACCACGACCGATGGAGTTGAGGGCGTGCGCCAGCGCGTACGTCAGAATATTGCGGCCGGCGCGGACTGGATCAAGCTCTTCATCACGGGTGGAGTCAGCAGCGTCGGCGCATCTCTCGAGGCCTACACGTACACTCGTGAAGAGATCCGCGCGGCGTGCGAGGAGGCGCACCGTGCCGGACGGAAAGTGGCCGCCCACGCACACGGTGGACCTGGGGTGCGCGTGGCGCTGGAGGAAGGGGTGGACACGGTCGAGCACGGCGCTCTGCTTACTGGCGACGACGTCGACCTGATGAAACGCCTGGGCCGATTCCTCGTGTGCACCTTTGCGATTCTGTACCATCCTGAGGGCATCGAGAAGACCGACCGCCACAACCCGGCGATCTGGACCAAGGTCACGGCATTGCGGGAGCAGGAGGAGGCGCGTTTTCGTGAGATCCTCCGCTCCGGCGTGCGCTACGCCGTGGGGACCGACAGCATGCACGGCCTGCTGTGGTTTGAGATCGCGACGCTGGTGCGCTTCGGGGTCCCGCCGCTGGACGCCGTGCGCGCTGGAACGGCCTGGGCGGCCGAGGCCTGCGGGATTAGCGATCGCGTGGGGACGCTGGAGCCGGGCAAGCTGGCTGACATCCTGGCAGTCGACGGTGATCCGCTGCGTGACGTCGAATCGTTGCGCCGCCCGCGCGTGGTGATGAAAGGCGGACGCCGCTTCGACCGCCTCTCCGATGACTGACTCTGCAGCTAGAGGGAGGGTCTTGTCGTGAGCTGGACTGCAACGTGGAAAGATCCGCACGAGCAGGCGGTGACCGCGGCCGTGACGCTTGACGCGCCGTGGGCGCTGGTGGAGCGGTTCGACACGCTGGTACGCGACTCAGGGGGCAAGGCGGAACGCCGCGGGATCGAGTACATCATCAAGCAGCTGGCGAAGTGGGGCGTGCCCCACACCCTGCACGAACCCGAACTGCTCATCAGCGTGCCGCGCCGCGCCAGGCTTGAGGTGCTTGCCCCGGAGCCCAAGGCGCTGACCGCCAAAACGCCCTCCATGTCGCTGTCGATGGACGGACACTGGCAGCGGGGGCCGCTGGCATACGTACCAACGGGCCAGGCCGGTGCCATTACTGCGATCTTCGAGCGCGCGGAGATCTCGGCGGATGTCGAAGGTCGGGTGGTACTGACTGAAGGCTATCCCTCGCCCGGGAAGGTGGCGGCGTTGCAGGAGCGGGGGGCGCGGGCCGCGATCTTCATCAGCCCGGGCGAGCGCATTCATGAAGGCATCTGCACCACGATTTGGGGCTCCCCCGATCTCGATTCAATCGGCCGCAAGCCGAAGATTCCTGTCCTCGCCGTGAACAAGAGCGAGGGAAGATGGCTGCGAGACCTGGCGCAATCTGGGGCCGTGAAGGTGCGGTACTCCACCAAGCTCGACGAGGGCTGGCGGCCGATTCCCGTGCTGGTGGCCGAGATCCGCGGGACGGTGGAGCCCGAGAAGTTCGTGCTGCTGCACGGCCACATCGACTCGTGGCATCAAGGCATCGGCGACAACGCCACCGGCGACGCGACGCTGCTGGAGACCGCGCGCGTGCTCTGGCAGCATCGGCAGCACCTGCGCCGCAGCGTCCGGATCGCCTGGTGGTCCGGCCACTCTCACGGTCGCTACGCCGGGTCCACGTGGTTTGCCGACGCGTTCGCGATGGACATCGACGAAAACTGCGTCCTGCACATCAACTGCGACTCCCCGGGCTGCCGCTGGGCGACGGTCTTTGAGGACGTGTTCTGGATGAGCGAGGCTGAAGGCATCGCCAGGGCGGTGATCCGCGACGTGACCGGCCAGGACAGCAGCGGCGGCCGGCCCCTGCGGGCCGGAGACAAATCATTCAGCAACATCGGCGTCTCCACATTCTATATGCTGTCGTCCACCATGCCGAAAGACATGGTCAAGGAGAAGAACTACTATCCCACCGGCGGGTGCGGGGGCAACATCGCCTGGCACACCGAGGATGACACCCTGGAGATCGCCGACCGGGATCACCTGCTCCGGGACATCAAGGTGTACGCGGCGGCGGTGTTGCGGGCGGCGAACAGTCCGATCTATCCTCTGGACTTCGCCGCCGTGGCCGCGGAGTTCGAGCAAACGCTGCGCCGGTATCAAGAGGCCGCGGGGTCGCAGTTCGATCTCGGCGAGGCGGTCGAGGATGCGCGGGCGCTGGGACAAGACGCGGCACGCTTCTACGATCGCATCGCGGGGCTGGCTTCGGCGCCGGTCGATGATCCCCGGGTGAAGCGCGCCAACGAGGTACAGCGCCGGCTGGCCCGTATTTTGGTGCCGATCAACTACACCCGCGCCGGGCGGTTCCGCCACGATCCCGCGGTGGACGTGCCGCCGCTGCCCGACCTGGAACCGGCTGCCAGGCTCGCCTCTCTGGAACCCGGCAGCGAAGCCCACCGCGTGACGGTGATTCACCTGACTCGAGGCCGTAACCGCGTGCGGAGCGGGTTGCGGGCGGCGCGGCAGGTGCTCGCCGAAGCGGGAGCGTGACGATGAAAGCGGTCGTCATCCGTGCGCACGGCGGCATCGATACGCTGAGGCTCGAGGAGATTCCCACCCCCAGGCCTAAGGGCGGCCAGGTGCTGGTGCACGTGCGCGCCGTCGCGCTCAACAACCTGGACGTGTGGGCGCGCAGCGGCCCGCCGGGTGGGCGTCCGGTGTACCCGTGGGGCCAGCTGGCGTTGCCGCTCATCACCGGGGGCGACGTCGCCGGGGTGGTGGAGGCAGTCGGTCCCGGTGCGACCGATCTCGCGCCGGGCGACCGCGTCGTCGTGAATCCCATCCTCTCGTGCGGACAGTGCGCGTGGTGTCTGGCCGGTGAGCAGTCGATGTGCACCGACTACCGCATCTACGGCGAGCACATCCCCGGCGGGATGGCCGAGTACACGGTGGTGCCTGCGGCAAATTTGCTGCGCGTGCCGGATGACGTTTCCCTTGAGCATGCCGCCGCGGCGCCCGTATGTTTTACCACCGCGTGGCGAGGACTGATGACGGCGGCCCGGCTGCGGGCCGGTGAGGACCTGCTCGTTGTCGGCGCCTCCGGCGGCGTCGGCACGGCGGCGCTGCAGATCGGCAGGCTGGCCGGCGCGCGTGTGCTTGCGCTCGTCGGCGGCGCCGGCAAGGCGGCGAAAGCTGCGGAACTCGCTGCAGTGCCGATCGACCGCATGACTCATCCGCAGTTCAGCGCGCAGGTCCGGGAGATCACCGGATCCGGCGCACACGTCGCAATCGATCCGGTGGGTGCCGCCACCTGGCCGGAAACCATCCGCAGCCTCCGGCCCGGCGGACGCATGGCCATCTGCGGGGCCACCGGCGGGGAGCGGCCCGACATCGACATCCGGGAGATCTATCAGCGGCACCGCCGCATCCTCGGTGCCCCAATGGGAAGCGTCTCCGACTTCCTGATGGTGATGGGCCTGGTCTTCGCCGGTGCGCTGGTACCGGTGATCCACGCCGTGCTGCCGCTGGCGGGAATTCGAGAAGCCCACCGCATCTTCGAAGCCCGGGAGCACTTCGGGAAGATCGTATTGGTGCCGTAGTCGAGTTAGTGCGCGGCGAGCCGGAGCACGATCTCGATGGTACGCCGCTGTGCGCGTTCTCCGCCGTACCAGTAGGAGACCTGCTCGGTGCTGTATTTGTTTTGGAAGAGTTGGTAGACTTGCGAGCGGGCGCTGTCGACGATGCGGGCGGCGCCCTCAAATGTGATCTCGTCCACTTCCAGTGTGACACGCGGGTTGGCGGCCACGTTCCTCACCCAGTTGGACTCCGGATGGCCCAGCAGATAGATGCGTCCCTCGTGATAGGCAAACCACAGCTCCACGGTGCGCGGGCGCTTCGTGCGGCGGCCAATGGTGGTGAGGCGCACAATCGGCGCGCCTGCCAGAACCTGTAGATCGCTCGTCTCGCCGGGCATCAGCGCCTCCGCCCCGCCGCCTGCCGCACCCGGTGCGCAGGTGCCGCTAGCGCGGCCATCGCTTCCGGCGGCAGCCCGAGGCGCCGCGCCGTCTGATGATCCGGCCACCACTGATAGGCGCTCAGATCTACACGGTCCTCCGATCCCGCCCGTACGCCGTCCCGCGCCAGCGCGCGTCTGTGCCCGGTGCGGCCCCCACTGTAGCCGCTGGCCAGCCCGCCGGTGCGGTTGACGACCCGCTGCCATGGAATGCCGTCTCCACCGGCGTGCGCAATCCATCCTACCTCACGCGCCGCACGCGGCCTGCCGGCCAGCCGTGCGATCTGACCGTACGTCGCGACGCGACCTTTGGGGACAGCGCGAACGAGCGCGTGAACGCGTTCGACGAACAACCGCCACCCGCGAACAGAGCGAACACGACGAACGGGGCGAGCAGGGCGAACAAACGAAGGAATAAAGAATGTGCAATTGGTCACGTGTTCCCCTTGTTCCTCGCGTTCGCTATGTTCGCAGGATAGGCGCCGGTCAGAAACTTGAGCAGTTCCGCCAGCGATTTCACGCGCGGCGAGTATTCAGGATGGTTGTCAAACCGGTCGAGCAGCACAGCGTTGAGGCCGGCGGTCCGGGCCGCGTCAACGTCGCGCGTGATGTGATCGCCGACGCTGAGCGCGTCCACGGCCGGGATGCCGAGCCGGTCCAATGCAATCTTAAACAGCCCGGGGTCCGGCTTCCACACCCCCTCGGCCGCCGAGACGACGACGGTGTCGAAATACTTGCCCAAGCTCAGTTTGTCCAAGGTGAGCGGCAGCGATGGTTCCCAGTTGGACACGACCGCCATGCGGTAGGCTCGGGCGCGCAGCCGGCGCAGTGTGGGTCCGACATCCCGGAACACTTTCAAATGGCGGTACCCATCAACAAACCAGCGGGCCAGCTCAGGGTAGAGGTCGCGCCGTCTGGGCAGCAGGATATCCAGCAGGTCCCGCGCCAGCTCCAGCCACATCCGGTGCTCATCGGCCACGGTGCGGATCTGGTGGACGAGGGTGTCGTGGCGTGGGTTGACGCCCTCCAGTGCCTCGGCGATATTGTCCCGTTTGAGGATCTCGTTGTGCTGGATGAAGAAATCTTGCAGCAGGATCCGCAGCGGGCGGCGATAGGCGATCAGCGTGTCGCCCGCGTCGAAGAGGATCGCCCGTATCCGCGGCGAGATCACGCAGGAGAAAAGAGAGGATACGCGCGGCAGGAAGGCCGCATTGGGCACCCCGGGCACGCCGGCGCGCGCGCGGTGCACACCGTGGCGCCGAGGTCCATCAACGCCTGGTTGAAGTCATAGGGCTGCCGGCGGGGGAGTACGGCGGCCGACAGATCCCATAACACCCGGTCGGTGACCGGGCGATTCCCGAAGAACACGCGGTGCAGGACGCGCCGCACGTTGGTGTCAAGGATCGGTTCTCTCTTGCCATAGGCAAACGTCAGCAGGGCCCCCGCCGTATACCGGCCGATGCCCTTGAGTGCCAGCAGTTCAGGCTTGGTGTCGGGTAGCCGTCCTGCGTATTTTCGCGTGACGGTACGGGCGATCTCCCGCAGGCGAATGGGACGGACATTGTATCCCAGCGGATACCATGTGTCCCGGACCTGCCGCACCGGCGCCTTCGCCAGCACGCCCCACGATGGATATTTCCGCATCCATTCGCGATACTTGGGAATCACCCGCGACACCTGGGTCTGCTGCAGCATCATCTCAGAAACCAGGACGCGGTACGGATCGCGGGTGTGGCGCCACGGTAGGTCGCGGCCGTGCCGGGCATACCACTGCAGCAGCTTCCGCGCAAACCAGCGTTTCCGGGCGGGCGATGGGAAGGTTCCGGCCACGGGAAGCGTCCTTCGCCGCGATCGCTGCGCTGCCCTCCGCGCCGGCGCGCTCACGCCGCTCTGCGGCTGCGCCGCCACATCACCGCGGCCCAGCCGAGGTAATATGCTGCGACGAGCAGCCCCACAACGAGAAGACCCCACGGGAGTCGCGGCCAGGGGACCGATGCGTTGACCGCGGCCACTGTCGCCGCGCGCAGCCGGATTTCATCACCAATCTGCTGCGTCCACATCACCAGGACCTTTTCGTTGACCGCGGCAATGATGGGATGAGTGCTCTTGGCCTCGCGCGTCACCCGGTTGGTTTCCCGCCAGGTACCGTCACGCCGGCGCAGGTAGATCTGCCGGTCGTCGTCCCATGCCACATACACGCGGCCGCGGCCATCGATGGCCACCGAGGGATTGAACCCGTTCTGCGCCGGGGCGGAGACTAGTTGCTGGCCGCTCCATCGCTGCGAGCGCTCGGCGAAGTAGATGCGGCTGCCACCGGAATCTCGGCGCTCCCAGACGACGACCGCAGTACCGTCCGGTCCGGCGGCCAGCGTGACGGCCATCGAATCCGCGCGCCCCGACGAGATGGTCTCGGGTGGCGTCCAGGCGCGGTCGTACCCCCCCGCACCATTCGATGCAGGGCGCAGTGTGTGCCGTACCTGATAGTTTCGCAGATCGAACTGGTACCAGGCACTATGGAGCCGGCCGGTGCTGTCAATCACCAGCGCCGGATTGATGGCGTCGGGGATGCCGGGGCTGATGACTTTCGGCTCTCTCCACCCCGCACCATTCGATGCGGGGCGCAGCCGGTTATCGCTGGCGGCTGTGTAGAGGATCTCGTAGATGGAGCCATGGCGCGTGGTGATCGCCGGCGCGCCGGCGCGGATTCCATACCAGACCATGTGCACCGTCCCCTGTGCATCGACCGCCAGGGCCGGAATTCCGGCATAGGCGTCACCTGGAGAGACCTTCAGGGGCGTGCTCCAGCCCCGATTGGCGTAACGCGCATAGTACACTTTCCCGATGCCGTTGTCGTATTGCGTCCAGGCCAGGTGCAGCGTGTTGTCGGGTCCGACCGCCAGGGCCGGGTATCGGGAGTGGGCTCTCGCCTGCGTGACCTGCTGAAGATCCCACCGCCGGCCGTCGGTCGAGGACGCCACAAAGATCTGTGAGTAGCCGCCCGCGGTGCTCACGAACGTGATGTAGATCTTCCCGGAGGCGTCGACGCCGATCTTCGGCTGGCTGTTGGCCTGGGTGGCGTCTTCCGTGACGTCTGTGGCCACGACGGTCTGCGCGTTCGCGCTGGAACCCGCGACCAGCGTGACAAGTACGACAAGGGCCGCGATTCTTTTCACGGCGCACTGACTTCGGCGCGCATGGCCATGAATCCCTGATTGCGCGTTCCGGGTCCCCGGTCCCGGGTCCCCGGTCCCGCAGGTTCGTTTTGCAAGGGGCAGGCAACGCTGTCCATCCCAGAGAAATCAACGCTGATTTCTTTGAAGGAGGATGCGATGGTCATGGGTCGGCTCAGCCGCGCGGTCGTAGTCGCCCAACGGGGGATGGTGGCAACGGGGCATCCGCTGGCCTCCGCCGCGGGGCTGCGGGTGCTGACCTCCGGCGGCAACGCCGTCGACGCCGCGGTGGCGACTGCCGGGGTGCTGGGTGTTGCTCAGCCGATGATGTCCGGTCTGGGCGCCGACACCTTCATGCTGGTGTACCGGGCGGCGGAGCGCAAACTCTACGCCGTCAACGGCAGCGGGGTCGCGCCGTACGCGGCGACGGTGGGCTGGTTCGCGGCGCACGGGCATCGCACGATGCCGTTGCGCGGCATGCTGGCGGTATCGGTGCCTGGAGCGGTGGACGCCATGGTCACCGCCCTGGAGCGGTGGGGCTCCGGCCAGTTTACATTGGAGCAATTGCTCGAGGCGGCGATCGGCTACGCCGACGAGGGAGTCCCGATTGCTCCGAAGGTGGCCTTCTGGGTGCAGCAGGCCGCCGACGTAATCGCCCAGTTCCCCTCCACCGCCAAAGTGTTCATGCCGCGGGGAGTTCCGCCTCGCGCCGGTGATGTCATCGTGATGAAGGATCTGGCCCGGAGTCTCCGCGCCGTGGCCGCGGGCGGTCGCGAGGCGTTCTACCGCGGCGATCTGGCGAGGCAGCTGGTGCGGTACTCCCAGGCCCACGGAGGATTGATGACTGAGCGCGAATTTGCCGAGCACCGCAGCGGTGTATACGACCCAATCGCGACAACATATCGGGGGCATACCGTCTACACGACTGCGCCGCCGTCGCAGGGCATCGTCGTGCTGGAGATGCTGAACATCCTGGAAGGATACCCCCCGGACCAATTGCGCTGGGGGACGGCGGACGCCGTGCATCTGGCGGTGGAAGCGAAGAAGCTGGCGTTTGCCGACCGGCTGGCCTATCTGGGCGATCCCCGGTTCACAGACAACCCGCTCGACATCCTGCTCTCAAAGGACTACGCTGCCCGCCGGCGGGGCGTCATCGATTCCCGGCGCGCCCGGGCCGAGGTCCCGGCAGGGTTGCTCGCACAGAGAGTGGGCGACACGACGTACTTCTGCGTCGCCGACACGCAGGGCAACGTCGTGTCGTACATCACCAGCCTCTCCGCCAGTTTCGGCTGCGGCGAGATCGTAGAAGGGACCGGAATTCTGCTCAACAACCGCGCCGGGCGCGGATTCGTACTGGATGAAAAGCATCCGAACTGCATCGGGCCCGGCAAGCGCACCATGCACACACTCATGCCTTTCATGGCGTTCCAGCAGGGCGCGCCGTACCTGGCCTGGGGGACGCCCGGTGGAGATGGGCAGCCTCAGTGGAACACGCAGGTATTCAGCAATATCGCAGACGGTGGGCTCTCGATTCAGGAGGCGATTGAACGGCCACGGTGGTTCAGCTTCCCCGGCACGGATCCCGCGAACCTCCCGGCGGCATCTGAGTTGCGGGTGGAGGCTGGGTTTCCGGCAGAGACGGTGGCAGAACTCACCGCGCGCGGCCACGCCATACGAGAGATGGGGGAGATGGAATCGGGGGGAGGCTCCCAGGCCATCATGATACACGACGGCGTGTTCTATGGTGCCTCGGATTCTCGCGTTGATGGGTGTGCGATCGGCTACTGAGGAAATTGTCGATTGTGGATTGCAGATTGTGAATTGAACAGCTGTAGTTCAATTCGCAATCCAACAATTCACAATCCACAATCGGGCATGGGGGTGAATATTGGAGGAGATTCGGAAAGAGCGGACCTTGGTCTTCCTCAAACCTGATGGTGTGCAACGTGGGCTGGTTGGAGAGGTTGTGGGCCGGTTCGAGCGTGCCGGGCTCAAGCTGGTGGGGATGAAAATGGTGTGGCCGGATCGGCCGCTGCTGGACCGGCACTACCCTCGGGAAGACAGCTTCTTGCGGACGCTCGGAGGCAAGACGAAAGACGCGTTTTCCACCTACGGCCTGGATGTGAAGAAAGAAACCGGCACCGACGATCCACTGGAAATCGGCCGGCGGGTGCGTGGCTGGCTCATTGACTACGTCTCATCGGGTCCGGTGGTCGCGTTCGTGTTGGAGGGGATTCATGCGGTCAGCGCGGCGCGCAAGATTGTGGGTGACACGCTGCCCTACCGGGCGGCCCCAGGCACCATCCGGGGCGACCTCTCCGTGGATTCTCCGACGGTCGCCAACGTCATGAAGCGTCCGGTGCGCAACCTGATCCACGCCTCCGGGTCGATCGAGGAGGCGGCATCCGAGATTCCACTATGGTTCCGCAAGGAAGAACTCCACGAGTACTCACGGGCCGACGAGCGGGCGATGTTCGGATAGAACCGAGTCCAGGGTACCAGGGGACCAAGCCTAATGCTTGCCTGGTTCCCTGGCTACGTGGTCTCCTGGCCGATCACTCACGGTTTGCGTTGGTCCCCTCGTCCCCTGGTTCTGCCGTTCTCCCTATCAGCCAGAAGCTGGCCCACAGAATATTGCCGGTCCGTGGTTCTTTGCCGAGTGTCTCGCGGTCGGCAAAGACGTGCAGAGTTACGCTGCGCAGCGAGACCTGCATCCACCAGTACGGAGCCTCCGACACGGGATTGATGACCAGCCTGGCCTGCGCGACGCGGCCGCTGACAAGCGCGGTGGCCTCCGCAAACTCCACGGCGTCGTCGATGCCGGCGTGGGCAGTCGACGCGAATGACTCCAGCGGAGGCCGGTAGATCTCCCCGGGCGCAGTGCGATAGGCGGCTTCATTTTCGTACAGCTCTGCTTCGTGCGTCAGGGCGGCGATTTCAACTCGGCGCGTGGTGGGAAACGTGGTAATCCGGCTGCGGGCCAGTGCGAAATCCACCAGGCCGACCCGCATGGGGAAGGCGCCCGAGTAGGGCTCGTCGGGCTCGGACGGCTCCAGCCAGCCATCGATCCATCCATCGAGGGGTTCCTCAGGATCCTCGCCGATGCCGGTGATAGCGAGGGTGTGAGGCTCACCGGTAGCGAAAAACGGCGTCGCGCCGGTGACCTCGCCTGTCTGGTTCACCTGAGCCCAGATCTCCGGCCCACCCTTCCCTCTCCCGGCGGGAGAGGGTGGGGTGAGGGTAGGAGCCCACCGCACCAGCGCGCCGCCGTCCGGGACGGGAAAGCGTATCCCTTCGGCGGCCGCGCGCCGCGCCAGGGTCCAGTACGCGTCCATGTCGTCAACCGGAAAGCCGATGCAGCTGAAGTGGCTGGACACTCAGGACCTCCCGCCAAAATAATCCTCATCGAGCATCCCATACAACACCGTATCGTACCACTGCCCGCCCCAGAACATTTTCTTGCGCGCAATGCCCTCCCGGCGGTAGCCGGATTTCTCCAGGGCTCGCTGGCTGCCCACGTTGTCGATGCGCGCTTCCGACTCCAGCCGGTGCAGCCCCAGCGTCTCGAAGGCGAACTTCGTCCGCACCAACATGGCGTCGCTGCCGAAACCTTTCCGCCAGGCCGATTTCTCACCGATCACGGTGCCCGTCCCGCCCATTCTCAGCTTCCAGTTAATGCGGTGGATGCCGGTAAAGCCGATGTGCCGGTCCTGGTCGTCCAGGATCGCCCACACCACCTCGACGTCCCGTTTCTGAACGCGGTCGAACCATTCTTCCTCCATGCCGCGCGTCACGCCGATCGTCATGAGCAGGTATTGCGTCACCTCGGGATCATTCAGCCAGCGGATGCTGTTCTCCAGGTGCGTGTGCTTGTCCGGGGGTACCAGCCGGACTTTGTCTCCCTGCAGGCCCGCCATCTTCTCCGCCATGCCACCACCTCCCCGAGTTGCAGCCATGATAGCATCTTGGAAACGGACCGGACGCCGGAGGTTGGCGGACCTATTGCAGCCGGAGGACGCGGCGGGCGTTGTCGCCCAGGATGGCCGCCCGATCCTGCGGGGGCAGCTCCAGACGGTCGAGAATCTCGACCTGCTCTTTCAGGATGTGGTGCCGGTAGCCGCCCCACACCGTGGAGTCAGTGCCGAAGAGGATGCGCCGGGGGCCGAACGCGCGCAGAGCATCGCGGAAGATCTGTTCCAACGGTGGCCCGCCCGGGTAGTACTCCCGCCAGTTGTTGGTCCCCGAGGTGTCCACGCACACGTTTTCGGTATGGTAGGCCAGGAACAGCGTTTCCCGGAAGAACCCCGCCCCGAAGTGTGCGATGAGGAACGTTACTTCTGGAAACTCCTTCACCGGCGCTGAGAGCGGGAGTGGACTGGCGTACGTCAGATCGTAGAATGAGCCGACCGTGATCCCGAAGTGAAACAGGACCGGCAACTGTTGTTCGGCCGCCGCCTCGTAGACCGGATAGAGGGCCCGGTCGTTGGGATAGAAGCGCTGGATGGGCGGATATAACTTCAACCCGCTGAGGCCAAGTGTCCGGAACTGCGCGACTATCCGTGCCGCGTTAGAGTCGCGGGGGTCGACCACAGACCCCCAGCCGGCAAACCGCCGGGGGTTGATGGCGACGAACCGCGAAAGTTCGTCATTTCCCTCGCCCACGGCGATAAAGGCCCCGGTGTCGACGCCAGCCTTGTCGAACTCCACCAACCAGGAGCGGGCGTGATCTTCCAGCGAGAGCCCTTCCAGTTCGGCCAGCCGCTCCTCGTAGGTCTTCCCCCGCATGCGGGCCGACTCGACGGCTTTCTGCCGGTAGGCCGGCATCCGCTCCCGCCCCCGGCGCAGCATCGAGGCGGTAATCAGATGCAGATGGCTGTCGACAATCGCCACGCCCTTCACGATACTGCCGCGCCGACAGAACCGTCAAGCAACAGGGTCATGCTTGCGACGAAGTTGACGATGAGCATACTGGAAAGGTCAAGAGGTCCTGGCCTGTCGGCCTGGAAGAAAAAAGGAACTTTGATGGAGATCCAGGGCTAAGGCGTGGCACGGGGCTTGCTCATAGGGATGTTCAGCAGGTGTTGAGACCGCGAGGCCAGGCAGTTAGTTCACAAAATCCGCCATAGGCGGAGGGTGAGAACGGGGTAAAAGAAGGTAGCCGGTAGTCGGCAGTAAGATGAGGCCCGGTCCTCATCTCGATAAAGGCAAACCCGTCGTGAGGCGGGGACGCAAAGCCACGGGACTCTACCCAGTAGAGTTAGCCGGGTTGCCGAAAGAGGAGGACGTTTTCATGTTCAGTCCAGTGCGGGCATCTTGGGGTGTGCTGTTCACAATGGTCACGGTGGCGCTGAGTGCGCTGCCGGCTGCGGCGCAGACCGTGAGTTCGACGGTCACGATCGCGGTTCCCTCAATCCAGAAGGTAGAAGGTACCACGTCGCTCGTCGTTCCGGCGGGCGCTCCCCTGCAGCAGGGCCAGCTGGTCGTCAAGAGCAACATCGCCTGGGTACTGGTCGCACACGTCTCCGACCCGAATGCGGTTATCGCCTGGAGGATCGCCGGTAGTGCGACCTGGCAGCGGCTCGGCGCAGCGACGCCTGTACTCCGGGGCCTCAAGGGTGTGCATCAGGTGGAGTACGAGGTGCAACCGGACGGCGGCTCGGCGAAGCAAGGCCTGCCGGTCGCGGTGACATTCTCGGTGGAACCGGTCGGCGCCCCCTAGGAGGACACGGTTGTGGCACGATTCGTGCTAAGTAGTCACCGTGGAAGCAAGATTACTCGTGGGGTGCGCAGGGATGTCGGCGAGACTAAAGCTTGAAGATGTGCACTGCACCGTGGATGGGCTGGTGACCGTGGCGCGTGTCCGGCTCAGCCATCGCGGGCGTTCCGCGTCCGGGACAGCCAGTGCCCGTACGACGGAGGGCATCTGGCGTCACGTGGTCGCGGAGGCTGCCCTGAGCGCCGTGCGTGAGATCATCGATGGCAACCTCGACGTGACCTTGGATGCCGTCGCCGAAGTCGGCTCCGGCCGGCACCCGATCATCGTGGTAACCATGGCGATGGGCCGGGGGCGAAACGAAGTGTTCCTCTCCGGCACCGCGTCGCTGCAAGGGGACCGCGTTGCAGCCGTCGCCAAGGCTGTGTTGCACGGCTTGAATCGGTGGGTAGAACCGTTCCTGGCAATTGCTGCATCGAGTTCATCCGTCGGCCCGCGGCCGTCCGGGCTGCTGCCCCGCATTCGCTCGAACTAACTCCGTACCAACGCGATCATCCGTCTAGTCCTGACAACGGGACTAATCCTGCGCGGGGTGTTCGACCAGCCGCAAGAAGACCTCGACGATTGCCGGGTCAAAATGTTTCCCGGCCTGCTCCCTGATGTAGTCGAGGGCCCGCTCCTGCGGCCAGGCCGCACGGTAGGGACGGTCGGACCGCAGCGCATCCCACACGTCTGCGACAGCGAAGATGCGGGCCGCCAGGGGGATCTGGTTTCCCCGCAGCCCACGGGGATATCCGGTTCCGTCCCACTTCTCGTGATGACCATAGGGGATGTCGAGGGCTGGACGCAGGTGCGCGACCGGCGCAAGTAACTCAAAGGCGTACACCGGGTGCTTTTTCATAATGATCCACTCTTCATCCGTGAGCGGGCCTGGTTTAAGGAGGATGCTGTCTGGTATTCCCATCTTGCCGATGTCGTGCAGCAGTGCGCCGCGGCGCAGGTGCACTATTTCTTCTTCCCGCAGCCCTATGGCGCGGGCCAGGCGCACGGTGAGTTCCATGACCCGCTGGGTGTGTCCTTCGGTTTCCTTGTCGCGGAGGTCAAGGGCTTTCGACCACCCTTCCAGGGTAGTGTCGTAGGCCAGCGTCAGGTCAAGATTCGCGCGCTGCAGCCCCTGGAAGAGCGCGGCGTTGTCGATGGCGACGGCGGCCTGGCCGCCCAGCGTCTCCAGAAACTCGAGCCATTCCGCGGTCGGCTGGAACGGGCGGCGTTGGAAGATCTCGAGCACTCCGGCGACCTGCCCTTTCGCAACAAGCGGCGTCATGAATGCGGTGACGAATCCTTCTTCCTCCACGAGGTGCCGGCGGACGAAATCCACATCCTTGGTGAGATCGGCAACGGTGACCGTGCGGCGATCCAGCACGGCGCGCCCGGCGTGGCCCTCCCC
>Ga0209236_1000253_pt1 | contig 29312 bp, 21 predicted proteins | sample GraSoi013_1_40cm_FD_185819 | JGI IMG/M metagenome (GOLD analysis project Ga0209236, IMG submission 185819) | Grasslands soil microbial communities from the Angelo Coastal Reserve, California, USA - Sample 09_27_2013_1_40cm (SPAdes) (version 2) | ecosystem: Environmental > Terrestrial > Soil >... | reverse complement strand
CGACGAGTCCGCAACCGCCCCCGATTTTCCGCTTCAATCCCTATAAGGCGGTCAATCTACCTTTCCATTCATTCCAGTTATCCAGGCACAGCGGGGTCCAACAAGTGAGCGAGATCGACAAGCTCGACGACGAACGACAACAACTGAGAATCGAGCAATCAAAGAGTCTGGACCAGCTTAACGACACCAAGGTCAAGCTCCAGAAAGTGCGCGAAGAACTACAAGACCTACGCAAGACCCGGGATGGTCTGAACGACACGGTCCGAGCCCTCAAGCAGACCCGGGACAGGCTTCGAGATACGTCGCGCGAGAACCTCGCGACTCTTCGAGAACTTCTCAAGAAGATGAGCGACCGGCCACACGCGTCAATCGCCGAGAAGGAACTGGCATCGTTGGAATGGCATGTCCAGACCTCACCTCTCGAAAAAGACGACGAGAAACGCTTGATGACGAAGATCAGGAGCTTGGAAATCCGCGTCACAGGCTACCACAAGGTCCTCAAGCTGAGAGATGATATCACGAAACAACGAGAAGAAGCCGACCAATTACACGTGAGAATCCAGGAACTAGCCGCTGAAAGCCAGAAGCATCACGGGGACATAGTCGAACTGTCCGAAGCGTTCCAGACACTTAGACTTCGCCGTGAGGAACAGCAGAAGACCCTCGACGACCTCAAACAGAGAACGGCAGAGACGAATCAGAAATTCCTACAACTGAGAAATACTTTGACAGATGACGAGAGGAAAATTCAGCGTCAGAAGGGAGAAGCCCTCAAGGAAGCTCTAAAGGACACGGCTCAGAAGAAGCTCAGCAAAGGCGGGAAGCTAACGCTCCAAGAGCTCGGTGCACTCTACGAAGGAACAGAGGATTGAAGCATCCTATCGCCATCATCGGCGGCTCCGGAGTAAAATCCATACTCAAAGGAAACCAGAAAATCCTCGGAACGCCCTATGGACCAACACCTAGCCTCACATTCGGCGAAATAGACTCGAGACTCACCATATTCCTACCGCGGCACGGAGAAGCGCACTCCAGCCCGCCCCACAAAGTAAACTATCGAGCAAACATCTGGGGCCTGAAGAGCCTCGGAGTCGAACGCATCTTAGCAACAAACGCTGTCGGTGCTATCGATCAGCAACTCTCGCCTGGCGAGATCGTCGTTCCCTCCGACTTAGTCGATATGACAAAGTCCCGGGTTGGAACATTCTACGAAAGCTCCCCTGTCACCCATATCGACGTCTCCCAACCCTACTGCCCCAAGATCCGAGAAGTCTTGACCGCCTCGACCGCCGCAACCGGCAGAAGTCCGCCCAAAGACGTCGTTATGGCGTGCACAGAGGGACCCCGTTACGAGACCCCAGCTGAGATCAGGATGCTCCGAATAATGGGATGCGGAATAGTCGGAATGACCGGAGCTCCCGAAGCCTTCCTCGCCCGCGAACTCGAAATGTGTTATGCTTCGATAAGCTTCGTATCCAACATGGCGGCGGGGCTTCAGAGAACGTTATCAGCAAGGGAAGTAGAAGAGAAGGGCCACGAGACCAGCCAAGTGCTCAACAAGATACTAACCGGAGCGATAGCAAAAATACCCGAGCCTAGGAAAGACTGTCCCTGCGGGACCGCGCTCGCACACGCTCAACTCAAGAAAGAGGAAACCCAGGAACTAGCTTAATGATAGACAGCCTTCTCAGAATTGCTGGGGTCTACAAAGCCTACGAGAAATACCTGATCCAGCAGATCAAGTATGGCACCATGCCACAGCACATTGGAATAATTCTAGACGGCAACCGAAGATGGGCGACAGAGAAGGCTCTCAACTCTACCGACGGACACTGGGCAGGGGCAAAGGTCGGCGAAGAGGTTCTCGACTGGTGCCTCGAATACGGCATCAAGACACTGACACTCTATACGTTCTCCACTGAGAACTTCTCAAGACCCAGCGAAGAAGTAAACTCGATCCTCAAAATCGTCGAAGAAGAAACCCGAAAACTGGGAAGAGACAGTAGACTACACTCCCAGAAAGTACGAGTCAAAGCAATCGGCCGCACCGACCTATTGCCCGAGACCCTTCAAGACGTTTTCAAGCGTCTCGAAGACGAAACGAGCATGTACGACCAGCACTTCCTGAATCTCGCGATCGCATACACGGGAAGAGCAGAGATAGTTGACGCTACGAAGAAGATAGTAGAGGACGTCCACCAAGGCAATCTGTCCCCACAACAGATCGACGAGGATACTTTTCACAAGTATCTCTACACCGCGCACCTTCCGAATCCCAACCCTGATCTAGTCATACGAACTTCAGGAGAAGAGCGTCTCAGCGGATTCCTACTATGGCAGTCAGCCTATAGCGAACTTGTGTTCGAAGATGTCTACTGGCCCGAGTTCCGGAAAATCGATTTTCTCCGAGCAATACGACTGTATCAGAGACGCCACCGCAGGTTCGGCCGATGAAGAAGGGCCTCTACAATCCCTCTACGAAGACGGACGAACTTATCTAACTAGAGTCAGAACCGTTCCAGGGCCTGGGCCTTGGTCTATATCAAGAGAATCGACATCCGAGGCTTCAAGACCTTCAACAAGAAGGTCTCCGTCAACCTCGACCGAGGCTTCACAGTCTTCACCGGACCCAACGGTTCGGGAAAATCCAACATCCTAGACGCGCTAAAATTCTCACTCGGCGAACTCAGCCCCCGAGAACTAAGAGGTGGAAGCCTCTCAGACCTAGTCCACAAATCAGGGACCGGAGACGCCAGATCTGCCTACGTAGCGGTCCAGTTCGACAACACTGACCGAAAGATTCCCGTAGACTCCGACCTCGTGACGGTTTCACGGGAGTTTTCCAAGGGCGGCGAGGGAATCTATCGAATGAACGGCCGGCGCCTCTCCAGGAAACAAGTACAGGACATTCTCAGTTCCGGCGACATCCAAGTAACCGGCTTCAACCTGATCGCTCAACACTCAATCACCCGTCTCGCGGAAATCAGCACGGAAGAGAGAAGACGGATCCTAGAAGATCTCATCGGATTAGGAGTCTTCGAAACCAAGAAGGCCGAGGCAAAAGTCCAACTCCAAGAAGCCGACATCAACCTGAAAGTAGCGGCAAGCAAAGTCGAAGACGTAAGAACCAGAATAGAACGCCTTGAACGCGAACGAAATGACCTTCTGAGGTCCAAGCTTCTCGAAAAAGAGATCGGAAAGCAGCAGGCGCGAGTACACTCCTCGCAAATAGTTGCTCTCGAAAACAAACGCACTAGCGCAGCCCTAGAGTTGGAGAACGAGCAGAAGAACCTCGAAGCACTCCGTCAGCAGAGAGACGAGCTTACCAGCCAAAGATCCAAGGTAGAGGCCGGGAGACGCCACTTTGAAGAGCTAACCGTCACCCAAGGTAATCAAGAACTCTTCGACGTTGAGAGGAAGATCGCCGAGGCCAGCAATGGATCGGTCAGAGCCAAGGCAGAAGCCGAAGCGGCCAAGAATATTCTCAATACCCGAACCAAACAAATCGAGTCTCTCCAAAACCAAGGAGAACAAATCCAGAACAATTTCAAAGAACTCCCAACTGCGATCAGAAACCTAAGCGCGCAGAAGGCCGGCCTCGAATCAAGGTTTGAAGAGGCAAATGCGAAAGCAGAGAAACTCAACACTTCTCTGCAAAACGCTCGAGAATCTCTATCAGTCGACGCGAAAACACACGAATCACTCGATGCTGAGATCGCCGCACTGGAAAAAGAACTGTCAACCTTCATCGCAACAAGCAAAGGTAGCTCCGCAAAACTAGACCTGACCGCGAGTCATTTACAGACCCTTGAGGCTCGCCACCAAGAATTCTCCAGCTTGGCAGATGAGTTGAAGAAGAGAATCCGAGAAATGGAGAAACTGGGGAAGGAAGAAGAGAAGAGATTACAGGATATTGAAGAGAAGGCGAAGGAGTATACTGAACTCAAGGATCAACGGCACAAGGAGATCGACGAAGCTCTCGACGTTGCCAAGAGAGCGCGGGTAACTGTAACCGAATTCAACACCCAAAGAAACATTGCTGATACGTTCCAGGCGGAAGAAAAGGCGCTACAGAAACTGGAGGAGATGGCAGAGGAGGGAGCAATCAAAGGAGTTCTAGGACGGCTCCAGGAGCTGATGAAATACAGCGATGAATACAGCAAGGCGGTAGAAGCGGCCAGTGCAGGCTGGATGAGAGCCCTTGTCGTGAGAGATCTTGAAGTGGCTATCAAATGCGTTGAGAGCCTAAAGCGGACCAAACTGGGCCGGGCCAAGATAATTCCTCTCGATGACCTAGAAGTTCCCCAAGAGAACAATGACTATGAGGAGACCTCCGGAATAGTGGGTCCCCTCTCGAGCGTTATCAGGCCTGAGAAGGGATTAGCGTCAGCAGTCGAGTTCGTCTTCGGCGATACAATGCTTGCCACAAACCAGAGAGCCGCCTTCCTCAGCGCGGCGAAGGGACAGAGATGCGTAGTGACGAGTGGGGACCTATACGAGCCGGGCGGAGGCCTCGAAAGCGGCTATTATCGAGCCCCCTTCGACGCGTCCACCCTAATCCCGAGGTCCAATGTCCTTGAGGGTCTCGAGCGGACCGTCAAGTCGCTAGAGTCTATTGTTCAGCGCTCTCGATCCGAACTCGACCGGTTAGAATCGGAGATTGTCAAGCTCAGAGAAGACAGGGTTTCCACTAGTAAGACGCGAGAGGCGCTCACGCGTGATGTTGAGATGGCTCAGAGGAGCCTCGAAAGAACCCGAATGTCGCTTCAACAGACGAAGAAGAGGATCGACAGTCTTCAGAACTCAATGCAACGCGAACAGGAATTGCTAGAGGAGATAGCCCAGAAACAGGGTGAGATGAAACGGCGACTCTCCGTCCGCGAGGAAGACCTCGCCAAGCTGAAGATCGAACAGAGAAGAACCGCAATCATGGGGATGGAACGCGAACGAGATCAGGCGGTCGCTGAAGCCGAAGCCCTGTTGCGCGAGAAGCTAGAACTGGACAGTAAGGTTGCTTCCACGCAATCCACGCTTGACACTCTCAAACCCGGTTACGACCAGCTGCGCATTCAACTGAGAGCCCTTGAGGCTGAGATCAGACGAGAAGAGTCAAGGGTTGAGGCAGCCAACAAAAAGTCAGTAGAACTACAGCAAGAGATGAGCAAGCTCAATGAGGAAAAATCTCGGCTAGTAGACAGCCTCGCATCAGTCGGCCAGGAGCGGAGAAAGTACGAAGATAAATTCTCTGAGATAGAAAAATCCCTTTCGCAACTGATCGATAGGATGGACCCGCTCAACTCCAACGTCTCGGAGCTGAAGGCAAGCCTCAGAGAACTAGAGACGCAGCTAACAATGCTGACCGCACAGTTGCGAAATCTCGGTTTCGACAAGCCCCTGGAAACCACGCCCGAAGCTATCGAGGATGCGACGAAGATCAAGGCGGGGTTAGAGAAGGAGTTGGTTGAGATAGGCTTGGTTAACCAGCTGGCAGTCCAACATTATGAAGAGATCAAGGATGGATACAAGCACCTCTCAGTTCGGATAGGCGATCTGGAAAAGGAGAAGCTGGCTATTCTAGACTTCATGAATGAACTGGAGAAGAGGAAACTGGACACTTTCATGGGCGCGTTCACGAAGGTCAACGATACTTTTCACCAGATCTTTTCCGACATTACGAACGGCGGGAACGCAAGAATGGCGCTCGACAGCCCCGACAATCCATTCGAGGGAGGACTAGACGTGTTCCTCCAATTCCCAGGGAAAACCGAACTCACGATTGGCGCCGCCAGTGGCGGAGAAAAGTCGGTCTCGACAGTCTGCTATCTACTTGCTCTGCAGCAGATTCATCCCATGCCCTTTTACATCATGGACGAGATCGACGCCCACCTAGATGTTCTGAACGCGAAGAGGCTGGCAACACTAGTCAAGTCCAAGAGCACGGAATCCCAGTTCGTCGTGATCTCTCTGAAAGACACTACGATTTCTCGCGCGGACAGAGTCTTTGGAGTCTACATTGATCAGGGACAGAGCCAGGTGATCTCCCTTCCGAGCAAGGGTGGAGTCAACGATTGACCACCGAACAGGATACTTACTGGCTGAAGAGCCCGTACACTGTACTCTTTGACTTGCTTCACTTGCATCGTGTCAAGCCGTGGGACGTGAACCTGTCCCAGCTTCTAACGAGTCTGATGAAGGAGATGAAGGGCCGAGGTTTCATAGACTTCTCAGTCTCAGGAACAGCACTTCTATCCTCTGCGATCCTTCTGCGGATGAAATCGGAACTCGTCCTGAAGATGGAGGAACCACCACGGCCTCCACCTGAGAAGCCCACGGACTATGTGCCTCCTCCGCTGGCGTTCCCGATCAGATTTCAGTCGACAACAACCTCCCTAGACGAGGTTCTCAAGGGAATACTTGACGTTCTCAGAGCTGAGAGGCTACTGCCGTCTGAGACTGCTCAGCTGGTGTCCCGCACGCCTGCCGTGTTTGAACAGGTGGACGATTGGCTTGTGAAAATTGAAGAAGAGATCAAGGCTTTCCACCGCCGACTCTTGGAAGAGACGGTTCCCGGCGAAAGCCTGTCATTTCTGCAGCTATTGGGGAAGGGAGATACTGTGCAAGCGGTACGCATGTTCATCATGCTTCTATTCCTCGCCATAGAAAGAAAGGTTGGTCTAGATCAGACGGAAGAATTTGGAGATATTCGGATCGAAGTGATAAACAATGGAAACCCAGTCTCAGACTGAACTAGCAGCTAAGACATCCTCGTCGCTGCTTCAACAACAGCTCTGTGAGGCAGCACTCTACGTTTCGGGAAGACCGCTAGACCTCAAGACGATTGGATCAGTAATCGGTGCAAGATCCGAAGAGAAGATCAGATCCATTGCAAGAGCCATAGCCGAACGCTACGCCAAACTGGACAGCCCGGTCCAGGTCCTAGAATTACCTGATGGAAGGTTTGTGATGCAGCTGAGGCCTGAGTTTGCGAAGCATGTGAGGAAGCTCTCAAACAGACCTCTCCTGACGCCGGGTCCATTGAGAACCCTATCGTTCATAGCTCTCAGACAACCGATTCCCCAGTCACACGTCGTACGGGTTAGAGGAAAGCTCGCCTACCAACACGTCAAACAGTTGAAGGAGATGGATCTAATCAGTTATGATAAGCTAGGACGATCAAGAGTTCTGAGAACCACGACTACGTTTGCAGACTACTTCAATCTCAACCACGATCCTGCTCTCATGAAAAAAGAGCTGAAGAATGTCTTCGACCTAACCCATCCACAACAGAGCCGGACGGCACCAGATTCAGCTTCTCCAGCACAATCCTAGTTGAAAGACCGATTCCCTATTGAAGAGATCTCGACCGAACAACGACCTGTTGAGCTGCGAATTCGTCAGGAAACTGCATTATCACAAATCGTCTTAGCGGCCACGGCAGCCTCAGCACGACCTTCTCGAAGACAGTGAACAACGCCCAGGCGAGACTGAACGGGAGGGTCAAGATTCTGGTTCAGCTCGGAGATTCTGCCTCTTCTCGATCCTAGGCTGGGGACTGGTCTTCCTTGGCATCAATCGGATGAGACTCATGCGGCGTGGTAAAAGCTTCCAGAGGGACCCATCTCGACCTTTGCGCCCCTTTCACCCAGAGACCATTGCCATCGACCCATTCGACGACGCCTTCGATTGTCTCACGATTCAAGAGAGTAACCTTCACGGTATCACCCTGCTTGGGCAGCGCCATACCCTGAAGGGCACGCTGCTCGAATAAGAACCTGTTTTCTGGCTGATTTTTCCTTCTAGGCGTAGAGGATGGAGTTGAATCCTCGCCTCAGCTTCGTTGCTTGTCTGCGAACTTTGATGGGGTCTTCGCCTTTGTAGACTTGGCCGATGAGTTCCGCCACCCTATCCATATCGGCAGGTTTCATTCCGCGTCTAGTGGCCTCGCAAGTGCCTATCCGTATCCCACGGTCCACGATAATATTTGCATCCTCCAGTCTTTGGGTTAGCCTATCGATCTCTTTCTCGTCCTTCATGTCCAGAAAAACTTGGTGGGATGCTGTAAACCCGTACCCTGCGCACTTTACCGGCACTCCTCTCTCATGCAACCCCTTCGCCAAGGCCCTAGCGTTTTCAATCACTCGAGCCGCGTACTTTCCACCATTCCTCCGTGCTTCATCAAGGGCCCAAGTTAACGCGGCTATTCGGTTCCAGTGAGCATTATCCACTAAGCCAGGAAACTGTCGACCCTTCACCTCCGCCTCGACATCTTTCTTGCCAACAATGATTCCTCCCTGTGGACCGAACAGACTTTTGTGAGTAGATCCTAGCAATAGTTCCGCGCCCTCCTGAAGCGGGGTCTGGAACTCGCCCCCGGCAATCAATCCGAGGACGTGTGAGCCGTCATAGACGACGCGAGATCCTGCAGTGTTGCAAGCTTCTGCCAGTTCCTTGACGGGATGCGGGAATAGGAAGAAGGATTGACCAAAGACGACTAGCGAGGGCTTCTCATCCTCTATCAAGCCGCGAGCCTTGTCTACATCGATGTTCATCCGTTCGGAATCGAATGGAAAATACAAAATCCGAACATTCACAAAAGTCGGGTATCCAGCTTGATCACTTAGGCCTGGATAGCCTCCGTCCGCAGTACTGACGGTGAGAATGGAACTGCCAGGCTTGGCGAGGGTCGAGACCGTTATCATGTCAGCCATATGTCCTGAGAGTGGACGGAGCGTAGCCCAGTCGGCACCGAAGACCTCGCACGCTAGCTTTTCCCCAAACAATTCAAGCTCGTCCATGTACCGGGTCCCTTTGTAGAATCGATCATCGGCCCGATACCGATTGCCCATATCGCCTGAGAGAAGCTGTCTTACAGTATGACTTGTCACGTTCTCAGAAGGAATCAGATTCAGGCACTCTTCAGCCCGCCACTTCTGATGTTTACCGACTATCTTCCGGATCTGAGAAGCGTAGGACGTTGGGGGAAACTCCAGGGGAGGCTAGACGCGCCGGCCGCGCCGGCCACCGGGTCGACGAGTCCCGTCGTGCGGGACAGGGGTGACATCCTCGATCCTACCAATCCGGAACCCATGACGAGCCAACATTCTGATCGCCGCTTGGGCACCGGGACCAGGAGTCCGGGCTCCATGACCTCCAGGTGCACGAACACGGATATGCAGAGAAGTGATTCCCTTGTCTTTCGCAACCTTTGCAGCAGCCGCGGCCGCTTGCATTGCCGCGTAAGGGGTCCCTTGCAATCGATCAGCCTTCACATGTTGACCCCCGGCACTTCGCGAGATCGTCTCTGCACCAGTCAAGTCGGTAATGTGAACCATGGTGTTGTTGAAGCTTGAGTAGATGTGGGCGATTCCCCAATGATCTGCCGGTTGCTTAGCTTTCTCCGCCATGATCTCGACTATCCGAGAAGCCTGCGCGGCCGGCCCGCGAATTTAAACCCTTAGACAGAAAACGCTGAGCATGACTATGCGACGAACCTTCTGGCTGCTTGACCTCAACCATGAGACCTACGAGGGAAAATCCTCAATCTGGCTCTGGGGCATCACCCACGAAGGGAAACGGGTCCTAGTCGTCGACAACAACTACCGAGCCTACTTCTACCTCCTACCGAGAAAGGAGCAGGACCTCGAAGAACTGAGGAAAAAGCTGGAAGTGGAAAAACCTCATCCCTCTATCGAAAGTGCTACGATTGAGAAGAGGAAACTTCTAGCCGACGAACGAGTCGTCCTCAAGGTATTCTGTAAGGACCCAGATTTACTGGAGAAGGCTGCACGAGAAACGCTGAAAAAAACTGGTGCCGAAGCAACCTACGAAGAGAAACTCCGACTAGCGATCAAGTACCAGTACGACCATGGAATCAAACCTTGCCAGTGGTACGAGGCGGATACCACCGCCTCAACGATAGACCCAAGGAAGTTCAGCGTCCAGGAAACACTAACAGCAACGGACCATCCCCGCCCCATCCCGAAAGAGGAACCGCCTAGCCTAGATCTCTTCTCATTCTCACTCCTATCAGTTAGCAAGATAGGTGCACCTAGCCCAATAAGAGACCCAATCCAGGTAATCAGCTGGAGAACAAACAAGAACGCAAACGAAGTTCTCCTGACGCACGCCGATTCGGATCAAGCTACCATTCAGAAGTTCGGCGAAGATGTCATCAAGATCAATCCAGACTTTGTTCTGAGCTTCGAAGGAAACAGTATCCACTGGCCCTGCCTTGTGAAGAGGACTAACAAGACGAGGACCCCGCTCAGAGTCGGGAGAGATGGAGGCCCGCCGCATCAGAGCCTCTACGGCCACTATTCGCTGATCGGACGAGCGAATGTTGACCTTCTCAATTTCGCCGAGGACCTGTATGAGGTGAAGAACAAGACCATCGAGAACGTCGCAAGATATCTTGGAATCAGATTGTCTGATCACAAGATTATTGATGAGACGTCCTACTTCTACTACTGGTCAAAGCCAGACCAGAGAAGGATTCTAGTCAAATACGTGGAGAAGCAAACCGAAACCGTCCTAAAGATCGGACAGGAAGCGATCGACTATGTCATCCAGATATCCGCTCTCTCGGGATTACCTCCTGACCAAGTGATAGCCGCGGCCGTAGGTTTCCGCGTCGACAACTACCTAATGATGGAGACCCACAACCTTGGCCAGCTGATCCCCCCTAGAACCGAACAGCCCATCATTCCATACAAGGGAGCGATCGTCCTCGAGCCGAAGGTTGGGCTACACGACAACGTGGCAAGTCTCGACTTCTCGTCCATGTATCCAAGCTTGATGATCAAATACAACATTTCTCCCGATACACTCGTCACCGGGAAAGAGAAGGAGGATGTCTTCGAAGTCCCTGAAGTCAAACACCGATTCAGAAAGAACCCCTCAGGGTTCTACAGAATAGTTCTCACCAAACTCATCGAAGCCCGCAAGACGACAAAGGCCGAGCTCAAGCACACAGCCAAGAGCGATTCGAGGTATCCTCTGCTAAATGCTCGTGAGAAGGCCGTCAAAGTCATGACAAACGCAGTCTACGGCTACGCGGGCTGGGCTGGCGCACGCTGGTATTCAAAGGAGGTGGCGGAATCAGCCGCTGCCTTAGGAAGAGAGACGATTAACCGCGCGATAACGCTCGCAAAGAGCCTCGGACTCTCCGTCTTCTATGGTGATACAGACAGTCTTTTCGTGAACTACGATGAGAAACTTGTCCAGACGTTCCAGGGCGAGATCGATAGACAGCTCGGGCTCGAAATCAACCTATCCGAAGTCTACAAGAGAATACTCTTCACAGAGGCCAAGAAAAAATATGCAGGTCTAAGAACCGACGGACAGATCGACATCGTAGGTCTCGAGGCGGTCAGAGGGGACTGGTCCAACCTAGCTCGGGACGTACAAAACGCGGTTCTGAGAATGGTCTTGGAAGACGCTAACCCGTCCAGACCGACAGCCTACGTTCAAGACTTGACGAGGAATCTCAAATCCAAGAAGCTTCCGCTATCCTCGTTCATCGTATGGAAGACTCTGACAAAGCCCGTCGAAGCATACGAGGTGAATGCTCCACATGTGGAAGTTGCGAAGAAGATGGCGAAGGACGGCTGGCCGGTTACGGCCGGAGACAAAGTCGGCTTTGTGATAACTAAGAGACCTGGAAAACTGTTTCAAAAGGCGGAGCCTCACTACAAGGTCACGATTGAGGATGTGGACTACGACTATTATGTTCTGAATCAGATTGTGCCTGCTGCGGCACGTATCCTAGAAATTCTTGGTGTGTCAGAGGGGCAGTTAGCTGCTGTTCCGGCTGCGCAAGACAGCCTTTCAGTTGGGACCAAACGAGGATAAGTCGCTAAGCGTCAGAACGTTAACGTTAGCTGGCTTTTTCGCCCCGTCTGATACTCGATCTCCAATCACGTATTTTATGCCCTTTCCCGCGGCGATGTCCAGAAGTCTCTGCGTGACCACCCCGTCGAAGAGAACAAGGTGAGAGTTTTCAAGGTTGGGTATCTTTTCCGCAAGCTCGCTCACAGGCATCTTAGACAACTCCTTCCCCGCCTCGTCGAACACTACAGCTTCCAAGGTTCCGCGTAGATCCTTCGCGGCGTCGAAGACTGGGGGAGGTAAGTTCGGCTTCTCGACCGGAGCAGCAGCACGAACAGTAATCTCAGGCGGACCGTAGCCCTGTTCTCTTGGACCATAGGCTCGCTCGGTGTAGGATTTCTCTTGATACGGACGCTCTGTTCTTTCGGGTCTGGACGCAAATTGTGGTCTCTCGATTGGCTTTGCCATGTTAAGGGGCACGCGTTCGCGTAAGGCTCTCATGACCTCTTTGGGTGTGAGTTCTTCCACTTCCTTCCCGAAGGGTGCACGAGCGACATAGTCGATCTCCGCAACCTGCGTAAGTTCCTTCAAGATCAGATCTCCAGCTCTGTCTCCGTCGAGGAACGCTGTGACTTCTCGGTCCTTGGTGAGCTTGATGACTGTCTCCGGAACCTTGGTGCCGTTGAGTGCGATTACGTTCTTGATGCCGACCTTCATCAGAAGAATGACGTCCGCTCTGCCTTCTACGACTATGATGTCTCCTCTCTCAGCCTCGGGTCCTGCAGGGAGCTTTTCGGGCCCGTATTCTATGACATCGACTCCGCGGAGGGATCCAGCAACTTCCTTCACGACCTCTTCGGTGCTAGGGGAGGATTCTACGACCCATTTTCGGAGAATATCCTTGGCCTTGGTTAGGATTGCCTTGCGTTTTTCCTCTCGGACATCCTCGACCTTCTCGAGGCTGATCTTTGCTTCGCAGGGTCCGATGCGGTCTACACTCTCAATAGCGGCAGCTATGATGGCTGTCGAGACTTTATCGAGGCTTGACGGGATTACTATTGAGCCGGCTGTCTTGTCGTGTTTTGAATCTAGATTAATTTCGATCCGGCCTATGCGTCCGGATTTTTGCAGTTCTCGTAGGTCCAGGTCTGGACCGAAGAGTCCTTCCGTCTGGCCGAAAACGGCACCGACTACGTCAGGCTTCTCTACGACGCCTTGGACATCGAATTTTGCTTTAACTATGTATTTTGTTGTCGAAGCGTACTGCGACGGTTCAACCATGAAAGTTTAACCTCCATAATTCACTGACCTTCCTTAATTCCTCACTATACTTGTTAAGCTGAAAGCTTACCTCTTTAACGGGTGGGCTAGTATTAAAGCCCGTCTCCGGATGCACTATTCTACCCGTTAGGGCTAAAAGAGAGCCGTATCAAGCTCTTTTCGAGAGAATCATCAAAATGCCCAAGAGCGCGGCCAGAGTTGGAGTAAACGGATTCGGAGTTATTGGAAAACGCGTCGCTGATGCTGTCTCGAAACAGAACGACATGAAACTTGTCGGAGTCTCTGATGTTGTCGGAGACTACCGCGTCAAGCTTGGTCAGATGAAGGGTTACCAGATCTACGCCTCAGTCCCAGAAAAACTGCCGGACATGAAAAAGGCGGGGGTTGAGGTTACTGGAACACTTGAGGAGTTGTTAAGAAAGATCGACGTAATTGTTGATTGTACTCCAGCGGGACTAGGGGCAAAGAACAAAGCCATGTATGACAAAGCCGGGATCAAATCAATTTTCCAGGGTGGAGAAAAACATGAGCTAACTGGGTCATCTTTCGTCGCCCAGTGTAATTATGAGGAGAACCTCAACCGCGGTGCGACGAGAGTAGTGAGCTGCAACACGACCGGAATTTGCAGAACCGTTGGAACACTTCAGAATACGATAGGCGTCAAGAAAGCGCGGGTCGTCTTGTTTAGAAGAGGCACTGACCCGTGGGAGAGCCACAAGGCGGGTCTAATAAACACAGTCGTCCCGGAGGCTCACATTCCCTCACACCAAGGTCCGGACGCTCAAACGATAATTCCGAAACTGAACATTACCACAATGGCCGCTAGGGGACCCTTTAACCTCGGGCACTTGCATTTTGCGATGGTCCAGCTCAAGGGGGAACCGGATAAGAAGGATGTTCTGAAGGCTTTGAAGAGCGCACCGAGGCTGGCGCCAGTCAGAACCTCCGATGGAGTGGATAGTATGAATGCAGTCGCTGAGATAATGCGGGACCTAGGACGTGTGAGGGCTGACATGTGGGAGGTAGCCTTCTGGGAAGACATCCTCGACGTGACCGACGGCGAGGCAAGCATGGTGTATCAGGTGCACAATGAAAGCGTGGTCGTGCCTGAGAACGTGGACGCCGTACGCGCGCTTACAGGATTGGAGACTGAGGGACCCAGGTCTATCGCGAAGACGAACGATGCCATGGGCATCGGCAACAAGTTCCTCTAAGTGGTTCCAAGAAATCGAGCTACTGAAGGGCGCGAATAGATTCCTTGTTAAAAGTAGAAGATACCGCTCTAGACGAAGACTAATCCTTTCGTAGAATCGATTTCGAACGTCTCAGCGTCTATCTTTGCGGACTTTTGGTTAAGTCTCTGAACTTTCAACTCTCGCTCGTTGGGATCCGAAGCATCCTTGGACAGATCTGCAACACAGTCTGCCAAGTCAGTCAATGAGGAAGCCAAGTCTTTCGGAAGCTGGGACATGTCAACGGTAACAATGAGAGTCGCGCCGGAGTCTTTGAGCTTGCCCGCAAGTTCGGTGAAGCTCTTCACGAAGTCTTTCAGCGGGACCTTCGTCGCAAGTTTGTCGATGGAGTCGAAGATGACTCTGATCTTCTCGCCCATGAATACCTGACTGTTCCGGACTAGCGTATCCTGTATGTTTTCAAAGTTGAAAGGCTGGTCCAAGTAGCTCGCCTCCATACTGAACGAATCAGACTGGGACGCATAACCGTCGACAATGATGAACCGATATTGAGATTCATACTGTGACGGATCTGATCCAAGCTTCTTCATCTGTTCGCGGAGAGTTGTGGGGGCCTGATCATATGTCACGTAGAGACACGGATCTCCCCGTTTCAGATAGTTGGCTGTGAGGCCTGAGCAGAGAGTTGTTTTGCCAGCTCCCGGCGGGCCATTGATAATGACAAAACCCGGGCTCTCCAGGTTTCCTTGAGTCAATTCGAAAATGTGATCGAAATTCTGCTGAGGCTCTTTCACCTTCTGAGGCGGAGCTTCCTTTGAGGCCTTGTCCGCTTTCGTAGGCTTATCCTGAGGCTTCTCCGTAGGCTGGTTTTGTTTTTGTTGAATCGGTGGAGGCGCAGGCTGAGGAATTGGCGTAGCTGGAGTAGTCGTAGCCTTTCCTGTTGCAGCTTGGGCTCCTGGCGTGTTAGTTGGTTTGATAATCGGTGTGCTTGGAATGCTAGGTGGTTGCTTGCTCGTCGAGGGTTTGCCTTGTTCCTCCCATTCTCCCTCATCGTCTTTCTGACCAATTACCATAGCTCTACTCGGGGGAGTGGCTCGTAGTGGGACGAATTCGGGAGTGCTCTCCCGCATTGGACTGAAGGTGGACCCGGTAGCTGTCGGGATGTCTTGCAGTAGCGATTGCAGGATTCTCGATAGAGAGGTTTCTTCTGAAGGGAATGACGCGTCGAGTGGCAGTTGGCGCGGTGTGGGTCCTGGGGTCATTTGTCTCATCGAGGGTGCCGGGGGTGGTAGAACTGGCTGGCCCATTCCAGAACTCTGCGTTGGCCAGGTCGGGGGTTGATTCTGAGTGGTTATCGGAACGGGACTCTGTGTTTGCATCGACTCGGGCTGTATCGACTGTGTTTGAGAAGATGCTTGACCGGCGTCTGTCCCAGTGTCTATCTGAACGCTGGAATCGTCCTTCTTTTTCTTGCCGAATATGGTTAGCATGTGATCAATCCGTTTCTTATTTGTGACCTATCCACTTACAAGCATCCTGAGTGGTAATCTTGAGCCGAGAGGAAGCAGAGCGCAATCTTGGATATGGATGCTGTTACTGCCATGAACCTTCAGCGGAAACAATTCCACATCACGAGGCTGTCGGGTGGCTGTGCGACCAGTGATGAGGCAGTTTGGTGCTATTACTTGACTTTCAATATGTCCGACTTTGTGAGTATCCCGATGGTGCTCTCTCCCTTGGTTACGAGGACGCCGTAGTTTCCTTGCAAGAGACCTAGAACCATTTCCAGCGGCGTATCGTCGTTGACCGTTGGGAGAGGAGAGTCCATGATGTCCCGGACTCTATTGTTGAGTAGAGATTCGAGCGGTTCTCCCCGGGCGGCACGGTCTAGGATCGTCTTCTCGGAGATGCTTCCGACGCACCTGTTTCCATCGAACACTGGGAGTTGCGAGTAGCCTCGCTTTCTCATCAGATCCACCGCGTCTCGAACTAGTTGGGTCTTGGAGACAGAGATGACAGGTTTGCTCATGATCTCGCTGACCCTGGGTCGCGACGTCTGGATACTCTCCTTCTCCAGTGCTTCGACTAATCGTTTTGCTATCGAGTATGAGGGGTCTACGGTTCCGGATTCGATCTTTGCGATTATGGACTGGCTGACTCCCGCTAGCTGCGCGAGTTTGGACTGGGTAAGGCCTAGCGCTTTGCGTTTCTTCGGGATCTCGTCGAGGGGAGGCAGCATGATTGACTGTTAGTAGCAGCGACTATCTGATATTCCCTTCGGAATAGAATCCTGAACGAATATGTAATTCCTATTGGAATATTGGTACAACAGAACTTATATAATTGGAATAATTGAAACCTACGAGAACACGATATGTCGCCCAAAGCCCAGCTCGGCGGAATCTATCCCCGCTCAGAACAACTCATAGAACTAACACGATCCTACGACAGAGCAAAAACTGATCTCGATACCGTAAAGAAACAAATCGAACAAGACACGCTAGAGCTGATCAAGCTACAGGACGACCCAGGCTTCGAAACATTCTCAGATGGAGCCTTCGCCTGGCAAGATCAGCTAAGACCCATTGTCGAATCTCTGAACGGCGTTACGACCGGAACTCGCTATGATCGATGGTTTGACACTAACACATTTTACAAGAAACCAACTGTTGCAGGGAAAATAGGCGTCCGCCCGTTCGATCCCAAGAATTTCATCCGCACCGACCTTCTACCCAGGACCAAGGGCTGGAAAGTAACCTTCCCGGGACCCTACACCTTCTCCGAACTTTCAGAGAACCTCCACTACGCGAATCAATCCGACCTTCTCTCCGCCGTAGCGGCAGCTGAACATGAAATAATCAATCGATTGAAAGACGCAGGAGTTTCACGATTCCACCTCTCAGAACCATGCCTCGTCTACCGACCCTACAGAGAACAGGCATTGGGCAAGGCAGAGCTCGACAATGCGTTGGCGGCTCTTCAGAAGACAGTCGACGGAATCCAGGCGGAAATCTCCGTTCATACATATTTCGGCGACGCAACGAACATTCTACCGAATCTTCTCAAACTCCCATTCGACACTGTGGGGTTTGACCTGTTCGAAACAGACTATTCCAAGTTGAAGATCGAGACGACGAAGAAGCTTGCCCTGGGCATCGTAGATGGGCGCGAGTCAAATGTGGAGAATGCGAAGTGGATCGCTGAGACCGCGACACGCGTATCGAAGCACATCGTCGGCGGAGACATTGTCCTCGTTCCAAACTCCGACCTCAAATTCGTACCGCGAAAAGTCGCTGATGTCAAGGCACGAGCGCTTGCAGAGGCCACTAGGCTGTTTGGGGAGGCGCGGTAGATGTCGAAGTTGTATCCCGTTCAAGAGATCGGGAGCCTATCGAAACCTCGATGGCGCACGAAGGGGCTGACCCAGCCGCTCTCGAGCAAGGACCTAGTGGAGGCTGAGGAATGGGCGCAGCGATTGGGTATTCCGGACTTTCAAGACCGCGCCAAGCAGCTATTAGCCGCGCAAGAGCAGAATGATCGCGTTAGGGAACTACTAGAGCTTTCCACAATCTATGGATTGAGACTGTTCCAGCAGACCGGTCTCGACAATGTCGGGGTTGGAGGAGAGCAACAACGGGTCGAGATGTATGAGCATGTGATCCGGGGTGTCGAGGGAATGAGGGTCCTCGGTCATGTCCAGTCGTTCGATTACAAGTACTTCAACAAGGCTGTCGCCGAGTCCAAGATTCAACGTAAGCATCCGATCTATCTCCAAGAATTCCTCGACGTCAAGAAGAATGCGGAGGGACAGTTGAAGGTCCCGATTACTGGACCCTACACGCTAGTCGACTGGTCCTTCAGCGGCCACTACTCCGGCGGACGAACCAGCCTGAGTCTCAAGAAGCAGAAGCAAGAGGCGAAAAGAGAGTTCCTACTCGACTTCGTCGAGCAAGTGATCCGGCCCGAGATTCGCGACCTAGTCGATGCCGGGGCGGAGTGGATCCAGATCGACGAGCCAGCCATTACTACTCACCCCGAGCCCGCGGACATGGATCTGTTCGTTGAGAGCTGGAATGAGACAGTTCGAGGATTCAACTGCAAATTCAGCGACCACACATGCTATCCCTCCGAGATAGGATACAAAGTACTCGCACAATACGCTCCGAAACTCGACAAGTGCACCCACCTCGCACTAGAATTCGCCAACAGAGACGGTACAAGTCTAGGAGTTGACGCTAAGCATCGAGAAGGATACCGGGACCTAGAGTACTTCATCCAGAACGGTTACGACGGCGAGTTTGGCGTCGGAGTCGTCCACGTTCACGACTTTTCCGGACACGTCCCACCCGGCTCAGGGAAGGAAGTAGGACGGAACATCCTAGAATCCCCCGAACTCGTACGCGACAGACTACTCTACGCGGCAAAGATCGTAGGTGATCCGGCGAAGATCTGGGCAAACCCAGACTGCGGACTGCGAACCAGGACATGGGACGTGACTTTCGCGAAACTCATCAGCACCGTCAAGGGCGCAGAGCTCGCCAGGGAGGCTTCACGCTGAGACTGTCAGAAGCAGCCAGCCATCACCCCATCGTGACGGTTGAACTAATCCCGGACCGGGTCATCCCGGCTCACCTACCCATATTGCAGGGCCGCGTTGACGCGATCACCATTCCGGCTCTGAGGAATCGCGAAGATGATCCCAGCTATCCAGCAGGATTCAGAGTTACACCTCAAACAAGGAGTCTCGCTTCAGCAGTCATAGTCAGGAAGACGGGCGCTGAGGCGGTTCCCTCGCTGACGTGCAGAGATTTTCGCCGATCAGACCTAGCCCTGGTTCCTTCACTCTTCAAGAAAGGTCTGGATAATTTCCTAGTCGTCTTTGGGGATCCCTATCCCGGACACCGGATCGAAGATTACGATTTCAGAAAAACAGAGGAACTGATTCGAGGGGTCCTGTCAGCCTTTGATGGTCCACGGCCCTGCATCGGAGCTGTAACGAACCAGTACGCGGAGGATCAGGAACGAGAAACATCTCGGACAGTGCGCAAAGTAGATGCTGGAGCGGACTATGTTGTAACGAATACAGCGTTCGACGATGACCTTGTGCTAGACCACGTGGACAGGCTTCGCTCCAAGGGACTCAAGGCACCAATCTTCGTACAAGTATCCATTCCATCAGGACTGAAGAATCTACTATTCGTGAGTCAGAAGTTTGGTATCCCAGTTCCCGAAAAGGTCAGACAGACCCTATCCCGGAACCCGTTTGGAGGGGGGATCCGGATTGCAGCTGATGCCTATACGGCCCTTCGTACCGAAGTAAACGGAATCCACTTCTCGTATCTGCACAGAAGCCACAACCCGATTCCAGCCTACACTCACCTGCTGGATGCAATTGAGACTGATGGACAACTAACCGTCTCAATCCAAGCAGCCCTAATACAGTGAGAATTCTGGTCGTTCCCGTTCTTCACGAATTAAGTTCATAGATCGCTGGTCTCAGCGATGCGACCCAGATCGCTTGTTATATCTTGGTTCAGTGCGCGCTCTTGACCAGTTTCAGTGGTCCACCGCAGACTATGCAGCTCATAGATTGCGGGTAGGTAAGTACGAGCTGTCCGCATTTATCGCAGACCTTTGCCTGAATCTCGAGGCCTGCCTTCTTTGTGGGTAGCCGCGTGAGACAGCCCTTCGACAAAAATCAGTGTGTGACTGCCCGAACTTAGCCCTTGAAGGCTCAATGATGGCAAATCATGGTTACAGAAAACGGGTGCACGAAAGACATCCACGTATAGAATTCTATATACCAGCTAACTTGGTATAGCTAGGGCAGGCTGTTTCACAGCAAATGTTGTCACGTCCAGACTCAATGCGATAGCGACTGTCTACCCAACCCAATGTTTGCTGGGATACAACCTTTCGAAACCATTAGCTTAAGATAGGTTCAAACTGGTCTCGACAATACTCCTTCTCAAATCTAGATTGACCTTCCCAAACAGTTTATTGTCCTGCAGTGTTTTCATGAAATGATCTTGACTTCAGAACAGATAGGGTTCGCGCTCAGACCTGGAGTATTCTCGCCCCTAGAGATCAAAGAAACAGCTGTTGCATTGGAGCTGAGTGATAGGGTTTCACGCATCTTTGTTCCCGACATGCGGATCGGCTATGAATCCCTAGAAATTGCATCGTCAATTATCGCTCTAACGAAAAGGGTCCACTCGGGAAGCGGCGTCATACGATTGCTAGAACACGATCCACAGCTACTGACCCGTAGGGTCCAGACACTTCAGGCTCTCTCCTCCAACCGCCTCGTCCTAGGAGTGGGAACAGGATCTCCAGGCCCTCAGCCAGGCAAGACGGTAAGCGCCGTGCTTCAACGACTCGATGACCTCAAGAGAGGGTTTGGAGGGTTTCCTCAAGGAGTCAAGCCTCCAGAAATCTACGTTGCAGCTCTCAAACTAGGAATCGCCAAACGTGCCGCCAGCAAGGTGGACGGTCTACTCCTGAATTTCTGCTCTCCCCAGCATGCTTCCAAACTAGTAGAGGCGGCCAGGGTCGCGAGAGGCGAGGGAATTGACTTTGCATGCTATCTGAAGATCTTCTACTCATCGCAGGGTCTTGAATCAGCTCAGAGGCTGATGCTGCAGGAGTTTCTAAACTATGACTCGACTTCTCAGTATCACGATATGTTCCTGCAAGACGGGACCGCGGAAGCGATTTCGACATTCAAGGAGAACGAAGGATGGAAGATTGGTCCTGTCGATGTGCCCAAAGAGCTACTGAGAGTAAGCCTGGCCAATCCTGGGAGCGACCAACTAGTTCAATATGTGAAGGCTTTCAGGCAAGCGGGGGTAACGCTTCCAGTAGTCTACCCATACTTTCCGAGCGGTGAAGGTGCAAGGTTCAAGCTTGAGACAGTGAATCGAATAGTGAAGTCATTGTGAGGGATCGGAGGCTAGAGGACCTCTTCAGGTCCGATACGATCCGCTGGATGTCGGGTTTACGAATCTGAGTTTCGAAATGCGATTGACCAGAATTTTTCAAATCAAATATAGCTCGGAACCGGGACCCCAACAAAACTGTAGCTTGGAGACATTGCCTTCTTGGTAGAGATAAGCCAGAACGAGGCCAGAGTTCTGAAGACCCTCATCGATTCTGGTGGGAAAGCCCCTATCGAAGACCTAGCGAAGAAAGCCGGTCTGGCGGATTCTGCGGTCGCGCGCGCCGTTCTGGTTCTCTCCCAGAACCAGCTCGTCAATGAGAAGGTTGAGAAGAAAACCGAGCTCAGTCTAACGGATGAAGGACGAACCTTCGCCCGAGTGGGACTTCCTGAACGAATAATCCTTCTGGAAGTCAAGAATCGTGGTGGACGGTTGAGCCTGAGGGAGGCCCTTCAGCATTCGAAGTTGGCTGAGAAGTACGGGTCGATAGCCACGGGATGGATTAGCCGGAAGAAGTGGGGAACCATCGAAAAGTCAGGACCAGACCTTGTGATTGTAGCTCGGAGCGACGCGCCGATCGATGATGACGATGAGATCCTTGCTCGCTTGAAGAGGGACACCCTGATCCTTGAGGAACTGCCGTCTGGTTTGAAGGAAGCGGCCTTGCGGCTGACAAAGAGGAACCTCGTCGAGTCCAGGGTCAGGAATGATCGTGAAGTTGAGATCACAGACGCAGGACGGAATGTGGGGGCGAGTGCTCCATCCGTGCCAGAGGTGAGTTCCCTAACGGGGGATATGATCGCCTCGGGTGAGTGGGAGAGGGTCAAGCTTCGAAGCTACAACGTCTCGTCGGCTGTTCCGCGGATCTTTCCGGGAAAGCATCATCCCTACCTGCGGTTCTTGCGAATGGTGAAGAGGAAGCTTGTCGCCCTAGGATTCAGAGAAGCGGTGGGTCCGCTGGTGGAGACGGCGTTCATCAACTGTGACTGTCTCTACATGCCTCAGGATCATCCCGCGCGTGAGATTCACGATCTCTACTATCTCAAGGACCCGTCGAGGGCGAGCCTGGAAGAATATGGCAGCCTTGTGGATCGAGTCGCGCAGACGCATGAGAACGGCTGGAAGACAGGATCGACCGGATGGCGCTACAAGTTTTCGAGAGACGAAGCATCGAAACTGATCCTTCGAAGCCACGGAACAGCGCTCAGCGTCCGAACAATGCTGTCTAGGGATCTTCAGATCCCTGGCAAATACTTCGCCATCGCAAGATGCTTCCGCCCAGACATGCTCGACAAGACCCACCTTACAGAGTTCAACCAGGCAGAGGGCATCGTTCTCGACCCCAGCCTGAATCTGCGGAACCTTCTAGGTATCCTGGAGATGTTTGCCAAAGAGGTGGCGGGGGCGGACAAGGTTCGGTTCAAGCCTGACTATTTTCCATTCACGGAGCCGAGCGTCGAATTGCAGGCGTACCGGGAGGGCTTTGGATGGATGGAGTTCGGAGGCAGCGGAATCTTCCGGCCGGAAGTTACGGAGCCGTTAGGCGTGAAGGTTCCTGTGCTGGCATGGGGTCTCGGGATAGACCGGCTGTACATGATGAGCCGGAGAATCCAGGATATTCGTCAATTGTTCACCTCGGACCTAGAATGGATTAGAGAACAGATGGTGGCCTAGAAACGCCAAGCGTACAATTCTCACTCACCGATCTTGAAGGACTCCTTTGCAAGACTATGCCTCGGGACAAAGAGGGGCTCAACGAGATCTTTGCATTCGTCAAAGGAGATGTGGAATCGCTCGAGGGCGATGCTGTCTCGATTGAGGTCAAGGATAGCAATCGTCCAGACATTTGGGCAGTTGAAGGAATCGCGAGGGCCCTCAGAGGCTACTTGGGAGTCGGTCGAGCAAGAGAGATATGGCTAGCGGGAAGTTCGAATCTAAAGGTCGTTATCGACAAGCGCGTCAAGCCGATTCGTCCCTTCATCTCGACCGCGATAGTCAAGGGTCTACAGCCGACCGATGAGGCGTTGAAGAGCTGGATCAACCTTCAGGAAAAACTGGACCAGACGTATGGTAGGAAAAGAAAGAGAGCCTCGATAGGATTCTATCAAGCCGACCTGATACAGTCTCCACTCTCGTACACAGTCGCCAATCCTGACATTATCACCTTCGCTCCTTTAGGGTCTGAGAAGAAACAGAGTCTCCGAGAATTAGTGGAGACCCACCCGAAGGGATCAGAATATGGAGAAATAATTTCCCAGTTTGAAGCATGGCCCATACTTGTCGACGGCGCTGACAATGTACTCTCTTTACCCCCTGTGATCAATTCTAACGATCTCGGCAGGATTACTACAGAGACGAAAAACATTCTCGTCGAAGTTACGGGAACGAACGCTGAGACTGTTCATAACACTCTGAAAATTGTAGTTTCAACTCTTGCAGAGAGAGGAGGAAAAATCTACAGCTGCCTCGAAACCTACCCTTACGGCTCCCCACGAAGACTCGTGAGTCCGGACCTGCGCCCAACACGGGCAAGCCTTCGCCTGTCTTACATCAATACTCTTCTGGGGACGTCCCTCACCTTGAAGGAGGCTTCGCGATTTGCTGAACGAGCAGGATACCGGGTCCGAAGAGCAATAGGCGATACTATTCAATTGGAGATTCCCTGCTATCGAACTGACATCATGCACTCTGTGGACATCATAGAAGACATCGCAATTGCCATGGACATTAACAAGTTGAAGCCTGAGTGGCCAAGGATCTGGACTGTGGGCAACCTCGCGAAAGAGACAGATGAGACTGAGAGTGTGGCCGAGATCATGATCGGATTAGGTTTCCAGGAGGTTCTGACTTACGCGTTGACATCGCCAATAGTCGTTTCAAACAACATGCGGTCGAGTGAGGGGAGGCTTGTTGAGCTCTTGAATCCAAGAATGACTACCCATACCGTATTGAGAAACTGGCTCCTGCCTAGCCTTCTAGAGATTCTCTCTCACAACACACATGTTGATTATCCTCAGAGAATCTTCGAAATTGGACCCTGTATCAGTCGCGGAGAAAATCAGATCCATCCAATCCAAGAAACCCGGATACTAGCCGCGGTGACAATCCACGCAAACGCTGGATTCACCGAGATTCGTTCTTCCTTTGATGCGCTGGCAGAAAACAAAGGTCGATCGTTCCAGATCAAAGAGACGGAGCATCCCAGTTTCCTATCAGGAAGGTGCGGAGCGATAATATCAGATGGAACAGAGGTTGGAGTCATCGGGGAGATAAATCCACGAGTCATCAAATCCTGGGGGCTGAATCTCCCAGCTGCAGCATTCGAAGTAGAAATATCCGACCTATGTTTGGCATAGCCCGATCCCGGAGGTGTGTGAGTAATGGCTGACAAGAAATTCGTCGTAACCCCATGGGAGGTGACCGGCGAAGTTGACTATGAACGGCTGATCCGCGACTTTGGAACCCAGCCGATAGCAGGACCTCTCGCAAAACGACTCGAAGGAATCCTGAGCGACGCTGCGTACCTCGTACGGAGACAGGTCTTCTTCTCCCACCGAGATCTGAACCTCGTCCTAGATGACTATGACAAGGGCAAAGGGTTCTTCCTTTACACTGGTCGAGGCCCTAGTGGTCCGATGCACATCGGCCATATTCTCAGCTTTTACTTCACCAAGTGGCTCCAAGACAAGTTCCACGCCAACGTCTACATTCAGATGACTGATGACGAGAAGTTTCTTGAGGAGAAGCGGAGCCTCACCTACGAAGAGACCCAGAAATGGGCCCAGGATAATATCCTAGAAGTTGCTGCTGTTGGCTTCCACCCTGACAAGACCTTCATCTTCCAAGACACAGAGTTCGTCGGCCACGCCTACCCCTTGATCCTCAAGATAGCCCGCCGAGTCAACTATAGCACCGCCAAGTCAGTCTTCGGCTTCACTGGCGAGACAAACATCGGCATGAGCTTCTATCCCGCCATACAGATTCTGCCCAGCCTCTTCGAGAAGAAACGCTGCCTCATACCCTCAGCCATCGACCAAGACCCCTACTGGCGAATACAACGAGACATCGCAGAACCCCTCGGATACCACAAAGCAGCCGCCATCCACAGCAAATTCCTCCCGCCATTGACTGGAATCCAGGACAAGATGAGCTCGTCTAAACCCGAAACAGCCATCTATCTCAACGATAACGACAAGACCGTTCGAAACAAGATGTACCGCCACGCCTTCTCAGGAGGACAAGCATCCATCGAAGAACACCGCAAACTCGGCGGCAATCCCGACATTGACGTTCCTTTCCAGTGGCTCTACATGTTCTTCGAACACGACGACAAACGCGTAGAAGAGATCCGATCCGAATACAAGACGGGACGAATGCTAACAGGAGACCTGAAAGATATACTGGTCGAGAAAGTGACCAAGTTCCTCAAGGAGCATCGAGAGCGGAAAGAGAAGGCGAAGGCCCAGGTTCATTTATTCAAGAAAGATGGTGTCCTATCACGGGAGATGTGGAAGCACGATTTCAGCAAATCGTAGCAACCAGGATACTTCAGCGCCTCATTTCCCGGTCCTCTAACCGGTCGTCCTCCGTTCCGACCAGCGCGGTTTAAATCAGAACACGCCTACTCAGGGATACGCATACCCGGTGATAATATCCGCAACTCGCCTACGAGTCTCGGTCAGAAAAAGAACTAGCGTACGACTGAGAGTCATCGGTTTGGCTGTTGTGGCAATAGTTATCGCTGGAGCACTAACGTATCTCTTGATCCCACCGTTGACAATTGACGTCTCGGGCGCCGTAAGCATTCAATCAGCGTATCAGGTAAATTTTGACAGCCTTTCACAATTTCCCTATTCCGTCAGAATCGACACCGCTGGAAGGTATTCCATTAGCATTCCAAACCAACAGTCCTATGAAGTCTTCTTATATTTGGAAAGTAGTTCAGGCAATGGTCTTGCAGCCCAGCTAAGATGCGGAACCATTGATCTGTACCAGACGACGAAACTCGGATCAGCGTACAACTATAACATAGTCCCGGGACAATGCTCTTGAGTTCGATAGTGAATCCTACTAACTCCCATGAGATAAATGGCATGAGCAAGATCTCTGAACCGATAGGTAGTTGACCTAGCCTTTTGTTCGACTCTCAAGCCTTAGACTCGTTCAAGAAATCGGGCGACATTGTTGCTAGTCTGCGAAAGGAAGTACCAGGCCTCGTCAGGTACGGCAAGCCTGCTATCCAGATCTGTGACGGATTAGAGCAGAGAATCAGAGACTTTGGCGGGAAGCCAGCTTTTCCAGTCAATGTAGGGATAAACGATGTTGCAGCTCACTATACCTCGCCTCCTGGTGACACCTTAACGATACCGGCGGCTTCCCTTGTGAAGGTGGACTTCGGGGTCCATATCGACGGCTATGTCACAGACACTTCAGTCACTGTTTGCCTGGACCCGAGGTTTGAGCCCTTAGCCCAAGCTGCAGACGAGGCTCTCCAGAATGCGATACGCGCGTTCAAACCCGGCGTCAAACTCTCCGAGATAGGACGAGTAGTCCAAACCACTATCACCCGGTTTGGCCTACGACCGATAAGCAACCTGACCGGCCACAAGATCGAACGATATACGATACACGCCGGCAAGTCCGTCCCCAGTGTCTCAGCGTTGGGAATGAATGGAACAAAGATCGAAGAAGGCGAAGTCTTCGCGATAGAGCCTTTCGTGACCCTAGCCAAAGCCAAAGGGGCCGTTACTAACGGGTCGAGTGCCTACATCTACCGGTTCGTCAAACCCAAGGGCGCAACATCTGAAGACTCAAAGAAAGTCCTCGCCTTCATACAAGCCAACTTCTCGACACTACCCTTCGCTTCTAGATGGTTAGAGAAAGGATTCTCAAGAGAGGTTGCGAAGAAGGCTATTCAAGACTTGATCCGAAACAAATGCCTGAGCGCCTACCCGGTTCTGGTAGAAGCAACCGGGAACCCGGTGGCACAATCAGAACACACGGTACTCGTTAATCATGATGGTTGTACCGTTCTCACTGGCTAGCTAGAAACTGGCGCCGCTAAATAACCACGCCTACACTAACTACGCTTTTCCACTATCTTTTTCCTTTCTGTTAACTATTGTTTTTCTGTTATCTATTTCTCGACCCCCGGGGGGGTATGCCAAAACAAAAAAAGTCCTTCACACTTTCAAGAACGATCTTCAGGGATTTGGGTGCGGCCGAGTAGGAGTTGGACTCTTTGATCGGACAAGAGACATTATTTGCGCTGGAAGGCTAATGGCGTGTGGGTCCGTCGTAGTAAATGCCCGTTATCGAGAGGCTTGCGACGCCGCACTGCGTGCACATGCCCAGCTTCTTCAAGACGAAGTCACCGACCGCGAAGTTCTTGATCTGCTTGAAGCTACACTGCGGACATTTCACTATCGACATGACTTTGAGTGGGGCAGGGTTGGCTAACGCATAGCCTCGTCTGACTCTGAAGACTGATAGGACGACAAACCCGAACGATAAGACTGCGACTGTGAAGTACAATGTTGCAAGAGTAACATCAGTACTGAATGTAGAGAGGGCGAGGTTGAGTGTGTAGAAGGCGATTATGATTAGGACTATGGAGATCAGCATTACTCCTATTGAGGGACCGCTCCGCGGTCTCGGCTGAGACACTTTAACAGTCTACTGTCCTATGCCTATCGTGTTGCCTATTCCGGCGATTATAACCGTGTCGCCGGGTTTGCTCCGTTCCACGATGAGGTTCTTAATCCTCTCGATAACCTTGTCTCCCGCCTCAAGTATCTCCTTCTTCATTGGAGTAATCGCCTCCAGAATACTCTCCTTGACGATGACAGCGTAAACGGGTATCTGTTGTTTCGTAGCTTCCTGTTCAATCTTGAAACGTTCCGTCCCGATTCCACCGATCGCAGCACCAATGCCCTCGCTGATCTCGCCCGTGGTCTCGCCCTCGAACTTCAAGGCAGCATCCACCATTACGATCATTGAGACCTTCCTACCGTTCTCTTGGAGGAGGGTTTGTATGGCGTCCCCCGGTTTTCCAACATTGCCCCCCGGACCCTCTGCTTTGAGGGCAATTATGTTCCGATCCTCCATCGTAGTCTCAGCAACAATGATATCCTTCTCGACCTTGCGCTGAGCCTTGTCCTTCATCAACTTCGACGCAACAAGCGCCCCAAGGCCATCCCCTATCGGCTGCCCCTCAGCGAACGCTCGCCCCGCGCCAAGGTATGCCTCAGCCTCCTGCATGATCATGGGAAGGAGAGCCTGGAGCTGGATGATGATGAATATGCTGTTCGTCTTCTTACCCAAGAGATAGAAGTGGCGTATTATTCGGAATATAGTGTTCAAGGCCCATGAAGCCTCGACAAGGTTCTCAAGGTTGTTGACCTGCGCCGAGTCGGCGCTAGGCGCCATCTTCTGAACATCCTCTTTGAACTTCACATCACGAACATCCAGGAGATGGTCGAACTTGCTCACAATTCCTGACGGGTCCATGTCGACTGGAGTGATCAGGAATGATTCCATCAGGACGTTCAGCTGTGGCAGCGGGTCGACGGTGGGCTTGCCGATCTCCTTGATAGTCTTCAGCGCCAGATCCTTTGCTTGGGTCCGTATGATATCGAGACGTCGTAGGCCCCTGTCAATGTCCCACATGTACTGACGCATCTGGAGCTTCTGTCCGAACCCGAAGAAGAGAAGAACGAAAAGGAGAGTGAACACTAGCTGGGTAACTGTGCCCAGGTTGTTGAAGATGCTGCTTAGCGGGCTGAAAATATCAAGCAACGCAACTGATAGCAGCCGATGTCCCCCGAGCGCTGAGGGTTAATTGTCCTCTGCGCGTTATAAAGATTGATTACGCATGATTTCCCAATCATAACTTTGAAGATAGAAAAAATCGATGAACGAGATTCCTAGAGCTTTCCAGAATTTCAGATGAGGTTGGCAGCGGTCTAAGCTTCGCGTGGGATCTCTCACCACACTACCACAGGGATCGCCTGGGAGATTCACTTCCGTGTTCGGAATGGGTACGGGTCCTAGCTCCCAGCTATGGCCGCCAACC
>Ga0209236_1000251_pt1 | contig 29419 bp, 28 predicted proteins | sample GraSoi013_1_40cm_FD_185819 | JGI IMG/M metagenome (GOLD analysis project Ga0209236, IMG submission 185819) | Grasslands soil microbial communities from the Angelo Coastal Reserve, California, USA - Sample 09_27_2013_1_40cm (SPAdes) (version 2) | ecosystem: Environmental > Terrestrial > Soil >... | reverse complement strand
GCCAGCGCGTGGGCATCGCCCGCGCGCTGGCGCTGGCCCCCGCTCATCTCGTGCGGATAGCGGTGGGCGTGCTGCGGAAGGAGCCCGACGCGGCTCAAGAGGTCGCGCACCCGCGCCCGCCGACGGCCGGCGTCGGGGACGAGACCGTGGACGCCCAGCGGCTCGCCGATGATCTGTCCCACCGTCATGCGCGGGTTCAAGGAGCTGTAAGGATCCTGGAAGATCACCTGGATCTTGCGACGGACGGGCCTCAGCTCGGTCTCGTCCAGCGTCGTCAGATCGCGGCCCTCGAACATCACGCTCCCGCTCGTCGCCCGCTCGAGCTGCAGGATGCAACGGCCCGTCGTCGTCTTGCCGCAGCCCGACTCGCCCACCAGCCCGAGCGTCTCGCCGCGATGGAGCGCGAACGAGACGCCGTCGACCGCGCGCACGATGCCACGAGGACCGCCGAACATCCCGCCGCCAACGGTGAAGTGCTTGACGACGTTCCTGACCTCGAGAAGCGGAGCCGTCTCGGCGTTCATGTGCGGATAATTCGACTACCGCCCGCGCCGGGCGTCGCCGGTGACTCCGCCGATGCTCGCCGTCCCCGCCCGCCGACGCGGTCGGCCTCCCAGCACGCGGCGACGTGACCTCCGTCACCGATCGAGCTCAGTGGGGGAACCTCGACCAGGCAGCGCTCCACTCGATACCCGCAGCGCGGCGCGAACGCACAACCGGGCGGCAGTCGCATGAGATCGGGCGGTTGTCCCTCGATGGGCGCCAGGCGCTCGCGCCGCGGCTCGTCGAGGCGCGGGACGGAGGCCAGGAGCCCGAGCGTGTAGGGATGGCGCGGGTTCGTGTAGATGTCGCGCGCGGTCCCACGCTCGATGATCCGCCCGGCGTACATCACGTTCACCCGGTCGGCGTAGCGGGCGACGACTCCGAGGTTGTGCGTGATGATGAGCATCGCCACGCCGAGCCGGCGCGACAGGTCCTTCATCAGCTCGAGGATCTGCGCCTGGATCGTGACGTCGAGCGCGGTCGTCGGCTCGTCGGCCAGGATCAAGCCCGGATCGCAGGCGAGCGCCATCGCGATCATCATGCGCTGCCGCATCCCACCCGAGAACTGGTGGGGGTACTGGGCCAGCCGGCGCGCCGGGTCGGGAATCCCGACCATCGCCAGCAGTTCGGCGGCCCGGGTGCGCGCCGCCGCCGCCGTCATGCCCAGGTGGATCTCGAGGCCTTCGGTCAGCTGGCGGCCGATGGTGAGCACGGGGTTGAGCGAGGTCATCGGCTCCTGGAAGATCATGGCGATCTCGCGACCGCGCACGCGGCGCATCTCCTCCTCGCTCAGCTTCAGGAGATCGCGCCCCTTGAAGACCATCGTCCCGTCCACGATCCGGCCGGCCGGCCCCTGCACGAGCCGCATGATCGAGAGCGCCGACACGCTCTTGCCGCACCCTGACTCGCCGACGAGCGCGACGGTCTCACCGGCGTTCACGTCCCATGTCACGCCATCGACGGCCCGGACGACACCGGCGCTCGTGACGAAGTGGGTGGTCAGGGAGCGAACATCGAGGAGCGTGCCCACGGTGCGCGGGAGTCTACCACACTGGTCAGACCAGACCTAAGGGGCCGGCCTTAAAGGCCGCTTGGGGTTAGTGGCACCTGGCAGCGGCGAGGTGGGGCCGGGCACCGGGAGCCAGGCTGGCGTAGGCCCGGCAGATCGCTTCGGCCACGCACGGCCAGCGGTGCTCGGCAGCCCACCGCACACCCTCTCGCCCCATCCCCGCGCGCAGGTCTCGATCGGAGAGCACGCGGTCGATCCGCTCGGCCAGCGCAACGGGATCGCCCTCCGGCACGAGGTAGCCGGTCAACCCATCGCGGACGGTCGTCGTGAGGCCGCCGACGCGCGAGGCGATCACGGGACTGGCGCACGCCATGGCCTCCAGCGCGACCATGCCGAACGATTCGTAGTGCGAGGGCAGGACCGTCACGTCGGCTGCCCCGTAGTACGCCCTGAGATCTTCCTGGGGCTGGGCGCCGATGAACGCGACGGCGTCCTCCAGGCCCAGTCGTCGCGCGTCGGCGCGCACCTCGGCTTCGTGGCCGTCGCGAGGCTCGTCGGTCTCGCCGCCGACGACGAGCAGACGCACCGGCCGTCCCGCCGAGCGCAAGCGCGCGACGGCGTCGAGGAGCGTGGCCAGGCCCTTGATGGGGGCGATGCGGCCCACGTAGAGGAGCAGCGGCCCGATGTCGAGGTCGAGCAAGGCGCGCGCCTCGGCCTGGAGCATCGGCGTGAAGAGCGTGGTGTCCACGCCACAGGGCACGACCGTGATCCGATCGGCGGACGCGCCGTAGTGCCGGACGAGGTCGGCGCGCTCGACGGTGTTGGCGGCGACGAGCCCGTCGGCCTCGGCGACGATCCGAGCCTCCTCCGCGATGCGCACCTGCGGCTCCCACTCCGCCCGCTCGCGCGCGACGCCGTTCTTGAGCCGGCCGAGCGTGTGGAACATCTGGAACACGGGGAGCGACCATCGCGCGCGCAACGCGAGCCCGACCACGCCCGAGAGCCAGTAGTGCGCGTGGATCAGGTCGTACTCGGCGGCGCGCGCGATGCGCCACCCTTCCACGCCCTCGATGAACTCGTCGAGGTGATCGTAGAGGCGCTCGCGGGCCATCGGCGCCTGCGGGCCCGCCGTCAGGTGAACGACACGCACCCCGTCGGCGAACTCGACGACGCGCGGGATGGACGGGTTCTGCGAGCGCGTGAAGATGTCCACCTCGGCGCCCATGCGACCGAGCTCACGAGCGACCTCGCGGACGTACACGTTCATCCCGCCCGTCTCCTTGCCGCCCAGGGCGGCGAGCGGACAGGTGTGAACGCTCACCATCGCGACCCGCAAGCTCACGCGATCCTCACCGTGAAGACCTCCTCGGGCGAGGGACCGAATTCGTACTTGTACCGTTCCTCGCCGCGCAGGAAGTCGAAGCGCTGCATGCCGCGCTGGATGGCGTCCCGCACCAGGTGGACGAGGAGCACCAGCCCAGGCGCGAGCTGAGCGCGATCGGGATGAAAGCCGGAGTTGTAGAGGCCGACGATGCCGTCCCACTCGAGCGTGATGAAGGCGGCCATCGGCCCGCCGGTCGCATCGAGGAACCACAGCCGCGCCATGCCGCGCTCGGCGAGCGGCGTGACCACGCGGCGGAAGAACGTCTCCATGCGCGCGTCCATGAAGCGCGCCTTGCCGGCACGAGAGCTTCGATGCAACACGAGGAACTCATCGAGGCGAGCGGTGATCGCGTCGGGGGTGGCCGCACACGCCGGTGTCGCGTCCGGCGCCTCGCGCTCGAGCCGCCGCACCTTGCGGGTCAGCTCGTGCCGGTGCTTGCTGGGGAGGCTCGCGAGGTAGGCCTCCCACGACGGCGGCAGCACGAGCACCGGACATCGCTCCTCGACGGCGACCTTCGTCTCCAGTCCCACCGCGGCGGCGAGCGCGGGAAGCGAGGTCACGGTCGGCGACGCGCCGGGCACGGCATGGAGGTGCCAGACCGTCCCCGCGGCCGCGCGCGCCTCCAGCAGCGCCGCCCACGCCTTCTCCTCACGGCCGGCAACGGCGATCAGGTCGAGATAGTCGGAGATCTCGACGCCGCCGAGGATCCGAAAGACGCCGGAGTCGGCCTCGTAGAGCGGCAGGAGAGCGACGAGCCCGTCGGCATCGCTCACGCGCCAGATCTCGACACGGTGATCGGAGGCGAAGACCTCCGCCCACTGGCGTTGCCAGATCCAGGTGAGGAATGGCGAGCGCAGCTTCGTTCGGGCGTGAAGCGCGCTCCACGCGGCTTCGCCGACCGCGTCGAGGCGGTCGAGGACGTCGACCTTCACAGATCCCCAAGCGAGGAATCGGTGGCGGAGCCAGACGTCGCCTCGTCGCCGTCACCACCGCTCTCCTCGGCCATCGCTTCGTCGACGGCTTCGTTGAAGTCGTCGCCAAGGTCGTCGCCCATCTCCTGACCCATGCGCTTCATGAAGCGACCGACGCTGGCGGGATCGTTCTCATCGAGATCGCCGAGCGACGAGGGATCGGCGAGCGACTCCAGGCGCGCTTCCTCGGACTTCACCGTCGCGAAGCGGGACATGACGCGACTCAGCGCCGAGCCGCCGCAGCGAGGACACGTCGGTGCCGCGGCCACCGATGGGCGAAGGATCAGCATGCTGACGACGCGGCGACAATCGCGGCAGTCGTACTCGTAAATGGGCATCCCGGCGAAGTTTAGCACGCTGGTCACGCGTGTCTCGGTGACGACACTCCTGGCTCGGGGTGCCACGCCGTCGCAAGCGTCAGTGTGCACCGTCATCTCCAAGTGCTTGCCGCAGAAGTGCTTTCCCCCACCGGCACCCTTCTTGAAGACGGCGTCGATCGTGATTCTCGACACGGAAGTGATCGACGAACGGGAGCGGCTTCTGATCGAGGCCGTGCTCTCGCTCGCGCGCACGCTGCGAGACGAGCGCGATCGGCTCGCGGAACGGCTGCGCTCGGTCGAGAACGAGCTCTCGACGCTGGCCTCTCGGCTCGAGATCGTTGGCCTCGAGCCTCCCGATCCTTCTGCGACGTCGGAGGAGATCAACCCGTGAAGATCCTCTCCATCCGCTCAACCGCGCGGTCCCAGTCGAAGGCCGTCGTCACCAGTTTCTGACCCGCCGCGGCGAGCGCGCGCCGGAGCGCGTCGTCCCGGACCATCCGCTCGAGCTTCACGGCCAGATCCCCCACGTCGCGTCGCCGCGCCACCAGCGCCGTCTCGCCGTCCCGCGCGTAGTCGCGACAGCCGCCGTTGTCGTACGTCACGAGCGCGGCGCCGCACGCCATCGCTTCCATCGGCGGCATGCCCAATCCCTCGTCCCACGACGGACACAGGTAGATGTCGGCGCTGGAGTAGAGCACGGCCAGTCGATCCTGGGCGGGATTCTCGTGGAACTCATCGTAGCGGTCGCGCTCGCGCGGTGGCTTGACGCCGAACCCGACGAGGCACACCGACGGCACCGTATTCTTGACACGCGCGATGGCTTCGAGCCCGTCGGGCACGCCCTTCCAGGCGTAATCGTGGTGCAGCATCAGGACGCGTGGCCGCATCGTGCCGGCCTCGGCGGCGACGGGATGGAAGAGCGCGCGGTCCACCGGCGTCACGAGAATCTCGGCGTCGCGCCCGAAGCGCTCGCGCAGGACGTCACGCAGCCAGGTCGAGATCACGATGGTCTGGAGCGGCAGGCGATACGTCGCGTCGACGGTCGTCGCGTCGCCGTGGTAGAGACTCTCGTAGTGCTGGACGAGGTAGAACTTTCGCCCCGCCGGCGCCGGAGCGGCCGCGACGATCGGCGCCGACTGCCACGCCGTCGCCACGATCACGTCGCCCGGCGGCAGCCACTCCGGTGACCAGCGCGTCACCCACTCGATACGCGCGCGAAAGCTCGGCAGCCAATCCGGCCTCACACCACGCAGCCGCCGGCCGAGAGCGCGGAGACGGCCGTGGGCGGGGACGAGCACGGTCACGCGATGTCCTCGGCCCGCGAGACGGTCCGCGTACGTGAGGATGGCGCGCACGCCTCCGGCGATCCTCACGTGCGGACAGAGAAACGTGATTCGCACTAGCGCGGGGCCATCACGACCGGGCGAGGAATCGCGGGCAACACGGCGTGCCGCACTAGATGGCCATGGATACCTGGCCGGTGCGGCGATAGGCCGCCGGGTCGAGCACGACGTTGATGCACCACACGTCGTCCGAAGCGAGCGCGCGCTCGAGCGCAGGGCCGAGGTCGGCCGGCTTGGTCACGAGCGCGCCGCGGCCGCCGAGCGCCTCGACCATCAGATCGTAGCGGGCGGTCGGCAACGACGTCGCGACCGCGCGCTCGGCGCCGAAGAACTGGAGCTGCGGATTGCGGATCTGGCCCCAGCCGCCGTCGTTGCCGATCACGCAGACGATCGGCGCTCCAAAGCGCCCCGCCGTCTCCATGTCCATGCCGTTGAGCCCGAATGCGCCGTCGCCGGCGATGAGCAACACGCGCCGGCCCGGGTTCAAGAGCTTGGCGGCGAGCGCGAACGGCGGACCGACGCCGAGGCAGCCGAAGGGGCCCGGATCGAGCCACTGCCCGGCCCGGTGCAGCGGCACGTACTTGGCCGCGCAGCCGACGACGTCGCCGCCATCGCCCACCACGATCGTCTCCGGCGTGACGACACGGGCGATCTCCGCGGCGAGCCGATAGTGGGAGATCGGCACGTCGTCGGCCGCCGCGAGCCCGGCGAGCTCGCGCCGCCCCTCGGCCTCGCGCGTGCCGACGGCCTCGCGCCAGGACCGCAGGCGCTCGGCGATCCCCTTCGGCAACGCGTCGAGGAGCTGGCGCAGCACCACGTCGATGTCGCCCACGGCGCCGAGCGCCAGCGCGCGGTTGCGGCCGAGCTCCGACGGATCGGCGTCGATCATCGCAACTTTCACGTTCTCGGCGAAGGTCGGCGGCCGGCCGTAACCGAGACGGAAGTCGAGCGGCGCGCCGAGCACGAGGACGAAGTCGGCCTGACCGAGCGCGAAGCCGCGCGCTGCCGCCACCGCACACCGATGATCGCTCGGGAGCGTTCCACGCCCCGCGCCGTTCATGAGAACGGGGACGCCCGCGCGCTCGGCGAAGGCGGCGAGCGCCGCCGACGCGCCGTCCCAGTAGACGCCGCTGCCGGCGATGACCAGCGGGCGCTCGGCCTCGCCGATGAGCCGGGCCAGTTCGGCCAGCGCGGGCGCCGCCAGTCCGGCGGGCGTGCGATGAACGTAGCTCGTCGGAATCGGCGCCAGGCGGTCCTCGACCTGCGTGAGCAGGAGATCGACGGGGATCTCGACGAAGACCGGCCCCGGCCGGCCGGAGAGCGCAGCGCGAATCGCGGTCGTCAGCGTCTCGGGGATCTGGCGCGTCTCCGCGACGGACCACGAGCCCTTCGTGATCGGCCGCAGCAGCGCCACCTGCTCCATCTCCTGGAGGGCGCCGAGGCCGCGCAAGCCGAGCGGAGCGGCGCCCCCGATGAGGAGCACGGGACTCCGCGCCGAATACGCGTTGGCGACGCCGGTCACCGCATCGGTCACGCCCGGCCCCGCCGTGACGATCGCGACGCCGAGATTGCGGGTGAGACGCGCCCAGGCATCCGCGGCATGCGCAGCCGCCTGCTCGTGGCGCAGATCGATGACGCGGATCCCCTCGCGGAGGCAGCCGTCGTAGATCGGCAGGATGTGGCCGCCACACAGCGTGAACACGTGGCTCACGCCCGCCTGCGCGAGGACACGCGCGACGAGATCGCCGCCGCTCAGCTCGGCCATGGCATCGCCGTCACCAGAATTTCTCCCACTTCACGGCCTTGCGATCGAGGCCCTTCGCCATCAGCGCGTCGCGGACGCGGTTGATCGTCTCGCCTCCGCCGGCGACGTAGGCCACGAGGCCCTCCACGCTCGGCGTCAGCCGGTCGACCGCCGTCGCCGCCGATTCCGCGACGACCGGATGATACGCGAAGCTCGGGTAGCGGCGCGCGAGAGAGCGAAACTCTTCGTCGTAGACGAGCCAGCCGGGGTCACGCGCCCAGTACGCGAGCGCCGCCGGTCGGCCAAAGCCCGTCGCGTAGAGCCAGGTCACGATCGAGCGTATCGGCACGATGCCGATCTCCTCGGCGACGAAGAGCGGACGACGCGCATCCCCCCGCGAGTACACGAAGCCACCGAGCGGCCCCTTGAAGCTCACCCGGTCGCCGGGCGCCAGGCCACGGAACCACGCGGAGCCCGGGCCGCCGGGCGCCACGTCGGCGCACAGCGTGAGGCGCCGCGGCTCGAGCGGCGTCGAGGCGATCGTGTACGCGCGGACCGTCTTCGGGCTCAGCGGGACCGAGATCCACTGCCCGGCGGCGAACTCGAATTGCGGCGGGTCGTCCATGGCGAGATCGACTTCGAGGATCTCGGCCGTCGGCGCGCGGCGGGCGGCCACGCGCGCCTGGCACTCGCGCGGCTTCACCGTTGAAGGCGCGGCAGCACCTCGGCGGCGATCAGCTCGAGCTGCTCGCGCTCGTTCGGCGGTTCGCAGATCGCGTTCAGCAGGAAGTAGGTGCACCCGGCGTCGCGGAACTCGGCAAGCCGGGCGGCGCACTGCTCGGGCGTACCGATGACGCCGTACCGGTCGGCCAGCGGGCCGAAGTCCTGAGCGTAACGCTTGCTGAGTCGCGCCACCCACGCCGAGCGCGCGCGCTCGTAGTCGCGGCCGACGGTGATGAAGGTCAGGTGCGCCGTCGCGAAACCATCGAGCCCACGGCCCACCGACGCCGCCGCGGCGCGAATCTTCTCGAGGCTCTGGCGATAGCGGGCGGGCGTCACCACGTACGAGACCCAGCCGTCGCCCTGCCGGCCCGCGCGCGCCAGCGCGGCGTCCGAGCGGCCACCGACCCAGATCGGTGGCCCGGGCTTCTGCGCGGGTTTCGGATCGATGCTGACGCCGTCGAACTGCGTGAAGCGGCCCTTGAAGCTGGCCGGCGTGTCGCGCCAGAGCGTGCGCACGACGTCGATGGCCTCGGTCACGCGGGCGCCGCGCTCTCTGTGGGGCACGCCGCACGCGTCGAACTCCTTCGGATTCTCGCCGCCGACGCCCACGCCGAAGATGAGCCGGCCGCCGGAGAGCGCGTCGAGCGTGGCGGTGACCTTCGCGGCCACGGCGGGCGGGCGGAGCGCGAGCAGGTACACGGCGCTGCCGAGCCGGATCCTGGTGGTGATCGACGCATACGACGCCAGCAGCGTCAGCGACTCCCACAGCGGCAGATTGAACGAGACGTGGTCGCCGCACCACACGGAGTCGAAGCCGAGCGCCTCCACGCGCCGAACGAGATCCCACTGCTCCTGGGGCGAATGGACCGAGAGGGACGCGCCGAACCGGGTCGCCGGGGAAACCGGCGTCACCGGGGGAACGCTTCGCGCACGCCGCCGTCCACGGTGATCGTGCAGCCCGTGGTCTTGGCCGAGCGGTCGGACGCCAGGAAGAGCACGGCCTCGGCAACATCCTCGGGGAGGATGCGAGCCCCGAGCAGGTTGCGCTTGCGATAGAAGTCCTCGAGCTGGTCCACGGTGATTCCCTGCGCCTGCGCGCGCTGCCGCCGCACGTCGTCCGACCACAGCCGCGAGTCCTGGAACACAGCGTCGGGATTCACGATGTTGGAACGGATGCCGTGGGGCGCGCCTTCGAGCGCGAGTACCTTCGCGAGCTGGGCCTCGGCGGCCTTGGCCGCCGAGTACGCGGCGAAGTCCTTGCCAGGCGCCATCACGTTCTTGGTGGCCACGAAGACCAGCGCGCCGCCGATCCCTTGCGCGATCATCACCCGCATCGCCTCGCGGGCCACGAGGAAGTGGCCCGTGGAGTTGACCGCGAACGAGCGTTCCCAGTCTGCGATGCTCATCTCGGCGACCGGCGCGGAGTGAGCGATGCCGGCGTTGGAGACGAGGATGTCGAGGCCTCCCCAGGTCAACACTGCGGCCTCGAACGCGGCCCGGATGGATGCTTCGTTCGTCACGTCCATGGCGAGGCCGAGCGCGCGTCCGGCTCCGACGGCGGCAATGATCTCCTCGGCCGTCTTCTTGGCACCGGCCTCGTCGACGTCACCGACCAGCACGTGGGCGCCCTCGGTCGCCAGGCGGCGGGCCACCGCCCGGCCGATACCCGAGGCGCCGCCGGTGACGAGAGCGATCCGCCGCGCCAGCTCCTTCTCGGGCGGTGCCAGCGTCAGCTTGTAGAGCTCGAGCGGCCAGTACTCGACGTCGAAGGCGTCCTTCGCCGTGAGCGAGACGTACCCACCGAAGGCCGTCGCGTTGCCGATGACGTCGATCGTGTGGTGATAGATGTCGCTCACGATCCCGGCCGTCCGGCGATCGCGGCCGATCGTGAACATGCCGAGCCCGGGGACAAGCACGACACGCGGCAGCGCATCGATCAGCTCGACGCTTGGACCGCGATGGGCGTCGACGTACGCCGTGTAATCGCGCTCGAACGCGGCGAGACTGCGCTCGATCGCGGCCGCGACGCCGGGCGCATCGTCAGCGCGCTCGAGGCCCACGAAGCACGGCAGGCGCTTGGTGTAGATGGTGTGGTCGGGCGTCGCCGGCCCGATCTGGGAGACCGCGGGCGCCTCGACCGACGAGACGAACTCGGTCACCCGGGCGTCGTCGTCGAAGCCGAGGATCTGGCGGCGGGGCCGGCTGAGCCGTCCGCGCAACCGTGGCGCGATGTGCAGCGCGAGCGCACGACGCTCGGCTGCTGGCAGGATCGCCACGCGCGGCCCGCCGAAGGCGCGGCGGCCCCGCTTGCGCTCGGCAATCGCCTCCTCGGCGCGCGTGATCAGCTCGATCGTCGCCTCGTAGGCCTCGCGCACGGTGGCGCCCCACGTGATCGTGCCGTGCTGGGCGAGCACCAGCGCCCGCGCGTCGGACCGCCCGGCGATGGCCTCCGCCACTTCGCGCGAGATCCCGAAGCCCGGACGCCGGTAGTCGAGCGCGATGACGTCCTTGCCATAGACGCCTTCGAGCGTGTCGGCCGCGCGGTCGTTGTTCGTCAGCGAGACGATCGCGTCGGCGTGCGTGTGCACCACGCACCGGCTCTCGACGAAGCCGTGCAGCAGCGTCTCGATCGACGGCCGCGGCCCCCCGGGCTCCTGGAGCGCGCGCGCCAGGTACGACACCATCTCCTGATCGTCCATCTCCTGACGCTCGAGCAGCGCGCGGATGTCGTCCATGCGCACGCCCGGGAAGTCCTTGCGCTGGATCGATTTCAGATCGGAGCCGCTTCCCTTCACGCGCAGGACGTCGACCGGCCGGTCGCGGTGATCGCGCTCGGTCGTCTTGATCGACGTGTTGCCTCCCCCCCACACGACGAGCGAGGTCTCGGCACCGATCAGGCGGGAGGCGTAGACGAGAGCGTCAAGCTCGGAGAGATCGCGGGTTTCGACGTCGCTCCAGCGGGACCGCATCCGGGCCCCACGATACCACGGAGAATATTGCTCGCGTGTGACGGCCGGGGCGGAGTGACGGGCGCGAGCGGGGTGATCGTCCCGCCCGCGCCGATGGCGTCAGGGACGCGACATCACGACGTGCGTGGCTCTTCAGGGAAGCGACGTGGGGCTGATGCGCGCTCTCCCGTCGCCAAAGATCGTGCCGCACTCGTTCTTCGTCTGATAGGCGCCGTAGCCGGAGCCGAGCACCGCACCGGCCAGGCCTCCGATGAGCGCCCCCTGACCTGCCGCCTTACCGCCACCGGCGATGGCAGCACCAGCGGCGCCCAGTCCGGCGCCGACGAGGCCACCGACCGCGCCAGGCTTCGCGATGCGAAGCGCGCGATCGCCACCAGTGGAGCAGTCGGCGGGCACCGTCGCGACCGTCCTCGTCGGTGAAGCCGCCGGTGCAGGCGCTGAGGTAACGGGCGCGGAGGTGACGGGCTCGGCGGCGACGGGCCGAGCCATCGGCTGCGCGGTGCGGCGGGCGAGGACAGGCGGCGTCGCGGCAACCGCGAGAGGTGCTGGCGCGACGACGGCCGGCCCGTCGGTGGGACGCGTGAAGTACGCCGTGGTCACACCCGTGATGAGCGCCGTCGTGAGAACGAGGGCCATGCCGATCGTCGCCAGCTTCCAGTGGTTGTACATTGGTCCCTCCACTCCCCCCTATGACGACGAGCACACGCGCGGTATTCGTCGGGGTCGCGGTGGCCGCGAGCCTGGTGGCGCCGGCGACCGCGCGTGGTGACGGCATCATGCTGGTGTCAGCCGGCGCGTTCTGGATGGGCCGTGACGACGGCCCCGCCGAGGAGCGGCCGAGGCACCGCGTGTTCGTCACCGACTTCTGGATCGAGCGTCACAAGGTGACCAACGCCGAGTTCGCCGACTTCCTCAACGCTCAGGGCATCGTCTCGCCCGAGCGCGAGCGCCGCTACGACGAGGACGACGCCCACGCCCGGATCCACCTGATCCGTCTCGGAACACCCCCGCATCCGAAGGATGGACAGCCGGTTCGCTGGATCGCTGATCGCGGCCACGAGCGGTCGCCCGCCGTCGTCGTCTCCTGGTTCGGCGCGCGCGACTTCTGCCGCTGGCGAGGCGGGCGGCTGCCCACCGAGGCGGAGTGGGAGAAGTCAGCGCGCGGAGACTACGGCGTCGAGGACCTGCTCGTCGGGCCGCGGGAGTGGACGGCCACGATCCTCGCGCCGTACCCTTATCGTCACGACGATGGCCGAGAGCCGTTCCTCGGCCAGGGACGCGTGGTGATCCGTGGCGCCAGCCGCGACGACGCGGGGGTGGCGGCGACGAGCCGGCGCTCCGAAGACGGGCGCGGCGCCACGATGGGCCATCACGACGTCTCGTTCCGGTGTGCGACGTCGGAAGACCTGGGAGGGTATTGATGGCGGGCGTCGACGATCTGATGATGCATTACCCGCTCACCATCCAGCACATCTTCGAGCGCACGCGCCGCCTCTTCCCGAAGAAGACGCTGGCCACGCGTGTTCCCGGCGTCGGCCTCGTGAGATCCACCTACGCCGATTTCGCCGAGCGCACCAGGCGCCTGGCCGGCGCGCTCAAGGCGCTCGGTGTCGGCAAGGGTGACCGCGTGGGGACGTTCGCCTGGAACTCTCACCGCCATCTCGAGGCCTACTTCGCGCCTCCGCTCATGGGCGCCGTGCTGCACACGGTGAACATCCGGCTCTCCGCTCAGGACATCACCTACATCGTCAACCACGCGGCCGACCGGGTGCTCATCGTCGATGCCTCCTGCTGGCCGACGCTCGAGCCGATCCGCAAGAAGCTCGAAACCGTCGAGCACGTCATCGTGATGAAGGACACGCCCGGCGCCCAGATCCCGCCGGGCGCGCTCGACTACGAAGCGCTGCTGGCCGCCGCCACGCCGATGGCGGCGTGGCCGACGCTCGAGGAGACCGACGCCGCCGGGATGTGCTACACGTCGGGCACCACCGGCCACCCCAAGGCCGCGGTCTACACGCACCGCGCGATCTTCCTGCACTCGCTGGCGTCGTCGATGACCGACGTGCTCGCCATCGGCGAGCGTGATGTCATCCTCCACATCGTTCCCATGTTCCACGCCAACGCGTGGTGCGTGCCCTTCGCGGGCGTGATGAACGGCGCCACCCAGATCTTCGGCGGCCCCAACCCGCAGCCGCGCGACATCATCGAGATCGTCCACAACGAGCGCGTGACCTTCGTCGGCGCCGTGCCCACGGTGTGGATCGCCATCGACGCGATCCTCGAGCAGGAGCCGCAGTGGGACATCTCATCGATCCGGTGCATCCCGATCGGCGGCTCGGCGGCACCCCGCACGCTCATCGAGAAGTTCGACAAGAAGTACGGCGCGTCGATGCTGCACGCCTGGGGCATGACGGAGATGACGCCGCTCGGCACCGTGTGCCGCCTCAAGTCATACCTCGACGCCGGGCCGGACGAGCAGCGATACGCGTATCGCGCCAAGCAAGGATATCCGGTGGCCGGCGTCGATCTTCGGATCGTGGACGACGAGGGCCGCGAGCAGCCCTGGGACGGGCAATCGATGGGCGAGATCCAGGTCCGCGGCCCCTGGGTGATCCGCTCCTACTACGACACGCCGGACTCGGCCGATCGCTTCACCGAGGACGGATGGTTCAGGACCGGCGACGTCGCGGCCGTCGACCCCGAGGGGTACGTGATCATCACGGACCGCACCAAGGACCTCATCAAGTCGGGCGGTGAGTGGATCTCCTCGATCGACGTCGAGACGATGATCATGGGACATCCGAAAGTGCTGGAGGCGGCCGTCATCGCCGTCCCTCACCCCCGGTGGGTCGAGCGCCCGCTCGCCTGCGTCGTGCCCAAGCCGGGCGTGACGCTCGAGCCCGGCGAGATCCTCGACTACCTGCGGCCCAAGCTGGCCAGGTGGGCGCTGCCCGACGAGGTCGTGTTGATCGAAGCCGTGCCCAAGACGAGCGTCGGCAAGTTCGACAAGAAAGTCCTGCGCGAGCGCTTCAAGAGCTGGACGCCTCGACGCTGAGCGCAGGGAGAAGGAGTCCCCTCATGGCCACGCCACGCACCGAGTCCCAACGCGCCGACCGCGAGCACCGTCGCATCGTGCGCGAATGCCGCGCCGCCAAGATCCAGCTCGTGCGCTTCCTCTACTGCGGCAACGACGGCGTCATTCGCGGCAAGGCCTGCCACACGCGGTTCCTGCCCTCCTACCTCGAGTCCGGTATCGGGCTCACCGTCGCGATGCAATCGTTCAACATGCTCGATCAGCTCGTGGCCGAGGGCTCGTTCGGGCCGGTCGGCGAGATCCGGCTCACGCCCGATCCAGGGACGTTCGCGATCCTGCCCTACGCGCCGCACACCGCCCGCCTGCTCTGCGACATGACGACGCTCGAGGGGACGCCGTGGGACGCCTGTCCGCGGAGCTTCCTCAAACGGATGATCGGGCGCGCGGCCACGCAGGGCTTCGTGTTCCAGGCGGCCTTCGAGAACGAGTTCACGCTGGCCCGGAAGGAGAACGGGCAGTACGTTCCCCTCGATCACAGCCCGTGCTTCTCGACGATCGGCATGGATTCGGCCGCGCCGGTGATGACCGAGATGATCGAGGCGCTCGTCGCCCAGGGCGTGTTTCCCGAGCAGTATTACGCGGAGCTCGGCCCCGGCCAGCAAGAGCTTCCCGTGCGCTTCGCCGACGCGCTCCGCTGCGCCGACAACCAGATCACGCTCCGGGAGACGGCGCGCGGCGTCGCCGCCCGCCACGGCCTGCTCGCCTCGTTCGCTCCCAAGCCGTTCCCTGATCAGGCCGGCAACGGCGCCCACATCCACTTCAGCCTGTGGGCCGCGGACGGCGAGCAGAACGTCTTCCACGACCCGCGCGGACGCTACGGGCTGTCGGACGCCGGCTTCGCTTTCATCGGCGGCGTCCTTGCCCACCTGCCCGCGCTGGTCGCGTTGACGGCGCCGACGGTGAACTCGTACCGGCGACTCCAGCCGCGCTTCTGGTCGAGCGCGTACACGGCGTGGGGCCCCGACAACCGCGAAGGCGCGATTCGCGTGCCCTCGCAGCGGCGCGGGATCGAAATGGAATCGACCAACCTCGAGCTGAAGCCCTCGGACCCGTCCAGCAATCCGTATCTCTCGCTCGGTGCACTGCTCGCCGCCGGGCTCGACGGCATCCAGAACAAGCGGGATCCGGGCGAGCCGACGCTCGTGGATCCCGACACGCTGTCGGACGACGAGCGCCGCCGGCGCGGGATCCGGCGCTTGCCGACGTCGTTGGGCGAGGCGCTGGACGCGCTGGAGCGCGACGATGTCCTCCGCGCGGCGCTGGGCGAGACCCTGGCGAAGGAGTACCTGACCGTCAAGCGCTCAGAGGTGCGGGGCTTCGACGGCAAGGACGTGGCGTTCGAGATCGAGCAGCACTTCTACAAGTTCTGAGCGTGGCCCGCCCTGTCGATCTCACGGGGATCCCTGTCGTCGATGGGCACTGTCATCCGCTCGCTCGGGACCCGCTGGGCATTTCCTCGGGGACCTTCCTCGATCTCTTCACCGAGGCACGGCCGGCGACGATGCGCGCCCACGTGCCTGCTACCGGCTACGCCCAGCGCGCCGTGCGCGCTCTCGCACGAAGGCACGGCGTCGAAGCGACCGTCGACGCGGTGCTCGACGCCCGGCGACGCGCCGGATCAGAGGCCGGACTGAAGCATCTGACCGACGCTCGCGTGGCCGCGTTGCTCGTGGACACCGGCTATCCGCCCGATGCGATGCCGCTCGACGAGATGCGGCACCACCTGGGCTGCGAGATCCACGAGGTCGTGAGGATCGAGGCATGCGCCGAACGGCTGCTCGCTCGACGTCTCTCCTATGAGGCGTTCGTCGAGGCGTTTCGTCGGACGCTCCAGGAGGCGGCTCCCCGCTGCGTCGGCTTCAAGACCATCGTCGCCTATCGTTCCGGGCTCGACGTACGCACGTGGACCGAGGACGAGACCGCCGCGTCCTACGCGCGGGCGCTCGGCACCGTTCCCGCCGGCGGACGTCCGCGACTCACCGAGAAGCCGCTGCTCGATCGCCTCTTCGAGATCACGCTGGAGGTCGCGGCGCAGACAGGACGCCCGGTCCAGATCCACACGGGATTCGGCGACCCCGACATCGATCTGCTGCGCGCCAACCCGCTCCTGCTGCGCGCCGTGCTCGAGGACCGGCGGTGGACGACGACGCAGCTCGTGTTGCTCCACATGGCCTATCCGTACACGCGCGAGGCGGCGTTCATGACGGCCGTGTGGCCGCAGGTCCACCTGGACCTCTCGCTGGCCCTGCCCTTCCTCGGACCGGGAGCGCTGTTCCCGCTGCTCGAGATCCTCTCCCTCGCCCCGCTCAGCAAGCTCATGTACGGATCGGACGTCAGCGGCCTGCCCGAGCTGTTCGCGCTGGCCGCCGAGTGGGCGCGGGCGACGCTGGGCGAAGCGCTCGGCTGGCTCGTCGAGCGCGATGGTCTGGACGAGCGTGCGGCGGCGGCCGCCGGACGAGCGATCCTGTCCGACAACGCCCGGGCCCTGTACGGTCTGCGCCAGGAACCCTGAAATGCTGCGGCGTTTCTTGACAGGGGCGCCCGTGGCCGATAGTCTGTCGCCCCACGGCCCTCATCATCTTCTGCTCCGGCCGCACCGCCCTGACAGGAGGGAGTATGGATTCGCCGAACCGTCGACAGTTCCTCGCGACGACCGGTGCAGGCCTGGCCGGTATTCTCGCCGCCGGCGTCCCGCCCGCCCGCGGTCAGCAGCGCGAGGTCTCGTACCTGTGCTGGAACAACTTCGCCCCCGCCTCCGACAAGAAGCTGGCCGAGATCGGCCAGCGCTTCACGAAGGACACGGGCATCAAGATCCGTATCGATCACATTGCCGCGCCCCAGCAGGCGGCGAAGTATGCCTCCGAAGTCCAGACGCAAGCCGGTCACGACATCGTCGAGATGCGGATGCACTTTCCCTGGCTCTACGAGCCGCAGCTCGTCGATCTCGGAGACATCGTGGGCGAGCTCGAGAAGAAGTACGGCAAGGCCCTGTCCTCGGCTACCGAGACCGCCAAGGTGAACGGGGTCTGGCGGGCCGTGCCTCAGTACCGGACGTTCTTCGTCGCCGCGTACCGCGAGGACCTCTTCAAAAAGGCGAGTCTGAAAGTTCCCGACACCTGGGAAGACCTCTACACGGTCGGCAAGGAGCTGAAGAAGATGGGGAACCCGGTGGGGATCCCCATCAGCCAGAACTACGACACGATCTCCACGGCCGGGCCGGTGCTGTGGTCGTTCGGCGGCATGGAGGTGGACAAGGACGGCAAGACGGTCCGCATCAACTCGCCGGCCACCGAGCAGATGATCGAGTGGTACAAGAAGATGTTCCGCGATTGCATGGAGCCCGAGGTCCTGTCGTGGACGGATGCCAGCAACAACGAGTCCCTCCAGCAGGGCAAGGCCGGCTGGATCCACAACCCGGTGAGCGCCTACATCGTCGCCCGCAACAACAAGCTGGTCACCGCGGACGGCATCAACCATCATCGGAGCCTGGCCGGGGCCAACGGACAGCGTCACGAGACGGACGTGCCCCGCCACATCGGGATCTGGAAGTTCTCGAAGAACGTCGAGCCCGCCAAGGAGTGGATCCGCTATCTGCTCGGCAAGAAAGAGGTCTACGACGAGTACATCATGTCGGGCGACGCCTTCAACCTGCCCGCCTACACGAAGCTCCAGGACCATCCCGTCCTGAAGACGGATCCGAAGTTCGCCGCCCTGAAACAGGAAGGCGTCCAGTTCCACTGCTACGGCTGGCCCGCGCCGGCCAGCGACAAGGTCCAGCTCATCACCAACTCCTTCATCCTTCCGAACATGGTGGCCAAGGCCGTGACGGGAACACCGACCAAGGAGGCCGTCGCCTGGGCCGACAAGGAGATGAAGAAGGTCATGGCGGGATGAGCTGAGATGGCCGTCGGCGGTGTTCGCGTCGCCACCGCATCCTCGCGCGTCGGACTCGGCGGGCGAGCCCGGGAGTTCTTCGACCGCGAGGGCGTCCTGGGGCCGCTCTTCGTCACCCCCGCCCTCATCATCTTGGTGCTGCTCGTCGCCTATCCGTTCGCGATGGCGCTCTACTTCTCGCTGTCGAACGCGTTCATCGGTCGCCCGAGCCACCTCGTGGGCTTCCGGAACTTCATCAATCTGTGGGACAGCGACGCGTTCCGCCAGACCTTCCAGAACGCCTTCGTCTTCACCGGGGTCGCCGTCGCGTTCAAGGTGGTCCTCGGGCTCTCGCTGGCACTCCTCCTCAACCAGCAACTCTGGTTCAAGCGCCTGATCCGCGGCGCCGTGCTCCTGCCCTGGGTCATTCCCACCGCGCTCTCCACGCTGGGCTGGTGGTGGATGTTCAACTCGCTCTACAGCGTGGTGAACTGGACGGGCATCGCGCTCGGTATCATGGACCCGCCCGGCCCGAACTGGCTCGGGCAGAAGTACTACGCGATGGCAGCGGTGGTCACCGTCAATGTCTGGCGCGGGCTGCCCTTCTTCGCGATCACCATCCTGGCCGGGCTCGTCGCGATCCCCAAGGAGCTCTACGAGGCGGCCGAGGCTGACGGAGCTGGCGCGGTCTCGCGCTTCTTCTACGTCACGCTCCCGCTCCTCAAGGGAGTACTGGCCATCGTCGTGCTCTTCTCGACCATCTTCACGTTCAGCGACTTCAACATCGTGTTCGTGCTCACGCACGGGGGCCCGATCAACTCTACGCACCTTTTCGCCACGCTCGCCCGCCAGATCGGTCTGGAGACAGGGCGCATCGGCGAGGGAGCGGCGATCTCGCTCTACCTCTTCCCCGTACTGGTGATGGTGGTGTGGGCGCAGCTCCGGTTCGTCCGCAAGCAGGCCTACTGATGGCGGGGTTCGGTCGACGACAGCTCTGGTGGCGGATCGCGAGCCATCTGCTGCTGGTGCCGTTCCTGATCTTTGCGCTGTTCCCCTTCTACCACATGGCGCTGACGTCTCTGAAGACGGACCGCGAGCTGTACGATCGCAACGCGGTCCCGCTCCTCATCCGCCAGGGGCCGACGCTCGAGCACTACAGCAAGCTCCTGTGGGACACGGCCTTCCTGACCTGGACGAAGAACAGCCTGCTCGTCACGATCCTGGCGACTACGGTGTCCGTCGTGATCGGGACGATCGCCGCCTACGCCCTCGCCCGCTTGCGGTTCTTCGGCGTCGGCTCGTTCGGGACCGGCATCTTCGTCACCTACCTGGTGCCGACGTCGCTCCTGTTCCTGCCGCTGGCCCAGGTCGTCAACTGGCTCGGCCTGGCTGACTCGAAGTGGGCGCTCGTCGTGACCTATCCGACGTTCCTCGTCCCGTTCTGCACCTGGCTGCTCATGGGCTACTTCCGCACGGTCCCCAAGGAGATCGAGGAATCGGCGATGGTGGACGGTGCCACCCGCGTCCAGGCGCTCATGCGCATCATCCTGCCCATCGCGATCCCGGGCCTCGTGTGCGCCGTTCTGTTCGCGTTCACGCTGTCGTGGAACGAGTTCATCTACGCGCTCACGTTTACGTCCTCCTCGGACGAGATCACGTCGAGCGTGGGGATCACGACGGAGCTCATCCGCGGCGACATCTACTTCTGGGGATCGCTCATGGCCGGCGCCGTCCTCGGCTCGGTCCCGATCGTCATCCTCTACGTCTTCTTCCTCGACTACTACGTCTCGGGACTCACCGCCGGCGCCGTGAAGTAGCTCAGAGCTTGGGCCGGCGGTAGATACCGAGGCCCTCGCCGTAGTCCTCCCGCAGCGTTTCGAGAAACCCGTGCATGACGGTGAAGATGCGCCGCAGCTCGACGACGGGATCGGCGTGATCGTCAACGCGCAGATTGTGGTGCGGCCGGACCTCTGGCGACCACACGAGCAGCGCGGCCGACTGGCGCCCCCGCTGATCGCCGCCGGCCGCCTGCCCCGCCTCGAGGGCGCGCAGAAGACGTTCGCCGAGCTCGGCGCTCTCGTCCGCGACGAATGCCGTCGCCATGGCGGCGAGGACGTCGGGGCCAGTCAGGAAGTTGCCGGCGACCGTAAAGCCCGACTCGACGCGATGGCCGCACCAGGGCTTGCAGTCGGGGCCCGTGTGCGCCCACGCTCCCGCGCGATCGACACCGTGGATCTGCCGACGGTTCGAGAACGGATCATCGCGCAGGAGCGCGGCGAGCGCCTCGGCGATGGGAACGCCGTCGGCGAGCCGCCGCAGGCCTTCGCGGCCGAGGCTGGTGTTGGTCGTCGCCTGCGTCGCGATGGCGCCGTCGGGGCCCGCCCACGGAACGGCGGCGCCCACGGCCGGCCGCGCCGTGGACACCGCCACGCCGAAGGCGCCAGTGCGGGCGCAGCGCCCCGCGATCGAGAAGGTGTGGTGCTCGACGTTCACGACTGCCGCGTGCGCGGATCGAGGAGATCGCGGAGCGCGTCGCCGACGAGGTTCAGCGCGAGGACGACGACGAAGATGGCGAGGCCGGGCAGAAGCGCCACGTGCGGGCGCAGGACGACGAACTGCCGCGCGGTCGCGAGCATGCTCCCCCAGTCGGCCGTGGGCGGCTGCGTCCCGAGCCCGAGGAAGCTGAGGCCGGCGGTGGCCAGGATCTTCGCGCCGACGTCCAGGCTGAAGGCCACGACCACCGGCGAGATCAGGTGGGGCAGCAGGTGGCGCACGAGGATGCGGCGATCACGCCCGCCCAGCGCGCGCGCCGCCTCGACGAACTCGCGCTCGCGCAGCGACAGCACGAGCCCGCGCACGAGCCGAGCGTAGAGGGGAAAGCCGACGATGGCGATCGCGACCATCGCATTGCGCAGGCCGGGGCCGAGGCCGGCGACGATGGCGATGGCGAGCAGGATGTAGGGGAAGGCCATCATCACGTCGGTGAGCCGCATCAGGATCGTCTCGGCCCAGCCGCCGCGGTAGCCGGCCAGCACGCCGAACACGAGGCCGATCAGGAGCGAGCCAGCCGCGGTGGCGACACCGGCCAGCAGCGACACGCGCGCGCCCCACACGAGGCGGGCCAGCATGTCGCGACCGAACTCGTCGGTGCCCAGCGGGTGCCCCGGAGTGAGTGGCGGCTGCAGTCGCCGGGCCGTCGCCACCGTGTCGGGGTCGGCCAGCGGAAGCCACGGCGCCAGCGCCGCCAGCAGCGTCGCCGCCAGCAGCAGTCCCGCGCCCAGCACCGCGAGCCGATTGCGGCCGGCGTACCGTCTGAGCACGCTGCGCGACCGCGCCGCTCCATCGATGGCGACGGGCGCGCGTGGCGCGGCCAGGCCCGAGGCGGCGGGCGCGGTGTCACTCACGGCGGATGCGCGGATCGAGCGTCGCGTAGAGCACGTCGACGGCGAGGTTGACGAGGACGAAGCCGAGCGCGATGACCAGGACGCAGCCCTGCACGAGCGGAAAGTCGCGGGCCAGGATCCCCTGCACCATCAGTGTGCCTACGCCCGGCCACGCGAAAACCGTCTCCGTCAGCACGGCGCCGCCGAGGAGGTAGCCGGCCTGCACGCCAACGACGGTGACGGTCGGGATCAATGCGTTCCGCAGCGCATGGCGGACGACGACGAAGCTCTCGCGTACGCCCTTGGCGCGCGCGGTGCGCACGAAGTCCTGGCCGAGGACGTCGAGCATGGTGCTGCGCGTGAGCCGCGCGATGATCGTCAGCGACGCCGCCGCCAGCGTGACCGTCGGCAGCACGAGGTGACTCAGCAGGTCGCCCACGCCACCGCCGCCATAGGGCGCGAACATGCCGGACGCCGGCAGCCAGCCGAGCCACAAGGCGAAGATCACCATCAGCACGATACCGAGCCAGAAGCTCGGCATGCTGGCGCCGAAGAGCGACGCCAGCGCGCTCAGCCGATCGAGCAGCGAGTTGCGGCGGGCGGCCGACAGCACGCCGAGCGCGATGCCGCCCAGCGTCGAGAGCAGCAGGGCGCTGGCCGCCAGAACCACGGTGGCCTGGAAGCGGCGCAGCACCTCGCCGAGCACGGGCCGCTTCATCCAGAGCGAGCGGCCGAGATCGCCCTGCAGCACGCGGCCCATCCAGCGCGCGTACTGCACGGGCAGCGGCTCGTCGAGGCCGAGCTCGGTGCGCAGCCGCGTGATGTCCTCGTGGGTGGCCTGCGGCCCGAGCATGATCTCGGCGGGATCGCCGGGCGAGATGTGGAGGACGGCGAAAACGACGAGCGACACGCCGAGCAGGACCGGGCCGACCAGGAGGAGCCGGCGGAGGAGGAAGAGCGCCACGCCGCTCGGGCTACTTGAGCGAGATCGTCTCCACGCGCAGGTCGAAGCTCGGATGGAGCCGGAAGCCCTGGACCCGCTTCGCGTGGGCGGCCGTCTGCACCTCGTGGTCGATGAAGATCCACGGCGGATCGTCGTGCAGGATGCGCTGCGCCTCGCGGTACATCTCGGCGCGTTTGGCCTGATCGGTGATGGCTCGCGCCTGGCTCAGCAGCTCGTCGAAGCGCGCGTTCCTGTACATGGCGCGGTTCGGCCCGTTCGGCGTCCACTGGCTCGAGTGGAGCAGCGGATACATCACCAGGTCGGGATCCTCGGCGCCGGCCATCCACGAGAGCGCGAACATCTCCTGCTCCTTCGTGCGCAGCTTGGCCAGGAACGCGCCCCACTCCATCGTCTGCAGCGCGACGTTGACGCCGACCGCTTTCAAGTTCGACTGGATCACCGTCGACATCGCGACGGGCGACTGCATCCCCGAGCCCGACTCGGGCACCCACAGCGTCGTCGAGAAGCCGCCTGGATAGCCGGCCTCGGCCAGGAGCTTCTTCGCGCGCTCGGGATCGTACGGGAACGCCTTGAGGCGGGCCTCGTCACCCCACGTGCCCGGCAGCACCGGTCCCTTGGACGGAGCGCCGGTGCCCTTGAGCACGTCGCGCACGATCGCGTCCTTGTCGACGGCGTAGTTCAGCGCCTGCCGCACGCGCTTGTCGGTGAACGGCTTCTTCTCGTTGTTGAAGCCCAGGTACCAGACGTGCGCGCCCACCTGCTTGAGCAGCGCGAGCTTGGCGTTGCTCTCGAGCTGGGCGACGAAGTCCGGCGGCACGCCCACGATGAGGTCGAGGCCCCCGGTGAGTAACTCGGTGAGCCGGGCCTGGTCCTCGACGATCGGGCGGTAGACGACGCGATCGACCTTCACCGGGAACTTCCAGTACGCCGGGTTCTTCTCGAGCACGACGCGCTGGCCACGCTCCCAGGAGGCGAAGCGGAACGGCCCGGTGCCGACCGGATTCGCGCCGTAGTCGAGGCCGAACTTCTTCACCGCCGTCGGGCTGACGATGGACGCGGCGGCCGCGGCCATCACGTCGAGGAACGAGGCGCGCGGCTCCTTCAGGATGAAGCGCACGGTCAGCTCGTCGAGCGGTTCCACGGCCTTCACGTTGCCGAAGAAATAGCTGGCGAAAGGATACTTCCCGAGCTTGCTCGCGGGATGGTCCGGGACGATCTGGCGCTCGATGGAGAACTTCACCGCCTCGGCGTCGAGCGGCGTGCCGTCGTGGAACTTGACGCCCTTGCGGAGCTTGAACGTGTACTGCAAGCCATCGCGCGAGATCGTCCACGACTCGGCCAGCCCGGGGACGATCTGCGTGCTGCCCTCGGCGAACGCGACGAGCGTCTCCGCCACGCGGCGACCGACGCGGTTCGAGTTGAGATCGGTGACCTGCGCCGGATCGAGCGCCACCGGCTCGGCCACCAGGCCGACCACGAGCGTGCCGGCGGGCTGCGCGACGACGACGGTGGGCACCAGCAGGACGAACAGCAGCGCGGCGATCAACCTCATCCTCGGTCTCCTCGACGTGCGATCGAGGCGCCAGCGTACACCAGGCAACGTCGAGCCGCCAAATCAGCCGCCGGACCTCATCGCGTACCTCGATCAGCGCTTCGGGGAGATCGAGCGCCGGTTCGGCGACGCTGATCGCCAGTTCGAGGAGTGACGGCGTCACTTCGACGTCGTAGCGGAGTCGCTGATGTCGAAGATCGAGCTGGTTGGCGAAGGCGTGCGCACCGTCGATCAGAATCACCGCGCCGGCGGCCTTGAGGAGCCGGCGCGTTACGGGAAGATGCCGAGCTCGAGGTAGCTCGTCGCCACCTTGTTGAGCGCGCTGAGGAAGGCGGCCGTGCGGAGGTCGGTGATACGCGAATCGCGGCGCGCCAGCTCGCGAATCTGCTGGTAGGCGTCGATCATCGTCTCCTCCAGCCCGGAGTTGACCAGATCGATCTCGCTGGGGCCGCGGGCGATGCGGCGGCGCTCCTCGTCGGAGAACAACCGACCCGTCGCCTTCTCGATCGCCGACACCATGCGGTTGTGGGAGGCCTCCTCGAATCGCTTGCCCACCCGGCCGAAGCGCACGTGCGAGAGATTCTTGATCCACTCGAAGTACGAGACGGTCACGCCGCCGGCGTTCAGGTAGACGTCGGGAATGACGTACACGCCGCGGTCGAGCAGGATCTTCTCGGCCTCGGCGGTGGTGGGGCCGTTGGCGGCCTCGGCCAGGATCTTCGTGCGGATGCGCGGGGCGTTCTCAGCGGTGAGCTGGTTCTCGAGCGCGGCCGGGATCAGGATGTCGCACTCGAGCTCGAGCGCGCGCTGGGTCGGCGTCAGATTCTTCGCGCCTGGGAAGTTCAGGATCGATCCCGTCGCCTTCTGGTGCTTGACGACCGCCTCGACGTCGAGGCCCTCGGGCCGGTGGATGGCGCCGTCGCGTTCGGCCAGCGCGATGATCACGCAGCCGGCCTCCTGGCAGAAGCACGCCGTGTGATAACCGACGTTGCCAAGGCCCTGCACGACCACGCGCTTGCCCTCGAGCCCGCGCTCGAGGCCGAGTCGCTTCATGTCGTCGACGTCGCCGCACGCCTCGCGCAAGCCGTAGTACACGCCACGCCCGGTGGCCTCCACGCGGCCGCGGATGCCGCCCTGGGTGACGGGCTTCCCGGTCACGCACGCGAGCTGGTCGACGGCCGCCGGATAGAAGGCGCCGTAGGTGTCGGCCATCCACGCCATCTCGCGTGGCCCGGTCCCGTAGTCGGGCGCCGGCACGTCGACGCCCGGGCCCATGAAGTTCTTCTTGATCAGCTCCGACGTGTAACGGCGCGTGATCTTCTCGAGATCCTCGGCCGAGTACTGCTTGGTGTCGATCTTCACGCCGCCCTTGGCGCCGCCGAACGGCACGTCGACGATCGCGCACTTGTACGTCATGAGCGCGGCCAGCGCGGTGACCTCGTCCTCGTCCACGGTCGGCGCGTAGCGGACGCCGCCCTTCACCGGCACCCGGTGGTGGCTGTGCTCGATCCGCCACCCCTGGAACACCTCGTAGCCCTTGGCGGTGCGGACGGGGAACTGGACGGAATAGATGGCGTTCGGCGCCTTGATCAGATCGAGAAGCCCTCGCGGGTATTCGGTGAGCGCCGCCGCCTTCTCGAAGTAGACGTTGACGGTCTCGAAGAAGCTCAACATGGCCCTAGTGTGTCAACCGAACCCGATCTCCGCAAAGAATTCCGCGATGGCCGACTGGACTTCGGCGCGATGGGATCGGTTGGGGAAGTGCGAGCCGCCGGCCACCACGTGTAATCGGGCTCCCGGGATCGTGGCCACGACCCGCCGTGACATCTCTACCGTGGGAAAGTGGTCCTGAGAGCCGGCCACGACGAGGACGGGACAGCGGATGCGCGCGCATTCGGCGAGCCACTCCTCGCGGGCGTACGTCTCGTCCAGCACGGCCAGCAGCGAAGTCACCGTGTGCTGCTCGAGTGGACGGACGGCGGCGGCATAGCGCTCCGGCCGTGCCTTGAGTCGGGCCAGCTCGGCCTCGCCAAGGCGAAGGCGCACGTTGGCGTCGAAGTACTCTTGGAAGCGCCCGGCCACGACCAGAGCACGGTGCGCCTTCCACCAGCGCTGGTCGGCCTCGATGGGGGCGAACGGTGGCCCGCTGATCGAGATCACGGCGCGGACGCGCTCGGGACGATGGGCCGCGACCCAGAGCGAGAGCGCCGCACCCATCGAGGCTCCACCCCACACCGGCGCGACGACGGCCAACCCATCCAGCCAGAGCATCAGGTCGCCCGCCTTCTTCGGATAGGTCAGGTCCTCGGCGCGCTCGAACTTCTGGCTGAGGCCATGGCCGCGGGTATCGGGGAACAGGCCGCGGATCCGCCCGAAGAAGGGCTCGAGATCGCCGACCATGAACGAGGAGTCCTCCACCGATCCGCCGTGGATCCACACGACGGCGGGACGCTGGGGATCGCCGGCCTCGCGCCAGTGCAGGCGCACGCCGGAGGGCAGCACCACCTCAGGCAGTGGTGGGTCTCCGCTCGAGACGGCGCGCCATCCGCGACATCGAGTACGTACAGATCCAGTACACGACGGCGATGAAGAGGTAGAGCTCGAAGGGGCGGATCTCGCGGTTGTTCACGATCTGGGCCGCTTTGGTGAGGTCCACGTAGCCGATGATCGACGCGAGCGACGTGTCCTTGAAGAGCACGATCATCTGCGTCACCAGCGACGGCACCATGTTGCGCAGGGCCTGGGGCAGGATGACGTAGCGCATGGCCTTCGCGCCGGAGAGCCCCAGCGCGCGCGCCGCCTCCACCTGGCCGCGCGGCACGGACTGAACGCCGGCCCGCACGATCTCGCCGAAGTAGGCGGCCTCGAAGATCACGAACGCGGTGAGCGCGATCCCGTACTCCGGCAGCGGCAGCCCGAGGAGCTGAGGAATGATGAACCAGAACCAGAAGATCACCATGACCAGCGGGACACCTCGGAAGAACTCGACGTACATCACGGCCGGCACGCGAATCCAGGCGGCGTTGGCGAGCCGGGCCAGGCCGACCACGATCCCCAGGGCGAAGCCGAGCACGATCGCCGGAATGGCCAGGCGCAGCGTACCGCCGGCGAAGCTGCCGACGCCGAGGAAGCCCTGGACGATCAGGAACTTGAAGTTGTGGACGATGACGCCGAGGTCGAGCATCGCGCGCTCAGCCCGGCCCGCCGACACGCGCGATGAGGCCGGGGATCGCGTAGCGCCGCTCCAGTGAGCTCATGACCCAGGCGATGCTCACGCAGAGCACGAGGTAGATCAGCGTGCCCGCCGTCAGCGCCTCGAAGGCCCGGGCCGTGTAGGTCTCGATCTGCCGCGTCTGGAACGTCAGCTCGGCGACGCTGATCGTCAACGCCACCGACGAGTTCTTGAGCAGGTTCAGCGACTCGTTGGTGATCGGCGGCACGATCAGGCGGAGCGCGATGGGCACGATGACGAGCCGATACGCCTGCCAGACCGAGAGGCCCATCGCGACGGACGCCTCGAACTGGGTGCGCGGGATCGCCAGGATGCCGGAGCGGATCACCTCGGACATGCGCGCGCCGTGGTACACGCCCAGCGCGAGCATCCCCGCCCAGAACTCGGCGCCGTGATCGAAGAGCCAGTCCTGCACACCGCGGGGCAAGAGTGGCGGCACGCCGAAGTACCAGAAGAACATCCACACGAGCAGCGGGACGTTACGGAAGAATTCGACGTAGAAGACCGCGGCCGCCCGCAGCGGCTTGAACGGTACCGTGCGAAGCGCGCCCGACAGGATCCCGAGCGCGACGGCGAGGACCCAGGCCAAGGCCGACAGCTCCAGCGTCGTGATGAGGCCCTGGAGCAGCCAGTGGCCGGACTGGCCGCTCCAGAGCACGCTCCACTTGAACTGGTAGCTCACGCGAGGGTGAGGCGCCCCGTTACTTCCCGATCTGCTTCAGCAGATACGCTTTCACCTGCGGCGACATCGGATACGGCAGCTCGCCCTTCGGCCCGAACCACTTGTCGTAGATCTCGAAGTACTTGCCCGATTCGAAGCCCTGCTTGAGCCCGGCGTCCACGACTTGCTTGAACTTGGGCTCGCCCTTGCGCATGGCCATGCCGTACGGCTCCTCGGAGAAGAAGTCGCCGACGACCTCCCAGTCGGTCGGGTTCGGCGCCTTGGCCTTCAGACCGTAGAGCTGGATGCCATCGTTGGTGTACGCGTCCACCTGCCCTTGCAGCAGCGCCTGGAAGGCGGCGGGCTGATCGGGGAACTCCCGCAGCTGCGCCGTCGGCACCTTCTCGCGGATGATCTTGGCGTTCGTCGAGCCCTGCTGGGTGGCGATGCGCTTGCCCGCGATGTCGTTGATGCCGTGGATCGGGCTACCCTTCTTCACCAGGAACTGAGCGCCGGTGAGGAAGAACGTCAGGCTGAAGTCCACGCTCTGACGGCGCTCGGGCGTGTCGGTCATGGTGCCGGCGATCAGGTCCACCTGGTTGCCGTTGAGCAGCGGGATCCGGTTGGGTGGCGTCGACTCCTTCTTCGTCAGCTTGATCGGCTTGCCGACTTCCTTCGAGATCGCGGGAATCACGAGCTGCTCGACGAGGTCGATGGTGAAGCCGACCCACTCGTTGTTCTTGTTGATGTAGGCGAAGGGCGGTGAGCCCGTGCGGGTGCCGATGGTGAGGACACCGGCCTCCTTGATCTTGTCGAGCGTTTGCGACTGCGCAAACGCGGACGACAGCGGCGTCGCCATCAGCACGAGAGCCAGCAGGACCACGAGCCCACGCTTCATCGTCGCCTCCTAGTGCGAGAGTATCTTCGACAAGAATTGCCGCGACCGGTCGGACCTGGGCGAGGCGAAGAACGTCTCGGGATCCGCCTCTTCGACCACCTGACCGCCATCCATGAAGATCACGCGATGGGCCACCCGCCGGGCGAACCCCATCTCGTGGGTGACCACCATCATGGTCATGCCGCTCTTGGCGAGATCGGTCATGACCTCCAGCACCTCGTTGATCATCTCGGGATCGAGCGCCGACGTCGGCTCGTCGAAGAGCATGATCTTCGGCTGCATGGCCAGCGCCCGGGCGATGGCCACGCGCTGCTGCTGGCCGCCCGACAGGTTCGCCGGGTAGTTGCCGGCCTTTTCGGGGATGCCGACGCGCGCCAGCAGCGCCCGCGCCGTCTTCTCGGCGTCCTCCCGGGGAACGTTCCGGACCTTCATTGGCGCCAGCATGATGTTCTCGAGCGCCGTCATGTGCGGAAACAGGTTGAAGGACTGAAAGACCATGCCCACCTGGGTGCGGAGGCGGGTGAGGTTCACGTGCGTGCTCGTGATGGATTCGCCGAGGACGACGATGTCACCATCCTGGATGCGCTCGAGCGCGTTCACGCACCGGATGAGCGTGCTCTTGCCCGAGCCGGACGGGCCACAGACGACGACGACCTCACCGGGCGCCACCCCGAGCGTGACATCGCTCAGGACGTGGAGCTTGCCGAACCACTTGTTGACCTGCCGAAACTCGATCGCCGCCGCCATCAGGCGGCG
>Ga0209236_1000248_pt1 | contig 29525 bp, 26 predicted proteins | sample GraSoi013_1_40cm_FD_185819 | JGI IMG/M metagenome (GOLD analysis project Ga0209236, IMG submission 185819) | Grasslands soil microbial communities from the Angelo Coastal Reserve, California, USA - Sample 09_27_2013_1_40cm (SPAdes) (version 2) | ecosystem: Environmental > Terrestrial > Soil >... | reverse complement strand
AAACGCGAGTCCCTTCAACGCGCCGGTGTGATTCGGCGCGATGCGCACCGCCATGTCCCACTCGTCGAACGCACGCTCGTAGTCACGTTTGTCCGTCAGGATGCGCGCGTACAGATCGTGCGCGTCGGCGAGATGCGGATGGCGCTCCAGGCCGTTCATCGCGACGCGCAGCGCGGCATCGAGCTGCCCTTTGCGGCGCAGCGCCTCGCCGAGCCGCAAGAACACGAGGCTCTGCGGATCCTGCGCCAGCTGGGCGGAGAGCGCGCGAATATCGTCAGCCATGGGCGAACACACGCGCCGCCTGCCGCGCCCGCTCGACGTCGGACCGTTGCGCTTCCTCTTCGGGCGTACGGCCGGCGAGTCGGTCCCACTGATCCCAGCTTTCGACCGCCTCGGCAAACCGGCCCATCGAAACCAGCGCGTACCCCAACTGGCGGTGGGCCGCAGCGAGCTGCGGATCCAACCGCAACGCGCGCCGCAGCTCCTCAGCCGCAGTCGAGCCGCGTCCCTGGGCCAGGTGAATCCGCCCCAGCAGCAGGTGAATCGTCGCGTCGTGCGGTTGTATGCTTCCCGCCTGCTCGGCCGCGGCGCGTGCTGCGTCCAGGTCCTTCGCCTGCAGCGCCCGTTCGGCCCTGGCGACCAGCTCGGCGGCGTCGCCGCCGGGGCTGGGCGGGCCACCACGCGAGCGCTTGGTGTTGCCGGGATCGACGAGCACGATGACGCCCGCGCTCTCCAGGCCGAACAGCGTCTTCGCGACTTCGAAGTCCGAACGACCCAGCTCGGTTGCCAGGCCGCGCACGGACCGTTGGCCGTCGACGAGCGCGAGCACTTCCCACTCGGGCGGAAGCAGGTCGAGCTCGCCGCCGCCGCTCTCCGGCGGCGGCGCGAGCGACGGGACTACACCGACGTGAGGGATGCGATTCTCGATGCGCGACCACTCGTCGATGCGCCGTGCGCCTTCCATCAGCAACGCCTCGACGGGAATCCGAACCGAAACCTCGGTCGGGACTCTCGTCTCCGGCTGCTCGTTGAACGAGAAGTAGCCTTCGTTCCAGCTCATGACCTCGAAGACGACTTCTTCGATCTGGAAGCGGATCTGGCGCTCGACTTCGCGCTGCGTGATCACGCCAAGCGCGACGAGGATTTCGCCGAGGCGGCGCTTGTCACCCTGGCGCTGCTGCATGTCACGGGCGCGCTCGAGATCGGCTTCGGTGATTTTGCCGGTGCGCAGTAACAGGGCGCCGAGCGGATGCGGATTGCTGCGAATCTCCGCCGACACGATCACGCCGCTGTCGAAGTAGATCGTCCCCTCGTTATGGCGCAGCTCGGACGTGACGCGCAGCGCGCCCGTCTTCCGGCTCAGGTCGAGGAGCTGGAAGACGTCGTGAATCCCGAGCTCGCGTAGCGGTCCTTCGATCGTCATCAGGCCGCGTCCGAGGTGGAGAAGATGTGTTGCAAGTCGACCGCGGTGCGCGCATGGATGCGCGCGCGTTGCGCGAAGGGACCGCCTGGATCGATGCGCGTCACCCGCTCCCAGGCGTCCACCGCCTCGCCGTAGCGCTGCAACCGCGCGAGTGTCGCGCCCAGATAGAACAGCGCGCCGGTGTGCTCGATATCGAACTTGAGCGCTCGCCGAAACGCCTCCAGCGCTTCGGCGTTGCGCTTATCGTCGAGCAGCGCGCGTCCCAGAAGCAGCAAGGCGTCGAGGTCGTACGGATCCTGCTCGAGCATCTCCGCGAGACGGACGACAGCGCTGCGGACGCTGCCCGAGCGGCGCAGCAGATCGGCGAGCGCCAGCGCCGCCTCGTGAAACGTGGGCAGCGCCTCGAGCGCCTCTTCGTACGCGCGCCGGGCTTGCTCCCATTCCTCGTCCTGCTCGTGCAGCCGCCCGAGCTCGAGCCACACCTGCACGAAGCCCTGATCGAGCTCGAGCGCCGCGCGATAGGCATGCCGCGCCCCTTGCCGGTCGCCGACCTTGAGCGCGATGTCGCCCTGTAGTTTGTGCAGATCGGCACGGTTCGGCGCTCGCGTCTGCGCCTGGCGCAACGCCGTGAGCGCGCCGGCGGCATCGCCCGCGGCGGCACGCGCCCGCGCCACGGCGACCAGCACCTCGACGTCCTCGGGAGATTTGGCGACCAGCTCTTCCGCGAGCGGCAGCGCTTCGGCCGGTCGCTGCACGGCGAGCAAGCTCTTTACCTCACCGAGCGCGGCGGCGGCGTTGGCGCCGTCGAGCGTGCGCGCCTCGCGATAGCGCTCGAGCGCTTCGCCGTGCAGCCCGCGGCGCGCATAGATGTCGCCGAGCAGTGTGGCCGCCTGCCCGCGGTCCGCGCCGCGCTGCACAGCCCGCGTCGCTTCGGCGACGGCGAGGTCCATCATCCCCTTGCCAGCATAGTCGCGCGCCAGCGCCAGTGGATCGTCTTTCGCCTTTTTGGCGAGCCCGGCCGGCACGGCTTGGGGTGTGGCGGAGGGAGGCGCCAGCTCCTGAAAGATGTTGTCCAAGAGCCGCTGATCGAACGCAAACTCGCCGCCCAGGTTCTCCGCCTGTACGTCGGCGGAAATTTCGGGCACGATGCCGATCGAGACGGTCTCGTACTGGAGATCGATCGCGAGCGAGAACTTTTGCGACACGTAGTAGGGATCGAGCTCGAGCGCCCGCTTCGTCGCCCGCAGCGCGCCGTCGAAGTCCCCGAGATTCGAAAGCGTGAAGCTCAGGTTGTAATGCGCGCCGGCGTTTTGCGGATCGGCTTCGACCGCCCGCACGAAGGCGTTGCGCGCGTCGGTGAATCGCTTCAGCTCGACCAGCACCAGCCCGACGCCGTTCCACGCCGGTGCGGAACCCGGCTGTCCCGCGAGCACCTGGCGGTAGGCCTCGAGCGCGAGTTGGAACCGCCGCAGGTGTGTGAGCAGGAGCGCAAGATTGAGTCGAGCGCCCATGAATTCCGTCGACAGCTGCAACGCTTTCCGAAAGGCTTCGATCGCCTCCTCGGTGTCGCTCTGGTGCGCGAGCACGACGCCGACGTTGTTCCAGGCGAGCGCGTAGCGCGGATCGACTTCGGTCGCCTGCCGATAGGACACGAGCGCTTCGCTCGTCCGTCCCGCCTGATGCAGCACTACGCCGCGCTCGTTCCAGAGCTTGGGCGAATCGGGGACGTCGTGGATCAGCGACTCGTACAGCTCGAGCGCGTCGCCGAAGTCGCGCTTCAGGAGGTGAACTTCGGCCATCGCCTGGCGGACGAGGCGGCGGTCCTCGCCCCGTTCGATCGCGAGGCGGTATTCGCGCAACGCCTCCGCGTAGTAGCCCTTCTGCCGGAACGCGAGGCCGAGATTGTAGTGGGCCAGCTCACTGCCTTCGGCGACTTCCGGCGACGGCGTGTCCTTCAGCCGTTGCTCGGCAGATTTGCGCTCGGCCCGATACCGTTCCAGCGACAGGTTCGTCTGGGCGCGCGCCAGCGGCGGATTGAGCTGGATTGCGCGCTTGGACGCGGCGCGCGCATCCTGATGACGCCCCATGTCGCCGAGCACAAACGCCATCAAGTAGTGCGCGCTGGCGTTGTCGGGGTTGAGCGCGACCGCGCGCTCGAGCGCCACTAACGCCGGTTCGTTGAGTCCACGGTTATAGTAGACCTCGCCCAGATAGAACTGCACGACGCTCGAATCGGGCTCCGCTTCGGCGGCGCGCAGCAACCACTCCGTCGCGACTTCCAACCGGCCACGGGCTTTCTCGGCGAGGCCGAGCTGGATGATGGCGGCGACGTCATCGGGCTTGTGCGCGAGGAGCTCTTCGAATTCGGCAACCGCTTCCTCGTACGCGCCCAGGATCGCGTAGGTGCGGCCGAGCTCCCAGCGCGCATCGCGTTCGTCCGGCGCCTGGCGGAGTCGCTCCTGCAGCTCGGCCACGCGACGGTCGTAGAAACCGGTGTTGTGGTAGGAGATCTCGAGGTTGCGCTGGGCGACCTGCATGCGCGGGTCGAGTTCGAGCGCGCGCGTGAACTGCTCGATGGCCTCGGGGACGAGGCCCTTCTGGTAGTAGAGGACGCCGAGGTTGTTGTGCGCGCCCGCGTCCGACGGATCGATACGGCGGGCAAAGGAGCGGAGAACCGCGAGGTCGCGTTCGGAGACCGCTCCCGGTGACGTCACGGATTACGTGAGTCGAATGGCGTCGAAGATCGCTTTGAGAGACGCCAGATCGGGCAGGAGCAGGAAATGGCCGCGCAGCCCGTCTCGCGCGTCGATGTTGAACTCCGTCTCGACACAAAACACGAAGTCGCGGTCGTGCCCGAAGTTCAGGTAGGTCGTCGTCAGGACGGCGGCCGACACATCCACGACGAGGCTGGGCACGGACGGCAGCAGCAGCATTCCCATGAACTCCGATAGGGCATTCATGTAGGCGCCCGACAGAATATTGCCGCACTCTTTGAGACAGGATTGCTCGATTGTATCGAAGGCCGTGGTCGTACCGAGCGGCCGCTTGAGCAACATGTCGCACACTTTGCGACCCACGGACTCCGGAAACAGCAGCAGCGTGCGCCCCGTGAGATCGCCGAGCATGTGCATCAGCACGGCGGCGACGACTTCCTGCGGATCGCCGATCAGACTCGGCACCTCCTCGAGCCGGGCGATGTTGATCTCGGGCACGGAGATCATGATGCGGCGGTGCGTCAGCTGCGACAGCGCCGTCGCGGCGTGGCCCGCCCCGATGTTGGCGACCTCTTTCAGCGCGTCGAGCTGCAGCGCTTTCAGATCACGGACGTCTTCCATGATATCCCCCGACCTCTAGACCAGACCGGCGGCATCGAGGATGAGCGCCGGCACGCCATCACCCATGATCGTCGCGCCGCTGAAGATCGGTAGCGTGCCCTGCGGCGCTTCGAATCCCTTCACCACGATCTCCTGCTGACTCAGCATGCCATCCACCACAATTCCGGCGCGGCGCTCTCCCATTTCCAGCACGATCACCGGGCGGCGAGGCGGCGGCGCGGGAGCGCCGCCATTCGTTCCCAGGAGTTTCCGCAGATCCACGAGTGGGACTACCCGGTCACGCAACACGATCGCGTCTCGTCCATCCATCGTCGTCAGCGGCGTCGTTCCAAACTCGACGGTCTCGGCGACATAGGTGAGCGGCAGGGCGTACCGCTCTGCGCCGACAGCGGCGATCAACGCCCGCACGATCGCGAGCGTGACCGGCAGCCGCAGCACAAAGGCGGTGCCCTTCCCCGGCTCCGTGCGAATCTCGATCGAACCGCCGAGCACGCGAATGCGCGTCATGGCGACGTCGATGCCGACGCCGCGGCCCGACACGTTCGTGACCGCTGTCGCGGTCGAGAACCCGGGCCGCGCGAGCACGCGGAGCAGCTGATCGTCCGAGAGCGATTCCACGTGCGGTCCGACGAGCCCCTCGCGCTTCGCCTTGTCGAGAATACGCGCGCGATCGATCCCCCGCCCGTCATCGCTGATACTGATCGCCACGCTGGAGCGTTCGCGCACCGCGGCGAGGACGATCTCACCTTCGGGATTTTTCTGGTGGCGCTTGCGCTCCGCCGGCGTTTCGATCCCGTGGTCGACGGCATTGCGCAGCAGATGCACCAGCGGATCGCCGAGCTCGTCGAGGATCGCGCGGTCGAGCTCGATCTCTTTTCCCTCGACTCGGAACTGCACCTGCTTGCCGAGCTGGCGCGCGACGTCGCGGACGAGACGCGGGAAGCGATCGAACACCTGCCAGACGGGGGTCATCCGGGCCTGGATGATTTCGCTTTGAAGATCCGCGGAGAGACGCGAGACTTGAATCGCCACGTCGTCGATCGCCGGATCCTGCCCGACCCAGCGCGCCGCCAATTCGTTCAGCCGTCCCCGCGCGGTGACGAGCTCGCCGATCAGGTCCATCAGCGTATCGAGGCGCCGCAGATCGACCCGGATATGCTTGCTGCGACCGGCCACAGCGGCGGCGCTTTCAGCCGGGGTGACGTGTGCCTCTTCTCCGCCACCGATCGTCACCGCCTCGACATCGCCAACAGCGCGAAGCGCCGTTTCGATCTGCGCGGTGCCAGCGGCCGTGTCGAGCTCGAACGCAAACCGTCCGTCGAAGTCATCTGCTTCGAACGCGGCCGGCGGCGGCTGGATGCGATGCACACCGCCGAGCTTCTGCGCTTTGCGGATGATCAGCATCGCCCTACCACCCTTTAAGGGCGCCTCGGGACGAAGCGTGATTGTGATGAGACGTCCGGATCCGATAGGCGCAACAGACGCCACAGCAGACGCAGCAGGCGCAGCAGGTACGCTCTTCTCTTTGGCACCTGCTCGATCGAGTTCGCCGAGGAGTGCGGCGATGTCCAGCTCGCGTTCGCGACCGGCAACCGCGAGGCCGACCGACTTCTCCAAGGCGTCGGTCGCGCGGAACAACAATTGAAGCGTGTCGTCGGTGGGAGGCTTGCCGCCGCGACGCAGATGATCGAGCAGATTCTCCATGCGGTGGGCGAGGTCGGCGACCCGGCCGTACCCCATCGTCGCCGCCATGCCTTTCACGGTATGGACGGCGCGGAAGATCCCCCCCACCGGTTCCGACGCGGCCGGGTGACGCTCCCACTCGAGCAACAGCTGATTGCAGGCGCTCAAGTGCTCGCGGCTCTCGGCCAGGAACAGCTCGGCGTACTGCGAGAGGTCCATGAAGGGGGGCTAGCCGAGCACGCGCTGGACGGCTTCGAGGACGCGAGAGGGTTGGAAGGGTTTGACGACGAAGTCTTTGGCGCCCGCCTGAATGGCTTCGACGACCAGTGCCTGCTGGCCCATCGCGCTGCACATCAGGATCTTGGCGTCGGGATCGTGCTTCACGATTTCGCGCACGGCGTCGATACCGCCCATGTCCGGCATCACGATGTCCATCGTGACCAGATCGGGCTTGAGCTGCCGGTACTTCTCGACGGCCTGGGTACCGGTTTCCGCCTCGCCGACGACCTCGAACCCGGCTTGCGCCAGGATGTCGGTGATCATCGTGCGCATGAAGATGGCGTCGTCACAGACGAGAACCGTGTGGCTCACTGCGCGCTCCTTAAGTAGTCAGGATCGGGCCCAACAATGCCGCGACGTCCAACACGTCCCACCGCCCGAACCAGCGTGGGATCGACGCCGGGCAGCCCCTCGCGACCTTCGAGCGTCGAATCGCCTCCAGCCAGCAGGTCGATCACCTCGTCAACCGTAAAGCCTATCAGCTTGCGCGTTGCTCCCCCGTTCTCCGCGTCACGTCCGGCGACTTCGAGGATGATGGTCGAGCCCGGGGCAGCACTGGCGACGGGGGTTTCCGGGGAGGCGGAAGGTGGGGCCTGCCCTAACGCACGCCACCCTTCCACGACCGTCACCAGGGTGCCTCGGACATTCACGAGCCCCGCGACGACCGGGGGCGCGCCCGGAATACGCGTCGTTGGGAGGCGCGGGAGAATCTCCCGCACTTGGTCCACCTCGACCGCACACGCCAGCGTTCCCACACGGAACACGAGCAAACGGGCGGTTGCGAGGCTTCCGTCAATCATCGGATGCGAAGAAGCCAAGATACTGCAAGGGGTTGCGCTGAGCAAGCAAATTCGCGTCACCCGCCGCTTCAGCGAGCGCGGGCCGCGAATCCTCCGGCCATTCCGACGTGAGTGACAGCGGCACGCCGGTCACGGGATGCGCGAACGACAGCGCGGCCGCGTGCAGCAGTTGGCGCGGCGCGAGGGCTTCCAGCCGCTCGGCTTCCAGTCGCGCTGACGGCGTGACGCGGCGACTGCCGCCGAACGTGTACTCGCGATCGCCGACGATCGGGCAACCGATGTGCGCGAGATGCACGCGGATCTGATGCGTGCGTCCCGTGCCCAACCGCACGCGCAGCAGATCGGCATGCGCGAATCGCGCGACGAGTGCGGCATGCGTGACGGCGTGTCGCCCCCCCTCTGCGACGGTCATGCGCTTGCGCTCTTTGGGATGACGCGCGATCGGCGCTTCGATGTCGACGGGACTCTTGCGGAGGTGGCCCCAGACCAGCGCCGCATACACGCGCTTCACCTGGCGCCGCTCGATCGCGCCGGCGAGCCGCCGGTGCGCCAGGTCGCTCTTCGCGACGACGAGCAGACCGGATGTATCACGGTCGAGCCGGTGCACGATGCCGGGACGGCCTGCTGTCGACCCCGCGGATAATGCGGTCCCCCGCCCCACGAGCACGTTGACGAGTGTGTCGTCCCAATGGCCGGGGCCGGGGTGGACGACGAGGCCGGCAGGCTTGTCGAGCACGGCGAGATGCTCGTCTTCGTAGACGAAGCGCAGCTCCGCATGGGCGGGCGCGTAGGTGCGCGGCGGCGGTTCGTCCGGAGGAAACTGGACCGTCACCTCGGCACCGCGCTCCAGGATCGTGGATGCACGCAACGCCTTCCCGCGCGCGCTTACCCGCTTGTCGGCGATGAGGCGTCCGGCCTGAGTACGAGAAAGGGCGAGCTGGTCAGCGAGGAATCGATCTAAACGTTCAGTGGGGACGACAACACACAAGGTGATGTTCAAGGTTCTGCGGCGCGAGCCTCCTTCGCGCGGTGCTGCGCCCGGCCTTCCTGCCAGAGAGAAAGCCCGAGTGCGATGGCGCCGATCGTGATCGCTGAGTCGGCCACATTGAAGGTGGGCCAGCGCCAGGAGCCGAGGCCGATGTCCACGAAATCGACGACCCCCTGCGCGCTGCGAATCCGGTCGACGAGATTGCCGACGGCACCGCCACAGACGAGCGCCAGCGCCACCAAGCGGAAGCGATCGCCGGGCCGGGTGCCCCGCACGAGCGACGCGAGCACCACCAGCGCGACGATGGCGAGTCCGAGAAAGATCCAGCGGGAGTTGTCGCCGAGATGCAGTCCGAACGCCGCGCCTTCATTGTACACGAGGCGCAGCTGCACGACGTCGTCGAGGACCGACAGCGGCAGGCGCCGCGCCAGGAACGATTCCGCGATGAGCTTGGTGACAAAGTCGGATACGACGATCGCGGTCGCGGTGCCCCAGAACAACCGTCGCTCAGCGGCGCTTTCCATCTTCCTCTTTGGCCTTGCACTTGATGCAGAGGCGGGCGTGGGGCAGCGCGTCGAGGCGATCGAAGCCGATCGGCTCGCCGCATTGCTCGCATAGACCGAAGCGCTCCGGGGCGCCGTAGAGGCGGCGCAGCGCTTCGTTCACGTGCCACAGGTAGCGCCCTTCCTGCGAGGCAAAGAGGAACGCCTTCTCCCGCTCCATCGCGTCGGTGCCCTGATCGGCCATGTGGAACGAATAGCTCGACAAGTCGCCATCGGAGGCCTGGAGACTCGAGTTGAACGACTCGCCGTAGTGGCCCAGCTCCTTGATCACCCGCGCGCGCTCTTCGAGGAGCCGCTTCTCAAGATGGCTCAACTGCTTTTTGTTGAGCCCCTTGCTCTTCGCCTTCGTGGATTTCGTCGGCATTATCTGGTTCCGCCCTTTCGTCCGTCGTGACGCCGGAGCGCGATCGTGGTCCGGCGCCCTTCGATATCTACGTCGCGCTGCAAATCGGGTTCGTCGAGCACGCCACCCAACACCATCCGCCGCGCCAAGGTTTCACCTTCGACGAACCCCTGAAACGCGCGAGTCGCGGCGACCACGTCCGCGGCGCCGGCGATGCTCAATTCGATGCGCGTGGTGTATTCGTATCCCGCCTCTTTGCGGAGACGCTGCACGCGATTCACCACTTCGCGCGCCAGTCCTTCCTGAATCAGATCGTCGCTCAGTCCCGGGTCCAACGCGACGACGTACGGACCATCCGCCTGCACCAGCCATTCACTGGCGACTTCGCGCGTGACGGTCGCGTCTTCCGGCCGGAATTCCCACTCGCCGACCCGGACCGTTCCTCCCTGCTCCAACGCCTGCAGATCGGCCGCACCGAGCTCCGCCACGGCCGCGGCGGCCCGCGGCGTATCCTTGCCATAGCGTTTGCCGAGCGTCCGAAAATTCGCTTTGCCGCGCAACCGCACGAGATCATGATCGGAGGCGACGACCTGGACGTCTTTTACGTTGACTTCGGCAGCCAGAATATCTAACAGGTCTGACAAGGCCGGGCCCTGGGCGGCGGCCGGAACGGCCAGTTGCATCCGGGCGAGCGGCTGCCGGACCCTGAGGTTACGCGATTCCCGTGCCGCCCGGGCCAGCGAGGCGAGCCGCCGGATGGTCGTCATGGCCGTCAGGAGCTCGGGTTCGCGGTGCCCCCGGTCCACCGGGAACGGCGCCAGATGGACTGAAGTCCCGGTCAACGCCCGGTGCACCCAGTCGGAAATGAAGGGGGCCGCCGGCGCCAGGAGGCGCACCGCGGCGACCAACACTTCGTGGAGGGTCTCGAGCGCGACGGGATCGGTCGCCCGGTCGGGGGCCCAGAAGCGCGGCCGGTTGCGGCGGATGTACCAGCGCGACAGGTCCTCGCCCACGAAATCCATGATCATTCGCACACCGCTCGTGACGTCGTACGCCGACCACGATTGGCGCACGCTCGCGACCACCTCGTCCAGACGCGCGAGCAGCCAGCGATCGGCCGCCGGCCGTTGCGCGGGAGGCGTGGCGTCTTCTTCCCCCGGTGGCTGCCAATCCTGCGCGTAACGGCGGAAGAAGTCGTAGGTGGAACGCAGCGTGTTGAGGAACCCGCCCGAGACCTCGGGGATCTGCCGCTCGTCGAACCGCTTCGGCAGCCAGACCTGACTCTGGCCCAGCAGATAGAGCCGCACCGCGTCCGCGCCGTGCGCTTCAATGACCGACCACGGGTTGACGACGTTGCCGCGGCTCTTCGACATCTTCTGGCCCTGCGCGTCGAGCACGAGCTCGTTGACGATGACGTGCTTGTAGACCGGCGAATCGAACGCCGCGACGCCGATGGCGAGCAGCGAATAGAACCAGCCGCGCGTCTGATCCACCCCTTCGCAGATGTAGTCGGCCGGAAAGTGCGCCTTGAAGTCGGCCTGATGCTCGAACGGATAATGCCACTGGGCGTAGGGCATCGATCCGGAATCGAACCAGGCATCGATCACTTCCGGAACGCGCCGCATCGTGCCCGCGCACTCGCGGCACGACCACGTATAGGTGTCGATGTACGGCTTATGCGGATCGAAGTTCGCGGGCAACGCTTTTCCCCAGCGCTGCGCCAGCTCATCGTAGGAGCCGATGACTTCGCGATGTTCGCGGTCGGCGTCGCACTCCCACACGTTGAGCGGCGTGCCCCAGTAGCGGTCGCGCGAGAGCGCCCAATCGACGTTGTTCTCGAGCCATTCGCCGAAGCGCCCGGTGCCCACTTCCGGTGGATGCCAGTCGACCTCGCGGTTCACCTCCAGCATGCGCGTCTTGACCGCCGTGGTCCGGACGAACCAGGAGGTCCGGGCATAGTAGATCAGCGCCGAATCGCAACGCCAACAGTGTGGGTAGCTGTGCGTGTAGGGCCTGGTCTCGATCCAGCGGCCGTCATGCTTCAGCCGCTCGATGATGAGGCGGTTCGTCTCCTTGTCGGTGACGAGCTTCCCTTCCAGCTCGGGCCAGCGGCTGCCGATTCCGCGGAACGTTCCATCGGGCGCGACGGGATTCACAACCGCCAGGCCGTACTGCTGCGCGATGGCGTAGTCATCGGCGCCGAAGGCGGGCGCCATGTGCACGAGCCCAGTCCCCTCGTCGGCGCTGACAAACGCGCCCGCCACGATGACCGCGCGCTGGCCTTCCTGCGGCAACGGCACGATCTCGAGCGGGCGCACGTACTTCTGGCCGACGAGATCGCGGCCCGGATATCCGGCCACGCGCGGCGCCTGCGCCAGTGGCTTGCCGTGCACATGCACGTCACCGGCCCGCTGGGCGGCGGCGATGTAGCGGACGCCCTCGATCTCCCATTCGCCGTATTCGATGTCGGGATGCACTGCGACCGCGACGTTGGCGAGCAGAGTCCACGGCGTTGTGGTCCAGATGACGAGCTGGCGCGCCGTGTCACTCGCGAGCGGAAAGGTGACGTAGACGGAATTCGTCTGTACCGTCTCGTAACCCTGCGCCACTTCGTGCGACGACAGCGCCGTGCCGCAACGCGGGCAATACGGCAGGACTTTGTGGCCGCGATAGAGGAGCGCCTTCTCGTGCAGGCGCTTGAGCAGCCACCACACGGTCTCGATGTACGGATTGCTGTACGTGATGTAGGGATGCTCGTAGTCGAGCCAGTACCCGATGCGGTCCGACAGCGTTTCCCAGTCCGTCTTGTACTTGAAGACGCTCTCCTTGCACAGCTTGTTGAACCGCTCGATTCCGTACGCTTCGATCTCGCGTTTGCCGTTGATGTGGAGCGCCTTCTCGACTTCGATCTCGACCGGCAAGCCGTGCGTGTCCCACCCCGCGATGCGGGTCACGCCCTGCCCCAGCATCGTGTGGTAACGGCAGATCAGATCTTTCAGGGTTCGCGAGAAAACGTGATGGATTCCCGGCCGGCCGTTTGCGGTCGGCGGGCCTTCGAAGAAAATGAACGGCGGGCCGTAGCGCGTCGCGTCACTGACGCGCGTGAACAGCCGCTCGTGCTTCCACGTGGCGAGCAGCTGTTTTTCCAGCTCGTCGATCGTCTGCGTTGGATCGGACGGCGGATACGTCATTAATTCAGTCGCTCCAGCACACCGCGCACCACGGCCGCGAGTCGTGGCTCCGCGCCGCGGGCGACCGCGATGATCTGCTCGACGGACGTCGGCTCGAGCGCATCGGGCAGACAATTATCAGTGATAATCGAGAGGCCGAGCACGCGCATCCCCTGGTGCACCGCGGTGATCACCTCGGGCACCGTACTCATGCCGACGAGGTCGGCTCCCATCGCGCGCAGCATGCGGTATTCGGCGCGCGTTTCCAGATTCGGACCGGGCACCGCGACGTAGACGCCTTCGCGTAACACGATCTTGTTGTCGAGCGCGACGGTGCGAGCGAGGCGGCGCAACTCCGGATCGTACGCCGCAGACATGTCGGGGAAGCGCGGGCCTTCCGCGTCGACGTTCGGCCCGACCAGCGGATTGTCGCCGAGCAAGTTGATGTGGTCGGAGATCAGCACGAGGTCACCGGTGGCCCACAAGGGATGCATGCCGCCCGAGACGTTCGACACGATCAGCGTCTGTGCGCCGAGCGCCTTGAGGACGCGCACCGGAAAAGCGACCTGCTGCAGCGTGTAGCCCTCGTAGCGATGGAAGCGTCCCTGCATCATCGCGACGCGCCGGCCGCCGAGCGTCCCCAGCAGCAGGCGGCCCGCATGCGTTTCGACGGTGGAGGTCGCAAAGCCCGGCACGTCGGGATATGGAATCGACGCGTCGGCGCGCAGCTCGCTGGCGAGTGCGCCGAGACCGGTACCGAGGATGACGGCGACGTCCGGAACGATTGCGGTCCGCGTCTTCACGGCGCGGACCGCGTCTGCCACGGAGACTGCGTTCAAGCTTTCTGGCTCCCTCCATCCAGCGCGCGCAGCTCGGCGAGCTGTCGCTCCAACAGCGCCCGGAAACCGCCCATATACTGCTGAAACTGCCGCTCCGTCTCCGCCATCTTCGCCTGCACCACGTTCTCGGCGCTGCGCGCTTCGTCGAGCAGCCGCTTGGCTTCCGCCTCCGCCTCGCGCACGATCACCTGTCCTTCGCGCTCCGCGGCCGCCCGCGTATCCTGGCGCAGCTGCTGCGCGGCGACCAGCGCCTCGTTCATCGCCTTCTCACGCTCGCGAAACACGCGCAGCTGCTCGGTGAGCGCGGAGACGCGCTCTTCGAGCACCTGGCGCTCCCGGATCGCGCGCTCCAGCGCGTCGGCGACACGCATCCGGAAGTCTTCGACACCCAGCTTGTCGTAGCCGCGCAGGCTCTTCCGGAATTCCTGCTTGCGGATGTCGAGCGGCGTCAGGGTAAACGCTTCGTCGTTCATCTCGGACCGAACAGCGCTGTACCCAACCGGATCACCGTTGCTCCCTCCGCGACTGCCGTAGCGTAGTCGCCGGACATCCCCATCGAGAGGGTCCCCAGCCATAGTCCTTCCTCCTCTTTGATTCTATCGCGCAGGACGCGCAGCCCACGGAACGTCCGTCGCTGCACATCCACGTCGTCGGTAAACGGCGCCAACGTCATCAGTCCCTCGAGGCGGAGACTGCGCAGCGCGGCGATGTCCCGCGCCAGCGCCGGCGCCTCCTCAGGCGCGCACCCGCTTTTCTGCGGCTCACGCGCCACGTTCACCTGCAACAACACCCGCTGGGCGGGCGGGGGAGGCGGTGTTGATGATCTGCGATGCAATTCCGTCGCCAGCTCCAGCGAGTCGAGCGAGTGCACCAGCTCGAAACGTCCCACGATCGCGCGCGCCTTGTTGCGCTGCAGGTGCCCGATCAGATGCCAGCGCGCGCCGGTGAGATCGCGCAGCTCATCCTGCTTCTGCAGCGCTTCCTGCACACGGTTCTCGCCGACGTCCGGAAGTCCCGCGTCCAGCGCCGCGCGAACGGCGTCCGTGTCGAACCCCTTCGTCACCGCCACAATTGTGACCGGGTGCGGCGTCAGTTTCGCAATCGTGGCCCTCACCTGGTCCAGGCGCTCGGCGAGGGCCTCGAAACTCATAGCCGATCAATCTAACGCCTAAAGAGGGTCCGTATGATCTCGGCCAGTTGTGGGCTCGGATTCAGGTGGTAGCCCCGTCGCAGATAGGCCAATGCGGTAGCTGAATCGCCGCGGATTGCCGCCGCGTTACCCAGCTCCAGGAAGGGCACCGAAAACGACGTCGCGACCTGCTGGGATGCGGGATCGAGCTCGATTGTGTCGACGGAGAACAGCTTCCCGAATTGGAAAACGGAGTCCGTTAGGTACCGCGTGCGAGCGGTATCCACCATCGTTCCCTGGATGCCGCGAATCCACTGTCGCACGGTGTCGGCGTGTGGCGAAACCTTGAAAACCAATCCTTGAAAGACGACGTGCGCGTCGAGGCCGAGCCAGGAACCGCGGCCCGACGACACGCCGAAGGTCACAGCCCGCTTCCCCAGATTGGCCGCGATCGTGTACAGGATGACCTGATCGGACGTCCGCAGGACCTGTCCCTTCTTGATCGGCAGGGCGAAGGGGCCCGACTGGAAAACCTGATCCTCCGCGGGGCGAAACGGCTGTAACGTCGCGATGTCGGCGAGAGTCAAGGGCAGCGCGGGACGAGAGGGCGGCACTGGGGGCGCGAGACTCCGATAGATCGGCGGCGCGTGGGCCGGATCGAAGGAACGGAGCGGGAGCGACGCGAGCTGCCTCAAGTACCACTCGAGATTCGCGAGCGAGAGATTGATGAGCGTGACGTCCTGGCGCACGCCTTCAACTTCCTGCAGGTACCAGACGGGGAAGGTGTCGTTGTCGCCGTAGCTGAAGAGCACGCCGTACGGCTCGACCGCTTGGAGGAGGTTGTACGCGACATCGCGGGCCACGGTCGCGTCGGCACCGTGACGACGGGATGCCGCCCGGAAATTGAAGACGAACGGCAGGAGCGCGATGACCGTCGCGAGTGCGACCGCGCCGCGGCGAGCGGCAACGGCGTACAGGCGCGACGCCCAGCGAATCAATCGCACCAACCCGAACGCGGCGAACACGCCCCACACCTGAAAACTCACGACAAAGAAGTAGTCGCGTTCGCGCACCTCATGTTGGCCGATGCTCTGATATTGGTTCCAAAACAGCGAGAACCCCGGCTTGAAGTTCATGTAGATGACGAGTCCGAATCCCGTCACCAGCCACACCGTGCCGAGGAGATAGGTGATGCCGGCATCGCTGCGGCGCGCGTACGTGACGCCGAAGAAGCCAAGCGACGTGAACACCAACGCCACCGCCACCATGCCGACCAGCGGCAACGACCGCGCCCATTGCCACGAGCAGTACTGGAAGTAGTTGATGAATTGTTGAGTGAGAATCGTCGCGTTCCGTCCCGGATTCCTTGCCCCGGGAAAGTACACGGGATTATCGAATATCCCTCGGCTGCCGAACTGCTCGCGCCGAATCACGGCGAGCAGATTATTCCACGTCTCCGGATCCGCCTCGTCCAGAATGGGATGCAAACCGGAGCGGATGTAAAGGAAAGCGTAGATCGACACGCCGATGGCGGCGACGGCGAGCGCCACGAACGGAAAGGCCCGCGACCCCGCCATCCAGCACGCCACCGCCGCCCCGAGCACTAGCGCGCCACCCAAGATCAGCAGGATCGTGCTGCCGAGTCCTACGGCGATCAGCGTCAGCCAGAGCGCGGTCAGCGTCGCGCATTCGGCCCATTCGCCGCGCCGCTCCGCCGGATCGAGCGCGGGCGTCGTGCGCAACGTGTAAGCCATGAACACCGACACGGCCGGTCCCACGAGCAGCGCGAGCAGGTGATTCCCGATCGAGAGCGCCGCGATGTAGATGATCAGCAGCAGAACGTGTGTCGGCCTTTCGGTGCCGCGCAGATCCCGCCACCGCAGGCAGAGCCAGCAGATCGCCGCGATGCTGAACGTCGCCACGGTGTAGACCTCGGTCTCATTGCTGTTCTGCCACTCGGTAAACGAGAATGCCGAGAGGATCGCGGCGGCAGCCGCTCCGCCGATGCGTAGCCACCGTTCTTCGCCGGCGAGCAATCGCTGCGCGACGAGGAAGAGGCACCCCGCGCCCGCCGCGGAAAAACAGGCGCTCATCAAATTGGTCCGCCACGCGTATTGGCCGAGCACGACAAACTGCGCCCACACGTGACCGAGCAGCACGAACAGCGGCGTTCCCGGCGGATGCGGAACGCCCAGGACTTTGGAGGCAGTGATGAATTCGCCCGCGTCCCACAGCGTGACGGTGGGCGCGAGCGTGATCACATAACCGATGAGGACCAGGAACGCGACTGCGGCGGCTTCCCGGTACGGAGGACGGGAAGGATCAGCTAACAGGCTGTGTCACGCGCTCGCCGCCCTCGAGGTGAGAGACGGCACCGGAGAGCAGATCGCGAACCTGCGGCGGTGTGAGGTGGCGATACAAGAGCCCGTGACTCGCGACGGAGATCGTCGATGTCTCCTCCGAGACGACGAGCACCGTGGCGTCGGTTTCCTCCGACAACCCCAGCGCGGCGCGGTGCCGCGTGCCGAGCGACTTGTCGGCGACCTTGAACTGCGTGAGCGGCAGCACGCAGCCGGCGCCGATGATCTGGTCGCCGCGGATGAGGATGGCGCCGTCGTGCAGCGGCGAATACGGAGTGAAGATCGTGGTCAACAGATCCGCCGAGACCTTCGCTTCCATCGGAACGCCGGTCGTGATGAACTCTTCGAGGCCAATGTCGCCCTCGACGGCGATGATCGCGCCGGTGCCGGCGCGTGACAGGCGATCGAGCGCCTCGGCGATCTCTTCCGCCACCGATTGCCGGTCGCCACGCGAGAATGCGCGCATAAACCGAGACTGGCCCAGTCGAGCGAGCGCGTTGCGCAGCTCCGGCTGGAAGACGACGACCGCCGCGAACGCGCCGTACGTGAACACGACGCCCAGCAGCGTGCTGATCATCGTGAACTTGGCGAAGACGGCGACGAAGTAGGTCAGCGAGAGGATCACGAGCCCGATCACGATCTGCAGCGCCCGCGTGCCTACCAGGAACAGCAGGAACCGGTAGATCACGAACGTCACGATGAGGATCTCGAAGAGATCCGGCCAGAGGCGCGGCGACAGGAATTTGAAGGCGTCTACGTTCACGTTGAGCTCGTCGTGGCGCTCGCCAGTGAGAGTGCTTCCCGTGTCAGGGCGACGTCGTGAACTCGGAATAGCCGCGCCCCCCGCTCCCAGGCGAGGGCACAGGCGACGGCCGTCGCGCGATCGCGATCTTCGACCGGCCGTCCCGTCGCCGCGCCCAAAAAGCGCTTGCGCGACAGGCCGACGGCTACAGGATAGCCCACGCCGACGATCGTGGCCAGTTCGTCGAGCAAGCGAAAGTTGTGCTCGGCGGTCTTGGCGAACCCAAAACCGGGGTCGAGCACGATCCCCTCCCGCGCAATCCCGGCGGTTTCCGCCCTTGCCGCAGTGGCCGCGAGCTCCGCGGCGACCTCGGCGGCGACATCCTGGTACTTCGCCAAGCTGTCCATCGTCGCCGGCGTGCCTCGCATGTGCATCAGGATCACGCCCGCCCTCGCCTCGGCGGCCAGAGGCGCGAGACCGGGGTCGAAGCTGAGCCCGGACACGTCGTTGATGACGGCAGCACCGGCGTCGAGAGCGGCGCGCGCGACGGCAGCCTTGCGGGTATCGACCGAAACCGCGCCGATCCCGCGCTTCACGAGCTTCTCGACGACCGGCATGACGCGGCCGATTTCCTCGTCGGCGGATACCGGGGCGGCACCGGGACGGGTGGACTCGCCGCCGACATCCAGGAGGCTTGCGCCGTCGGCCGCGAGCCGTGCGCCATGCTCGACGGCGGCGTCCACACTCGACAGACGTCCTCCGTCCGAAAAGGAATCGGGGGTGACGTTGAGGATCCCGATGATGACCGGCTTGTCGAGAGCGACTGCCCCACCCCGAATCGCCCATGATCGCGGCGGCACGGCCCGCGCCGCGAGAATTTGGCCGAGTGGCGGCGCGAGCCGCGCGAGCTCCGCGGGGGCGCGATCGTACCGCGCGAGCGGGGCAAGCCGGCTCGCCGCCCCGGCGACGAGTGCCCATCCATCTCCGGTCAGCACATCGGCGCCGGACTTGGTCGCCCAGTGCACCAGCGCTTCACGTTCTGTCTCGGTGATGTCCTCGATCAGCACGACGAGCGGCTCGATGCCCGTCGCGGCAAACCAGGCGGGCTGGGATTCCCAGCCGCGCGCCGCGAGCGCCGCGCGCACCGCCTCGGGCGTGTGCGCGGCGAGCGCGGTGACTTTCATGAGATGATTACCGCAGCGCTTGCACGACGCGCAGCCGGGCCGCCCGCCACGCGGGGAAGAAGCCGCCGATCAGTCCCATCACGACGGCGAAGAGGAAGCCGTTGAGCAGCAGTAACGGCGTCACCCGGAAGCTGAATGCGATTTCGCTGAAGCTCGCCCAATTGGTCGTACTCGTGACCAGGCCATTGATCGGCAACGCGAGAAGGCAGCCGATAATGCCGCCGATCGCCGCGATCAGCCCCGACTCCGCGAGAAAGCTCGTGAGCACGCTCCCCGGTTTGAAGCCAATCGTCATCAGCACGGCGATCTCCGGTTGGCGCGCCGCGATGGCGGCGTACATCGTGTTGACCGCACCGAATACCGCGCCGACCGCCATAATGCTGGTGATGGTCCAGGCGAGGATCGCGAGGATGCGTCCCAGCAGCTGCGACTGCTGCGCGTAGAACTCAGACTCGCGGTGCGCGTCAACCGTCATGCGCTTGTCGTCCTGCAGCGAGCGCCGGGCGTCCTCGAACGCCGCCGGGTCCTTGAGGCGGAACGTGATGGATTGGAACACGTCGCCCCGGAACACGGGCATGAACTGCTCGTTTTCGCCCCAAACCTCCGATTCGAACGCAGAGCCGGCGGCGGTGAAGTGACACGTGACGGTCCAGTCGCGACCTGCGAAATGCATCGTCTGCCCGATGCCGGTGTGCGGAAAGCGCGCGACCAGACGCTCGCCCAGGCAGATCTCGGCACGGCCCGAGGCAGGCCGCTGGCCGTCGACCACGCGCACGTTGCTGCGAACGATCCAGGCCTGGTCACTCACGCCGCGCACCACGACGTTCGCCATTTTCGTCGTATCGAAGACCTTACCCATCGGCACGAGGACATAGACCTCGGGGGAGACGAGGGGCCGGCCATCGGGTCCGGTCGCGACGTGCGGCGACGCGGCGATCATGCTGGCCACGTCCCGCCCCACCCCGCTCGACAGCTCGGAATCGGCGCCCTTGCGCAACACGAGCACGTTGCCGTTCGAGCCGGTGCGCGCCAGCGCGACGCGAAAACCGTTTGCCAGCGCGAGCATGCCGATGAATACGGCCACGACGAGCGCGATGCCGAGCGCGGTCAATGCCGTGGAGTACGGCCGCTGCAACATGCTGCGCACGTTATAGAGGATTGGGATTTTCATTCGACGTGCCGCAACGCCTGAACGATCGGGAGGCGTGCCGCGCGCAGCGCCGGCACCAGCCCGCTCGCGAGCATCAGCACGACGGCGACGGCCGCGCCGAGGACGAGCGTCGCCGCGGTGACGTTGAATCCCGGCAGGAAGCCCGCCGCGTTGAAGTTGGTCGCCTTATAGAGCAGCTTGGCGCCGCCGAGACCCAGAAACGCGCCGGTCAGCGCCAGTACGCCGGCTTCGAGCATCACGAGACCGAACAGCAGCCGATCAGAGAAGCCGATCGTCTTCAGCACCGCGACTTCGCCGGTGCGCTCACGGGCGCTCATCATCATCGCGTTCGCCGTAACGAGCAGGATCGCGAACACGACCGCCAGGCCGATCGTGCCCATCAGCAAGCTGACGTTGCCCCACATGGTCGCGAAACTCGCCTGAAACTCCCGCTCGGTCCCGGTCTTGGTCGGCGAGCTCGAGTTCCGGAATGCGTCGTCGATCTCCTTCGCGATGGCGGGCGAATGGCTGGGGTCGTCGATCTCCACGATGTACCACCCGGCGATCCCGGCGCGGCCGATGCGCTCGTCGAAGTACTCGTGATGAAAAATCAGCACGTCGTCGCCGATCGCCGGGTCGGTCGGTGTGTAGATAGCGCGAACCGTGAACGTCCAATCGCCGGGGAAAATGGTGCCCTGGAGCGTGACATTTTGTCCAAGCTTCCAGCCAAATTCGCTCAATAGTCGCTTGCCGATCAATGCCCCCGTCCGGTCTTGCAGGAATGCCTGCTTCTGATCCGGCGGGATCACGATCTCCGGATACATCGCGAGATACGACACGGGGTCCACCGCGAAGTTGGCGAAGAAGCGCTTGCCGTCGCCGTAGCGCCCGCCGAACCAGTTCGCCCAGCTCACGCTGTGCACGCCGGGCATCGCTTTGATACGGTTGGCGTACGCCAGCGGCAGCGGGAACACGAGCCCCGTGGCGTTCAAGGCGACGAGCCGCCGCGCGCCGCCGAATCGCGATCCCGCGTCGAGTGTCGTGACGACCGTGCGCAACGAGGCGAACAAGAACAGCGCGAGCGCCACACTCGCGATCGTCAGAATCGTGCGGCGCTTATGGCGGCCGAGATTCGCCAATACCAGCGGCAGATATTTCACGCCACCGCCGCCTTCTCGATGAGGTCGCCCTTCTCGAGGTGCAACACCGACTTGGCGCGATCGGCGGCGTGAGCGTCGTGCGTCACGATCACGATCGTCTTGTTGAACTCGTTGTTAAGGCGCTGGAGCAACGTCAACACTTCCTGCGAGCTCTTGGCATCGAGCTGTCCGGTCGGCTCGTCGAGCAGCATCAACGTCGGATCGGCAACGATGGCGCGTGCGATCGCGGTACGCTGCTCCTGACCGCCTGACAGCTGCCGCGGGTAATGATCGGCCCGGTCCGAGAGTCCCACGACGTCGAGCGCTAGGCGTACCCGCTCGGCGCGGTCTTTTTTCGAGAGGTTCGTGAGCAGGAGCGGCAGCTCGACGTTCTGATATGCGGTGAGCACCGGCAGCAGGTTGAAGGATTGGAACACGAAGCCGATGTTGCGCGCACGCCAAGCCGCGAGCTGTCCGGCCGACATCGCGCCGACGTCGGCGCCACCGACGCGGACGGTGCCTCGCGTCGGCTTGTCGAGCCCGGCGATGAGATTGAGCAGCGTCGACTTGCCGGAGCCCGACGGCCCCATCAGCGCCGTGAAGCTGCCCGACGCAATATCGAGACTCAAGTCGGTGAAGACGTCGATCTTCTGGGTGTCACGCTGGAACGACTTGTAGACATCGCGGATTTCGACTAAGGCCATGTGTTGGACCGTTGGAATGTTGGAATGTTGGACTGTGACGAGCTACGGCGCGGTCTTTACGCGCTGGCCTTCCTTGGGAGTTTCAACACCGCCCACCAGCAGCTGCTCGCCGCCCGAAAGCCCAGAACGAATCTCGCGGAAATTACCGCTGACCGGACCTGCGTCAACGTCACGACTCTGTAACCGTCCGTTCCGGACGATCCAGACGACCGAGCGGCCGCCGTCGGATCGCACGGCCTCGGCGGGCACGATGATCCGCGGCCGCTCCACCGGCCGCGTTGCTCCAGGTGCGGCGGCCGCCGCGGGCGCCGCCGGCTCGAGGAACTCGACCTTCGCCCCCATTTCGGTGAGGATGCGCGGATCGCGATCGAGGATCGAGACCTTAACCTGGACGGTCGCGCGTTGGCGGTCCGCCGTCGGGATGATCTGGCGCACGGTGCCGCGGAACGCGGTGTCGGGATAGGCGTCGAGTGTAATCCGGGCCGCTTGATTGCCGTGAATGCGTGCGATGTAGGCCTCGTTCACATCGACCTCGACCTCGAGCGTCGCGAGGTCGGCCATCGTCACCACGGCGCCGCGGGTCAATCCACCACCCACCGACGGCGCCACGACCTCGCCGACCTCCGCTTCTTTTCGCAGCACGGTGCCGCTGAAGGGAGCGCGGATGTAGGTGTTCTCGAGATTTGCCTGCGCGACGCGCAACGCCGCCGTTGCGGCATCGACCCGCGCCTTCTGCGCCTCCACGCGGGCGTCGCCCTGCCGCGCCTTGCTTTCGGCGTTCTCGACTTCCTGCGGTGAAACGAGGTTGGCATTCTGCGTGTGGATGTCGCGGACGCGGACGTACTCGCGCTGCAACTGGTCACGGTCCGACTGCGTCTCGATCAGTGTCGCCTTCACACTCGCGAGAGTGGCTTCCGCCTGTCCCACGGCCGCGGCGTAGTCGGCATTGTCGAGCCGCGCGATGATCGCGCCTTTCTCGACGCGCGATCCTTCACTGACGTTGAGCACGGCAAGCCGGCCTGGAATCTTCGCGGAAACGGCGGCCTTGGTGCGGGCGACGACGTAGCCGTTAGCTACGACGGCGACCGATCCGCCGGTACCGCCTCCTACCGCCTCTTTACCGCCGGCTGTGGTCGAGACGGTCACCACCTGCACCGGAACCGCGCCGCCCCGCCGCAGGACGAGAACGAGCGCGACGAAGATGAGTACGGCCGCGCTGGTCAGCCACAGCACACGACCCAGCGCCCGCTTAACCGCGGGCGGCGGGTCGTCGCGATTGATCCGAAGTTTTGAGAGGTCGGCCGCTGGCGGAGAAGCGGTCACGCCCCGGCAGGCTCAGGCGGCGGATTTCGCAACACGCCTCCTGCGGTGCGCGGCGCCTTCTCCCGCTCCGCGGGCTCGCTCTCGGCGCGCGGCGTCGGCGGCGCCGCGGGCGGAGTGTACGGCGGTAGCTGCTGCCCAGCGACCACCATCTCGACCTGCTCGCGCTCCAGCGTCTCCCGCTCGAGCAGCGCGGCGGCGAGGCGGTCCAGTGCGGCGCGCCGCTCGGTGAGAATGCGCGTCGCGTCGCTGTAGGCGTGCGTGAGGATGTTCCTCACTTCCTCGTCGACGATCTGTGCCGTGCGGTCCGAAATCTCCCGGCGCTGCACCACTTCGCGGCCCAGGAAGATCTCCTGCTCGCGGTCGCCCACGGCGATCGGACCGACTACCGCGCTCATGCCGAATTGCGTGACCATGCGGCGCGCGATATTCGTGGCCTGCTGGATGTCCTGCGCCGCGCCCGTCGTCACCTTCTCCGGTCCGAACACGAGCTCTTCGGCAACGCGGCCGCCGTACGCCATCGCCAGCCGCGATTCGATCGAGCGCTTCGTGTACTTGTGCAGCTCCTCCTCGGGCAGATAGGCCGTAAGGCCGAGCGCCCGGCCGCGCGGAATGATCGTGACCTTGTGCAGCGGATCGGCGTCGGGCACAGTGAGCCCGACGAGCGCGTGCCCCGCCTCGTGATAGGCGACCAGGCGACGCTCCTCGTCGGAGAGCACGCGGCTCTTCCGCTCGAGACCGAGCATCACTTTGTCCTTCGCGTCTTCGAAGTCCTGCATGTCGACCTGCGCCTTGTTGCGGCGCGCGGCGAGCAACGCGGCTTCGTTGACGATGTTCGCGAGCTCGGCCCCGGCGAGGCCAGGCGTGCCGCGCGCGATGCGCTCGAGGTTCACGCCCGAAGCCATCGGGATTTTGCGCACGTGCACGCGCAGGATCTGTTCGCGGCCCTTCAAGTCGGGCATGTCGACGACGATTTGGCGGTCGAAGCGCCCCGGCCGCAGCAACGCCGGATCGAGGATGTCGGGACGGTTCGTCGCGGCGAGGAGGATCACGCCGTCGTTGGACTCGAAGCCGTCCATTTCCACCAGCAATTGATTCAGCGTCTGCTCGCGCTCGTCGTGGCCACCGCCCAGCCCGGCGCCGCGGTGCCGGCCGACCGCATCGATCTCGTCGATGAAGATGATGCAGGGCGCATGTGCCTTGCCCTGCTCGAAGAGATCGCGCACGCGCGATGCGCCGACGCCGACGAACATCTCGACGAAATCGGAGCCCGACATCGAGAAGAAGGGCCGGCCGGCCTCGCCCGCGACCGCTTTGGCGAGCAGCGTCTTGCCGGTTCCCGGAGGTCCGACGAGCAGCGCGCCTTTCGGCAGCCGGCCGCCGAGGCGCTGGAATTTCTGCGGGTCCTTCAGGAAATCGATGATCTCCTCGAGCTCCTGTTTCGCTTCATCGCAGCCGGCGACATCGGCGAACGTGATCTTCGGCGTATCGCCCGCGAGCAGCTTCGCCTTCGACTTCCCGAACGCAAAGGCGCGATTGCCGCCCTGCTGCATTTGTCGGAGCATGAAGATCACGAGCCCGAAGATCAGCAGATACGGAAGGAACGTCAGCAGCACCACGCCGAATGACTGCCCCGATTCGCGCGCGCGCACGTCGACGCCTTTGGTGCTGAGCGCTTCGACCCACTTGTCGTCGGCTTCGAACGGCAGCAAGACGTTGAAGCGCTCGACCGTCTGGCGCTTCACGACGACGGGACGCTGGAAGGCGCCGCGCACCTTCTGCCGCTCGGCGATCTCCACGGACGAGATGTTACCGGCGTTCAGCTCCTCCATGAACTGGGAGTAGCTGATCTCGGCTTCCTCGCGGCGGCGGCTCGAGGCGAGCTGCACCAGCGCGATCGTCCCGACGATGAGGAGCGCCCAGAACGAGAGCGTCCGCAGCATCCGGGCCCAGTTGAATTCCCGCGGGGGCGGGGGCAAGCGATTGGCCATCTACGTCAGACTCGCGATATAAGGAAGGTGCCGGAAGTTTTCGGCGTGATCGAGGCCATAGCCGACGAGAAACAGCGTCGGGGCATCGAATCCGAGGAACTTCGCTTCCAGCTCCAGATGTTTAGCCACATGTTTGTGCAACAACGCGCAGATCTCCAGGCTTCGCGGCCGGCGCTCACGCAACAGCCCGACCAGCTTGTTCAATGTCTTGCCCGTGTCGATGATATCCTCGACCAGCAAGATGTGCTTTCCTTCCAGCTCCGTCTCAGGGTCGTACACCAGTCGCACGTTGCCGCTCGACACCGTGCCCTCGCCGTAGCTCGATGCAACGAGGAAATCCACCTGCAACGGCCGCTCGATCCGTCGGACCAGATCGCTCAAGAAGATGAAGCTGCCCTTCAGGAGCCCGAGGACGAGCAGATCACCATCGGGATACGCGTCGGTGATCTCACGGCCCAGCTCGCGCACCCGCTCGGCGATCGTCTCCTCATCGAAGACGATGCGCTTGAGCTCACGCCCTCCGGTCTGCCTGAGCTGCGCCGTGCTCGGTAACATCCAACCTCACCGCTCGAGTTCCAGGCGCGGGCAAGCCGTCCGCACTGCGACAGATGCCCGGCACCCATAAGATCGTCTCACCGCGCGCCACGACCGGATAATGGGCCCGCGCCGTGCGCGGTACGCGCGCTTCCATTAATAGGCGCCGCAGCGGCCGATGTCCGACGCCGCCCAGCGGGACCACCGAATCTCCGGGCGCGGGCGCACGCAGCTCCCATTCGGCACCGTCCACCCACGTCGTCCAGGTCGCCCGCTCGAATCGTTCCGGTGCCGGAGCCGGCGACCAGGCGATTTCATATTCCCCAAATAGCGCGCTGCCCCGCTCTCCTGCCGGCAAGATGCGTTCGAGCGCGCAGCCGATTTCGCTGTCATTGCGGCTGACCCGCAGCCGGTCGAAGGCGACTTCCGCCGACCAGCCCTCGCCGAGGGGGGCGCCCCGCCCTGACGGCCGTTGCGCCAACGCTAAGAGTCGACGGGCCCGCGCGGGCCCGAGAACCAGCCCAGCGCGCCGGGCCGCCGCGCGCACCAGCGCGACCGACAATTCGTTATCATAGCCGCACAGGACGGCGCGGGCAACGGCAAACGCTCCGTCCTGCACCTCAAGCGCTAGCCGCGGCAGTAGATCCAACACCCGATCCCACGCCCGCCGGTCACTCGCAAAGTGGCGACCCATCGCCAGCATGTCGGTTTTCAGTCGCGGCCCGAGACGCGCGTCAAGCAACGGCAGTAGCGTCGCGCGGACCCAGGAGCGAAGGTGCCGCGGATCCCGGTTCGACGGATCGTCGTGGATCGGCAGACCGCGCGCCGTTGCGTACTCGAACAGCTCACGACGCGTGAACGACAGCAGCGGTCGGACCAAACCACCGCGGCCGCGTTGCGCGACGCCGGCGAGTCCCGCCGGTGCGCTGCCGCGCAACGCGCGCAACAAGATCGTCTCGATCTGATCGTCCTGGTGGTGCGCGGTCACGAGGTATTGCGCGCCGCGACGGCGTTGGACTTCGCGCAGCCACGCGTACCGCGCGCGGCGTGCTTCCGTCTCCGTCGTGTCGGGACCCAGCTTCAACTCCGTCAGTTCAAACGGCAAACCGTAACTCACCGCCAAGTCTCGTACCATCTTTCCAACGTTCCCACTTTCCATCTGAATCCCATGATCCGCGTGCGCAGCGACGAGTTGCAGGTCGAGGTCTCGGGCGGCACCGAACAGTAGATCCAAGAGCGCGACAGAATCCGCGCCCCCCGACACCGCCACGATCGCGGTGCCGGGTTCGCGGAAGAGTCTGCTGCGCTGAATGTGCGCGCGCACGCGCTCCGGAAGCGGGGCAATAGCTGCCATGTATCTTGAAGTATGCTCCAACCGGACCTCACCTACCAACTGCTCCGCAATCTCACCTCTCCAGTCGTCGCGATCACCGCGGAGCGTCGGGGCAAGGAGAACGGCATGATCTCTGACGCCGCGGTGCGCGCCTCGATTGTGCCGTCGATCCCGCGGCTCTCGGTCTATATCCACAAGTTCAATTACAGCCATGACATGATCTACGAGACCGGCCGCTTTGGGCTTCACCTGCTCCATACACAGCAGTTTGACATCGTGCGCCGGCTCGGCTTCTTCAGTGGTCGCGATCAGGACAAGCTCGCCGGCATTCCGCACCACCGCGGCACGCTCGGGGTACCTGTGTTGGACGAGTGTTTCGCGCATTTCGAGTGCCGCATCGTCAACGTGATGGACACGGGAAGCTCCACGCTTTTTCTCGGCGACGTCGTCGCTGTGGGGTGTGGCACCGCGGCGAGTCTCGAGCCGAAGGGTGAGCTGTTGACGGCGACGTATTTCCGGTCCAGGATGCCGGCGGAATGGCGGCAGGAGTACGAGGCGAAGTTGCAAGAAGCGCAGCAGGTGTCCGCCGAGATGTCACGCACCATCAAGCCCGTCGTTTGGAAAGGAAAGTGACTATGCGCGTACTGAGCGGAGTTCTCATCAGCGCCGTCGTGCTCGCGTGCCAACCCAAGGCGGAGCCGTTGCTCGATACCGACAAGACCGCGATGCGTGCCGTGACGGACAGTTTCACCGCATATGTGGTAACGCATCGGGATTCCCTGGCGGCCGCACAGTATGCCGAGAGCGCTACCCTCATGCCGCCAAACCACAGCGTGGTGCAGGGTCGTGCGGCGATTCGCGCGTTCATCGCGGCATTCCCGCCGCTCAGTCACTTCACGGCATCGCCGATCGAGATTGACGGCCGCGCCGATCTCGCGTATGTGCGTGGTACCTATCACATGACATTTGTATCCCCTCCGGGACGGCCGGCGATCGAAGACCATGGAAAGTTCCTGGAGATTCGGCGGCGACAGAACGATGGAAAGTGGTTGGTCGTAGCGGACATTTTTAACTCGGATCTGCCCGCGAAGCCGTAGCCGGGAACGCGAACGCCCCGAGCAAGACTCGGGGCGTTCGCGCTGACACGGTTGCGTTTAGCGATTCAGTAACGCACTCAGGCCGAGTCCGATTCCCCAGTTGCCGTTGTAGCTGACCAGATACGAGTGGTTGGCGGCGCTCGGCATGAAGTCGGCATGCCCGTCGAGCCGGATCGCCACCATGTTGGTAAAGCGGTGCCGCAGGCCGAACTCGCCGCCGACGCCGCTGTCGTCCGCCTTGTAGCTGCCCGTATACGAATTCCGCACGTAACCCACGCCGAAGAACAGCTCCGCGCGACTCACGGGCGGGATGTCGTACACGAGCCAGACGTGAATGGGCTGGTACGTGGCGCCGCTCTTCGATGCGTGTGCGATGTCCGCCTCGAGCGAGAGGTAGGGCATCAGGTTCACGCCGGCGCGGGCGCCGATGCCTACGGCGTTGCCGATGGGGAGGGAGTTGTCCGCATTGAGGTAGGCGGCGAAAGCGCCGACCTCGATGGAGCCGCGCTTCTGGGCTCGCGCGGGGAGAGAAGTGGTGAGCACTGCTCCGGCAACAAGCGCTAGGACGCGGAACGTCATGACGGCCCCCTTGTGGGGTGGATGACTAATAGCAGGGGTGGGATTCGAACCCACGACCCCGGCATTATGAGTGCCGTGCTCTCACCAGGCTGAGCTACCCTGCCCTACTGCGGAGAAAAACCTAGCAGGGTCGCAAGTTAACGCCAACCCTCGTTGGGAGTGACCAATCAGCGGTCAGTCACGGGACGCTGATATGGGCGTGGTCAAACCAGAAGAAGTCCGTCTCGCTCTTGCTTCCCCCCACCCCACCCCAGATGGGCGCGAAATCGTACTCCACGAATCCCGCGTCCGCCGGCATCTGCAGGTTGGTATATGCTCCGTCCAAGACACCGTCGACCCACCAGCGCGTCACGCCGTCCCGACTCACCGGCGTGGTGCTGTACTTCACGTACCACTCGATCTTATGCCAGCTCCCCAGCCCGATGGGGGTCGCCTGCACGTTCGGCGTCAGATCGCGTGTATCGCCCGCGAACTTCGGATCCACGCTGATGGTGTTGTTGGACCCGTCGAGCTGGATCTGCATCACGCCCGCTGTCAGCGGAAACAGCGCCGCAATCGTATTCACATTGGTCGGGTGATTCTGCCAGGGATTGCTCGGCTTCCACCAAAATGCGAAGTAGGTCTCGCGAACGGGAAGCAGCGGCGCGTAGTATTCGTCGCCCGGCTCACTCCCCCCCACGAAACCCGCCGAGTACTTGAATTGCAACACGCCCGGGGGCGACAGCGGCGCGCCGGCGTCGGCGCCGAGCGACAGCCCTGACCCGTTCGTTGTCTGCGACTGCACCGCTTGCCAGCCGTTCTCGTTGAGCGTGTTGAAGGGCTCATCGGTCAGCACCGTGA
>Ga0209236_1000247_pt1 | contig 29536 bp, 28 predicted proteins | sample GraSoi013_1_40cm_FD_185819 | JGI IMG/M metagenome (GOLD analysis project Ga0209236, IMG submission 185819) | Grasslands soil microbial communities from the Angelo Coastal Reserve, California, USA - Sample 09_27_2013_1_40cm (SPAdes) (version 2) | ecosystem: Environmental > Terrestrial > Soil >... | reverse complement strand
ACAAGCTAGCCCAGAGAGAAAGTAAGAACAGGGAAATCCCGACACCTGCTGCAACTAGAGCCAATCCGAAAATTAGCGCGTTGTTCGGCGATATCTCTCCTTTCGGAATCGGCCTCTGGCTAGTACGCCCCATACTCTGGTCAATGTCCCGATCAAGATAGCAGTTCAACGCCCCAGCCCCCCCGGACGCGAGAGTGCCGGCCACTAGGACCGTAGCCAGGGTTAGCAGGTTAATCCCACGCGTAGCCACCAAGAAGGCCATCAGAGCCGTGAAGTCCAGCAGGAATACTATCTTCGGCTTCGTCAGGTCAAGGTAGGCCTGCGCTCTGGACCTTAAGGGTGAAAGAGGGGCCTGCGTCATTGATACAGATTTCATCTTCGGCTGGGACAACTTGTTGGCTGGAAGAGTGTGGACCCTTTTCACAGCACTCTTCCTTCAGGCCAACCCTACCAATATCTTCGGGACCAGGTTCTTCCTATTCGTGTCTGGAAACAGTATAGCGGAGATTATCGGCAAAGACTGACATCCTCGTTAGCTGCTGGTGACGATTATGGTGCCTTTCATCCAGTTGGGGTGAAATATGCAGTGATACGAGTACCTTCCCGGAACACTGAGCTGGACGAAGAAAGTGTTTCCATTGTCTACTTCGCCTGAGTCGAATTTTATAGCTCCACTCGGCACAGAATTGGCCGTGGCCAATGTCGTGGCAGTGTGAGGGGAGTCATCTCTGTTCTTCCACTCTACGAAACCCCCGGCGACGATGGTTGTGTTTGAGGGCAAGAAGTTCAGGGTGCTATCTGACGACACACCAGTTGGGATGTCTATGCATGTAGCGGTCGAACAAGAGATTGGCTTCGGTCTGGCCGGAAAAACCAAGACGTAAAACATGCTGGCTCCGAGAGCTAGGCTGATTAAAAGAAGGGCGGACAGGACGACGGTATTCTGCTGGTACTCGGGGGCGGCCATTCGGTTCACCTAATGTCCAAGGGACCCCAAAGCAAGTACGACAGCGAGGACCGCAAAGAAGAGCGATGCCACTGCGATGCCGACAACTGCCCGAGGCTCGTACTTTAGGCCCAAATAGATGGCACCTACGGTTGCAACTTGGCTGGCGGCGAGCACGCCGATAGCGATGTTCGTGTAGGTGATGCTGATGGATAGAACTTTGTTGGCTAGAGCGGCCTCCAAGAGTGTCGCGATGATCAGGTAGGACCAGGCTGCGACCGGAGTTATCTTGTTCATGTGTCTCACATCAGATTAGATAGAATAGTGCGAAGACGACCAGCCAGACGCTACTCACGAAGGACCAGTAAAGGTTGAGGTTCTCGACGGTTCCATAATTCTTGCCCGAGAACCCTCCAGCGGACGCCTTACGCATCACGTAGAGGATGAGAAGTAATCCGGCCAGAACGTGGGCTCCGTGAATGCCTGTAGTCACGAAGAAGGTGCTTTCTGGGAGGCCTGCGAAGGGAGTGGGTGACCCTGTTATCAGGTTGTACCACTCGCTCCCTTTGATCGCGAGGGAGGCTATTCCCAAGAGGAATGTGCCACCGAGCCAACCGACGAGGCGGGTGCTATTTCCATTCCTTATTGATTGAAGGCCCAGATACAATGCAAGGCTACTTGTGAGTATGAGAATCGTGTCCACGGTTCCGAGGGTTATACTATGAAGGCTTCCAGGAGGAGGCCAATAAGGAAAGTTCAATCTGATGAACGCGTAGCTCCCAAGCAGTACTCCGAAGAGAACAGCTTCTGACCCCAGAAACGTCCACATAGCCAACTTGTTCTTTGGAACCTTGCTGAAAGGCCAGCGCTCACCCTCTTCTTCCTCGGGTAACGTGAACTTGCCATGATAGTCATCCCAGGCCCAGCCTCCGATACCCCAAGCGAAGATCAAGACACCGACTATGATGACGGGCCATCCAAATGCGACCCCGGCCACACTCACGGCGAGCCCGAGACAGAGGATTATTGGCCTGGTGCTGAGGGGAGATGTCTCGTGGGCCGCTTCTGGCAATGAATGCGTCGTACCATTTCCTAGGCCATTGCCTAGCCCTGTCGAAGGGTGCAACGTGGTCTCGGTGGACCATTCTCTGTCTGTCGAATTCCATGGGTTTGCGGGCGCACGACGGCCTCTCAGGGTCATAATCATGTTGACGACGAGGAGTAATTGTGATGGGATGAAGATGAAGGCGCCAACGCTGGAGAGGAAATTGAATGGTCCCCATCCAGTGTCCGCGGTGTAACTAACGATGCGCCTGGGCATGTCTTGCAGGTAGAACATTGGGAAGAAGAGGAGGTTGAACCCAACGAAAGACAGAATGAAATGAGTCTTTCCCAGGGTCTCATTGTACATTCTTCCAGTCATCTTCGGCAGCCAATAATAGATTCCCGCGAACAAGCCAAATTCGGATGCTCCAACCATCACGTAGTGAAAGTGACCCACGACGAAGTATGTGCCTCTCAGCGCTATGTCGAGGGCCAATGAGGAGTTGAATACACCGGAGAGTCCGCCGATTACGAAGATGACGACTGAGCCAAGCGCAAAGAGCATAGGAGTAGTCAGTCTGAGCGCGCCCTTGTAGAGTGTGCCGATGAACGAGAGCATGAGCACGCCGAACGGGACTGATATCGTTTCCGTGTTAATGGTGAAGATTTCTCTCTCGGTCAAGTTGATCCCGGTTAGGAACATGTGATGTCCGTAAACCATGTAGCTTAACAGAACGATAACACCCACGGCGGCGAAGAGGGGCTTTCTAGCATAGATTGGTTTTCCCGCGAACGTCGAGATTATCTGAGCAGCGATTCCGAAAGCAGGAAGAAGAACAATGTATACCTCAGGATGACCGAAGAACCACCAGACGTGGTCCCACAGCACTGAACCACCTGCGGCGGATGTGAAGAAGGATGTTCCGAGAAGCCTGTCTGCCTCTAGCATGATCAGCCCCGCGAGCAGTGAGGGAAATGCCCAGAGAAATTGAAGCATGGTCCAGAACGTGAACATCGTAAACATAGGTAGTTTGAGAAATGTTACTCCGCGGGCTCTGTGGAACAGAATGGTCACGAGTATGTTTATCGTGCCCACCGTGTTGGACGCGGCGATGACGATGAGCCCCGCTGCTCCTAGGGTTTCCCCTATTCCAGGCTGATACTGAGTTGAGGTGAGAGGGGCGTAGTTTGTCCATCCTCCGGCCGGTGCGCCTCCAGGGACGAAGAAACTAACGAAAGCTGCGAACCCGGCGAAGACGTAGAGCCAGTAGCTGGTCGCGTTGAGCCGTGCGAAGGCCACATCCTTGGCTCCTATCTGGAGGGGGACGAAGTAATTCGCGAAAGCAATTCCAAGCGGTGACAGGAACCAGAGGACCATGAGTAGGCCATGCATGGTCACCGCTTCGTTGTACTGTGGAGGCGCTAGAACGGTTTCTGAAGGGAATGCAAGCTGGGTTCTCATTAAGAAAGCTAGTATTCCAGCAAGGAAGGCGAAGAAGAAGGACGTTACAAGATAGAGGATGCCAACTTCCTTGTGGTTGGTTGTGAACAGCCACCGTTTCAACCAAGCAGTGTTCACTCACGCGCCCCCTATACCACGTTTAGTTTTGCGATCATGAACGCGTGGCCGTTGCCGCAGAGTTCATAGCATTGTATTCTGTAAGTACCGACTGGAGCGCTGAACCAGATGGTGTTAGTCCTCCCGGGTATTGCATCTGCCTTTACTCGAAGCGCGGGTATACCGAACGAATGGAATACGTCGATTGAGGTTATGTCGAGTATTACGGTTGTGTTGTGAGGGACTGTTAGGACACCCGCGACCCCGCAGCCACTGGTGCAGTTGAAACTCCAAGAAAACCTCTGGGCAGTAACGGTAACATGTATGGCATTAGGGTCATTCAGTTTACTGTTGTAGAGGGCGATGGCTTGAAAGCTCTCGAAAGCCACGCTACTGAGTATGATGGCCATTATGAGAATGATGATGATAACAGGCCTAAGAGGAGTCTTTCCTTCAGTTTGAGATGGTGCCGGTGTACTTGCCTTGCTCCGGTACTTGATAGTGAAGAATACAAGCGCACCAATCGTAATCGTGCCTGCCGCGATGGCTAGCGTCCAGTACAAATCGTAAAGGGACTGCCAAGTAGTTGCTGTTGGCGCCGCAACCGTCAGTTCTGCCCGCGCCTCCAGAAGAGCATTTCGCGCCTCAGTGCGCATATAAGACTAGTTATCGAACACTTTTTGCACCGTGCAACAAAAACCACTGGGACTCGTTTGTCGCCTTCGAGCGGGGGCCTGGGTCAAGAACCGGAAATCTTCCCACCTTGATCCTATGTCCGCAGTCTTCAAATAGTCAGTTGCGGATTCCGAGTCCTGAGAGCTAAGGCGGATCAAGTTCCTAGCAATAAAGCCTCTCGCAATCGTGTCATTGTTCATCATTGTGGTCAGCGGGTTTCTTGCGGTCCAGCCGTATCTTCAGAGCAACATATTGGCTCGGGCCTCTGCTGTCCAGAGTTGTGAAAGGCCCCCCGGTTACGTTCTGCTGATTCTCGATAATAATGGGTTGAACGGCAGCATCCATCGAACTTCTCAGGGGGATCCAGCGATAACTCTATCCTTTCAGAGAGGTGACACGATAAACATCCTGGTTTGCAATCTTGATACCATTCAGGCTCATGGCTTCGCTGTGAACCACTATTTTGACCGAGGAGTGACCTTGAGACCTGGGACTGCGTACAAAGTGTCCTTCGAGGCTAAGGACGCGGGTACCTTCACGATATACTGCAATGTGTTCTGTACGGTGCACACGTTCATGCTAGGCAAGCTGACCGTTAGCTAGCGATGACCATGAGAGGTCGTCCTCAAGAACCGAATCTAGGGTAAGCATCACGCCGAGTCCCTATCGATTGTTTATCGCCCTGAACTATTGTTAAATAGCCTGAACCCTTGCCACCTAACTTGAGGGAAAATGTCACAATCAACAGGATCCCAATCGTCTTCATCAACCGGACGCATGGCCTTGGCCATCGGCATCGTAGGCCTTGTTCTCGGGGCATCCGGGCTGGGCTACGCGCTATACCTGGGACAGAGCCAAATTCCATCCCAATTATCCTCGGTGTCCGTAAACGTGAAGCCTTCGGACAAGACCATCAGAGTTGAGTGGACAACTGCATTCGATGCGGGCCAAGATAGGTTCGAACCTCAGTACATCACAGTCGCTCAGGGGGACAACCTGACGATTATCCTAATTACCAACGACACCGGCGACGCTCATACATTTACTATCGGCTTGGCGCTCCGAAACCTCGCTGGAACCACTGCCCAATTCGTATTGAACAATAGCTGGATAGGACTGCAAAGCGGCCAGTACATAACGGGGCCCGACCACAATGCAAACTTCACCGGGAAGCCAACAGGATGCTTTGACCAAAATGGACAGAGTGTTGCATGTACCACGCAAAAAGCCGGCTTGGGTACAGGCATAGATGGTACTGACACCGGCCCAACTGGAGCATGCAACAATACTGCAACGACTCCTCCGGACTGCGATCTATGGTCAATAGGGGTATTGGGTAAAGTAACAGTCCCCGGCGTCTACAAGTTCTTCTGCTTCTACCACCAAAAGGGCGGCATGTTCGGATACCTGGTAGTCCTTCCCAACACCTATAGCGCCTAACCCTCCTCTTTCTTTTTGTCAAACAACAAGTTCGACCACGAACGCAGGGCCCTTTGGGAGCTGAGCTAGCCGGAAATCTCTCGGCTCATAGAACATGAGCCCAGCCAAGCAAATTGCCAGGCATTCCAAGTTCAGGCTCTTAGGCAGTTCGCATTGTGATTAGCGATAGTTCATATTTCCCCGCCAGTCTGACTTCCACACCTAATCTCACGGAGAACCTAGAACATTGGATAGCAAGTACCGCTCATTCACTAGCCGTGATCTAGCGCTCGTCGCCGGTCTTACCGGGTTGTATCTCGTGTATGGGTATGCATCTGGTGTGACGTTCGGACACACTATTTTGGAGCTAGACCTTTTCTTTCTGATCTCGGCCCTATTCACCATACTAGTCTCGATGACTGGAAAGCGGTGGAGCGCTACGCTTCTCGGAACCGTCAATGGTCTCATCCTTCTCGGAGAGCCCAATGCACCCGTCGCAATAACCCTCTCCCTGATCCCCAACGGTCTAGTTTTCGACCTGGCTCTCTACACGGGTGACCATGGAATCGACGGGTTATCCAGAAAGCGATTCGTTATTGCTGGAGCATTAGGCAATCTTGCAATGGCCATTTCTGGGCTCGTCATCCTCCAGGGCATTGGGTTCTTCCAAGGGAAAGGGCTAGACTTCATTCTTGCGACTTCGGTTATTGCTCTCGTGACCAATCCTCTAGTCGGTGCCATTGGAGCACTCTTTGGGACAATAGTAGTGAAGCGCGTCGGGGAACATGTGAAGTCCCCGTTAATCCGCTAGACCAAAAACGAGCCTTTTCAGAATACAATCTAAGCGACAACGAACCAGTTACTGTGCCAGCACCAGGCTTTCGAACAGTAATTCCTTCGAAAGATTGGCCAGGTTCACAACAGACTTTCCGTCCTTCTTAGCGAGCTGTTGGTTTGCAGGAGGCTCTTTCAAGTAGCTGGGACTTCGCTCGCTGAGCCGTTCCTCGTAGATTGGCACTGTCTCGTTCTGGTAGAATACACCGATAGGGATCTTGTCTCCCCATTCTCTCGATTTCTCTATGACCCGGAGAAGGTTCTTGCCAACATCGTCTTCGCTCATGGCAGCGGTTATTCTGCCGTTGTAGCCTGTGCTCTCTAAATCGTAGGTTCGCGGCATGGGCCTCTTCGTCGCCGGGTCGATTCGGTCCTCGCCCCCATACCATTCTTTCGTGTTGATGTCGTTGTATGTTGGACATGGTTGAAGCGCGTCTATTAGGGCGAAGCCTTTGTGGGCCACGGCCTTCTTGATCATCTCCTTGAGATGTCTAGTGTTGTAGGCGTAGCTTCGGGCGATAAAGGTGAAACCTGATGCTAGCGCGAGCATTATCGGGTTGATGTTAGAATTGATGTTCGGCTCCGGGAGCGATTTCGTCTGCATCCCCAGATGCAATGTAGGTGCAGCTTGTCCTTTGGTCAAACCGTAGACACCGTTATCGTGAATGATGTAAGCCATGTCGATGTTCCGCCTTCCAGCATGTACGAAGTGCCCTACTCCAATTCCTAGTCCATCACCGTCTCCTCCGACCGCGATTACTTCAAGATCCGGGTTTGCGAGCTTTGCGCCCTGAGCGTACCCAAGAACTCTACCGTGTAGCGTATGGATTCCGAAGGCGTTCGTGAAGTGGACGAGTTTGCTGGAGCAGCCGATTCCTGAGAACAGTGCGACCTTGTTAATGTCAACCGGCATCTCTGTCAAGGCCATTTTCAAGGAAGCCTCGATGCCAAAATCTCCGCAGTTCCCCGAGGCTGTGACACTTGTTACGAAAGTGTGGGCCGGGTCGTTGATAGTAAGGTCGTAGACATTTCCGTCAAACGCAAAAGTCTCAATCTGAGCGACCGGAAGGTATAATCTACTGTTTCTAATTACGGAGGAACGTTTGTCTCTGTTGATGCCTTTGCGGTCTGGCACCCCAGCAATTTCAGCCAACTTGTTGTAGTCCCTCCAATAACTGACATACAGTCTGTAAGCAATCATGTGATTTTCGTGTGCAGGTTCAACGTGGACGGTCGGAACGATGCCTTGACGAAGGAGTAGAACCTTCACTTGTTCGGCAAGCACAACAGAGGTTGTGGTGTATCTGGCCTTCGCATCTCGGAAGTCTCCATCGCCTCTCCACAAACCTTTGATGAGCTGTTCCTGTTTCGACGGTGCGAGTAACATGAGTTCGTGTGGGATGTGCTTTTTCCAGGCTCTGCCTCCGAATAAAGCTTTGAATGCTTCCGCAAGATATGAAGAGTTGAAGACAACGTCGACGCCGTTCCTTCTAACTTCCGCGACCTTGCCTCTCAGTCGGAATATTCTTTCCATCAAAACCTTTGTATCTTGGATGAGGCGTGTTTCAGCTTGGTTGAAACTGAAGATCAGCGATCTCCCATGTACACAACCTTCCGCGACATAATACCCCGCTAATCGCAGGAGATCCGCGTCAATGTTCACTATTGAAGGTGGTGGTTTGTTACGGGTGTCATTTGTTTTCTTCCGGTAATTGATTGGAAATGTTCCGGCGTCTTCGATTCTTTGCACTATTGGAAAGACGAGGTAGTCTCCCACCCTGAGATCTGACGCCTGCACTTTTTCTTCCCTAAAGCGACTATTGTGGTGGTGTCTGCCTGCTGCTCTTCTAACAGCAACAAAGGGATGTTCTGGCGTCGCTTTGATTTCTCCAAAACACTTAGCTCGAACACGATACATCGGACCCTTGTAGTGATGCTGAATTCTTGCTACAACCTGTCCATACTCTCCCGCAGCGGTGAGAACCCTCTCCCCTGGTCCGACGTCTCTTATTGCTTTGACTCCGGGGTTCGAAAGGATTAGCGTCTCTCCTGTTAGGCATCCGGGACACCAGTCGTTGTGGACGTCTGTTTTCAGATCAGTGAGCTTAAGCGCCATGGGTTAGTACGACTCTCCTATTTTGTGCAGGATTTGATATTACTTGTTTGACTGATTGGTAGATCTCGTCCTGTGACATCGGTCTGCCATTGAATTTCACGATCTTATTTTTGATCTCTATCATTGTCTTTTCCGCTATCACGGCTGCCATCTGACCTGAATAGTTCTGTTCAATGTCCACCACGAGTTTGGCTCCCGCCAGTTTTTGCTTCACAGCATCGCTTGGAAAGGGACTGACGAGTCTTATTTGTAGAAATTCTACTCCAATCCCATCTTTCTCCAATAGCTTCGTCGCGTCAAGAATTGGCCCCTTAGTCGATCCCCAGCTTACGATTGTGACATCAGCTTGTTTCTTGGAGGAGCGGAAGAAGTTGAACTTCTCATCCTCAGGAATCTCCTTTGCTGCCGTATCCAACTTTGTCATCCTCTTCGTCATCATTTTCACCCTGTTGTCTGGGTCTTCCTCGATGTGTCCCATCTCGTCATGCTCGTCTCCAGTGTTCCAGAAGCGATAGCCTGGCATTCCGAGAACTGCCCTCGGCGAGACCCCGTCCTCCGTGAAAGCAAATCGTCGGTACGACTCTCCGTTACCGTTTCCTTGATGGTCTCCCTGGATGAGTTTTCCCCTTTGAATTGGGACAAGATCTGCCTTTGGTGGGGAAATGGTCATGCTGTTGTTCGCTAATCCCTTGTCGATCAGGTGTATGCTGGGCATCTGGAATCGTTCTGCATAGTTGAAAATCCTGATCGCGTCGTAGAAGCTCTCCTCCATGTCCCCTGAGCATAGTACGATTCTCGGAAACTCTCCATGGGCGGCGCTGAGGACGAACTTCAGATCTCCCTGCTCGTGTCTCGTTGGCTGTCCCGTCGCTGGACCACCTCTCTGGTAGTGAGTTATGACAAGCGGAACCTCATTCATTCCCGCCCATCCCAATCCCTCGACCATCAAGGAAAAGCCCGGACCCGAAGTGGACGTAGCGGCTCTCGCTCCTGTCAACGCAGCTCCCGTTGCCATGGTTATGGCCGCGATCTCATCTTCTGTCTGTGTAACTAGAATCGAGCCCTTTTGGCTCGGACTGTTTACTCCCGAGATGTCGAAGTTTCCGTGCGACTCTAAGAATTCGCTCTCGTCAGCAGCAGGGGTTATCGGGTAATATGTCTGGACCCTGCAACCACCCACCAGCTTCCCAAGTGCAACTGCTTCAACACCCATTAGCAACAGCCTCGGTTGGTTCTGAATAGGGTGGAGTTGAAATGGAAACGGTTGTTTCAATTGCGTCTTGGCCGCGTCGTAGGCGAGCTTTGCGCCTATCTCGTTCATGTCGACGACTTTCTTCTTGCTGGCGAACGCTCTCTCAATAGACCGGTTGAGGTAAGTCTCGTCAAAACCCAGTAATGCGAAGGAAGCTGAGACTGAGAGAACATTGACGATTCTCGAGAGCTTGCTCAACTGGTGCTCTCCGATCTGGGCCGCCGTCTTAGCAACGATGTCATTGTACGGAATTGGGAATAAGTTGACGCCTCTTCTCTTCGCTTCCTCTAAGATTCCGGTGACGTTTCCGGGCAGACCCTGCTTTGCCAGTCTCGCCTTAATCCTTAGGACGACAGGGGTCTCGATCGTATCGACTTTATCGATCTCGACGTTAGCAAATGTGGGATCGTAGAGTATTCCCCCGCCAGTGCCCACCTCTTCGGCATGGCGGATGAGTGTCTCCGCGTCGAACGTCGCTAGGACGTTCACGTTGTTTACGTGGGACCTAATCTTGTCGCTGCTTACTCTGACCTCGAAGTAGCTGTGGGGCCCTTTGATGCTGGAGTAGTATTCTCGGAGCCCGAAGGTCCAGAGCCCGCCCAGCACGCATGCTCCGGCAAAGATGTTAGCTGATGAATCGACTCCGCTCCCCTGCGGACCTCCTGTCATCCAAGACAGGTCGTTGATCTTGACAATCGCACGACTCGTCGTTTTAGCCTCCCGTTGCCTTGTCGTGGCCGATTGCACAGTCGCAGTTCTCATTTTCGGCGCAGTAGGGACATGCACATTGACAGCTGTCTATTTCAGAGTTGCAATTTGGGCAAGCGTACATGTCGCTTTCAGCGGTCAGAACGATCTCCGCGCTCACAATCGTCAGGAACGCTGGTTCGACATAAGGCTTCACCTGGACAATTCTTGATTAGGACTTTGGTGGATGCGAGAGCCGAGGGTTTCGAAGGTGCTAGAATATTTCTATATGGTCATCTGGAAAGCCGAGCTTGACTAGTTCAGCTTTGATTCTTGCGCGATGGTCGCCCTGCAACATTATCACTCCTTCCTTCGCTGTCCCGCCAGTGGCCAAGCGCTCTTTCAGTTTGTGAGCGACTTCTGCTAGGGAGCGTCCGGTTTTTGGGAGTCCTTGTACGACTGTTACCGGTTTTCCCCATCTGCGGAACTCGACTCTTACGGTGAGATGGGTTTCGCTCTTGTCGAGTTCTTTCAGTGCGCTGTTGAAGTCGAATCCTTCACTCAATTCTGTCACCCTAGACAGTTTCGACCATTCATTAGTTCTTTTCGGCTACTTCCAAGAACCGGTTCAGGTAATCTGCGAGAAGCTTTCGGTACTGATCTCTAGTCATGTTTTCCTTCAGATTAATCATTAGGTCCTGGAAGTATTGGAACTGACGTGCGGCTGCTGGTGGAATCTGTGAGAGAAATCTCATATTCGAATCCACCGCTTTTCCACCCGTATCTTCTATGCTGTGTCTCGTCATCTGGCCGATTGCACGGGCGTTATGGACCATGATCGACGCGTTTACCCAACGATCTCTCTTTGGATCTCCAGAGTCGACCGGCTCATCTTTTACCCAGTCTTGGAGGAAGCTGTTGATCTGGCCTGGTTCGAGTATCTGGCCCTTCTTGATGACCTTCATCGAGATGTCGTCAGCGTACAAGTCTTGAATATCGTTCAGTAGGTCATGGACGATCTTCTGCTGATAGTCCTGCGATAAATGTTGTTTTCCGATCTTGTCTATTGCCTCCTCGATTATTTCAGCGTCGTGGGATGGGTGATTATTTTCCATCCTGTAGATGTGTGACATTTCGTGAACCAGCAAGCCCTCGAGCATTCCTGAACCGACAGAGCCGCCTGATACGACTATTCTGTAGCCTCTGCCCTGTGGCATGGTGTATCCCATGAACGGGAGCTGGGGGTCGATTGCGACCTCCACTTCACTCGTGATGCCAAAGCCCGACTTCTTCATCATCTGAGACGCGTTCAGCTCTGCCCTCTTGACAAGTTCGTTGTTCGCGCGATCGTTTGTCGCAGATACTGTGTTGGCAACAGTCGCGTTTCTCCTGACCGACATCTCTTGTTCTTCCTATAGTCCTAGAAGGTGGTCGATAGAGTACATTCCGCCCCCCAGGAGGGCGAGGGCCAACGCTGCCAAGAGCAAGGTTATGTCCAGCTCGTACCCAGCCATGTACTTTTTCTTGAGTTTGCTTATCGCGAACCAAGTTGTGGAAAGCATCCACAGTGCGGAGAGCGTTGCGACAATAGGCGTCAGGATTCCGAGGATTAGGCCAAGTCCGCCGAAAAACTCCACAAAACCTGAGAATGGAACTATCGCAATCGGCATTCCCATACTCTTCATCCACCCCTCGCCTTCCTTCCTTTTGGCGGTGAGCTTTGGGTAGCCGTGATACATGAAGAGAGTTCCGACAGCTAATCTCAGAATGAGAGCGGCCAGATCAGGGTAAGAGTTGAAAAGTGTCATGAATCTTCCTCTTCGATCACTGAGGGTCTGTCGTTTCGGAAATTATCCGTCATACCCACGACGTGTAGATGGTCTTGATTATAAAGTAAGTAGTAATACGCTACCAAGTAGGTAGTCGCAAGCGTATTAAGTCAAGTTGGCTTTACCTTCGGGCTATCCAGACCGAATCGTAACTGAAAACTGTCCCAATCAAAGAACAGCTTACCTATCTTCTCCTAACCACTACCTTCCTTCAAGTGAACCGAAACGAACTCTCCCAACCATAACGCCTCCGCGGAGGGTGCTCCTTGAGAACCGCTGTCGGCATAGACGACATAGCTGTCTACATTCCTCGATTGTACTTGGAGCTGGCTGACGAGAATCGACCAGAGAAACCCACAGAGTTCTCTATAGCCAGGAAATCGGACTCGTCAAAGTATCTTCACGGTATCGGAATCGCCAAGATGTCCATTCCGGACACCTACCAGGACAGCGCCGTTTTGGCCGCGAACGCAATCTTCGAGTTAATCGAGAGAAACAACATTCACCCCGCTAGTCTGGCCAGAATTGACATAGCGACCGAGACCGGGGTGGATGAGTCCAAACCTGTCGCTGCCTACGTTCACGGAATGCTGGAACAAAAATATGGTAAAGGATCTCTGAAGAGAGCCTCAGGTGTCGAGTACAAGTTCGCATGCGTGAGCACCGCAGACGCTCTGGAAAGCTCGCTCGACTGGGCATGGGCAGGCAGAAGCAATGGAAAATACAGCATAATCTGCGCAACCGACATAGCCAGATATCCACTTACCAGCCCTGGAGAACCAACCCAAGGAGCCGGGGCGGTCGCCCTCCTTGTCAAGGAGGATCCTCGTTTGCTAACGATAGATCCGGTAATCGGCGTTCACATGGAGGACGAGGATGATTTCTGGAGACCACTGTTCTCGACGACGGCAGTTGTCCATGGAAAACATTCTGAGAGATGCTATCTGAGAGCTATGGAGGGAGCGGTGGACGACTGGGCAGAGCAGGCGGTCGCCTCTGGCCTCGTCAAGGCGGGCCCGGGCGAGTCGTTGGTAGATCACATTGGTCCCATGTCTTTTCACGTCCCATACCCGAAAATGGCTGAGAAAGCCTTCGCGTACTTGCTACGGCATTTCTGGCGAGGCCTCCCCCGATGGAAGGAGATTCTGCGCGAGATTGGCGAGGAACCCAAAGCAGACGTCTACAAGAAGAGAGAAGAATTCGAGAAGGCAGAAGCTGATTACATGAAACTCTTCATGGAGACACATCAATTCCAGACTGAGTATCTGGACAAGGTGGCAGACGGACTCGTGCACGCGAGAGAAAGCGGCAACAGTTATTCTGCGTCTGAGAAAAGCTGCCTCTCGATGCTGTTAGAGACAAAGGCGATGAGGGGAACAGATCTAGCGGGAAAGAGAGGAGGGTCCGGAAATTACGGTAGCGGCTGCAAAGCCAAGGCATCTAGCTGGACTGTTCAGGAAGAATGGGCGGCCGTTGCGAAGAGGTTTGGTCACGCCGAGAAACTGCGGCATCGCCGACCAGTATCTCTCACGGAGTATGAAATCTTGCACGAGGGAAACCTGTTTCCGGATGGAAGAAAGTTTGTTGCGGAGCCCGAGAACGAGTTCGTTCTGGTAGACGTGACCTCTCAGGGCTATCGACACTACAAGTTTGCCGACTGATTTCAAACTGAGTCAGCAGTCAACGCCTCTCGAATTACTTCGGTCACATGTTCACGGTTTCAAACCGTTATTCAAGGAAGACCCGCAAACATGCGGATTATGAGCGCGCTCGGGGAACAGAGGCCTAGTGAAGAAGACGAGCTCGTCCTGGTTTTTAGGCCGCCCGAGAATCCTGCGGCCCAAGTAGCAGTGGAAACTCCCTTCAGGGGGCATAGAGTCAGGCTTGACGAGCTGTTGGATTGGTTCAAGACTCTCAAGGTAGATTCTATTGAGCTCTGGATCGAGGGCGCAAGGACCTCTGGAAGCAAGACGGAGCTCTTTCTCTCGACAGAAGGCAAAACTGGAGCGAAGATCACCCTCAAGCCACACCCCGAGGGCGTATCAAGGGAACTCTCTCTTGACCAAGTCGTAAGATCTTCTCCCTCGAACACGCATGGAGAACCATCAGGGAATGCGGTTAACTTCTCGGAGAAACAAGTTCAAACTGCAGCGGATACTTCCGACTCACCTGTAACGGCCTTCTTTTCGCCCAAAGGGGGAATTGAACAACAGATTCTCACGAGCATATGGGGAGCGGTGGCAACTATTGAGATGGCGGCCTACGCATTCACAAACGAGAACATCGCGAACGCCCTCCTCGACGCAATCAATCGCGGAGTCAAGGTCGCCATGGTCATGGATAGATCCGAGACAAAGGGCCCACAAGCCTCACTACATGACGAGCTGGAGAAGGCGGGAACTGCGATCCGGTTGATTTCCCCGCCAGGAGGAATTATGCACGACAAGTTCATCATCGTTGACGGTAAGAACATTGAGTGGGGAAGCTACAATTATACCGGCCGAGCAGAGGATGCGAATTACGAGAACGCAACCTTCCTGTCCAATGGCAACTTAGCCCAAAAGTACCACTCAGACTTCGTGTCAATATACAACCAAGCAACCCCTGAGGCTCAGGGACTTAGACGCCCACTACGACGATTCATGAGGAGACTACGATCGCGGTTCAAGCCGAGAGAATGAGGCTCTGCGACAAATGGGATCTTGCCCAATTCGAGTTTGAGACTGCTCCAAAAGCTGTATTGATCCCAAGACAACACTAGAAATTCGCAGAGTAGCTGTGCTAGTTTCAGTCCGCAGACGTAAGTTGCAACACAAATCGGGTCGCTTACAGTCCATCTTGTAGCGGAACTCTACGCCAATACGCCTCATCTCAACCGGTGCGATGATGCTGTGCGGAAGTGGAAGCTTTCGACGAGAATATAGCCAAACGATTTGCTGGTAACTGATCACCTGCGGGGTTTGTCTGTGGGACGCGTGAGTCTGTCGATTAGCGGAGATGCAAGAGCAGTTACGAGAACTGTTAAACCTGCCACGGGGTAGAGTTGGGGACCGACCAGCCCGGTATCAACTCCTGTCTTGGCGAGCACTAGTGAGAACTCTCCGCGGGGAATCAGAATTGAACCGACCAGAATTGGACGGCCGATTCTAGCAAGACGTGCTCCAAAGAAGCCCCCGGCAAGTTTGCCGAGGACAGCACCGGTCAAAATAACCACGAGCGGTAAGCCAAGGGATAGGGCAGTGGACGTATCGATCAGGGTCCCCATCGATAGAAAGAAAAACACGATGAACGCATCCTTGAGAGGCAGAATCTTCTCCCTGACATATCTCGACTGCTTGACCGGCATGAAGAATCCCACCAGCAGAGCCCCGATCGCGGGCGAGAAACCGAGATAGTCTGAAAGTACCCCGAATAGGAAACCGAAAGACAAAGCGAGAAGAAATGCGACCTCCCCGATCTCCAGCTCGTACTGGCTCACCTTGTTGATCAGCCGTGGGCCGAGATATCTGCCAAACCCGAAGCTTGCGATAAACAAGAAAAATCCCCTTGCCGCGATGAGTAATAGCCCTGACGCCTGAAGTTGGCCTCCCCCTGCAAGCTCAGGGGTTAGGAAGAGCAAGAAAACCGCAATTACATCTTCCACAACCATCACCATCATTAGAGCAGTGAAATTTTCATCATGTTCGGGAGAGCGATCGAGAATCAATTTCGCAACTATAGCCGTGCTGCTGAGACCAAGAACAGACCCAAGAAAGAGGGCCGTCCCTAGAGCCAAGCCCGCGGACAGAGCTGACAGCGTGCTGACTGTGAAGGCAATGAGAAATTCTACTGTGCTCAGAATGAGGACTCTAGTCCCAACCTTCCCGAACTTGCGCGGGTCGAGTTCAAGCCCGACGACGAACAAGAGTAGTATTATTCCGAGAGTGGCTAGGAAGTCAATAGCTGTCGTGTCCCGGATTAATCCGAGACCAAAGGGTCCGACTAGCATTCCCGCGACAAGCTGGCCGACGATCATAGGAAGGCCGAGTCGATAGAAGAGGAGACTGACAAGAAGAGCTGCGGCCACGGCAATTCCCACATCCAATAGGAAAGTTGTCTGCAAGAACGAGCCTGGATCGATCGCACGTGAATAGCTAAAGCACTTTCTTAGAAGCTTGAATATCAGAACCAATCAACAAGATCGCAGCTTTTCTCCTGCCGAATGGTTAACTAGTTGTTTCATTCCGTTTTGTTCGCAGGGCCCGTAGTCGAGCCAGGACCAAGACGTGGGCCTTCGGAGCCCAAAATCGTGGGTTCGAATCCCACCGGGCCCGCGCCACTCCTTTCCCCGACTGTGCTAATCAATCAAACCTTCGGGGGTCTCAAAACTGTCACCAAAGGTGGGAGTACCCTCTTTTTTCGTTCTATCGAAAAGCCAATCTTTCGGGCAAATGGCAGTAGATCCATGGGTGAAACACGCATTACGTAGCAATCTTTTCGTCTTTTGTAGGTTCTGCCAGTATGCGGGTCCTTGAGAATCGGACCAGCTCTGTGCGTGACACGCGGTATGCTAGTTGAGATTCCGCTCTTGGCAAGGAGTTTTCTCACGTAAAGCAGGAGACTCAGGTCGGTGTTGGTTATTGTAAGATTGCGACCTGTTATAGAACCCTCGCCGTCGAATAAGGCCCTGAGAAAAGAAAACCTGCACCGAGAAGAATGCTCGATATGATTTTTCAAGTGTTGCCATGGCTTGCTCAGAAACCTATGCAGAAGAATACTGGAACCTTGCACTATCCACCTCTTCCTCTTCTCGCTCCACCGAATTCGGTAGAGACTCGGCTTGACCAGAATCTTGGCAAGGCACCTGCTAAACTCTTTGGCGAAATCATAGTCTGTTACACTGAGTAGCATCTCGTAATTGTATCCATGAACGCTAAGATTCCCATCGCCCGCGATGACACCGATCACATATGCTAGTTCTGGAGAAGCGACTGCGCGGAACTTGTTCGCTCTACCGGATGGATTATGGTTTCCTCGGACCCATTCGCTTATCGAACCTTTCGACAGCCATTTATGGGTGGACTCGAAGATTTCGGTTTGTATTTGTTGATAGCTCATCGAACGCTTGGTAAGCTCGAGGACACGAGAATGCAACCTCATCCTGACGTCGAAGGGTAAGTATCTCCGAACACGGGCTTCTTTTCGGAGGGGTAACAGTACGCGGTCGGGGAATGCGCCTTTTCTAGAGATGCTAGTAGTATTCTCCGTTAGGGTCATATGTATGATGTTCCGCTCACCCGATGGCCCCAGCTAGATTGCGATGCCTAGGGCCAAATGCAGTGAGGAACATGTTTTGGAGATAGGTCGGCGAAAGTGATGCAGTCCCTCCAATCTTCAATTCAAGACAAACTAAAGGCAAGCTGGGAACGAAGATGAAAATTTCTGCTTACAAGATCATGGTAGGCTCAAATCGTTAGTTCTGAACCGTTAGCTTGCTTCTCACCGGGCCCACCATCACTCGCATCACATCTTTGGGCCTATTGAGCATTGAGGATAAAGAACGAAAGATCTACTTGGCCAGATTATCGAAACGGAGAAGATGATACGCAAATAGTCTCGTTAGAAACATAGCAAGTGGATTACGCTCAATTGGTAAAGAATCTTGACGCAAACTGGCGACCTAGAAATTCCTCGAGCCTTCAGGTAAACTGAACAAGTCATCAAGGGAAAGAAGAGGCGGGAGAGTCGGGGTTGAGTTGAGCGTCTAGTATGGCGATGTTGGTGTCCAGGCGACGAGGGTCTCCACAGCTGTAACTCCGTTGACGTTGCCTAGTTTTTCAACGGAAGTTTCTAGGAGTTCTTCTGGACTGTAGCCGTGGAATGCGGCGAATATGTCGAACTCTCCAGGTATCACGTGGGCTTCGACAAAGTTCGGGAAGGTTTTGATCTTTTGTAGAACGTTCTTGAATGCGCCCTTCACCTTCACCAGTGCGAAGGCGATGGGATCTTCTGACTCGTCCTTTTTGGCGTTCGAGATTTTCTGCAGGGAAATTCCGGTCTGGGTAGACGCGATCCCCTTGATCCTTCTGATCTTCTCGACGATATTGAATGTCTTCTTGGGTTCGTTGGTTCGTAGCTTAATGACGAGATCGAATCTGCCTGTTACGGGTGTAACTGATTCGACGTTGTTGATCTTTCGTAGTTGGATGATGGCGCGTGTTATTCCTCCCTTGACGTTCGCGAAGACCCAGCTGTTCTGTTCTGGTTTTGGCATTTTTTCCACTGAAATCTGTTGCCGAGTACGCGCCTATTTCCAAAGGCGCTTACCTAGAGTGCCAGCTAAGGGTAACGTCAACGCGATACTATCAAAGGCGACCAGTTTTCTTGGTTAGTTATAGGGACCAGAGTCATGACTGGTAGATTTGGGTCTTCAGCCAGTCTTCTAGAACGGTCGCGGTACCATCTAGCCTCTTGAAGTAGATCGCCCGTCCTTTACGGAGGCTGAAAGATTGATCTCCTCCCTCGACCATGTGCAAACTAGCCTTCGGTCCAAGTTTTGAAACCAGATCCTCCATTTGCTCCGGTCTGGCGTTAGGGTCTCGCGTGCCTGAGATGAACAACATGGGTTTAGAGATCTGGGATAGTTGTTTGACTCCGAGTTCTTCGGGTCTTCCCGGCCGGTGGATGGGATAGCTGAGATAGCAGAGCCCATCGACATCGCCTCTCCCGGGTTTGTCTGCCACAACATGGGATGCGACGGCCGCTCCCATCGACAATCCTCCTATGAACAGCTTCTCCGGTCATTGGCGCGACATGACTTCGTCAAGGACTCTTCGGTAAGATCCCACGAGGACTTCTTTTGGGTCCGGGGTTCTAGTCAGCCGAAACCTGGTCTCCATGTAAGGAAAATTGAATTTGACGGTGAAGAACCCTCGACGGGCCATTTCGACATGGAAAAATCTGATAATGGGAGAACTCATTGATTTTCTAGCTCCGTGAGCAATGACTAGGGCTGTAGAGTTCGACCGATTTTTGTCTGGAGGCGACCCGTAGACCGCACTGATCTGCCGCTTCCCAGTCCATGGAATCCGTTTGGTCTCTAGGCTTATTGAAGCGGGCGGGACTTTCAATGCGGGACTTGCACTTGGTATCTTCAGTTAGTATGGTTACCGGGTTGGAGGCGGTCGGGTCGAGGGGATAGCTTAAAAAAGAAAACAGATAGTCATTTGGCTACAACCATGAATGAGACCACTCTCTCCCTTAAGGCGAACATGCGCAAGCTCTGGGCAGACCACGCCATCTGGACACGCCAATACGCCGTCTCGGCACTGGACGAGGCACCCGATATGGTCGCTGCGAAAGAGAGACTTTTGAAGACTCCTGATAACATCGGCAACTCCATCGTCCCCTACTATGGCGAAGGAACAGGCAGGAAACTCGCTGAACTCCTGAGGAAACACGTCCTCCTGGGCGTTGACCTCATCGAGTTCGCCAAGGCTGGAGATCAAAAGAGTTTCGAAACGCAAGATAGCAAGTGGACCGTGAACGCTGAAGAGATAGCAGGATTCCTAAGCCAGACGAATCCTCATTGGACCAAGGACGACATGTTTGACCTGCTCCACCAACACCTGACCCTGACAAAGAAACAGGTCGAAGCACGACTTGACAAGAGATGGAACGATGACGTGGCGGCGTTCGACGATGTCTTCACCGAGATTAACACGGTCGCGGACACGATCTCGCAGGGCATCATGAAACACTTCCCCGGCAAGTTCTAGCAGAGACCAGAATAGGCGCTCATCACCGTTACCGACGGCCGATGAGTACGAAAGGTGCTGGAGTTTGGAACTTCCCGAGGCTAGAATAGAAACTCTCACAATCGGAGTGGGTGCTCCGGACTTCGGGAATCTACTCGGCGTGGACGGGGAACGCTACTCTCTTTCATCCTTCCAAGATAAGAGATTGCTTGTCCTGCTATTCATCTCAAACGGCTGCCCAACAGTAAAGGCTTGTCAGGATCGGATGATCAAGATCCAAAGAGACTACTCAAGGAAAAACGTCCAGTTGTTGGCTCTGAACTCAAACAACTCTTACCTCTCTCCAGCCGATACCTTTGCAGAAATGGTCCTGAGAGTACGGGAGAAAGGTTTCAACTTTCCATACGTCAAGGATGAAGATAGGACGGTTGCCAGAGCCTACGGGGCTGTTTGCACGCCCCATGTGTTTCTGCTGGATGAGGAGAGGAGGCTTCGCTACAAGGGTCGCATAGACGACTCTAGAAACCCCGAAAGAGTGACGGTCAGCGATTTGAGAAACGCAATCGACGATCTTCTCGCAAATAGGCCTGTTCGAGTATCCGAGACAAAGCCCTTCGGCTGCAGCATCGTCTGGTAATTCGGCGAGAAGCTTGTCTCGTCCCTTGTTGAAGGCAGGTCATGTCTACAAACGGTTCACTCTTTCCAGCGGAAAGAAGGTAACTCTGCGCGTAATCCGATGGGAAGACCTTGATGGACTTCTCTCGTTCATCAACAGCCTGGTGAAAGAGAAACAGGGAGACTCGAGGTCAGGCCTATACACGGGATTTGACAAGAAGGTCACCCGTGAGGAAGAAGCCGAATGGCTAGCGCAGACCCTAGTGGAAATAGAAGCGGGAGGGGTCATCAACACGATCGCTGAAATCGATGGAAAAATAATCGCAAATGGTGAGGTAACACGGGGCAGATACAAAGACACACGCCACCACGGACACATGGGGCTGACCATGATCAGTGGATACAGGGGACACGGCATAGGACGTATGATCATCGAAACTCTCGTGCGAGAAAGCCGCAGAGCAGGACTGAGGACCCTCGACGTTGAATTTCTTGCCGAGAATGAGACAGCTCGACGAGCCTATCAGAAGGGAGGATTCAAACAAGCAGGAACAATCCCCCACAAAGTCTTCAGAGATGGAAAATACTTCGACGGCCTAATTATGGTCAGAGAACTATGATGCGATCCTGTTCTCAGAGGGAAAGAGGCTCCTCCTTGAGTTACCATTTTACTGGGTCTTGCGGTCTCTCCTGGCTCCTCCAGAGGTAGAGTGTGGCGATGGAACAATAGGGATGCCAATTTTTCGATAATTGTTCGAATTTTTCTTTTGTCGGCAGTTTTCGTAATCGGTAGATTTTCTGGGCAGCTTTCTGAAGCCCGAGATCGTCGACTGGTAGAACGTCTGTGCGTCCTAGGACGAAGATAAGAAACATTTCGGCGGTCCATCTCCCGATCCCCTTTACCTCGTCGAGTTCTTTCACGACCTCGTCGCTTGGAAGATCGGACAATCGTTTGAGGTCCAGGGCACCGTTCTCGATTCTCTCGGATAGATCTCGGATGTATCGAATCTTCTGCGGAGATAAGCCGCTTGCGCGCAGATGTTTCTCCTCAGTATCGAGGTATTGGCGTGGCCGAGGAATCTTGCCATCATAGATCTGTTTGAAACGGTTGAGTATTGCCCGTGCTGCGGCTCCGGCCAATTGCTGGAAGATTATCGAGCCGACCAGCGCCTCGTAACGATCGTCGTCCAAGCGAAACTCGTAGGGTCCGAGGCGGTTGATGATCTTTGCGAGGGCGGGGTCGTTTCTCTTGAGGTTGGACATTCCCTTAGCCCACACCTGTTTATGAGCCAGGTTTGCCTCTACCAATTTTTGAGTCAATACGGTCTTCTTCCAAGCTTTGAATAGTGAGCGCTAGTTGAAAGCGACTTGTCAATGGTACTTTCAGACAACGAGATCACATCTGCTATCAAAAAGAAAGAGCTCAAAATCTTTCCCAACGGATTCAGGCTCAGTCCTGCAGGAGTGGACCTGCGCGTCGATCGGAATGTCCGACTCAAACCGAAACAACATTTGCTAGTGGCTAGCATCGAAAGGGTCGAACTCTCTAATCGTATTGTCGGATTTTTACATCTTCGCTCGTCTTTGGCCCGTGAAGGATTGTTTGCGAGTCTTGCTCTGGTGGACCCAGGCTTTCGCGGGCAGCTCACTGTCTGTCTCTATAATTCTGGAGACAGCGCTGTCAATCTCGCGAAGGGCGAGAGGTTCATCCAGCTCTCTCTGTTAAGACTTGGAAAGCCCGCGATCAACAAATACGCCGGACGCTACCAGAATAGTAGCGGAATAGTTGCGAGTCGTCGCCGAAAAAAATCACACACGCCAAAAATGGAAAGCGTTATACAGGGTAGCAGTGGCTAAGGTGCCGATACAAGAAATGAAGGACACCTCACGCATTCTAGATCTCAAATACAAACTCATGACGATCGAACTGCTCAACCTAGCCAAACAACGTTTCACCTACAGAGAACTCTCAGCCATGGTTCACCTACCTGAAACAGTTCTAAGCCGCTATGTGAAAGGACACGTCTTACCGACGGCACAGCGAGCCGAAGAAATCAACAAGACACTCCAAAGATACATGAGCCTAGACAAAGAACTCCTAGAAAGAATTCATTTTGACGATGGCGGATATTTTGACAACACCGCGATTATCGGCGACACGTTGCTGATGGAGCGAGCGGTCCAACATGCGGTGGGCAAGTTTGCTGGGAAGAGAGTTACAAAGATAATGACTGCGGCGGTTGACGGAATACCGCTCGCAACTCTCCTAGCACACCGGCTGGGCGTTGGACTACTTGTCGCCAAGAAAGCTAGGGAAGTTGGAGTAAGAGAGTTTATCGAGGAAATTTTCGTGCCTCCCAAAACCGCTGTTGTGTTGAGCTTGTTCGTTCCGAGGGACGCTATCAAGAAGACAGACTGCGTGCTAATCGTGGACGACATTATTGACAGTGGGGAGACACAGCGGGCGATGATGAAGATCATTCAGAAGGCGAAGGCGGAGGTTATAGGCATCTACGCCCTCGTGTCCATTGGGAGCGATTGGAAGGCGCGTATCGAGTCAGCTGGAAACGTCCCCGTGGAGGTGGTAACGCCGGTTATCAAGAAGGAGCCTAAGGAGAAGGAGAGAGAGTCAAGAGAGACGAGAGAAGTTCGGGAAATATCCGCCTAAAACCTACTCTTTCTCAGTAGAAAAAGTATACGGTTATCCGTCCGGCCGAGACCGAAAAGCTCTCTCCAAATATTCCTGCGAGAACAAACATCCCCTTCCGAGATAATCTCCTCTTCTTCTTCAACTAACCTTCTGCTGGTGGAGACCTTTCTTTTCTGTAACAATTTTTTCTCTTAACTTTTCTTTTCCCGTAACTACTCTTTTTCCGCTAACTATTATGTGACCCCCCGGGGTGGTCGATTTTCCCGCGCCCCACCCTTCGTGAAACGTCGAGAATTCCACGTTCACCACTCCCTGCCATGGCAGTCTTCCTTCGTGAATCAGCCAAACATGGCACGGATATTCTCCGCCAACGGCTGACGGACCACACCGCGATCCGTTACAATCCCTGTAACCAGCTCTGGCGGCGTAATGTCGAAAGCCGGGTTCAAAGCCCTGACATTCCGGGGAGCAAAACGCTTACCGCCAACCGACAAGACTTCGCGCTGATCCCGCTCCTCAATAACCACTTGAGACGCGTCCGTCACAAGATCCAGCGTTGACACTGGAGCCGCGACATAGAACGGTACACCGTAGAACTTCGCCCCAAGCGCGATCGGTAAGGTTCCGATCTTGTTCGTAACATGCCCTGTACCCAAGACCCTGTCCGCACCTACGACAACCTTGTCCACCATGCCCTGAGCCATCTGCTGGGCGGCCGCGCTATCACAGATCACCCGGACCGGAATCCCATCCCTCGCCAGCTCAAACGCGGTCAACCTCGATCCCTGCAACAAGGGCCGCGTTTCCGTCGCGATCACGGACACTCTCTTTCCCTCTTCAACAGCAGACCGGACCACCGCCAACGCCGTGCCATATCCCGCAGTCGCGAGAGACCCCGCATTACAATGAGTCAGCACAGTATCCCCGTCTTCAATCAATCCCGCACCGAAGCGTCCGATCTTGTGAGCAGCCTCAAGCTCTTCACGAAGAATCATATCAGCCTCCCGCCTCAGCTCGTCACCAAGTGACTCAACCGACCTAGCTCTGGAGGACGCTTTGAAAACTCGCTCAACAGCCCAGCGAAGGTTCACACCCGTCGGCCTCGTCAAGATCAAAGCGTCCGCGGACTTGCGAAGCTTTGACCTAGCTTGCTCCAGATCACCGCCCCTGACACTCATCACGGCCAGAACCAAACCATAGGCGCCAACAACACCGATCAATGGCGCTCCCCTGACCTTCATCGAACGGATCGCCGAGCAAACCTGGTCCACCGTCCGCATCCGAACATACACCAGCCTACCCGGCAACCTTGTCGTGTCAATAGCCTCTAGCACTCCATGCTTCCATCTCACCGGTTCGAGAGAATCTCGTTTTTTCCCGGCCATTTCCCAAAACTCCCTTGTCGCTCTCAATTGTTCGCATGCCTTTATAGACGCCTGCCCGAGCTTGGCCTCTTTCAAATCATAACTGGGTACGTTGCTTGATGACGCTAGAAGTTCTCGAAGCCTTCCTCTCCAAGAACAAAGTCTACCTGAAAGAGCCCGAAAAACTCATGGAACTCCGGGAGAAGGCCTTCGGGACCCTAGCAGACGAGAAGCTTTTCCTGAGCCCCTACGAAACATTCTATCTCGTCGAAAAACGAAGAGCACGCGTAGCCGACGAGAAGACAGGCAAGGAAAAAACACTCCAGGATCTCGTCACCAAACTGTCAGTTGGCAAACCAACCATATGGACCAAGTATCTAGTATACCGGGACCTCCGGGATAGAGGGTACCTAGTCCGAGAATCCGAGGGAGGCTTCGACTTCGAAACCTTCGGAAAGGGAGCGACCCGTCGACAAGTATCGATAGTCTTCGAAGGAGGAGAATCTACTCTTGAACGGCTCGCGAGGCTCTCCGCGAAGGCGAACAAGGAAGGTAAAGACCTAGTCCTCGCCGTAATTGACAGGCGCACAGACATCGTATACTACACCCTGAACACTGAACGCTTCGAAGGAAAATAGCCGCGAAACGGAGAACCAGCATCAATTGTCAGAAGCACAATTCACTCTTCCACGGGGAATGAAGGACATTGACCCAGAAGAAATGTCCCGCAGGATATGGCTCACCGACAAGATACGACAAGTACTCTGGAACTACGGCTTCCAGATGCTAGAGCCCAGCCCCGTAGAAAACCTGGAAACCCTCGAGGCAAAATCCGGCCCCACAATACGAGACGAAATCTACTGGTTCAAAGACAAAGCAGAACGAAACCTCGGACTACGATTCGACCTCACAGTAGGAATGACCCGGATGGTCGCAAACCGATTCGACCTCCCAGAACCGATCAAGATCTCATGCATCGGAGGAGTATGGCGCTACGACGAACCCCAGTTTGCCCGGTACAGATACTTCACACAATGGGATGCAGAGATCTATGGAGTCGCAGATCCGTCGGCCGATGCGGAGATAATCGCATTGAGCTCTGACATTCTGGAGTCAGTCGGCCTCAAAGAGCACTTGGTCAAAATCAGTAACCGAAAACTCGTCGAAGGCTTCCTACGTGGCCTGGGAATCGAGTCCCAAAATGATCTCGACCATCTGATCAGAATAATCGACAAGGTCGGAAAAATAGGGTCCGAACAGGCAGAGCGAGAATTCGACCGAGCCGGTTTATCCAAGGACAAGGTCAAGCGAATCCTAGGATTCGCCGATGTCAGTGGAGACCCGGACCAGGTCCTCGGAGAGTTGGAGAACAAACTGCCCAAGGGAGATATGATCCATCAAGGCTTCAAAGAACTCTCTGGAACAGTCGACAGGGTAGAATCCCTCGGAAAAAAGCCCAAGATCAAGATCGACCTTGCAATCGTCAGGGGAATAAGTTACTACGACGGAACCGTATTCGAAGCGTACGACCAAGACGGAGAAGACGTGGGCGCGATCCTCGGGGGCGGGCGCTTCGACAAACTATGCAAGATCTATGGAAAACGAGACATGCCAGCAACAGGAGTAGCAGGCGGCTTCGAGCGACTCATGTTGTCGCTAGAGCGAAAAGACCTGTTTCCTAATATCCAGCAAGGCCCGCAGGTCTTCGTGATCACAGTCAACCAAAGCGTTTGGAACGAAGCCGTGAAAATCGTCCAACAACTCCGGAGCCAAGGCATCCGAGCTGACTACGACCTCAAACAACGCCCGCTGAGCAAACAGCTAGAGTTCGCAGACGCACTGAGGGTAAGAATATCTCTCGTCTTAGGACCTCGAGAGATCAAGGAAGGAAGCGTCCGTTTGAAAGATATGAAAACGGGCGAAGAGAAGAGCGTCAAGCTGTTATCCGTATTTGATGAGATCCAGAAAGCTCTTCGCTGAACTAGATACCCTTCCAAGCTACAACAGGAACATCAGATCGAACCTTTTTCGGACAAGTTAGAAAATTCAGAACAAAACATTCATCCATCAGCTTGGTATATTAGGGCCCTTTGAGCATGTTAGTTCCCCGTGAAACGGAGAAGTCTTCGTTCGAGGACGCGAAACTTGAGACGGAGACGAGTTAGAAGAGAAACTAGAACTAGGCTCATTCATCTCGCCGTCGCAGCCGCTTAGCACCTGTCTGAAAAACAAGATTGGCTAGGTCAAAAGCCCAGAATCCCTAGCCACTGAGCTAATTTGGCTTGTATCGTCTAATGCGTTTGAGCTATTGAAATGCTTCCGTTTCTTGAGCTTTGCCTATGGCCTTTTGAAGGGTCCAAGTTGTACCTCTAGCGATGAAAACTCGACGGATCTCATGTCCCAGCTGATTAGAGAGTTCACTCCTTAGGCGTCAGGTCGTACATCTCGGGTGGGTTTTTCGGGAGCACGAAATGGATGAAGCCGTATCCGTATTTTTCGTGGAATTGGTCGCTGCCTTGAATGCCTTTCTTGAAGGCCTCTTCAAACTTCCTCCAGTCTTGTGCACGAATGGCTTCACTCATGGGATGAAAATGTGTTTTGATGAAGCCGTTCAAGTCTTCAGTGAACTTTGGCCTGAGAGTAGCGCCTATTCTGAAGAGTGCGATGACTTGGTTGAGCTGGTACTGTGCAAGCTTCCAGTTGAACGCCTTCGCGGCGTAGTAGAGGACATGATACCTTTCTCCAACCTCCTTCATGAGATGGGCCATTCCGTGTTGAGCTTCCGCCAGCTGTTCAAGGCTTAGTTCTCCGTGCTTTGTCTTGATCACAATCTTGTCGTTGGACATAATGAGACTCAAGGACTTCCCGTCGGGATTTTCCTTTATAGGCGTACGGGTCAGCCACAAGTGACAGAAGAAAAAGAGACATGTGGGTTGAGTTCAAGTGTCCGATCTGTGGAAAAGATCTAGATGATGATAAGTCAATGGCGAATTTCATGGTTTGTAACGAATCGTCACATGGAACCTTGAGGTTCTTCACTGGAGACGGTTGTTTTTTCACGAGCGACCAGAAAGTGGCGGAGGAACTCGTGAAGAGGGGGAAGCGAGTTCATGTCGTAAACCCGCATGAGTTTTTCGCCGGTCATGAATGAAGCTACTGAGGTTCGACTGTCCCTTCGGAACAATTAACTAGGATTCGTCCTAGCCAGCTCTTTCGGGCCCGTAGCTCAGTCTGGATAGAGCGGCAGCCTATTCGGGCCGAGCCCCCTATGCCTTGAGCGAGTTGAGCTGTAGGTCCGGGGTTCGAATCCCCGCGGGCCCGCCACAAGCACTCATGAATACTACGTTTCCTGTGATTGCCTCTGGCAACTTGATTGGGCGGACACAGGATTGAGTCGCTAAGAATCAGATGAAGGCTGAATCAGTGAAACAGATATGGCCGGACTAACCCTATATGCCCCGCGGAGAAGGTGTAACGCGGAGCGATATTGCTCGGCTACTTTGTTATCACTGCAGCACTTGGCCTTCTTCTCTTTGAGAGAAAAGAATTCACATAAGAAAGCTCCCGAACGCATACCTTGAAATCCAACGTTGACTCGAACAGACTCGTCCGAGATTGAAAGAAACCGCTTCGAAAGTCAAGTTCTCGGAGAAGGAGATTCAGTTCCTAGAACAAAACGAACTATGCAGGTTCGCAACAGCTTCGAAAAAGGGCGAGCCGCATGTTGTACCAGTCTCCTATGTGTGGCACGACGATTCCCCACACATCGTAACTGACTACGGGACTAGGAAGCTCAAGAATCTGAGAGAGAATCCTCACGCTGCAATCTTAGTAGACACAGCTGGGACTCAGAAACTGCTCTTGATAAGCGGGTCCGTCTCGATAATCGAGAAGGGAGAAGAATACCGGAAACTCTACAAGATTTTCCACGCGAAGCTAGACTGGGTAAAGCACGATCCATGGAAGGAAGGAGAAGCACCCTTCGTTAGGATCAACCCCACGTTCAAAGCGGGATGGGGACTCCGGGGCAGGAAGTAGAGACAGCTTTCCTCGTCCCAATCCCCGATCCATCCTAGACAATTATCGCGGTATTCGCGAATCTCAGACCTTGTTGCGAATAGACTTATGGCGACCGTGAGACGTCCAAGCCGCCAAGCGTGAAAATCAAGACACTAGTGTGAACGGGTTACAAGACTCTTTAATAGCGCTGGAACAGCCAAATGCGAATTAGAGCTGAATAGGAGAAATGGCAGATTTCTGCGCTCGATGCGGTAAGACGCTAAGCCTCATCGACCCGCTATTAGAACTCAAAGGGTTGAGGTTTTGCGAAGATTGCTACCCAGACGTCAAACGGGAACATGCGGCAGCCAGCATATCCGATAAGATGGATCGCAAGAATCGTGCAGCTTTCGCTGATGACGAGAGTGACGAGAATCTTCGTGGGTCGATTATCAAGGGTAAACAGGCCTTGGCGGCTAAGGAGAACGAGTTCAAATGGGACAACCCCTCTCTTTCCCTGATCGCTAGCGCGCTACGGATTCTCACTGATCAGAACAGGATCATAATGAAGCAGAACGAGCTCATACTCCGGGAACTTGAAAGCCGTACGCCCGCTGTAAAGTCAAAGTAGATCGCATCTTTCGTCTCTTCCCGGTTAGAGTGGTCCCGGGGACCGGAGTTTCACAGAGGCTTTTGTCCTCTTTTTGAATTCGCCGAACCGGTTTTCCTGGTTCTCCGGCGACACTCCGGTGTCTACTGTTAGCCTGGTAAGGCTGACGTGGCTGCGCACTGGGCGCACACCTACAGCGTCT
>Ga0209236_1000245_pt1 | contig 29677 bp, 32 predicted proteins | sample GraSoi013_1_40cm_FD_185819 | JGI IMG/M metagenome (GOLD analysis project Ga0209236, IMG submission 185819) | Grasslands soil microbial communities from the Angelo Coastal Reserve, California, USA - Sample 09_27_2013_1_40cm (SPAdes) (version 2) | ecosystem: Environmental > Terrestrial > Soil >... | reverse complement strand
CCGCCGCGAATGTATCGCGAGCCGATGGCCAGCCCGCCTGAACGCCGTGCGGCATCCACGATCCCGTCGAGGTCCTTGGCCAGATGTGAACCGTCAGCGTCCATCTCGACCAGGAGCGCGGCGCCATCGGTAAGTCCGATTCGGAACCCGTCTTGATACGCACTGCCCAGTCCAAGCTTGCGCGCGCGGTGCAGAACCCGAACCCCCTTATCCGCGGCCGCCAGGCGATCTGCCAGGTCTCCCGTGCCGTCCGGCGAGGCGTCGTCGACGATCAGGACGTCGTGGCCGAGCCGGCGAACGCCATCCACGACCCGTTCGAGGTTCTGCACCTCATTGAACGTGGGCAGGACGACGAGCACGCCACTCTTCACCGGCGGCTGAATCTGATTCTCAGGACATGCCAGAACATGTCGACGGAGCTCCGGATGGCCATCACCTTGGTCGGCGCCGAGTTTCGCCATCTGACCGGCACCTCGGCGATTCTCACTCCCTTCTTCTTGGCGAGGTACAGGACCTCGGGGTCGTAACCGAAACCATCCGTGGTCAGGCCTTCGAACACATCGCGGGCGATGTCGCCGCGGAACAGCTTGAACCCGCACTGCGTGTCCCAGATGCCCGGCAGCAGGACGATCTGGACCAGGACGTTGAAGGCCTTACCCATCGCCACGCGGTAAATGGGTTGGGAGAGCTCGACGCGCGAGCCCTTGATCGAGCGGGATCCGATCGCCACCCCTGCCCCGCCTACCAAGGCGCCGTCCAGCTTCACGAGCTCTTCGATTGGTGTCGACAGATCCGCGTCGGTGACGAGCACCAAATCGCCACGCGACGCTCGCACACCCTCGGCCAGCGCGCGCCCCTTGCCGCGATTCCTGGGCAGCGCCACGATGCAAACCGCCGCGTTCCCCGCCGCCGCCTGGTCCATCACCTTGCGAGTGCTGTCTGAGCTTCCATCGTCGACGAGGATCAGCTCGTATGAGTCGCCGCGTGAGCCGAGGTAAGCCTCGATGCGTTCGATGGTGCGAGGCAGCCTCTGCTCCTCGTTGAAGCAGGGGATGACCACGGTCAGTTTCGGCGCCCGGGCGGCCACGGCGCCCCATCGTAAGGGCGCGGGATCACACCTTCCTATGGACGGCCTGCCAAAACTCTCAACGCATAGATCGGCAGGACGGCCATCCGGCGAATCCGCCAGGGCTGGCGCGCGAGCCTGAACAGCCACTCCATGCCCACGCGGCGCAGCCACAGCGGCGCCCTCGGAACTCGACCGGTGAGGTAGTCGAAGGCTCCGCCGACGCCGATCGCGACGGCGACATCTGTGAGGCGGTCGCCCAACCGGTCGATCCACAGCTCCTGCCTCGGCGCGCCATAGGCGACCAGGAGCACCTGCGGCCGTGCGGCCTCGATCGCGCGCAGAGTCTCTCCGTCGTCGGCTGGATCGGGCGAGCCCGAGTGGGCCGCAACCTCCAGCCCAGGATTCTGGTCTCTCAGCCGCCGGGCCAGCTCGTCGGCGACGCCTGGCGCGGCCCCGAGCAGGAAGAGGCGGAACTTGCGTAGGGCGCAGAGCGCAGCTATGCGAGGGATCAGGTCGACGCCCGTGACGGGTTCCGCCAGCCGGCAGCCCTGCCTTCTCGCGGCCCAAACCACCCCGCTGCCGTCGGCGAGGCACAGAGCCGCCGACTCGAGCACACGCGCGAACTCACCATCGTCGCCGGCGCGCATCACAAACTCGGGATTCACGGTGGCGACGAGGTGGCGGCCCCCGGCGCCGACGAAGCCCTCGATTTGGGCGACGGCCGCGTCCATGTCGACGCAGTCCACCCGCACGCCGAGCACCCGGGTGGCGCTAATCCCCAGGCCCCGTGTTGATCGTGGTCAGGACCAGAGGGGACTCCTCCGAGCCGAGTCTGACCGCGAAATCCGCCATCGATTCGCCACCGCCAACCCGTACGCGAGTCCACGTATAGCGGTCGTCACGGCTGTGGACGGTCCCGGGCATCTCGGTCACCGCCGTGTCGTATCCAGTGGTCTGGAGTGCGTAGACCACCTGGGAGTTGAACTTTCCCGATGGGTATGCGAAGTCGACGACGGGGTGGCCCACCAGGCGCTCCAGCCACACCTTCGAGGTGGCGAGCTGGTAGGTCACCCAGTACGGCGACGTGCGGGCAAGGTCGGCGTGATTCAAGGTGTGCGACGCGATCTGGATTCCGTCGCGGTCCATCTGAACGACCTGATCGGCCGTCACGTACCTCGACTCGCCGACGAAGCTGGTGACGATGTAGGCGACCGCCTTGAAGTTGTACGACCTCAGAGTCGGGTAGGCGGTCGTGTAGAGGTCGATGTAACCGTCGTCGAGGGTGATCACGACCGGCTTGTCCGGCAAGACCCTGCTGCCCGCAAAGTAGGCGCGCAGGTCGTTGAAATCGACCGCGTGGTACCCGTTGGTGGCGAGCCAGTCCATCTGTTCGTGAAAATTCGCCGGGCTGACCGAGAGCCTGTAACCCATCCAATCGCGGTTCGCCGAGGGCACGGGGCGGATGTAGTGGTACATGAGGATGGGGACGCTGATCGAGCGGCGGCCGAACGGAATCAACATCGTGTGATGAACCGTGATCGCGCGTTCCGGCGCCATCCCGAACGGGGCCTGGGCGCGGAGCAGGGTCGAAGTTTCCGACTCGGCCGGCGAGGATGCGGACGCCTGCGAGACCTGGGGGAAATCGCCCACCTGCAGCATGGCGACGCAGGCGGCCAGGAAGGCCACCGCTGCCCCTCCCCTTCGCAGCATAAAAACCCCACGAACGTGCACGGGCCTTAGCTTAAGCGCCGTGGGTTCGGTGAAGAAGGTCGCGGTCGACCTCAATCCCGCGACTCGCGAGGTGGCGACCGGGACCGAGATCTACACCCGCGAGGTGGGCTCGCGCCTGCCCGCCGCGGCGCCCGAGCTGCGCTGGCTCTTCTTCGCGTCGCGGGCACGACCTGGCCTTGGCGTGGACGTCATGGTCGTGCCGATGGCCCGCCTGTGGTCTCAGCTGCGCTTGCCGCTGGCGCTCGGCCGCGCCCACCCTGACCTGCTTTTCGTGCCGGCCCACGCGATTCCGTTCGGCTGGCCGGGCAAGTCCCTCACAGTCGTCCACGACCTGGCTTTCGAGCGCCACCCGGAAGCCTATTCGTTGAGCGAGCGCTCGTACCTTCAGCTGACCACGCGATGGGCTGCTTTGCGATGCCCACTTGTGATCACGCCCTCGGAATCCGCCCGGCAGGACCTGGTCGCCCTCTATCACGTCGCGCCGGAGCGGATCCGCGTCGTACCGAACGGCGGTGGCGAGCAGGTGGAACGCGCGGTCGCGCCCACGAGGAAGCTCGCCGAGATGGGACTCGAGGGACCATTCGTGCTTCAGGTCGGCCGCATCGAGACGCGCAAGAACCAGGGCGCGGCGCTGGCGGCGGTCGAGCGCCTGGAAGGCATCACCCTGGCCGTGGCCGGCCCCGAACGCGACCGTGCCCTGGCGGCCAAGCTTCGGGCTTCGTCCCGCGCCCGGGTCCTGGGTAGAGTGGATGCGCCGACCCTCGAGCTGCTATATCGACGCGCCAAGGCGGTCGTGGTGCCCAGCCTCTACGAGGGTTTCGGCCTGCCGGTCCTGGAGGCGATGGCACGCGGCCAGGTCGTCGTGGCGGCGCGCAACTCCTCGCTGCCGGAGGTGGGCGGCGATGCGGCGCTCTACGTTGACGATCCCAACGACCCCGCCGCGCTCGCGGCGGTGCTCGAGAAGGGGATCGGCGATCGCAAAGTGCGCGCGCTGCTGCACAAAGCGGCGCATGAGCGAGCAGCTGGGTTTACGTGGGAACGCTCGGCCGCTGGCGTCGCGGACGTGGTGCGTGAACTACTCGCGTAGCGTCTCGTCGATTACTTGCCACGTCATTTCGGCGCTCCGACTCCAGCTGAACTCTGCCGCCCGGAGGATCCCTCGCCGTCTCAGGTCGGCCGCCAGCTCGGTGTCGCCGAGCACTCTCTCCAGGGCCTTACGCCAGGCGTTGGCGTCCCCGGCCGGGACCACCAGCCCAGCTTCATCGACGACTTCAGGGAGGCTGGAGCTGTCGGAAACCACGACGGGCGTTCCACACGCCATGGCTTCGAGGGGCGGCAGCCCGAAACCCTCGTACCACGCCGGGTGCGCGAGGACCTGGGCAAGGTTGTAGATGGCCGGCAGCTCTCCGGGCTCGAGCGAGTCGAGATGGTGCACGCGATCACCCAGGCGGCTGATTCGCTCCCTGATCGGCTCGTAGTTCCATCCCCAACCACCGACGATGACCAGGTCAGGCCGGTCGCGCATCATCGCCCACGCCTCCAGCAGCGTCAGCAGGTTTTTGCGCGGCTCGATGGTGCCCACGAAGAGGATGAATCGTTCCGGCAGGTGGAGACGCTCACGTGCGGAAGTTCGCTCCTCCCCGCTCATGGGCCGCAGCCCCCGCGATACTCCGTGCGGTACGACCACGATCTTCGACTGGGGGACACCGAACAGGTCCTCGGCGTCGCGAGCCGTGTTGCTCGAGACCGCGATCACCATGTTGGCGCGCCTCAACGAGCTTGGTATCACCCATCGCGTGCTGAGCGGCTGTCGCTGCGGAAACCAACCGGCGTTGCGATAGATGGCCAGGTCGTGAATCGTGATGACGGAGGGCGAGCCGACATCCATGAGGGGCAGCGCGCCTGCAGCGCCGAAGAAGACATCGGGTGCAAGCCTGCGCAGCCGTCCGGGCCACTGCACGTGGCGCCCGAGAAATGGAACCTGCGGCAAACTCCGATATGAGGCCGAGGATGGACCTTGGATAGACACTCCCGGCGGCACGTACACGGTGAAGCGGCAGTCGGGACGGTCGACGGCCATCGCCTTCAGGATCTCGGTGGTGTAGACGCCGACGCCCGCCCGCGGCCTGGCCAGGCCGACTCCATCCACCGCAACGTGCAGCCCCGTCATTACCGGGCTGTTTGACCTCCCCACTTGTGGGGAGGGTCAGGGAGGGGGGTTCGCACTAACGCAAATACGACTGGTTCCGCTTTAGAACCTCGAAGTGTTCCAGAGCCAGACCGGTGCCGCGAACGACGGTCGTCTGGGGATCGTCGGCGATCACAGCCGGTATCCCCGTGTGCATGGAGAGAAATCGATCGAGCCCTCGCAGCTGCGCGCCGCCACCCGACAGCACGATGCCGCGGTCGAAAATGTCCGCCGCCAGCTCCGGAGGCGTTTCCTCGAGCACGCTGCGCAGCGCGCCGACGATCAGGCGGAGCGGCTCCTGGATGGCCTCCGTCACGTCGTTGGAGGACACCTCGAGGCTTCGGGGCAGCCCGGAAACGAGGTCGCGGCCACGCACGTCGAGTCGCAGCGGATCCTTCATCTGGACTGCCGATCCAACCGCGATCTTGACCTCCTCCGCGGTGCGCTCGCCGATCAGGAGATTGTGCCGGCGCTTCAGGTGGACCGCGATCGCGTCGTCGATCCTGTTGCCGCCCACGCGGATCGAGTGGGCGACCACCATCCCGGAAAGCGAGATCACCGCGATCTCGGTGGTGCCGCCGCCGATATCGCAGATGGCGTTGCCTCGCGGCTCGGAGATTGGAAGCCCTGCGCCGATGGCGGCCGCGAGCGGCTCGTCGATGAGCCACGCCTGGCGGGCGCCGGCAGAGATGGCGGCTTCAGTGACCGCCCGCCGCTCCACGGAGGTCACGCCCGAAGGAACGCAGATCATGATCTCGGGCTTGAAGATGCGCTGCCGGCCCTGGACCTTGCCGATGAAGTGATGCAGCATCCCCTCGGTCACGACGAAGTCGGCGATCACTCCTTCGCGCATCGGCCGGACCACCTTGATGGTGTCTGGCGCGCGGCCGACCATCTCGAGAGCCTGCCTTCCCACCGCGAGGATCCGGGTGCCGTCGCGGTTCACGGCTACCAGTGAGGGTTCGTTGATGACTATCCCCTCGCCCTTGACGAAGATGAGCACCGTCGAGGTGCCCAGGTCGATTCCGATCTTCTTGCCCAGGCTCACTCGTACGTATGGTCGGAGAGTTTGATTTCGGTATCGATCGGAATCCGCTCAATCTGCGCCCCGACCGAGGCCAGCTTGCCGGCCATGTCCTCGTAGCCGCGCTCGACGTGCCACGCGTTCTTGAGCACACTCTCGCCCTCCGCGCAGAGGCTTGCGATGACCAGGGCCGCACCCGAGCGGATGTCGGGAATCGTCAGCTCGGTGCCGCGCAGCCGGCAAGGACCGTGGACGACCGCATGCAGGCGCCCCTCGACGGTGATCCCGGCACCCATTTTCGCGAGCTGGTTGACGTGCTGGAACCGATTTTCGTGAACGTACTCGGAGATGACGGTTTCGCCGTCAGCCTGCGTCATCAGCGCCATGTACTGCGCCTGCAGATCGGTCGGGAAACCGGGAAAGGTCCATGTGGACATGTCGATCGGCTTGATGTGCGTGCGAGGCCGCCGGCCGACCTGAAACCACCCGTCGCCTGTCTGCACGTGCGCGCCCGCCAGCTCGAGCTTGAGCAGCACGACGCTCAGGTCTTCCGGCCGGCTGCACTCGATGCGCAGCTCACCGCCGGCGGCTGCGACTGCGATCGCGTACGTGCCCGCCTCCAAGTAGTCCGCGACGACGGTGTGGTCGGCGCCTCCCAGCTCGCGCACGCCGTCCACCACCAGCCGTTCTGTGCCGATGCCCTCGATCCGCGCGCCCATCTTGGCGAGCAAAAGGCAGAGATCCTGCACGTGCGGCTCGCGCGCGGCGTTGAAGATTTCCGTTCGGCCTTCCGCGAGCACCGCAGCGAGCAGAATGTTCTCGGTGCCGGTCACGGTCGGTAGGTCGAACACGATGCGCACGCCGCGCAGCCGATCGACCTCGGCCACGATCTCGGTCGCGGTCTCCTCTATGCGTGCGCCCATCTGACGCAGACCGCGCAGGTGCTGCTCGACGCGCCGAGCCCCGATGTCGTCTCCGCCGGGACGCGGCAATCGCGCCTGGCCGAAGCGGCCCAGCAGCGCGCCCAACAGAACGATGGTGGCGCGCATGCGCCGGCCGAGCTCATCGGGCACGTCGGTTCCGCGCGCATGCCCCATCCGCAGGACCAGCGAACCTTCACCCTCGGTTCGCCCGCCCAACCCGGTAAGGATCTGCGCCATCACCGCCGTGTCGGTGACCTTGGGAACGTTCGTCAGGCGAACCGGCTCGGCTGTGAGCAGCGCGGCGGCCATCTCCGGCAGAGCCGCGTTTTTGGAGCCGCTGACGCACAGCTCGCCCGCCAGCTCAGAGCCGCCTCTGATGCGCAGGGCGCCGTCGCGACGCGAAGCTGATCCCTTCATCAGCCGTTACGGTACAGACCGGCGCTGGAAACTTCTGTCAGCTCCGGCGCAACCGAGCCAGGCGAAGCCGCGCCTCCGCGATCGCGAGGGCGGTCTGGAACTCGACTTCCTCGGCCGGCGTGAGGGTCCTCGTTCCAGCCAGCATCTCCTGGGCTCGGCGGCGCGCCTCCTCGGCTCGCTCGAGGGAGATCTCGTCGGCGTGCTCCGCCACGTCCGCCAGCACCGTCACACGTTCGGGCAGCACCTCGAGGAACCCGCCGCCAACGAAAAGGAGCTCCTCGCTGCCACCCATCGTCTCCTGGATGCGGAGCGGGCCGGGCTTGAGCACGGTCATCAGGGGAGCGTGCCGAGCCATCACGCCGAGCTCTCCGTCGGCCCCGTTGGCGATGATGAACTCGACCTCGCCCTCGTAGAGGCTTCGCTCGACGCTAACCACCCTCAGTGGGTATTTCAACTTACGACGCGGCCTTCGTCTTCATCCGTTCACCCTGCTCGCGCGCCTCGTCGATAGTTCCCACCATGTAGAAGGCCTGCTCGGGAAGATCGTCGTGCTTGCCATCGAGGATCTCCGTGAAACCCCGAACCGTCTCGCTCACCTTCACGTACTTGCCCTCGCGGCCCGTGAAACGCTGCGCGACGCTGAACGGCTGGGAGAGGAAGCGTTGGATCTTGCGCGCGCGAGACACAGCCAGCTTGTCGTCCTCCGAGAGCTCTTCCATGCCGAGGATGGCGATGATGTCCTGAAGGTCCTTGTAGCGCTGCATCGTTTTCTTCACGCCCTGCGCGGCGTCGTAGTGCTCCTGCCCGACGACCGAGGGCTCGACGAAACGGCTCGAGGATCCCAACGGATCGATGGCGGGATAGATGCCGATCTCGACCAGCGACCGCTCCAGCCGCACGGTGGCGCCCAGGTGCGCGAACACGGTTTGGATCGCGGGATCCGTGTAGTCGTCGGCCGGCACGTAGACGGCCTGCACCGAAGTGATCGAACCCTTGCCCGTCGACGTGATGCGCTCCTGCAGCTCGCCCATCTCGGTCGCCAGGGTCGGCTGGTAGCCGACGGCGGACGGCATGCGCCCGAGCAGCGCCGACACCTCGGCCCCGGCGAGCAGGTAGCGGAATATGTTGTCCACGAACAGGAGGACGTCCGCCCCCTCCTCGTCGCGAAAGTACTCGGCCATCGTCAGCCCGGTCAGCCCGACCCGCGCCCGGGCGCCCGGCGGTTCATTCATCTGGCCGAACACGAGCGCGGTCTGGGGCAGCACGCCGGCGTCCTCCATCTCGCGGTACATGTCGTTGCCCTCGCGCGTCCTCTCCCCCACGCCGGCGAAGACCGAACGGCCTTTGTGGTGGTAGGCGATGTTGCGGATGAGCTCCTGCACGATGACCGTCTTGCCGGTGCCGGCGCCTCCGAACAGTCCAATCTTCGAGCCCTTGGCGAACGTGCAGATGAGGTCGATGACTTTGATCCCGGTCTCCAGGATCTCGACTTTCGCCTGCTGCTCCGAAACGGGCGGGGCCTCTCGGTGGATCGGCCAGCGCGTGACGCCTTCGGGTGCGGGCTCGTCGTCGATGGGCGCGCCGATCACGTTGAACAGGCGCCCGAGGGTTTCGACACCGACAGGCACCGAGATCGGACCGCCCGTCGCGATCACCTTGTCTCCTCGGCGAAAGCCATCGGTGGAGTCCATCGCGATGCACCGCACGATGTTGTTGCCGATCGCGTTCGCGACCTCGAGCACCACGGTTTTGCCCTGTTCCGTGTGGACCTCCAATGCCTCGAACAGCTCAGGCTGGTCGCCGGGCGAAAAGGCGACGTCCACGACTGCGCCGATGACCTGGCTCACCTTGCCTTCGCGTGTCTTCTTTTTCGTGTCAGCCATGCGTCTCCTTCATGTGCTTGTCAGCCGGCGGTGCGCAGCGCTTCGGCGCCAGTGACGATCTCCATCAGCTCGGTGGTGATGCCCGCCTGGCGGACCTTGTTGGCGAAGAGGGTCAGGGAGTCGATGAAGTCACCGGCTGCTTTGGTCGCGTTTTGCATGGCGATCATCTTTGCCGAGTACTCGCTGGCCTTGTTCTCCAGGACCGCCTGGTAGACCTGGGTCTCCACGTAGCGCGGAAGCAGCGCGTCGAGGACTGACTCCGGGTCGGGCTCGTAGATGTAGTCCGCGCGCGGCCCGGCGTCTTTCTCACGCTCGGGAATCTCAGCGGGAATGAGGGTGCGGACGACAGGTTCCTGCTTGAGAGTCGAGATCCACTTTGCGTAGCAGAGCAGGACCGCATCGACGTCACCACGGGTGTATTCCTCGAGGGCGACTGCCACGCCGGAGAGGATCCTGGCAATGGACGGACGGTCGGGAAGGCCGCTCGAATCCGCGATCACGTTCCGGCGAAAGCGCACCAGGAAATCTCGACCCTTGCGCCCCAGCGTGACGTATTTCTGCTGGTCCGGGTAGTGCTCCGTCATGTAGCGCGTGCCGGCGCGGATGTTGTTGACGTTGAGCGCGCCGGTCAGGCCCTTGTCGGTCGTGACCAGGATCATCACCGCCCGCGTGCCCTCGCGCCTCACGAGGAAAGGGTGCTTGTACTCCGTGGCCCGCTCGCCCGCTGTCTGCAGGACCTCGAGCATCTTCTCCGCATACGGCCGCGTCGCCTGCACCGCGGCTTGCGCGCGGCGCAGCCGCGTCGCCGCAACCACCTGCATGGCCTTGGTGATCTTCTGCGTGTTCTTGATGCTGTCGATCCTGCGGACGATGTCTCTGTACGCGGGCATCAGTTACTTCGCGGCCTTCTTCCGAGGTTTCTTCACCTCCCCACCCTCCCCACCCCGTGGGGAGGTCCCGACGGGCCCGGAGGGCCCCTCGGGGGTGGGGGGTGGCGTGCTTGTTTTGGGAGCCGGATCCGGCACCTCGCTGTACCCCTCGACCCCGAACTGGTGGTTGAAGGTGGAGATCGCCGCCTTCAACCGCTCGAACAGTGTGTCGTCCAGCGCCTTCTGCTTGTCGATCGCCTCCAGCACGCCGGGCCGCTCGCTTCGCATGAAGCGCACGAACGCGGCCTCCCACTCCCTGACTCGCGCGACGGGCACCTTGTCGACGAATCCCTGGGTGCCCGCGTAGATCGCCGCCACCTGCTCGGCCAGCGGGACCGGCTGGTACTTGTCCTGCTTCAGGAGCTCGGTCAGTCGCGCGCCACGCTCGAGCTGGTTGCGAGTCTGGGTGTCGAGGTCGGAGGCGAACTGCGCAAACGCAGCCAGCTCCCGGTACTGCGCGAGGTCCAGTCGGAGCTGGCCTGCGACCTGTCGCATCGCTTTGGTCTGCGCGTCGCCGCCGACGCGCGAAACGCTGATGCCGACGTTCAGCGCGGGGCGTTGGCCCGCGTTGAACAGGTCCGACTGGAGATAGATCTGGCCGTCGGTGATCGAGATCACGTTGGTCGGGATGAAGGCCGACACGTCGTTGGCCTGCGTCTCGATGACCGGCAGTGCCGTGAGCGAGCCGCCACCATGCGCCTTGTTCATCTTCGCCGCGCGCTCGAGCAGCCGTGAGTGGAGGTAGAACACGTCGCCGGGGTAGGCCTCACGGCCAGGCGGCCGCCGCAGCGTCAGCGACAGCTCGCGGTACGCCCACGCCTGCTTGGTGAGGTCGTCATAGCAGCAGAGCGCGTCTTTCCCCTGCTCCATGAAGTACTCGCCCATGGCGCACCCGGCATAGGGGGCGATGTAGTTGAGCGAGGCGGGCTGGGATGCCGTCGCGGCGACGATGATCGTGTAAGCCATCGCGCCGTTCTCTTCCAGCGTGGCGGCGACGCGGGCGATCGATGCTGCGTTCTGCCCGATCGCGACGTAGACGCAGATCAGATCCTTGCCCTGCTGGTTGATGATCGTGTCCAGCAAGACCGTCGTCTTGCCGGTGAAGCGGTCGCCGATGATCAGCTCGCGCTGGCCGCGGCCGATCGGGATCATCGTGTCGATGGCCTTGATCCCGCTTTGCACCGGGCTGTCGACCCGCTGTCGCGTGATGACTCCGGGCGCGATCTTCTCGAGTGGCAGCGTCTTGGTCGTCTTGATCGGGCCCTTGCCGTCGATTGGTTGGCCCAGAGGGTTGACGACACGCCCGATCAGCTCCTCGCCGACGGGCACCTCGAGCAGCCGTCCCGTCGTGTGGACCTCATCGCCCTCGTGCAGATGCCCGAACTCACCCAGGATGACGGCGCGCACCTGGTCCTCTTCGAGGTTGAGGGCCAGGCCGTACGTGTCGCCAGGGAATTCCAGCAGCTCGCCCGCCATGGCGTTCTGCAGCCCGTAGACCTGCGCGATGCCGTCGCCGGTGGCGACGATGCGGCCGGTGTCGGTCGCCACGAGCGTGGCGTCGAAGTCTTTCAGGCGCTTCTTGATGACCTCGGAGATCTCTTTGGCGCTGATGCCCACTCTACTTTTCTCTCCTAAGACGCGTCCGCCAGGCGGCGGCGCAGCTGCTGCAATCGGGTGGCGAGGCTGGCGTCGATCAGGTGATCGCCGTACTGAAGCTTGAGCCCGCCGATGATGCCGCGATCGACGGCCGCCGTAACCCGCACTTCCTTGCCGAGGCGCCTGGACAGCTGCTGGCTGAGGCGAGCGCGGTCATCGCTCGACATCTCGACGGCGGTCGTCACTGTGGCGCGCACCCTCCCGGCGGCTTCGTCGGCGAGCTGTTCGAACTCGTCGAGGATGCCGGCTGCCTGATCGACGTGCCCGCCTTCGATCAGCATCCGGGCCAGGTTCGTCGCTTCGGGGTCAAGGAATCTCGGTGCGGAGATCAGTTCCACGCGCTGCACAGCCGGGATGGTCGGGTTTTCGAGCACGGCCGTTACCGAAGGATCACTCACGAGGTTGCTCAAGGCAGTCAGGTGGCGCCGCCAGTCCTCGATGCGGCCCTCCTCCGTGGCCAGCTCGAACACGGCGCTCGCATACCGTTTAGCGGCTGCCGTTGCCACTCGCGATCTCCTCGATTGCCCTCTCGATCAGCTGCTTGTGCTTCGCCACATCGAGCGTCTCGCCGATGACCTTCTCCGTGGCGGCGACCACGAGCCCCGCCACCTCTCCCTGCACCGACTGGATGGCTTTGAGGCGCTCTGCCTCGATCTCCTTGCGCGCGGTTTCGAGTAGCCGCCGGGCCTCGTCCTCCGCCTTCTGCTTGAGCTCCTGGCGGAGCTGCTCCGCCGATTTGGTTGCGGCCTCGATGACGCCCTGGGCGGTCTTTCGCGCGTCGTCCAGCTTGGCCTCGGCTTCTTTGAGCCTCGCCTCGGCCGCGGCGCGTTCTCTCTCTGCCTCCTTCAACTGGTCGGCAACCTGGCGCTGCCGCGCCTCCGCCAGCCTCACGATCTCCGGATATACGTAGCGGGCAAGGATGGCGGTCATGAGCAGGAACGTGATCACCTCGACGATCACCGTCCCGTTGATGTCGATTACGCCGGCGGTGCCTGCGAGAAACACCATTTACTTGGGGGCGACCTGGCTTATGAACACGAACCCGAAGGCAAGGTTGATGAAGTACATCGCTTCGACGAGGCCGACGATCGTGAAGAGCCAGGGGATCATGCGGCCTTGGGCCTCGGGCTGGCGGGCGACGCCGCTGATGAATGCGTTGCCGGCCAGGCCGTCACCGACGGCGGCGCCAATGGCGCCCAACCCGAGGGCGAGGCCGAAGCCGACGAGCGCTCCAGCAAGTGTTATTCCGTGGTCAGTCATGTCCCCTCCTAGTGGTGTTCATGTTCGAGGCCCTCGCGGGCCGCGCCAAAGTAGATGACCGTCAAGAGCATGAAGATGAACGCCTGAATGAACCCGATGAAGATCACGTCAAAGCTCTTCCATATGACGAGGACCAATGAACCGATGATTGTGGCGCCGATGGTGCCCACCACGGGCAGCTGAAGAGCGGAGAGGCTCGCGATCAATCCGATCATGACCGCACCCGCGAAGATGTTGCCGAAGAGACGTAGCGAGAGGGTCAGGGGCTTGACGGTCTCTTCGAGAATGTTGAGCGGCGTGAAGATGATCCGCACAGGCACAGGCAGCTCGAAGGGTTTGGTGAAGCGTCGAAGGTAGCCGCGCCAACCCAGCGTCCGTACGCTGTACCACTGCACCACCGCGATCACGACCAACGCCATCGCCAGCGTCTGGTTGAGATCGGCATTGGCGCCGTGAAGAAAGGGGAAGATCGCCAGCGGAAAGATCTCGATCCAGTTGGCCACCAGGATGAAGAGGAAGAGCGTCATCGCGAGCGGGATGATGAACAGGGCGTCTTCGGAGACGTTGGTCCGGATGAGCGAGCGCAGCTGGTCGTAGCCCCATTCGAAGATGGCCTGCGCCTTTGTTGGCTCGCCCTCCCGCAGTTGAGAACGAAGCCAGAACGCCACACCCAATGTGACCAAGGCCGCGAGTGCGCTCGATATGACGCTGTCGTAATTGAGTGTGCAGAGAGTCCCGCACCCAAGGTCGATGGTGGGGTGCGTTCCCGGCGCCGCCTCCAGGCGGATCATGCGCGGAGGCCCTGCCGAACAGCGGCCGCGACCATGACCAGCTGTGCCCCCCCGACACCGAGGAGAACGGACCACGTGGAGCTTTGCAACAGAAAGGCCGCCCCAAAGGCAACCGCGCTGAGGATTGCCAGCCGCATAAGGCTGGCGAAAAGGAAAGAGGAGCTCTGGTCGAGCAATGCGACGATCAGGTATCCGTTGGTCGAGCCGAGCAACAGTCCGATTGCGACGCCGATGCCAACCGAGGTATGGCCCACCACGCCTGCCACACCTGAGGCGGCCAAGCCCAGCAACGCGCACACGACCGCCGTCTCGCGGAGGATGCTGGAGTGCGCTGCGCGAGCGCCCGGTCTGCCCGTCATTTCGTGAACTCCCTCACCTTCAACCAGATCGCGACACCGCCCGAAACCAGGCCGACGAACAACCCGATGAGCACGAAAACCGGACCCGTATGCAACCAACTGTCGAGCCCGACTCCAGCGAGCAGCGGAAGCAGGACCGAGCCCGCGAAATAAAGCCCGATTCCGGCCATGTCGGCCCCTGTCGGACCGGATTTCGAAGGGCCCGCCATGCCCGAGCTAATCCTACCGGGTGCCGGGATCGGCCAGAAGGCGACGCAGGAAAGGCGCGGGGATGCGCCAGCCACTCCGCTGCAGCAGGTCGGCGACGACTGTCGAAGCCAGTGCTGCCGACGTCACCAGCACCACTGCAAGGATCCGGCCGTGGCCGAATATGGTCAGCCCCAGGGCGCCGAGCAACGCGGTGGCGGCATAAAAGACGTAGGACGTCTGCCGCGCGTCCAGCCCAAATGCCTGGAGGCGATGGTGGAGGTGCTCCGTGTCCGGGCGTGCAACCGACTGACGCACGCGCCCCCGCCTCAGGATCGCCCAGGCGGTGTCCCCGATGGGCAGCGCAAGCGCCAGGATGGGTAGGGCCAGAGCGAACGCGACGGCGACCTTCGCGACCCCGAGGATGGAGATGATCGCGAGCGCCGCGCCCAGAAAGTGCGAGCCCGAGTCGCCCATGAAGATGCGCGCGGGATAGAAGTTGAAGAGCAGAAAACCCGCAGCCGCTCCAGCCAGGGCGCCGCTGAGCTGCACCACCGTGGGCTGGTTCGTGCTGGCGGCGGCGAGAAGCAGCGTGAGGGCGACGATGAAGACGACCCCGGCAGCGAGCCCGTCCACGCCATCGAGAAAGTTCACCGTGTTCTGCATGCCGAGGAGCCAGAACAGGCTGATGGGTATGGCGAGCCAGCCCAGCTCGATGATGTGGGGACGGCCCCCTAGGCCTGGCAGGCCGACGAAGGTGATGATGAAGCCGAAGACGGCCACCGCCACCAGGGCCACCAGGACTTGCAGCGCGAGCTTGATTCCGGGGCTCACCGGCCACCGGTCGTCCGCGATGAGCAGGACCGCCGCCAGGCCCGAAACCACGAGGACGCCTGTCATAGCCTGGTTGTGCGGCGCGAAGATGAGGACCGCGATCGCAAATCCGGCGTACATGGCCAGGCCGCCGAGGAGCGGCGTCGGCTTGGCGTGAGAGTGGTGCCCACCAGGCTCGGCCATGAGCCCGGTGCGGCGTGCGACGCGGATCGCCAGCGGGACCAGAGCGACACACGCGGCAAAGGCGACCAGCAGCGGCCACAACCCAGGCAGCAGGTGGTCGCGCAGGTTGACGAGGGCGTCGCCGCCAAAGAAGTCGGTCACTCGAAGGCGTAGGGGAGCGGGAACTTTCGGCACAGCTCTAGAGCGCGCTCGTGAACCGAGTCGAGTACAGCCGGATCGTCGATGCGCTCGACCAGGTCGGCGAGGCAGTCGGCGATCAAAACCATCTCCGGTTCGCGCATGCCGCGCGTGGTCACCAGCGGAGTGCCCACGCGAACACCGCTCGGGTTGAACTTCGATGCCTCGTCGTAAGGGATCGAGTTCCGGTTCAGCGTTATGCCGACGGTGTCGGCCACATCCTGAACCTGCTTGCCGGTGCGCTTCTGCGGGCGGAGGTCGACGAGCATCAGATGGTTGTCGGTTCCGCCGCTCACCAGCCTCAACCCTCGTTCCATCAATCGGGCGGCCAGCGCCTTGGCGTTCACGACCACCTGCTTCGCGTACACCTTGAAGTCTGGCCTGAGCGCCTCGCCAAAGCACACGGCCTTGGCGGCGATCGCGTGCATCAGCGGACCACCCTGGATGCCGGGAAAGACGGCGGAGTCGATTGCCTTCTGGTGCGCGTTGTCGCACAGGATGATCGCGCCCCAAGCGCCTCGCAGCGTCTTCTGAGTCGTGGTCGTGATGATGGGCGCATGCGGGATCGGCGACGGGTACACGCCACCCGCCACCAGACCCGCAACATGGGCCATGTCGACCACGAGTGTCGCGCCGACGGAGTCCGCGATCTGCCGCATGCGCGCCCAATCCACGATCCGGGAGTAGGCGGAGAAGCCGCCGATGATCATCTTCGGCCGCACCTGTTCCGCCAGCTTTTCCATCGCGTCGTAGTCGATGAGCTCGGTCTCGCGGCTGACTCCATACGAGTGGATCTCGTAGAACTTGCCGCTGAAGTTGGCCGGGCTTCCGTGCGAAAGGTGGCCGCCGGCGGACAGGTCCATTCCCATGACCTTGTCACCCACCTGGCACACCGCCATGTAGACGGCGGCGTTGGCCTGCGACCCGGAATGCGGCTGCACGTTCACGTACTCGGCGCCAAACAGCCGGCGCGCGCGATCGACGGCGAGGGATTCGATCTTGTCGATCACCTCTCCCGTGCCCCCGTAGTAACGGCGGCCGGGATAACCCTCTGCGTATTTGTTGGTGAGGAGGGTCCCGAGCGCCTCGAGGATGGCGGGGCTCGCCAGGTTCTCGGAAGCGATCAGCTCCAGCGTCTCGGATTGCCGCCGGTATTCCTTGCGGATGAGGTCGGCGACGTCGGGATCCTCGCGGTCGAGCGCGCGGAAGGACATCGTGACGATGGGTGCGGCCATCTTCCGAATCCTAAGGCTCAGCCAGCGAGGGGTGGCGGCGGGCCCAAGAGCTGCTCGGTAGGGATCGCCCCCTCGCGCAGGACGTGCGGCTCGGGGCCGGTTAGGTCGAGCACGCTGGAGGCCACACCTCCAGGCGCGGCGCCGCCATCGAGGACCGCCGCGACCCCGCTGAGCGAGCCCGCTTCGGCCGCGGTCATGGCTGGTTCCTTGCCATGAAGGTTCGCGCTGGTGGTCATCAGCGGCCCCGCGGCGCGCAAGAGCTCCAGGGCGACCTCGTGCTTGGGAATGCGCACGCCAAGCGTGCCGCCCCCCTTCGCATGAAGGATCACAGTGAGGGGACCCGGCCACCACCGCCGGATGATGTCTTCGGCGCGACTGTCAACATGCACCCAGCCTTCGAGCTGAGACTCGGCCGCGGCCATGAGGATGAGCGGCAGCCCGACCGGCCGGCCCTTGATGGCGTAGATGCGTCGCCGGGCCACCTCATCGTCGGCTGCGGCGGCGAGCCCATAGACCGTATCCGTGGGAAACGCGACCACACCCCCGCTTCGAAGTAGGTTCGCGGCCCGGGTGAGCCCGGCACGTGTCGGTTTCAGGACCATGCTTCGACCACCCGCTCGCGGCCGCCGAGATCCCGCAGGAAGATGTGATTGGGGAACGCTCGGCGCGCTGCCTCACCGACCGCCGGAACGATCTGGGGGTCGATCTCCGCCAGCACCCTGCCTCCTGATTTGAGGCGCGCGGGGGCGGCCTCGAGCAATCGCAGCACAAGCGCAGCCCCGCCCCGTTCCGCGTAGAGAGCGCCCGCGGGCTGGGCAGTCACCTCCGGCGGGAGAACTGTGCCTGGCGCGACATAAGGCAGGTTGGCGCAAATCAGATCGAAGCTTCCCTCGAGCGGATCGAGAAGGTCGCCAAACGCCAGGTGGACCTGGCGGGTCACGCGATGCCGGGCGACGTTCCGAGCGGCGACTTCGAGCGCCTCTCGGCTAGAGTCGGTGGCCCAAATCTCGACGTCGGAGGCGTAGTGCGCGATGGCGATGGCGATGCAGCCGCTGCCCGTGCCGATGTCGGCCATTCGCAGCGTTTGAGGCGCCTGCCGCGCGATCGCGACCGCGCGCTGGACCAAGACCTCGGTGTCCGGATTGGGCACCAGCACTGCGGGCGTGACCTCGAAGTCGAGGGCCATGAACTCTTTGTGTCCGACGAGGTATGCCACCGGGTCGCCGTGCGCGCGCCTCTTGATAAGCCCGCGGTATTTGGTCAGCTCGTCATCGGTCAGGGGCCTGTCGAACTGGAGGTAGAGGTCGAGCCTCCGCATCCCCAGAGCCTGCGCGAGCAGCACTTCGGCATCGAGTCGCGCTGAGTCAGAGCTGTGCTTTTGCAGATGCCCTGAGGCCGCCTTCAGAACCTCGATGACCGTCAATTGTCCGACGCATTCCCGCCGTTGAGCTGCGCCGCGCGCTCGGCGCCGATGAGCGCCGAAACGAGCTCGTCGAGGTCGCCGGCCATCACCTGGTCGAGCTTGTGCAGCGTCAGCCTGATGCGGTGGTCGGTGACGCGGTTCTCCTTGAAGTTGTACGTCCGAATCTTCTCGGAACGGTTGCCGCTCCCGACCATTCCTCGACGCTGGGCGCCGATCGCCGCCTGCTGCTCGGCGAGCTTCAGGTCATACAGGCGAGCTCGCAGGACCCGCAGCGCTTTCTCCCTGTTTTGAAGCTGCGACTTCTCGTCCTGCATGCTCACCACCAGGCCTGTGGGCTTGTGCGTCATGCGGATCGCGGAGTAGGTCGTGTTCACGCTCTGCCCGCCGGGTCCGGTGGAGGTCGACGTCTTGATGTCGAGATCCTCCGGCTTGATCTCCACCTCAACGGGGTCTGCTTCCGGCATCACCGCGACCGTCGCCGCCGACGTGTGGATGCGGCCCTGCGCCTCGGTCTTGGGAACGCGCTGCACGCGGTGCACGCCGCCCTCGTACTTCAGCTGCGAATAGGCGCCGTGGCCGTGGACCTCGAACACGATCTTGTCGAAGCCGCCCATACCCGTCGGCGAGGAGTCCACCACTTCCACCTTCCAGCCTTTCTTCTCGGCCCACTTGGCGTACATGCGGAAGAGGTCGGCCGCGAACAGCGCGGCCTCATCCCCGCCCTCGGCTCCCTGGATCTCGACGACCACGTCCTTCTCATCGTTGGGATCCTTGGGCAGCAACAGGACCTTCAGCTTCTCTTCCAGCTCGGCGACCTGAGCGGCGGCTCGGCGCTCCTCGGATCGCAGGTACTCCTGCATGTCCGCGTCCTTCTCGTGCTTGAGCATCTCGCGCGCGGATTCCATCTCCTTGCGCGCGTGTCGGTACGCGTCGTATGCCTCGACCGTCTCGCGCAGCGTCCGCTGCTCCCGCGCGAGCTTGGTCATCTGGGCGTGGTCGGACGCTACTTCGGGTCGGCCCATCTGCGACTCGATCTCGTGATAGCGGCGAGCGATCGCCTCCAGTCGGTCAATCACGCCCAAAACTCCAGGCGCTCATATAGCGAACCAGAAGGCGCAGCGTCCGCTGGGGCCCCCGCGACGAAGTCGCGGGAGAGCCTCCCCACTTGCGCTTTCACGCGGCCGCTCCGGCCGTGTCCTCCTCGCCCTCGCGGGCGCTGTTGAAGGCGACGATCGCGACCTCGAGCATGTCGTCGGTGGGTTCGCGGGTCGTGAACTTCTGCGTTCCAAGGACCGGCAGCAGCAGAACCTTCACGACCGGGTTGGTCCGGTGGCGGGCCATGTAGCGGATGAGCTCGAAGCCGGCACCGGCGATGACGGGAATCGCCAGGACACGGCTCATGATCAGCCAGAACCAGTTCGGGTGGAACAGCGCCACGATGGAGAAGACGATTACGCTGACAACGAGGACGACGAGCAGAAACCCCGTGCCGCAGCGCGGGTGGAGGAGGCTCGCTCGCCGAACCGAGGACACCTCGAGGGGCCATCCTGATTCGAACGCGTTGATGGTCTTGTGCTCAGCGCCGTGGTACTGGAAAACGCGGCGCACGTCGGGCAGCAAGGCGATCACCGACAGGTAGCCCAGCACGAGGCCAACCCGGATGACGCCTTCGACCACGACGAAGCCGAAGCTCCCGCTGCGGTGCACCGCCAGGCTCGCGAGCAGCAGCGGCAGGCCGATGAAGAGGAGCAGGGCAAAAACGCCGGCCACCGCCACCGAGCTGCGGATCTCTTTCTTTCCGATCTCCACGCCGTGACCGCCCGCGTTCATGTTCGCCGACCACATCAGGGCCTTCATGCCCAGGTGCAGCTGCTCGCCGATCAGGGCGAGCCCGCGCACGAACGGCAGCTTCCAGATCGGATTGACGTAGATCGCCGCTTTCAGCTCACCGCGGTCGACGGCGATTTGCTTCGTGTTCGGAAGGCGCACGGCGACGGCGTAATGGCTCTTGCCGCGCATCATCACGCCCTCTATGACGGCTTGACCCCCGTAGAAGAAGGGCTCCTTTTTAGGTGGAATCCTTACTTCAGCCTCGGGGAAGTCGACCGGAGTCCCGACGTCCTCCGGCAATGGCATCTAGTTGCTGCGGGTCTTAGCCGCCCGCTTGCGGAAGCGCTCGACCTGACCGCCCGTGTCCACGATCCTTTGAGTTCCAGTGAAGAACGGATGGCACACCGAGCAGATCTCAGTCTTGAGCTCTTTTCGAGTCGAACCGGTCGTGAACGTGTTCCCGCACACGCAGGTGACGACCGCGTCCTCGTAGTAGGTGGGATGAATCTGTGCTTTCAACGTGTTGCCTCCAGGCGCTTAAGTTTAGTGGGCGAAGGTGCTGAGCAGGCTGCTTGCCTGCAGGCTGGCCACCCCAAGGAAAATGACGAGGGCCAGCCAGGCGGCTCCCATGGCCCAGCGGGCCCTTACTGGAACCGAGGTGTAGTACGGGTTGTTCGCGCTCCGGAAGCGCTCGATCAGGCTCGGGATGCCGAGCACCGCGATGATGATGACCAACGGGTTGAGCAGGAAGTGGAAGAACAGGGCACCGACCGCCAGGACCGCGTAGCCGGCGACCATGAACCACTTCGAGACCGGGGCCAGGATCCACGAACCATCCAGCTGCCAAATCGGGATCAGGTTGAAAAGGTTGATGTAGAAGCCGATCAGCGCAGCCAACAGGAGCACCGGGCTGTGCAGGGTTCCGTATAGGGCGAAGGCGACCGTCGCGCCGATCGTGCCGGCGATGGGTCCGGCAATTCCGATCTGGGCCTGCTTGAGGGCGTCGGTCGGGTGCGAGCGCTGGAAGATGGCAGCGCCCAGGAACGGGATGAAGATCGGCGCCGTGGCCTGCATGCCCTGCCGCCGGATCTCGATGACATGGCCCATCTCGTGGACGAAGATCATCGTCAGGAGGGCTACCGCAAACCAGGGACCGTAGAACAGCGCGTAGCCGCCAAAGCTGACGACAAGAGAGATCAGCGTCCCGGCGGCCGGGATCTTGAAGATGAGCAGGAGCGCCCATTTCCCGTAGGCGAATGCAGCCGCGGCGGCAGCCGCGAGGCCACCGAGAATCCCCCCATTCCGCCTCGAAGAAGGCGCGGGTGATCGGTGGTAGGGCGACTGCGGCGGGATGTCGGCCGTCACCGGGTAAGTCGGGGGTGGCGGCGGCAGCTGGTTCCTCTCTTCCATCTCTCCCTATGTGATACCCCGGCCGGTTGCGGCCTAATCCGGGCTTTAGGCTCGCCTCCTAGCTCGATGCGCCGATCGTGTGGTGGCGGGTGGTGACCCGACGCAAGGTAGCCTGGCGGCTGGACATCAAGAGCGAGGACGATTCGGCGTACCCACTCCCGAATACGACCCCGGCCAGCAGCTGGCCGCCGGTGATCCCCGTGATTGCAACCGCCACCTCCAGCGCCGGCACGAGGTCGGCGACGCCGTATACGCGCGAAGCAGACTCCCCGACCAGCGCCCGCTCCTCGTCGTTTCGCGGCCACAGCCTCGCCTGCAGCGCACCGCCGAGACAGCGGACGGCGCATGCCGCCACCAGCGTCGCGTGCAGCCCTCCGATCCCGATCGCCGCGTCGACGCCGGTGCCGGGCATCGCGGCCATGACGGCGCCCGCGATGTCTCCCTCCTCCAGGGTCATGATCCGCGCGCCTGCGGCGGCCACCTCAGCGCTGAGCTCCTGGTGGCGCGGGCGGTCGAGGATGGCGACCGTCAGGTCCTGCACCCGCGCATCGCGCGCGAAAGCGATGCGCCGTAGGTTGTCGGCGATCGGGTCGTCGAGGTCAACGGCTCCGCGGGCTGCCGGGCCGGCCACGATCTTCTCCGCGTACCACACCGCCGGCAGCTGAGCGAAGCCGCCCGGGTCGACCGCGGCCACGATGGAAACCGCATTGGCGTAGCCGCCGGCAACCTGGCCCGCGCCTTCGACCGGAAAGGCGCCGAAATCCACGCGAGGCTCACCGCCTTGCAGGGAAGTGCCCGGCGGCAGGATGGGATCGCTTCGCGAACCCAGCTCGACGGAGCCTGAGAGCCCCGAGTCTTCCAGCGCCCGCCGCATCGCCTCACTGGCTGCCTCATGGACGCGATCCGCATCGCCACGACCGAGCAGACGCGCGGCCGCCAAGGCCGCCGATTCGGTCGCGTGAACGAGCTGCAGCGCGAGCTCGCGACGCACGTCGATGTAGCTCCGGGATGGGTCCTGCATGGTCTGAGATTCCCTGCTTTGCTAGTCGGGTTCCGGCTCTTCGAGCAGCTCTGCCGGGCGCAGCTCCATCTGGTCGATGCCGCTCTGCAGGAACGCCGCGCGCACGAAATCCCTGAACAGTGGGTGGGCGCGGTTGGGCCGCGATCGGAACTCGGGGTGGAACTGCGTCGCGACGAACCATGGATGATCGGCCAGCTCGATGATCTCCACCAGCCGCCCGTTCGGCGAAACGCCGCTGAACACCATCCCCGCCTCGCCGAGGGATTCGCGGTACTCGTTGTTGAACTCGAAGCGGTGACGGTGGCGCTCGTACACGACCTCTTCACCGTAAGCCTTGTGCGCGAGCGACCCGGGGACCAGCTTGCATGGATACAGACCGAGCCGCATCGAGCCACCCATCTGGTCCACGTTCCTCTGCTCGGGCATGAGGTCGATCACCGGCGTCGATGTGAAGGCGGCGAACTCCGTCGAGTTGGCGTCCGGCGCGTCCAGGACCTCGCGCGCAAAGTCGATCACTGCGCACTGCATACCGAGGCACAGGCCGAGGTATGGGATGCGGTTGTGCCGCGCATACCGCGACGCCTGCACCTTGCCCTCGATGCCGCGATATCCGAACCCGCCAGGAACGACGATGCCGGCCACGCCGATCAGCGCGGAAGTGTCCCCGGCGTCCAGCTTCTCGGATGAAACCCATCGAATGTCGATCGCCAGGCCGTGGTGGATGCCGGCGTGCTTCAGCGACTCGATGACGCTGAGGTATGCGTCGGGCAGCGCCACATACTTGCCGACGACCGCGATCGGAACCGTCGCCCTCGGGTGCTTGATCCGATCGACGAGCTGTATCCAGGGGCCGGATTCAGGCGCGTGGACAGCCTCGTCGAGCTCGAAATGCCTGGCCATCACCTTGCCGAGGCCTGAAGCCTCGAGCATCAGCGGCACTTCGTATATCGAGTCGACATCCGGCACCGAGACGACCGCCTCTCGCGGCACGTCGGTGAAGAGTGCGATCTTCTCCTTGAGGTCCGCATCGATCGGCAGCTCAGAGCGGCAGATGATCGCATCGGGCTGGATACCGATGGCGCGCAGCGCCTGCACCGAATGCTGGGTCGGTTTGGTCTTCATCTCCTGGCCCCGCACCACAGGCACCAGCGAGCAATGGATGTAGAAGACGTTCTGGCGGCCAAGGTCGTTCTTGAGCTGGCGGATCGCCTCCAGGAAGGGCAGGCTCTCGATGTCGCCTACGGTCCCGCCCACCTCGACGACCACAGCATCGGCCTGTGGGTCGCGAGAGGCTCGGAGGATCTTCTCCTTTATCACGTTGGTCACGTGAGGGATGACCTGCACCGTGGCCCCGAGGTAGTCGCCGCGCCGCTCGCGCGCGATGACCTCCTGGTAGATCTTGCCGGTGGTCACGTTGGAGGTGACAGTCAGGTTTTCGTCAACGAAGCGCTCGTAGTGGCCGAGGTCGAGGTCGGTTTCCGCGCCGTCGTCGGTGACGAACACCTCGCCGTGCTGGTAGGGGCTCATGGTCCCGGGGTCGACGTTGAGGTAAGGGTCCAGCTTCTGCAGGGAGACGGTGAGGTGGCGGGCCTTCAGGATGTTCCCGATGGACGCCGCGGTGATCCCCTTGCCGAGCGAGGAGACGACACCCCCGGTCACGAAAACGTACTTCGACATTGACGACCTCCAGGGCGGTTTTTCAAATCTTACCGGGTCGGACGATCCGGTAAACATCAGCGCCGCTCGCCCCTACGCTTTTGGTTCGGCCTTTGGCTCCAGCACCACCAGCTTGGTCTCGTACTCGCCCGAGGATGCCTGGACCGAAAGCTTCGGCTGGGGCTCCCCGGCGGTCAGTCCCATCTCCTTCAGGAACCTGTCGATCGGCTCGAGCTGGAGCTTGAGACCCGGGATGGCGTAATGCATGGGCACCACGTAGCGCGGCTCGAGCTGCCGCACCACCTCCGCCGCTTGCGAGGCGTTGATCACCGAATGCCCGCCGACTGGGACGAGCAGAACGTCCGCGGAGGAAAGGGTCTCGGCCTCGGCATCGTCCAGACGGTGCCCGAGGTCGCCCAGGTGGCAGACGCGTACGTCGTCGATCTCGATGAGGAAGACGGTGTTCCGCCCGTGCTTGGCGCCTTTCTCGGTGTCGTGGTAGGTCGGAACGCCGACGACGGCCACCCCGGCCACCTCGTACTCACCAGGTCCACGGATCTCGTATGCCTCGCGCACCGCCTGCGCGTAGCTGTGATTGTCGTGCCCGTGGCTGATCGTCACCAGGTCTGCGTCGAGCCGCTGCAGCTTGAGGCCGATCGCGGGCGGATAGGGGTCGGTGACGACGGCCGCGTTGCGCCCGCGCAACCGGAAGCAGCCATGTCCGAGCCACGTGACGTCCAAATCCCTCTCCTTGACTACATTCTTTCTGGGGCGGTGACACCGATCAGTTCGAGCGCTGCCTTCAAAGTGTGACGCGAAGCGCGACACAGCTCGAGGCGCGCCCGGGTCAGCTCCGGGTCGTCGACGACGACGCGATACTCGCTCGTCTCGTTGCCCGCGTGATAGAAGCGATGCACCGCGGTCGCCAAGTCGTGCACGTAATAAGGAATGCGATGAGGTTCGAGCAGCTTCGTCGAGTCCTCCACCACCTCCGGCCAGAACGCGAGCTGGCGCGCGACGTCGAGCTCCCACGGTTGGACCAAGAGTGAAACGTCGGCGCGCTCCGGCAGCGTCGCATGACGCTCGCCCGCGGTCACCTCCACGTTGACGAGCCGAGCGTGCGCGTACTGCGCGTAGAAGACAGGGTTCTCGTTGCCCTGCGTGAGCGCGAGCTCGAGGTCAAACTCGATCGCCGTGTCCGGTGAGCGGAGGAGGTAGAAATAGCGAACCGCGTCCTTGCCCACTCTGTCGATCAGCTCGTCGAGCTCGACGAAACGACCCGCACGCTTCGACATCTTGCCTTCCTTGAGGTTGACCAGCTGGTGAAGGATGATCACGAGCCGCTCGGGATCGATGCCAAGCGCCGCGGCGGCAGATTTCATCCGGTTCACATAGCCGTGGTGATCGGCCGCCCACACCTCGACCACGCGGTTGAAGTGCCGGCGCTCGAACCGGCTCAAGAGGTAGCCGAGGTCTGACGCGAAATATGTGGGCTCTCCGGTGGACCGGATCACGACGCGGTCCTCCTCCTCATCCCCTTCTCCAAACCACAGGGCGCCGTCGCGCTCCTCGAGGTGTCCGGATTCGCGCAACCTCTCGATCGCGAGCTGCGGCAGCCCCTCCAGCCACAGGCGTGACTCGGGGAACCACTCGTCATAGGGCACGTTCAGCCGGGCGACGCTGGCTCGAATCCGCTCCACCATCACGCCGATCGCGAACTGGCGCACCTTCGCCTCCGCTTCATCACTCGGCAGGGAACCGATGTCTCCCAGCTCGCCTCGTGCCAGCTCCGCGAGCTCGGTCACGTAGGCGCCTGTATAGCCTCCCTCGGGAGGTTCCTCTCCGCGCATTCGCGCCAGCACCGACAACCCGAACCGGCGCGCCTGGGTGTTCTGATCGTTGACGTAGTACTCGCGTTGGACGGCATGGCCTGTGAACTCGAGCAGCCGGCACATGGAATCGCCCAGGACCACACCGCGGCCGTGGCCGATGTGCATCGGTCCGGTGGGGTTGATGCTCCCGAACTCAACCTGCATGCGCTCGCCATGCCCGAGGTCGGTAGCCCCATAACCCTGGCCGCGCGCATCAACCTGGGCGACCAACCGCTGCAGCCATTCGGCTGCAAGGCGGAAGTTCACATAGCCGCCGACAGCCTCCGCGGTGGCCGCTCCATCTGGTACATCGATCGTTTCCGCGATGCGCGAGGCGATCTGGGCCGGCGGCTGGCGCAGCACTCGCGCCAACTTCATGCCCACCGGGCTCGCATAGTCTCCGTGGTCCGGGCCTTTGGCCCGCCCCAACTCGAGGTCGGGGAGATCTCCTTCGACCCCAAGCTTGCGGATGGCGTCGATAAGGGCCTCGCCGATGCGGCTGCGAATCCCCATGACCGATGTTTCGGTCATCAGCAGGCCGGGTGCGCCCCGACCAGCGTCAGCTGCACCTGGGTCGAGGTGTTGTCCCTCGAATAGGTCACCGTGACGCGCTGGTTGGGATGGAAGCGCGACCGCAGCAGGAGGGGCAGCGGGTGCGCCGCGTCGACGGTGACGTCGTCGAGCTGGGTGATGACGTCGCCGGCCCGAAGCCCTGCGGTGGCGGCAGGCCCGGCCTTGTCGATGACTTTCAGCCGGCTGCCCTCAGGCGTCCCGGCCAGCGCAGCCGACTGCTGCGTCAGCACCGTGCTCGACGCGCCGAGCGAGGCGACGACCAGCTGTCCGTTCGACAGGATCTGCTGTACGTCGTCCTGGATGTCTGCTGTGTTGAGGCCGAAACCGCCGCCCGACCCTTGCGCGGCCATCGACACGCCGATCACCTGCCCGCCTACATTGAGCAGCGGCCCTCCGGCGGTGGCTTGGTCGATGACCGCATCGGTCTGGATCGTGTCGCCGATCTCGAGGCTCTGGTCAGAGGCGACCGGGTCGGTGACGGTGACGGGCCGGTGCAGCGCGCTGATGTGCCCTGGCAATGCAGACGCGTTGAGCGGGCCGCCCACCGCCACCAGGACCTGGCCCTGGACGAGTGAGGTCGGGTCGGCGAAGGCAAGGGTGGGCAGGCCGCTGACCTGGTCGATTTTGAGCACTGCCACCCCGGTCTGGCAGTCGTAATCGACGAGGCGGGCCTTGTGCGACTTGGCGTCTCCGACCAGCAGCACGGTCAGCGTGCTGGAGTGGGCGATCACCTGGACGTTGGTGACGATGAAGCCGTCACTGGTCGCGAGATACCCAGACCCGGCGCTGACGGAGGGCTCCACCTGCGTGACCACGCTCACCACCGCCGGCTTGGCCCTGGCGGCGGCCTGGACGATGGCGGAATCCTCCGTGATGGTGACGCCGGACCGCAGGTTCACCGACTGCGGGTTGGTGCGTGACTGCAGCTGGAGCACACCGAGCGTGACCCCGCCCGCGACCAGAGCTGCGAGCACTACTACGGCTGCCACGAGCATGACCGGCCTCCAGCGCTCTCGGCCGGCCGGCTGTTCGCCCTTCTCGAGCACGTTCGAATCTGTCGGGCGCGCGTCGCCCGGCGTCTGGATCTGTGGCCGCACCCTTCGAGTTTAGGTTTCGGGCGGAATCGACCTACTGCGACTCGGTCGGATACCAGGTCAGGACGAGCTGCCGGTTCGGCTCGAAGCCGGCTGAGCGGTAGAGGCGCACTGCCGCCTCGTTGTCCGGCCGCGTCCAGACGTAGCCGAGAGTCACACGGCGCTCACGGAACAGCCGGACCGCCTGCTCCATGAGCATCTTGCTGACGCCGCGGCCGCGGTGCTCCGGGGACACATATACCTCGGCGACCTCGCCCTCCAGGCCCGTGCCGGGGTCGTACAGGACGATCCAGCAGAAGCCGATGACCTCGCCGACCTCGTCACGCACGGCGAAGACGACGTTCTCGCCACGGAAGCTTGCCTGCACCGTCGCGAGGTGGTCTTCGATCTCATCGCGTCGGAGCTGGGGATGGTCGGAATAGTGGACCTGCTCACCCATGTGCAGCTCGACAAGCAGGGGTTTGATGACGTCGTACTCGCCGTCGGCCAAGCGTTCCACGTCGAGTGTCCTCATCGTCTCGATGGTAGCCTAGGCGCTCACTCAAAAAAGAAATTTCTGCACTGAAAATGCCGACGTAGCTCAGCTGGCAGAGCAGCCGCCTCGTAAGTGGCAGGTCGTGAGTTCGAATCTCACCGTCGGCTCCAACCCAGTGACAGAAGGAACAATCCCTCCGCCGCCAGGATGGGAATCGCGAGCACGACCAGGGCTAGCTGCAGCAAGGCGTAACCCACGACCATTAGCCCAACCTGGAAAGACGTCGCGCCGGCGCGGAGGACAAGCCAGCCCGCAACGATCAGCATCACGAAATCCTGGAAGCCCAGGTAAGGAGTGACGAGAAGCGAGCCGACGATCCCGGCCGCCATCGGAATCTCCGGGCCCTGTCCTCGGTGACGCCACGCCGTGAAGAGCGTCACCGCGACAACCCCAACCTGCGCCACGTTGAGAACCGGGCCGAGCCCCAGGGGACCCGAGATGGAGTAGCGCCGGGTGATGTCCCAGGCGGGCGTCTGCGTTTGCGCGAGCACGTCGCGGTACCGCGCCAGGCCATCCGGACCGAGCAGTGCGAGCGCCACCAGACCGATCAGGATGGAAGCCACCAACCAGGCGCCGAACGTCCGGGCGTGGCCCGACACCAGCAGGCACACCGGCACCAGGAGCGCCAGCTGCGGCTTGAGAACCAGCAGGCTCAACGCCAGCCCGGCCCAAACCGGGTGGTCGTGGCGCACAAGCCACCACGTCGTGGCGACCGCCGCCGCGACCAAGGCACCCGGCTGACCGACCATCACGCCAAAGGCCACCGGGAAGACGCCCAGGAGCAGCGCCAGATGGGCGGCTCTCACCAGCCCGCCGCGTGGTGCGACCAGGTACCACGTCCAGCACAGGGCGGCCAGCAGCAGCACGGTCCAGACGACCAGCGCGCCCTGAAACGGCAGCGCCAGGAAAGGTGTGACCAGCCAGACGAGAGGCGGTGGCGAGATGAACGGCTGCGGGTTGAAGCCCCGGCCCAGGCTCTCCATTGCGGCCTGTTGAGCCGCGAGGTCGTAGAGGTGACTGTATCCCTTGTCGAGGCCTACCTTGGCCGCGGAATACGCGAGGCGGAAGTCGTTGCGCACGGCGTACTGGGGAAAGAAGCTGACCACAGCGGCCCAGATGTCCCAGCCGATCAGGATCACGCCGACCAGCAGCCCGACCAGGGGCCACAGCCGCCGCCGGCTGCGCACGTAGGCAATCACCGCCACAAAGTAAAAGGGCTCGGACCGAAGTCCGAGCCCTGGTTGGCGGGTCTACCTAATTAGTTGACTTCGCGGTAATCGGCGTCGACGACGTCCTCTTCCTTCTTCTTTGCGCCGTCGCCACCCTCCTGGCCGTCGGCCTGGGCGCCACCGGACGATGTCCCGCCACCGGCGGCACCCGCGCCCTGGTAGATGTGCTGGCCGATCTTCTGGAGCGCCT